>Ga0187890_10003109_pt1 | contig 11499 bp, 11 predicted proteins | sample June2016WEW_21_1_FD_133005 | JGI IMG/M metagenome (GOLD analysis project Ga0187890, IMG submission 133005) | Peatland microbial communities from SPRUCE experiment site at the Marcell Experimental Forest, Minnesota, USA - June2016WEW_21_10 | ecosystem: Environmental > Terrestrial > Soil >... | reverse complement strand
TTCCACGGGAAACGGTTCTCCGGTCAGCAGGGCCTGGTTTACGAAAAAATCCCTCGATTCAAGCACACGTCCGTCACAGGGAACCAAGTCGCCGGCGCCAAGAAGTGCCACATCTCCGGGCACCATTTCCGCGAGAGGTATCTCAAAGGCTTTGCCTTCCCGCAACACCTGCCCTCGCACCGCTACCGACTGGCGCAGACGTTCCGCCGCCTGTCCTGCCCGGTATTCCTGCACGAAATCGAGCGTCACGCTGATTAGGACTATGGTGCTGATGATGAAAAAGCTGGCGGCATCTCCAGTGAAGGCTGAGAGAGCGCTGGCAGTGAGGAGAATGATGACCAGGGGATTGCGGAACTTGGCCAGAAACTGAAGGATCAAGGCCCGTTTTCGCTCGGCATGGATCAGGTTGGGACCGAACTGGATCAAGCGAGCAGCAGCCTCCACGCTGCTCAGTCCCTCAGGGCTGGAATTAAGGTTTTCCATGAGCACAGTGACGGGAAGTTGCCAGAAGGGGGGCTCAGTTTTAACAGAGGGTGTGGGCATGATGAATTCCTTCAAAGGAGGGATGAAAAATTCCACCGCAATACATATTTGTAGCTATGGAAGGTAGCCTCACCAGGACCATTAGAAGAGAAAACCAATTGGTGCTATGAACATAATAAATAAACATAATAAATAGTTAGAGCGTAGCGCTTCGATCATATCCTTGGTGCGCTGTATGTCCACCCTCCGGTCAATTTCCATGCGTCTGGATCATGCGCAGGAGAATGGAACGGCTCGGCCCAAAGCCTGCTGCATGAATCAGCCGTGACTGACAACGAACGATTGCCAGGTCAAGGCGCCGCCCAGTGGTATGCACAAGAAATGTGCCCATCCCGCAGTCCATCACGGACCAATTAGTCGTGTCTTGATCCGCAAGCGACGATTTAATAAATGCACGATACGATTTGCTCGCAATGGTGTCAATGTGGAGGCGTCTGATTCGATGCAATCTATTCAGATGGCGGTACGGGTTCCGGAGGTGCTCGCCAAATCAAGAAAAGTAGCCGGAGGCGGACTAACGCAGCCGCAACCTTCCTTGCCAATCTGGAAAGAGTCCAGTTTGCAGAGATTCAGTAAACAAATGATTCGAAAATGGCGAAGATTTTAACGAAGAGAGAGCGAAGAGAGAGGGGTCGCACCTACACTTTTCACACCCCACACTCCCTCTCAAGCATTCCAACTGATTTGCTCTGTTTCATCTCCTCTGCAACCAGTCTGTCTGCCCCGCCATTGTCAGGAGTGTAGGTGTGACCCCTCTCTCTTTTATAGGTGTGACCCCTCTCTCTTTTATTCGGCATCGACTGCGGGCGCCCCTCAGCGTTAATCTGGTCATTCAATTTACCGCCTTTTTTGCGGAAGTCAATCGCGTTGGGCGTTCGCGAGGCGCCTTCTTAGCCTTACCGGACAATGCAGGTCCGGAAATGGCAAATTTTCTTCTTGGCGCCTAGCAAACCAGCAATGGACGCATCATTTCGTTGTCCTCGTGGTCCAGTATGTGGCAGTGCCAAAGGAACTTACCCCTTCTTTGGTTCCACTTCACGAGAATTTGAGTTACCTCCCCCGGATTCGCCCTCACGGTGTCCTTTGGACCGGTCTCGTTGGGGTCGGGGGGCTGAAAGGGACCGCTCAGAAAGGTCGTCGGGTCCGGAGGCGGGAAAGACCCACCTTGCCCCACCAGGAAGGCATTCGCGTAAGCCAGCGCATCGAATGGAGCGCGGCCGAGAACTTTGTACTGCACCTGGTGCAGGTGAATGGGATGAGTGTCGGGCGCAAAGTTGATGAGGTTCCAAATCTCGGTGCTCCCGGCAACCGGACATTCCGTCAGGGGATCGTTGAACCTGAGGTTATTCAGCAGAAGGGTCGGATAGGGATAGAGGGGAGGAGGCGTTCCAATCGGTCCCCCGCCAGTTCCGGCTGTCACCAGGAAACCCCAGTCCACCAGCGCCATGTTTCGCGTTTTCACCACGTCTTGCTTGCGGATCACGGGAGGGGCGATCAGTTTGGCCGGAAGCTTGTGGGTATGTGCCGGCCCGGCCACCACCTCGAACTGCATGACGTCGGCGAGAGCGGGATCGACAAGTCCACCGGGAAATGGGCCCGGAGCATCGTTTTGGAGGGTTACTATGGTGCCCACGGCATAGCGGGAGAAGTCCACAATCACATCGACTCGCTCAGCCGGTGCGATCAGCAGCTTCCGGACGATCGTTGAAGGCGCACCCCCCGCGTATACGTCGTTAAACGTATATGACTGTGGTGTCACGGCAACCGGCGCAGCAAGGTATCCGCCGTCACAACCGATTTGAATGAAATCGGCAGGGGCGGTGGCGGGTGAAGGCGGATTGAGGTAAAGATTGAAAAACCGCGCGTTTGAGGCATTCAAAATCCTGAACCGGTACTTGCCACGGGTTACCTGCAATTTTGGCCACAATCTGCCGTTGACCGCGATCGTATTGGCGAATAATTCCGGTTGCCACGGAAAATACTGGAAAAGGGTCCCGTCGGAGTTGAACGCCTTGTCCTGAATTATCAGCGGGATCTCGAAATTACCTGAGGGAAGATGGAGGTCCCTCTCTCTATCATCCCTTATGATGTACATACCCGCAAGGCCCGCATAGACGTTTATCCGGGTAAGGCCCATCGAATGGTCGTGATACCACAGGGTTGTCGGCGGCTGATCGTTGGGGTATGTGTGCGTAAAGGACGCGCCGGGCGGGATTCTATCGTAGGGGAACCCGTCGAACTGTGGAGCGCTGTCACTGCCGTGAAGGTGGACGACCGTAAGCGGATCGGCAAGCGAGGTGGGGCTGGGAACATTGGTCTCGCCAACTGCGGCCCCCATCACCATGGGATCCGGACAGCCCCCTGGACTGTAGGCGCCCGCCGGGAGATTATTGGTAAACGTCACAACAATCTGGCGGCCCCTTTTTGCCAGGAAAGTCGGACCGGGAACTGTCCCGTTATACGTCCACAACGGTGTTTCCGGCATTTCGGAATGAAACTGCAGCGAGGCTTCTTCAATCGAGACCGTGTAGTAGTCTGCACCATCGTGCTGTTTGTAGGGGGCAATAGCCTGAAGCAGGGGCAACGGGTCCTTGAACTTCCTCACGGTTGGTGCGGCCGGCAACGTTCCCCCAAGTGGGCAGACCGGCTGTGCCGATGCGGGACTCGCCTGCCAGTTCCTGGCCAGCAGGATGCCCGCCCCCGCGGCCGCGCTTAATTTGAATATCTGCCTCCTGCTCAGACAGCAGTTTTCCTCTTTTTGCCTTTTCGATTCCTCTTCACCTTTGGATGACATAAATTCCTCCTAGATTTAGAAATATCCACCGTAGAGGTTGGTTTTCCGGGCGGAGGACAAAATAGTTGAACAGGTGCCCATCAGCATGATGATAATGAGGATTTTCCCCACCTTCTCTATTTTGTACTCGTCAAATGCACTGAAGAGAGGGGGGTCAAACCTACACTTTTCACGCCCCAAGCTCCCTCTCATGAAGAGAGGGGGGTCAAACCTACACTTTTCACGCCCCAAGCTCCCTCTCAAGCATTCCAACAGCTTTGCTCTGTTTCATCTCCTCTGCAACCAGTCTGTCTGCTGCCATTGTCATGTCAGGAGTGTAGGTGTGACCCCTCTCTTTCTCTCTCTTTCCCTCTCTCTTTCCCTCCAGATCGCTCCGGAGCCAATCGTCGATTTTGTTACGTACAGAGGAGAGCTGTATGAACTTTGAGAGGCTGTTCCGTGGCGCGAATAGTTTGGGAATAGTAGTCGAGGTGTAACGCTCGGCATCAGCGGCGGCGTGCGGCTCCGTCCGCTGCATGCCGTTGTTAGCCCGCGGCCGTCGCTCGGGAGACGCGAAGTGTGTGGTTATCACGTTCTCGTACCCGAACTCATCTCCGCCTTCAATGCTCCACGTCACCCGGCACGGCGTGCTAAAGAAATACAATACGCATGCCGGCACACAGGCTGGCTCGCGAACGCATTGCGGCCTGTCCGATGTGATCTTCTCGGATGTCAGCTGCGTTTCAGCCCGTCGCGCCAGGCGATGGCTTCGAGTTCGACCCGGACTGCGTCTTCGACGGCAATAACGGGTCGCGCCTGGAATTCGAAAGCCGGGTACGTCGAGCAGAACTTGTGAACGGCCAACGGATCGTCGCAGTCCACTAACACGTGCCCACCCCACTCGCCCACTCGCACTACGAACAACTCGATCTTGAATCCGGCGGGCGCCTTCCATTGACCGAACACCTCAAGTATCCGCTTCTGGGCATTCTCGTACTCGGCAGGCGAACCTTGCGGGCGTTCGAACCAGCTGATCATGTACTTCATCGCCATCCTCCTAATTGTGTTGGTCCTCGGAACGATTGCTGTTTGGACGGGCTAACGTTCGGCATCAACGGCGGCGCTACTTTTGGGGTAATTGACTTTATTGGCGTGGCATATTCACAAAGGCGACACCAAGGGCAATCAAGAAGTGAAAAACAGCCCGAACAGTTGATTCCAAAAAATCCTCGCTAAATTAATACCTTCAGGGCGATTCGCAAGGACCGCTGAATGATGATGTGTGAAGCGCATTGGCTCTTGCACTGTGCCAGATTACATTGGGTTTACCTGAAAGGGCCTTCTCCTTTGAAGGTTATGAAAGTTTACCGCTTTGCGTAGCAAACTTTAGGAATAGCCATAAGCCTGTCCCATGATATGTTGCTGTGTCTTGCCAACATGGCAAACCCTCTCGTGGGCCGGCAGCATAACGAATATGATTTTGATATTTTAGTTTTGGGTTGCGGATCACCTTCTCCAGTGCGATGGTCCAACCCTTATTCGTCCAGACCGGGTAACCACAAATAGTAGAAGCCGTTTCTGAGAGGAGTAACGGAATCCCCCAGGCCTAGGTCAATCAGGCTTATTTTGGGCAAACCCTGCTTGCTCGTGGAAGAAGTGTTATAGAGATTATCGTTTGGGTATTCCGTGCGGCGATAAACCACGACTTTTGCGTCCTCCGGGAGCCCGGCGAGTTTTGCCGCCTCGTGGATCGCATCGTCCAGATACCCGATTCGATCCACAAGACCCAGGCTCAGTGCTTCTGGGGCTGTGAAGACACGCGCCGACGTGATAATCTCCCTTGCCTGGTCATTGAGCTTGCGATGCTTCGTGGCGAGGGACATAAACCTTCCCGCCAGTTCATCGATAATATTCTGAACGATTTGCTCTTCCTCCCGAGTGGCCTTTCGGAAAGGGGACCCCATGTCTTTGTTCTTACCGGACTTGCTTGCGTCGACTTCCACACCGATTTTGTTCATCAAGCCCGAAACGTTGGGTCTCAGGAATACAACGCCGATCGAACCGGTGATAGTGGTCGGGTGAGCCAGTATAAAGTCTGCAGGCAAGGCCACGTAATATCCTCCGGAAGCCGCCACTCCCATCAAGGCCGCAACGATCTTTGCCCCGCTGCATTTCTTGTACTCCATGATCTCATGATACAAAATATCGCTTGCGGTAGCCGAACCGCCGGGGGTGTCGATTTCTAAAACGACTGCCCTTATTTCCTTGTCTTTTTCAGCCTTCTTTAGTTGAGATACAATCTCCTCGACCATGCTTGACTTACTGAGAAAACCTCTCGGAGAATCCGAGATGAATCCTTTGATTGAAAGGATCAAAATTTTCTCTTTCCCGGCGCCTTGTAGCGTGAATTCCTTTAAGGGTTCCGTCTCATCGGGAAATATGGTGATCTTCGGATGGATGCAACCGCCGCAAAGCAGAAGAACCGCCAAAATGCAAACAGCGGGGAGGGTTCGAGTCAGGAAACATCTCAGGGTCATGGACGCCTCGCTGGCTTTTTGCTCCGACCGTCGGCGGAGCCTGGTTTTCCGATCTCCAGGATAATTCGAGCGATCCCGGCAAATCCGAGCCCGCCCTTCCGTTTGGTAACAAAGGCAGGCAGCGCATTTGCCCGATAAAAGCGAAATACTCAGGCACCCAGTCTACAGTATAAAACGTTAACGTCAACCCTGGTTTGTCCTTTTGGTCTTATTCAAAAGAACTTGCCAAAATGGAGAATTCTGCTCGGGCCTGGGTGCATAACGACAATGATACCAATATGTTAATCGGTCAACCGGCCCCCTCCGTAACGCCACGGAGGAGAGCTTATCTGAATCTCTGACGGACCTTCTGGACTATGAAAAAAAGGTAGGTACAGGGTAGGTCTGGGAGCTTACGGCCGCCAAGCTGGCTGAAAAACTCCGCCGCCACTACTCACAGGATAGAGCGTACCGAGTCTTATTTTTTATGAGTTCCAGACCGGACGAACTGGAAGAATCCCATCTTAAAAAGCTCTTTAAAATTTCAGGGGAAGTGCTAAAAGGGGGAAAGGGGAAGACTTTAGGGTGCTGTTACTCACAATTCCTGGAGGACGGAAAGATATGGAATCATCGCTCAGAAGAGGTATCATTGCAGCAATCATTCTCTTATTTCTTCCAGTCGTCAGTTATGGTCAGACACAGGAACAGTCCGACTCCGTTGCAGGCAAGGCCCCGACAGAGGAAAAATTCAATAACGACGCAGGAACTACAACAGGAGGTATCCCGTCAGAGAAGAATTCCCAGGACGCCACACGAAGTTTGAAACGGAACGAATCCATAACACCCGAAGAATTCTGCTCTGATCACTTCGGGAAAAAAACCAAAGAGTACAAAAGATGCGTTCAGCAAGCTGGTAGGGCCATCGGACGCAAATAGCCCGTTGAAGAGGAGACTGGATTGTGAAACATAAATATATCGCCCTGCTAATGCTCCTTGTTGTCTTCTGGCCTGCAATCACTGCTTGCCACAAGTGCAAATCTCCGGAGCGAAGCCGGCTGCAAAACATGTGAGTTGCATATCATGACCTTTGGGAAGAGCCTCTTGCCCAGTCGGCACACTTGGTGGAATCCCACAAAAAGGGAACCCTGGGGGGCTTGTAGAGGAGAAGGCGCCCCGCTGACAGCCCAACGCGATTGAGAGAGGAGCGCAACGGGGTATCGAGCGGGGCGCCTTCCGCGCTACGCGGGCTACATCGATAAGTGGTGCGCAATAGAAATGATATTCTCCTGCTTAGTGTTGTATATAGTCTCTCATACGAGGTGGGAACCGGGCGCCCGTTCACCGCAGAGGCCCCTCGCGGAGCGTCGAGATACCTGAATTAACAGGATCAACAGGAACGTAGAAGTATTTCACCTTATTCTCGGCACTTGAAAATAGCTAAAAATTAAGGGATTACGGATTCAGCGATTTTTCAATTCCTCAATTCCTCAATTCCTCAATTCCTCAATTCCTCAATCCCTCAATTCCTCAATCCCTCAATCCCTAAATCCCTAGAGCCTCTTGCAAAACTCAACAAAACCGTCACCCCGGTGACATCCGGGGTCCAGAAGACCTTGAAAAACCTGGATTCCGGCTTTCGCCGGAATGACGTTGAAGGACTTTTGCAAGAGGCTCCCTAAATTCGGAATTCCTCAATTCTTCCCTCTTTTTGCCGTTTCTATTGCCGCTTCTCGTTGCCATTTCTGGTTGCCGTTTCTGGTTGCCGTTTGGCGGGCCTAATCCCCTTCATGGTACGATACGGCCGATTAGAATGTATAGGAGAAGTTGACTGGTTTTAGTGCTCGGTTTCTCAGTTTTTAACCGCTGACTGTTCACTGCTCACTGTTCACTGGGAAGCCGTTGCCGCTTCTCGTTGCCGTTTTGTACGACCTTTCAGAGTGTGCCAAACTGTTTGGCGATCGCAACCAAAAGACGAAAACCAATTTACCCCAGAGACTGGTCATAGACAGGTCATGGAGAGAGCGCAGAGAAAAAACAGTAGCTTACACTGAGAATCTTGACAAAATTTCAAGAAACTCGACGTTAGTTGCACGGCGATCAGGGGTCTCAAAAGCTGGAAATAGCGATTCCTGTAAATCCTGTCTAAAGAGCTTTTCTCTCCATGACCGGACTATGCCTCGTCCTTTCCCTGTCCGGACCATGTCCCGCCTCTGCGGTGAACCTTTACAAAAAAGGAAACGTCGCCACATGAGAAAACGAATCGATGATGAGCAATTACTTCAATTAATCAGGGAAGGGAACACCGTTACCGAAACCGCCCGCAGGTTGGGAGTCAGCAAAGGGACCGTATCTATCCGGTTGAAGGCGTTGAATATCGCCATAAACCGGAATATAACCATCCGGTCGGCCCAAAAGATTGTCGACCGCGAAATCAACGCCATGGACCAACTTCAGAAGATCAACCGCGACGCTAACGAATTGCTCGATCTGCTCATGCGCTGGAACCGGGGCGAAGACGATGCTCTTCAGGTACTCGAATCTCAGGTCCGCAAAATCAAGGTGCGCCCTCACAAAGGATCGGGCGCGAACTTGAAGCATGGCGCATCGGCCCGGTGTGTAAGCGCGAATCCGAACGAAGTGAGGGTTCGGGGGCAGGAAGAGGAAATCACCGAGTATAAATTCAAAGACCCGCGCGAACTCGCTTTAAAGGCCATGCAGGAAATCCGGGGACAACTGAAGCTGCAGCTCGAAATCTTCCAGGCGCTTTTCGATATGAAGGCGGTCCAGCAATTTCAGGCCGAAGTATTGGAGGTAATCGGAAGTGTTTCAACGGAAGCAAGAGATAAGATCGTTCGTCGGCTCACGGAAAGAAATGCCCTTCGGTCAGCTCTTGACCTCAATCGAGCAGAAGTTCCGCCGGAATGACGGATTGGAATTGCTTCCGCTACCTACGGGGCATGAAGTCGCGTGTGGGCTTAAAAAGCATTCAATTTGTCGAAAGCCTTTTTGCAAGCTCGCACAAATGGGCTTCCAAAGAAGTGAGGGCCTGGTCCATGAAGTAGTCGCTGAAAGGATTTCGATCTTCGGGCAAAGCGTGTGAGAAAAAAGCCGGCAGGACGGGCCGAACAGGCGTAACGAGCACTCCCAGAGCCCGGGTTGGCGGCAGGGACAGCAGAAGGTCCCTTCTCCTTCCCAGCATCCTGCTTGCAAACAGCCGCAGAAGAAAATTCTGCCACAGGCAGCATTTGACAATCCGCTTCTCGGAAACCCCGGCGCTCAGTCCCGTAAATTCGAGGAACCCCCGATAACAGGATGCAACATCGAGAAACAGGCCCCGGTCTCTTTTGAAGTCCTCCAGAAGTTCATCGTATCTTTCCGGCGCGCGCGATCCGGCCAGCCAGAGGGCTTCAAGCTCGGATTCGAGCAACCGGTGGCCTTCGATCCCGGAGAGTCTTTTTACCCCCATGAAATCCCGCACAAGGCGGGAGCCGCTCAACCCGTTTATTACAGGATGCCAGAGAGCATCGACCAGAAAATGGCAGGCGAAGCCAAGCCCCCACAGGACTGTGTTTGCGGAAAACGGAAGACGGAAGACGGAAGACGGAGACCTGTCCTCCGACCTCCGTGCTCCGTGCTCCGTCCTCCGATTCGGCGAAAGGGTTTGGGCAATCCAGTCGGAAATGATGGAAACTCCTTCCCGGTCCATGAGATCATGCAGCGCATTGCCCAGAGAGGACAACGAAAAGGAAGGCAAATCGTAGAAAAAGATGTCAGGACAAATAGTCCCGATAAAAAACGCGGGAGATCGCGAGCAGGCGGGCGGGCTGTGGATTTCATCCGACGGCAGGCTGCCGGCGCATCTGTTCAGAAGCTCATCGGCCAGGTAGAGATGGAAACGCTCTTTGGGCATAGTTGCAAGGCCTGTGCGGGACCAAAAAACTCACTTATCCTGATTAAGACCCCCGATGGCTTCATCGATGGCTTTGGTCCGGTCGTCTCCCAACTTTTGGACCGCTCGGGCCTTGTCGATCGGCTTTTTTCCAAAATCCCGGATGCTCTCCGTGGCCTGTTGAGTGGCCGATTTGGTGTCTTTTCCTTCGTTTTTCGCATCCTTTGCTTTGGAACAGGAGCAAAAAACCAACAGAGCAATGAGCAACGCTGAAACGGCCAAAGCGCGAATTCCCCCGGCAATCATGTGAATCACTCCCGATGAGACTGACGCGGGGACACGGGGACGCGGGAAGAAGGGGACGCGGAGATGCGGAGATACGGGGACGCGGGAAGAAGGGGACGCGGAGATGCGGAGATACGGAGACGCGGTGACTTGAGGGCATTAGCGGATACACCACTGATCTGGATGGGAGAGCATTTGGATTATCTTGCCTTGTATGAATTCGTATTGTTTATCGAGTTTATGGGCATCATTGGGGTCGAGATAGCCACTTTTGACCGAAAACTCGATCCATACCTGCGTCTCTGCGGCTTCGGCTTCTGCATCACTTAATTTGCTGACAAAAGAATTCGGGTATCGCCTCTTGCGCCACGCTTCAGCAATATTGGCACAAACCGAGCGAGAAGAGCGCCGTACTTGGTCGGTCAACGAATACCTCTCCTCCAAGGGAAATGATTTACTCAATTCAAATAATATCATGGATGTCTCCATCGCCAATTGGTAGACGTCCAGCTCTCGAAAGTGTCGAATGCTAACCATCTCCGCGTCCCCGCGTCTCCTTCTCTCCTTCTCTCCGTGTCCCCGCGTCCCCTTCTCCCCGCGTCCCCGTATCTCCGCGTCCCCGCGTCTCCTTCTCTCCGTGTCTCCGCGTCTCCGCGTCCCCGCGTCCCCGCGTCCCCGTATCTCCGCGTCCCCGCGTCTCCTTCTCTCCGCGTCTCCGTGTCCCCGCGTCTCCTTCTCTCCTTCTCTCCTTCTCTCCTTCTCTCCGTGTCCCCGCGTCCCCGCGTCCCGCGTCTCTACGTCCCCGCGTCATCTTCCATGTCGCAGAAAGTTTTTATGGCTTCGGGAATTAGCTTTCGAATGAATGAATGCCGGTCACCTTCAAATTCGGCTACATATTCTTCGTAGAGGGGGTGAGCGCTGGAAAGGGCGGGTGTGTTATGCCTGGCTGCCGAAAACTCTTCATGGAAAGTCTGGATGAGGTCGACCAGGGGGACCTTCAGGAAGGGGTAATCATCAAGCCAGCTCAGCCGGTACATTGCCTCGAACCGGACGAGGTCGAGCAGGAAGAGCGTAATGTCGGTCACATTCATTTTAGATTCGCTGTCGAGGTAATGGAACCGAGGAGCGAGGCCAAGTCCCTTTATCCCCATGATCAGCTCGTAGAACGCCGAGGATGAATCCTCGCTCCCCCGGACCAGGTACTTGATTACCGGATTATCAAGCCGGCGGACGGAGGTATTGTCATCAAACGAAATCCCGAAACGGCGCCCCCATGGACTGAATCCTTTCTTGGCGGCAATGTGCCGCCTGCATTCGCTGATGAAGAGTAACCTGCCCATTTAATCCCCCGAAACGATTCAAAAAACATCCGCCGAAAATACATATACGTCGACGTCTTCGTCTTTCCAGGCTTCTTCCGGGAGTCCGGCCTTGTGACAGGTCCACTTGAGAAATTGTTCCCGGTTCCAGTTGTGTTCGGTTGCAACCTGCGG
>Ga0187890_10003106_pt1 | contig 11509 bp, 8 predicted proteins | sample June2016WEW_21_1_FD_133005 | JGI IMG/M metagenome (GOLD analysis project Ga0187890, IMG submission 133005) | Peatland microbial communities from SPRUCE experiment site at the Marcell Experimental Forest, Minnesota, USA - June2016WEW_21_10 | ecosystem: Environmental > Terrestrial > Soil >... | reverse complement strand
CGGCGCAAGCTTACTCCCTGCCCCCCGAGAAGCTGGCCAAGGCCATCGCCCTCAGCCGCATCCGTAACATCCTCGACATCACCGGTTCGCTCTGGGCGCTGGTCTTTCTCTGGCTCCTGCTCGCCTTCCGCGGCTGGGCCAGAATTGAATCGTGGGTTCAGGGAATCTCCTGTCACCGCTGGCTTCAGGGTCTGCTTTTCTTCGCCGCCTTTTTCGTCATCACCACCCTGGCCGGCATTCCCTTCGACATTCTCGGTTACCACTTTGAACGCGCCTACGGCATCAGCATCCAGGGCTGGGCCAGTTGGATCGGCGACCAGTCCAAGGCGCTGGGGCTTTCGGTGCTCATTGGCGTGCCCGTGCTGCTGCTCTTCAACTGGATCGTGCGCCGCTGGCCGCGCCGCTACTGGCTGGGCATCTGGGTCGTCACCCTCCCCATTTTGGTGCTCCTTCTGTTCGTCTCCCCGCTGCTCGAGCCCATCTTCAATAAGTTCGAACCCCTGGCCACGAATCATCCCGCCCTGGTGGCCGAGCTGGAGAAAGTCGTTGCCCGCACCGGAACCGAGATCCCGCCCAACCGCATGTTCCTGATGAAGGCCAGCTTGAAGACCAACGGCTTGAACGCCTACGTCAGCGGCCTGGGCGCCACCAAGCGCGTTGTCGTCTGGGACACGACGGCCGGACGCATTCCCGACGACGAAGTCATGTTCGTCTTTGGCCACGAGAGCGGCCACTACGTTCTCCACCACATCCCCAAGATCATCGCCGGCTGGGCCATTGCCCTGTTCTTCGTCTACTGGGGCTGTGCCGGCGCCGCCGCATGGCTGGCGCGCCGCTTCGGCGCCCGCTGGCTTCTCCGGAACGATGAGGCCCAAACCGCCCCGCTCGCCACGCGCACCGGATTCGTCGTCCTGCTCTTCGCCATCTCTGTCGTCGGCTTCCTCATGACCCCGGCCGGCAACGCGTTCAGCCGCCACTTCGAACACCAGGCCGACGTCTACGGCCAGGAGGCCATCCACGGGCTCGTCCCCGACCCGCAAAAGACCGCCGTCGCCAGCTTCAACGCCCTCGGCGAAGCCTGGCTTGAAGATCCCAATCCGAGCCCCTTCATCGAGTTCTGGGAGTACAACCACCCCTCCACACAGACCCGCGCCAACTTCGCCTTGCAATACGACCCCTGGGCCAACGGCGGCCACGGCAGGTTCTTTGACAGATAGAGCGGAGGCTGCCCAGATCAGGTGGGCGTTCTCAGCAGCAGATAGCCGCCGACCAGCCCGAAGAGGATATCGGAGGCACAGGCGGCCAGGGCGGCGGGCAGGTAATTCACGTTGCCCAAGGCGCCGAAGAGGCCGTCGATCACAAAGTAGGCAAGCGCCACGCCGATGGCCACGGCGACGCCTTCGAGCGAGCCGCGCCGACCCATGGAGAGCGCGAAGGGAATGGCCAGCACCGCCATGACGACGGCGATGAACGGATACGCCAGCTTGTGCCACAGCTCGACGCGCAGGCGCATGGTGTCAAAGCCGCTCTGCGTCAGGTCGCCGATATAGTGATCCAATTGGCCGAAGTTCATCTCCTGCGCTTGCAGGCTTTCCTTTTCGAAATATCCGGGATCTTCATGAATCTCGGGGAAGGAGGTTTGCGCGAATTCGCGATATTCGGTGATGCTGCTGCCTTCGATGTCGCGCTGCCAGCCGTTCTGGAAGCGCCAGGAGCCGGCTGCCTGGTCCCAGAAGACGCGCGAGGCAAAAATGCGGCGGGAGAGCGCGAAGGTGGAGGGATCGAACTCGAAGATGGAGAGATTGGCGAACTCGTTGCGGTCGCGATCGAAAAACTGGTAGTAGAAGATGCGGTCGGGTTCTCCGGGATGGGGCTGGCCGAAGATCCACTTCTGCTCGGGGTTGAGGAAGGTCTGCGGCGGGCGGCCCTTGATGATGCTGCGCAGCGCCTCTTGCCTTTGATTGGCCTGGGGCAGATAGAACTCATCGAAGAGGAAGAGGCTGACGGCCAGGACCGCGGAGATGGCGACGACGGGAATTACCAGGCGGTAAAGGCTGATGCCGGTGGCCTTCATGGCGACGATCTCAGAGTTGCGGTTGAGTACGCCGACGGTGACCAGGACGGCGATCAGCACTGCCAGGGGCGCAATCTGATAGAGCATGGAGGGGGTGAGGTTGATCAGATATTCGCCGACCGTGGACCAGGCAATGTTGTGGCGCAGGATGTCGCCCAGCAGCTCGAAGACGGTAAAGACGAGCATGAGCAAGACGAAGGCCAGCAGAACCAGGAAGAACATGTCGAGGAACTCGCGCACCACGTACTCGTCGAGGATGCGCGGAAAGACGTTGCGGGCCTTGCCGCGCTGGGGACGCGGCTGAAACGCTCTCAGCAGGCCGCCGATAGGTGCGCCGGCGAAGCTGGGTCTTGGAGAGCGCGAAGTCCAGGTCGCGATCGCATTCAGGAGACGGCCGCCGCTGGCCATCTGCCAGAGCAGGCAGACGCCGGCCGCGGCGAATATCAGGTTGGCCGACCATACGGCAAAGAATGCGGGAATCTTGTTTTGCTGGCCCAGGGCGACGCCGAAGGTGGAAACCAGGTAATAGAGGGAGACCAGCAGAATGGTAAAGACCCACGCCGAGCTTTTGCCGCCGCGCCGCGAGGTGACGCCCAGCGGAACGCCCACCATCATCAGCACCAAGCAGGCCGCGGGATAGGAGAAGCGAGTATACATCTCGATCAGGTAGCGTCTGCTATCCGGGGCGCGGAAATGCTCCCCCAGTTCGCTCATGGGCATTGCGTAGATAGGTGTATCCAGGCGTCCCAGGTGGCCTTCGCTCTGCGGGCTGGCGGCGAAGGGGAGATCGGTGCTGTCAAAGGTAGAAACGTTGTACTGTTGCGGCTGGCCGGCGACTGTTTCGTGCTCCGTTCCGTTGCGCAGCCGCATCAGCAGCCCTTGGTTGGAGTCGCTGACCACGGTGGCCGAGGCCGCGGTCGTAATCTTCGGCGCGGCGGGATCGGTGACGTCGGCCAGGAAGACCTCACGCCAGTTAGCGGCGCCCGTGCCCGAGCGCACGTCCTGAACGTAGAGGACGTAGTTGCGAAAATCCTCGTCGAAGACGCGGGGCTGAATCTCGTAAGATGCCTGCGAGGCAAGGGTCTTTTCCAACGCCATGAGGGCCTGAAGGGCTTTTGGCTCGACATACATCGAGTTGAGCAGCCCCAGCAGCGTGCCGCCCACGGCCACGATGGAAGCGACGCGCACAAAATACCCGATGCCCAGGCCGGAGGCGCGCATGGCGATGATCTCGCTGTCGGCGGCCAGGCGGCTGAACCCCAGCAGCACGCCCACCAGCACGGCCATGGGAACGGTGACCTTGAAGAAGTTGGGCATCATGAAGAGGACGACTTCCGCCAGGCTGGTGAAGGTGGAGCTGTTGTGGACCATCATCTCCAGGATCTTGGGCAACTCCTTCATGAAGAGAATGAAGGTGAAGATCACGCCCCCGATAAGCGCGTGGGAGAGAATCTCGCCGAGAATGTAACGGGTCAGGATGCGCACAGACAGGCTCTGCGGTTAGTTTACCGTGCTTGAACGCCCGATGGGGCGCGGCCCAGTGCGGATGGCTTGGTGCCCCATCCTTGCGCGTTGTCGCCGCGGCGACCGCAAGGGTGGGAAACCTCGCTTCCGTTCATCATGATGGGCGCCAGCGGCGCAGGCGGAGACTGTTGGCCAGCACGCAGACCGAGCTGAGGGCCATGGCGGCGGCGGCCAGCCAGGGTGTGAGCAGCAGGTGAAAGCGCGGGTAAAGCACGCCCGCGGCCAGCGGAATGCCGATCAGGTTGTAGCCGGCGGCCCAGGCCAGGTTCTGGCGCATGACACGCAGAGTTGAACGGGCCAGACTGAGCGCGGCGGGAATGGCCGAGGGTTGGGCGCGCAGGAGCAGCACGTCGCCGGCCTCCTGGGCCAGGTCGGCTCCCGAACCCATGGCGATGCCGGCGTCGGCCTGGGCCAGTGCGGCGGCGTCGTTGATGCCGTCGCCCACCATCGCCACGCGCAGGCCGGTCTGCTGCAGCGCGCGAATGCGGGCCAGCTTGCCGGCCGGGTCCAGGCCGGCTTCCACCTCGGCGATGCCGGCTTGCCGGGCGATGGGCGCGGCCGCTGCTGCTGAGTCTCCGGTTAGCATCAGTACCCGAAGGCCGCTCTGGCGCAATGTGGCGACGGCTTCCTTGGCGTCGGGACGCAGCGCGTCGCGGGCATCGAAGCAGCCGGCAGGCGCGCTGTCGAGAGCCATCCACAGGCGTGTGACGCCCGGCTCCGGTGGAGCGATGGAATTCGGAAGCGGAATCGCGAACTCCTGGAAGAGCGCTTCATTGCCGAGCAGGCATTCGCGGCCTTCGACCCTGGCGGTCAGGCCGCGGCCGGGCAGGATTTGCACGTCTTCGGCGGGCTGCCAGGCGAGGCCGCGCGCCCGCACGGCATCCACCACAGCGTGGGCCAGCGGATGGTTCGATCGCTCCTCGGCGGCTGCAGCCATGCGCAGCAGATCGTTCTCTGAGCGGCCAGCGAGCGTACGCACCGCTTCCAGCACGGGACGGCCGACGGTGAGGGTTCCGGTTTTGTCCAGAACGATTGCGTCCAGATGGCCCAGACGCTCCAAGGCCTCTCCGCCTTTGAAGAGGATTCCAAGCTGCGCGCCGCGGCCCACGGCCACGGTGAGCGCGGCGGGCACGGCCAGCCCCATGGCGCAGGGGCAGGCGACCACCAGGACGGCGACGGTATTGGCCAGTGCCAATGGGAGCGAGTGCGCGGCGGCGAGCCAGACGGCAAACGTGAGCAGCGCCAGAGCCAGCACAATGGGGACAAAGATGGAACTGGCGCGGTCGGCCAGGCGCTCCATGGGCGCGCGCGAGGACTGCGCCTGCTGGACCATGCGGGTGATCTGCGCCAGCACCGTAGCCTCGCCGAGCGATTCGGCCCGGCAAGTGACGGCTCCGTCGTAGTTGAGCGAGCCGGCCAGCACGCGGCCACCGGGCTCGCGCGGCAGCGGCGTGGGTTCGCCGGTGAGCATCGACTCGTCCACGGTGGTGCGGCCTTCCAGAACCTTTGCGTCCACCGGAAAACGTTCCCCAGGTAGAATCAGAACGCTTTCGCCAGGTTGAACCTCCTGGAGCGGCACCACGGCCTGAACGCCATCGCGGATGCGGCGGGCGGTGGCCGGGCGCAGCCGTGAGAGCGAGTCGAGCGCGGCCAGAGCGCGGCGCTTGGCGCGACATTCCAGGCTCTTGCCCAAGAGAAGAAATCCAAGGATGAGCAGCACCGCGTCAAAGTAGACTTCGCGTCCGATTGCGGGCCGGATGGTGGCGAAGGCAGAGTAGGCGAAGGCCACGCCCGTTCCCAGGCTCACCAGCGTATTCATGTTGGTGGCGCCGTGGCGCAGGGCGCGGAAGGCGCTCGAATAGATGCCGCGCCCGGCCCAGGCCATAATCGCCGCCGTCAGCGCCAGCAGAGACCAGCGCAGCGGATCCGGCGGCAGGGTATAGAGCCAGGGCAAAAGGCGCATCAGGGCGTGATCCAAGCTGCCCATCTCCGTGCCCAGCGGCATGGCCAGCAGCATGGCGACCGCGCCGGCTGCGAGAGTCACCCAGGCCTTGCGCTCAGCCCCGGCCGCAAGGCCGTCCGATGGAGTTGCGGAAGGAGCATCGGAGCGGGGAAGCACGGCGTCGTAGCCCGCCGAGCGGATCGCCTCAATCAACGCGGCGGGCGCGGCGATGGCCGGATCGAAGATCACGGTGGCGCGATGAGCCATCAGATCGACGCGCGCGGATTGGACTCCGGGGGTCGAGCGCAGAGCTTCTTCCACGTGATGCTGGCAGGACGCGCAGGTCATGCCCAGCACGGGCAGCGTGAGCGATTCCGTTGCAGTCGTGGTCACTTATTGTTCCAGTCGCGCGGGGTAGCCGGCCTTGGCCAGAGCGGCGATAGCAAGATCGACGGGCGCGGGGTCGAGGTTGGAAGCGAGCCGCGCCGCACCCACATGCACGTCGCTGACGGCGACTCCCTCGATCGAAGCCAGAGCCTGGCTGACGCGGCGAACGCACCCGCCGCAGTGCATGTTATCGATTCGCAGCGTGAATTCCGGCATGGCCTTCTCCTGTCGTATTCGATGATAGCCCGAGGCGAAAGATGCGCGGTCGAGAACGATCCCGATTTCGTTCAGAATCGCCCGGTTGCGCGGCGGGCCGGCAAGGGTTCTATCGTAAAGGGGAGCGGAATTCGGAGAGATCATGCAGAGAGAGTTTCCATCAGCGCCGCTGGTGGGTGTGGGCGCGGTGGTGGTAGACGAGGGCCGGGTGCTTCTTGTCCGGCGCGGAACCGAGCCGCTGAAGGGGCATTGGACGCTGCCGGGTGGCCTGGTCGAGCTGGGCGAACCGCTCCTGGCTGCCGTGGTGCGCGAGGTGCGGGAAGAGACTGGACTGATAGTCGAACCCTTGGAACTGATCGAGTTGCTGGACCGCATTCATCGTGAGGGCGAGCGCGTTCGCTACCATTATGTAATTGCGGATTACCTCTGCCGCGTGGCGGGCGGCGCGCTGCGCGCGGCCTCGGATGCGGATGCCGTGAGATGGGTGGAGCGGGCGGAGTGGAACAGCCACAGCGCGCTCAAGATCGATCCGGTGACCGCGCGGGTTATCGAGACCGGCTGGCAGCGGGCGCGGGCATTGAAAGGGCGAGAGGAACGATGAGCTGGAGGAAGCGGGTTCTTTGGGCTGCGGTTGCCGCCGGGGTGCTGGCTCTGGCTGGCGGGGTGGGATTCTGGCTGCGGCCGGTCAGCTGCTTTGAAGCTGCGAACGAGTTGCGGATGTGCGTTTCGGGCGCGGAAAACCATTCGGTCGAGGTTGCGGGCCATCGCGTCCACTACGTGGTGGAAGGACCGGTTGGCGGGCCGGCGGTGGTGCTGGTGCATGGGCTGGGCGGGCGCGCCGAGGACTGGCGCAACCTGACGCCCTGGCTGGCGCAAGCCGGTTTCCGCGTCTATATGCCGGATTTGCTTGGGTTTGGGCGCAGTGAGAAGCCGCCGGACTTCTCCTACTCGGTGCCCGATGAGGCTCAGGTGGTGCTGGGCTTTCTGGATGCGCTGGGTCTGAAGCAGGTGGACCTGGCGGGCTGGTCAATGGGCGGCGGAATCGTGCAGCATCTCGCCTTCCAGCATCCTGAACGGGTGCGGCGGCTGATCCTCATCGATGCGATCGGCATCAACGAGAAGCCGGCCTGGGATACGGGCCTGTTTACGCCCACCACGCCGGCGGAACTGGACCAGTTGGATGCCCTTCTGATGCCCAATCCGCCCAAGGTTCCGGCCTTTGTCGCGCGGGATATTCTGCGCGTCTCGAACCAGCGCGCGTGGATTATTCACCGCGCCATGGCAACCATGCTTGCCGGCCGGGACGCCACCGAAGGCCTGCTGCCGCAATTGAAAATGCCAGTGCTGATTGTGTGGGGCGCGGAGGATCGCGCGATCCCGCTGAGCCAGGGCGAAAAGATGCACAGTCTTGTCCCGCAGTCGCAACTGGCGGTCATTCCCGGCTGCGGCCACCTGGTCCCTGTCCAATGCGCCGGCCAGGTCGGACCGGCGATGGTGGCGTTTGAGAGGCGCTGACTCGCGCCCCTGCTGAGCAGTGAGGCCTCATTGCGATTCCCAGGTCCGAGAATCCGGACCTGGTGCACCCGGCACCCGCAAATAGCTAAGAGCTAAAAGCTAGAAGCGAAAGGCTGCTCCTAAACGCCGATCACGGCGCAGAGTTCCTTGACGGCGGCGGCGCTCTTTATCAGGGCGGCGTCTTCTTCTTCGGTGAGCTTGATCTCGATGATCTTTTCCAGGCCCGCCGCGCCCAGCTTGCAAGGCACGCCGATAAAGTAACCCTGGATGCCGTACTCGCCTTCGAGATAGGCGGCGCAAGGAAGAATCTTCTTCTTGTCTTTGAGGATGGCTTCGACCATCTCGACGGCCGCCGCCGAGGGAGCGTAGTAGGCGCTGCCGGTCTTGAGATGCTTGACGATCTCCGCGCCGCCGTCGCGGGTGCGCTGGACGAGGGCCGCGAGCCGCTCGGGAGCGATGAGTTCGGTGATGGGAATGCCGGCGACCGTGGAGTAGCGGGGCAACGGGACCATGGTGTCGCCGTGGCCGCCCAGGACGAATGCGGTGACGTTCTCGACGCTCACGTCCAGCTCGGCGGCGATGAAGGCGCGGAAGCGGGCCGAGTCGAGGATGCCGGCCATTCCGATGACCCGTTCGCGATTAAAGCCGGCCTGGCGATAGGCGGCCTGGGCCATGGCGTCGAGCGGGTTGGAGACGACGATGAGGATCGACTCCGGCGACTGCGCCACCACCTTGGCAACCACGTCGGACATGATCTTGAAGTTGGTGTGCAGCAGGTCGTCGCGGCTCATGCCGGGCTTGCGGGGAATGCCGGCGGTGATGATCACGATGTCGGAGTTGGCGGTGGCGGCGTAGTCGTTGGAGCCGGTGACGGTGACGTCGCGCTTCTCGATGGGCATGGCCTGGAGCAGGTCGAGCGCCTTGCCCTGCGGCACGCCTTCCACCACGTCGATGAGGACCACATCGGCCAGTTCCTTGGAAGCAATCCAGTGCGCGGCGGTGGCGCCCACGTTGCCCGCGCCGATGATGCTTACTTTTTTGCGCATGACTCTCATGTTCTCCTTTTGAGCAATTAGAATTTCATTGTTTCAAACGCGTATCGGTGGTAGCTGCTTCGCCGTTGCCTGTCCCTAGGTCGACGAGCGAAACTGGGAGATCTAATTGGAAAGTTGTGTCGCAATACCCAATATTAATTAGTCCAATATTGACGCTGAGCTTCGCCCCCTCAGCGCTCTCGACGTAACCGGTCAGACCGACCAATGATCCATTATCTCCTGAAAAATTAGCCACCAGTGTGCTGCCCTCAATTGAGATCTCCACCTTTTTTTCCGTTGGCTTCCCGCAGATACCCCCCTCAATAACCAAAGTAGCGCGTTCCTTTCTTCCAATTAGCCTTCCGCTCCCGTCCAAAGCAATATCGTCTTGTCCATTACCTTCAAGCCAAAGTATGGTTCGAACTTTCGCAGTGGAGATCGGACTGGGATGTACCTTGCGGTCCGGAGTGTAAATAGAAGCTGTTCCCCCTCCTTCATATCTTCCTGGTTTGAGAATGATCGGAGTGGCCTGAAACGGCCCTGAAACCGTCCTACAGCCGTTTTGCCCCGCAGCGTCGAGAGAGTAACTCCCACTCCAACTCAACTCACCCGGGTTTGGGACCTTCCCCGTCAGCGTCACGGACATGGGAGGTGTGTACCCGTTCTCCGATCGGTTACGAAGCTCGAGATTCCCATCGGGATCAATTGTCCCCGTAATATCCTGAATATGGCCTCCAGTGAATCCTGTACCACACGGCCAAAGCATTGAGATGACAGCTACTACCTTTTTCCCGTCGACTGTGAAGGTTGCCGCCAAGGCAACATCGTTGGAGTCGAGCTTTCGGTCAGCGTGCGCACTGGAAGATCCGCCCCAGCCTGTAGGTGGCGAACCGGTCAAGAGCCAGCTCCCAGCGAGTGGGCTCGACAGTGATGGAATGGTTGGCTGTGCTGCCGATGATACGGGCAAGCAGCCAATGAACGTCGCGGCGAGAACCGCCGTCACCAGTGAACGAAAGATGAACAGCAGACGCTTCATACAATGGATCATAGCAACCTCTTTCGTTTCCCTCAGGGGTTAAATCCCAGCCTCCTATTCTGCAAAAAGGCGGCGCGGCCGAAGCTGTGCCCTTTCAAAGCCGATTCAGAGTCCCTTAGTCCCTAGTCCCTTGGTCCCTTAGTCCCAGTCTTTACATGTTGCCAATGATTCGGGCCGCAAACTCGCTGGTGCCGACTTTGGTCGCGCCGGCGGTCTGCCGCTCGAAGTCATACGTCACGAACTTCTGCAAAATGGTCTTCTCCATCGCCTGCTCGATGAGCTTGGCTGCTTCTTTCCAGCCGATGAAGTCAAGCAGCATGACGCCGGAGAGAATCACCGAGCCGGGATTGATCACGTCCTTGTCGGCGTACTTGGGCGCGGTGCCGTGCGTGGCCTCGAAGACCGCGTAGCCGTCGCCGATGTTTGCGCCGGGAGCGATGCCCAGGCCGCCCACCTGCGCGGCGGCGGCGTCGGAGATGTAGTCGCCGTTGAGGTTGGTGGTGGCCAGCACGCTGTAGTCCTCGGGGCGCAGGATGATCTGCTGGAAGATGGAGTCGGCGATGCGGTCGTTGACGAGCAGCTTCGACTTCCAAGCGCCGTTGCCGTGGCTCGGGCCGATGGAGTCCAGCACCTGCCTGACCTCAGCACAAACCGATTCACGAAAGCTCGGAGAGCCCAGGTCGAGGCCGGGCTCGATGAGCGCCGCGTTCTGTTCAGCCGTGAGGCCGGGGTTGGCGTCGGCGTTGCCCAGAATCCAGCTTTCGCGCTCGGTGACGGTAGCGGCGCGGAACTCCTCGACGGCGACCTCGTAGCCCCACTCGCGGAATGCACCCTCGGTAAACTTCTGGATGTTGCCTTTGTGGACCAAGGTGACGGTTTTGCGGCCGGATTCGAGGGCGGCTCGAATGGCGTAGCGCACCAGGCGCTTGGTGCCGAAGATGGAGATGGGCTTGATGCCCACGCCGGAGTCGGCGCGCACCTTCTTCTTGCCGCCTTTGAGCAGATCGTTGTTGAGGAAGTCGATGAGGCGGGCGGCGTCCGCGCTGTCCTGCTTGAACTCGATGCCCGCGTAAACGTCCTCGGTGTTCTCGCGGTAGATGACGATGTCCAGCTTCTCGGGATGCCTCACGGGACTGGGCACGCCCTGGTAATACTTGACCGGGCGGACGCAGGCGTAGAGGTCGAGTGTCTGGCGCAGGGCCACGTTGAGCGAGCGAATGCCGCCGCCGACCGGCGTGGTGAGCGGACCCTTGATGGAGACGCGCAGGTCGCGGGCCGCGGCCACGGTGTCGTCGGGCAGCCAGGCGCCGAACCTGCGGAAGGCCTTTTCGCCGGCGAAGATCTCGAACCAGCGAATCGCGCGCCGGCCGCCGTAGGCCTTTTCGACCGCAGCGTCGAAGACGCGCCGCGAGGCCTTCCAGATGTCGCGCCCGGTGCCGTCGCCCTCGATGAAGGGGATGATGGGATGATCGGGCACCTCGAAATGCCCGTTCGTGTAGCCGATGGGCTGGCCGTCCTGGGGAAGTTCCAGTCCGTTGTAGGTGGTTTGCATGGGTTTCAGGGGTCCTTTTCCGCGCGGGGTCAAGGATGAGGCTACCACCTGCAAATCAGGGGTGGCAATGGCCGCGGCGATTCGATCGATGGTCAAGCCCCGGCGGTCTTTCTACATCGCCTCCGGGCTCTCTATGCCCATCCAGCTCAGGAGTTCGGTGAGTTCGCGGAGAGCGACGGCGGCGGTTGCCAGCAGAAACGTCTTGCGCGCCGGGTCTTCTTCGGTGAGG
>Ga0187890_10003103_pt1 | contig 11512 bp, 4 predicted proteins | sample June2016WEW_21_1_FD_133005 | JGI IMG/M metagenome (GOLD analysis project Ga0187890, IMG submission 133005) | Peatland microbial communities from SPRUCE experiment site at the Marcell Experimental Forest, Minnesota, USA - June2016WEW_21_10 | ecosystem: Environmental > Terrestrial > Soil >... | reverse complement strand
CGTTTATGCCGCGGCCATGAATACCGCGCTCGATGGCTCGGCTACCGTGATCACTCCCGCGTCCACGGTGACGGATGCGCCTTCCAGCTTCGCCTATGGGGATCAGATCTACGAGCCGCGCAATTACAAAGAGGAGTATCACGGCGATGTGACGCTGCGCTATGCGCTGGCCATGTCGCTGAACAACGCCACCGTGAAAGTGGCGGAAGAAGTCGGCTACGACAAAGTAGCGGATCTGGCGAAATCCGCCGGGATCGCTTCCGTGAAGGCGACGCCGGCCATGGCTCTGGGTTCCTACGAGGCTTCGCCGCTCGACATGGCGGGGGCTTACACGTCCTTTGCCAACAATGGCGTGCGGCTTTCGCCGATTCTGGTGAACTCGGTGCGCAACGACAAGGGCGATGTGGTGTCGAACTTCAAAACCGATGAGCGCCAGGTGCTCGACCCGCGCATCGCTTACGTCATGACCAACATGATGGAAGGCGTAATCAACAACGGCCTGGGCTATACGGCGGTTCGCTTGCGCGGCTTTGCCCTGCCGGCCGCGGGCAAGACGGGCAGCTCGCACGACGGCTGGTTCGCCGGATACACCTCGAATCTGTTGTGCATTGTCTGGGTCGGCTACGACGACTACAGCGATCTGCGGCTGAGCGGCGCGATGACGGCCGCGCCCATCTGGACCGAGTTCATGAAGAAGGCATCCGCGCTGCCGCAGTACGCCGGCATGAAGGAATTCGCGCAGCCCACGGGCGTGGTGAACGTGCAACTGGATAAAGCCACCAACCGCCTGGCGACCTCCACCTGTCCGGACGACTACGTCTCCGCCTTCGTGGCCGGCACCGAGCCGCACGAAACCTGCGATCAGCAAGCCGGCGTGGCCGGAATGTTCTCCCGCTTCTTCGGCGGCGGGGAAAAAGCGTTGCCGCCTCCGAACCCGGCAAACGGTCAAGACCCGCAGAACCCCGACCCACAAAAGAAGAAAAGCTTCTTCGGAAAAATCGCTGGCATCTTCAAGGACGATAAATCGTCCGCTCCGCCGCCCAAGCCGCCAGACCCGACGCAGACCGCGCCCCACTGACGCAGGAACTGTCATCCAGAGCGGAACTTGTCGCGCGCGAAGCGCGTGACAAATGGAGTCGAAGGATCCCTACCCTCACCCGGCTCCGTCCACGGGGGTACGACCCGGGCACATCCCTGACAAAACAGGCCGGGCAGATTCTTGACGCTGAAATGGGTATGCTCTATACGGATGTACCTTAGACAGGCTAAATAATCTTCGCCGTCCGGCGAAAACTGTGGCAGAATGGCCGCGTGGGAAGTGGTTGTCTTGGGGGTGTGCTATGTCCTGCCCGAAGGCGTGCCTGATTCTTCTCGTCCTTTCTTCCACAGCCGCACTGGCGCAAGGTTCTCATTCCGAGCAGGTGCAGATCGCGCCTCCCCTGGTGCGCGCCATCGATCCTCCCGCCCCGGACGCAACCGCCGCGGACCTGGAGCGGCAAGCCGACCGGCTGCGCGAGGACAAGCTGTATCTCGACGCCCTCGACTATTACCACGCGGCGCTGGGCAAGAAGCCGAATGACGCCCGTCTGCTCAATAAGATCGGCATCACGGAACTGATGACGCAGCACTACAAAGAGGCGCGAAAGTCCTTCGAACGCTCTATCCGGTCCGATCACGAGTTCGCCGATGCCTACAACAATCTGGGCGTGATTCTCTACGAGAGCAAGAAGTACGGAGCGGCGATCAAGGAGTATCAGCGGGCGATTGCGAAGGACAGCGATTCCGCGTCTTTCTATAGCAATCTGGGCGCGGCTTATTTCTCCAAACGCGAATTCGAGCCTGCCGTGGCGGCTTACCAGCATGCGCTGGAAATGGATCCCGACGTTTTCATGCGCACTTCGCGCACTGGCGTGCAGGCGCAATTGCCCAGTCCCGAGGATCGAGCGCGTTACGACTACACGGTGGCGAAACTGTACGCCAAGATGGGCTTGTCCGACCAGTCGCTCGAATACTTGAAGAAGGCGATGGAAGATGGCTACAAGGATCTGAAGAACGTCTACAAGGACGTGGAGTTCGCGCAGTTGAGGAAGAATCCGCGCTTCACCGAGCTTATGGCCTCGAGCACGCCCGTGATCTCCGACTAGGGATCGCCGGTCCGAAAATGCGGATGTAATCGGTTGGGATTAGGACGACCCGAGCTACGTGACAATTATTACAAAGCTTTACAAAATTAGACGGAACTTAGGCCAGTTCTGGGGTTTAATCATTGCAAATACTCCTGAAAACAACAGGGTGAGTAAGGAGAAACGGTAGCCCATCGGATGCTGACCCGAGCACGCCCCAAGCAAGCATCCGGTGGGTTTTTTGTGGTGCAGGTCTGAGCTTCTAAACTGTTGCCCCTGCGTTCCTCAGAAAGTTCTCTCCCCGCCCCACGGCTCTGTATACCTCCGTAGCGAACAATTTACGAAACTTCATCTTGCGGCTACAATAGCCGAATGTCGTCCCTTCCTGAATCTCTCGCTTGGGCTCACCCTCTGGTTGCGGAGTGGTTCGTGCAACGCTTTGGCACGCCCACCGAACCGCAAGAGCAAGGTTGGCCGCACATTCTCGCCGGACGAACCACGCTGATTTCGGCGCCGACCGGATCGGGCAAGACGCTGGCTGCGTTCCTGGCTTGCATCGACCGTTTGGTGCGCAAGGCGTTGGCGGGAGACCTGGCGGATCGAACCGAGGTGCTCTACGTCTCGCCGCTGAAGGCGCTGGGCAACGACATCCAGAAGAATCTGGAAATTCCTCTGGGCGAAATTCTTGCCATGGCAGGCGAACGCGGGCTGCTGATGCCGGCGATTCGCACCGCGGTCCGCACCGGCGACACGCTGATGCACGAGCGGCGCGCCATGCTGAAACGGCCGCCGCACATTTTGGTGACCACGCCGGAGTCGCTCTACATTTTGCTGACGGCGGATAAGAGCCGGGCGATTCTGCGCGATGTCGAGACGGTAATTGTCGACGAAATCCACGCCGTGGCCGACGACAAACGTGGCGCGCACTTGACGCTTTCGTTGGAACGGCTGGAGGCGCTGACCTACAAACCACCCGTGCGCATTGGGCTTTCCGCCACACAGAAGCCGATTGAAGAAGTCGCGCACTTTCTGACGGGCAACTCTGACTCCGGGGAAGCGCGGCCTGATGCCGTCATCGTCAACATCGGGCACAAGCGCACGCTCGATCTCGCGGTGGAAGTTCCGCCTATGCCGCTGGGGCCGGTGGCTTCGAACGAAATGTGGGACGAAGTCTATAACCGGCTGGTGACGCTGGTGGAGCAGCATCGGTCGACACTGGTGTTTGTCAACACGCGGCGCATGGCCGAGCGCCTGGCGCACAACTTGGGCGAGCGCATTGGGGAAGAAAATGTGGCGGCGCACCACGGCAGTCTGTCGCGCAAGCTTCGACTGGCAGCGGAGAAGAAGTTGAAGGAAGGCCAGGTGCGGGTGCTGGTGGCGACCGCATCGCTTGAGCTGGGCATCGATGTGGGCACGGTGGATTTGGTGGTGCAGATTAATTCGCCGCGAGCGATTGCAGTCACGCTGCAGCGCGTGGGACGGTCGGGACACTGGCGCGGCGCGGTTCCCAAGGGACGGCTCTTCTGCACGACACGCGACGATTTGCTCGAATGCGCGGCTCTGGTGCGCGCGATTCGACACGGCGATCTGGACCGGCTGATGATTCCAGAATCGCCGCTGGACGTGCTGGCGCAGCAGATTGTGGCCGCGTGCTCCGCCGAAGAGTGGAGCGAGGAGGCGATGTTCGCGCTGGTGCGGCGGGCCTACCCGTATCGCAATTTGGCGCGTGCCACCTTCGACTCGATTCTGGAGATGCTGAGCGAGGGCATTGCGGCGAAACGCGGTCGTTATGGCGCTTATGTCCATCGCGATCGAGTGAACGGCAAGCTGCGGGCGCGGCGCGGGGCACGGCTGGCCGCGATTACCAGCGGGGGAGCGATCCCGGACAATTCGCTTTACGCCGTGGTGGCGGAGCCTGATGGCATTGTGGTGGGCACGGTCGATGAAGACTTTGCGGTGGAGAGCAATCGCGGCGACATCATGCTGCTGGGAAATACGTCGTGGATGATTCGCCGCATCGAAACCAATGCTGGACGCGTGCTGGTGCAGGATGCGCACGGTGCGCCGCCGAGTGTTCCGTTCTGGCGCGGCGAAGCGCCGGCGCGAACCGAAGAACTTTCTGAGCACATTGGAGCGCTGCGGGAAAAAATCAGCGAGATGCTGCCGCGTACTTCGCCGGTGGGTTTCTCGGCGACGCAACCCGATGTCGCCGCTGCGGTTTCGTGGCTCAAAGATGAATGCGGGCTGGACGATTCCGGCGCGGAGCAGGCGCTTGAGTATGTTTTGCAAGGCCGGGCGGTGCTGGGTGCCGTTCCGACGCAGACGACCGTGATTGCAGAGCGCTTCTTCGACGAAGGCGGGGGCATGCAGTTAGTGATCCACGCGCCGTTCGGAGGACGCATCAACAAGGCCTGGGGATTGGCTCTGCGCAAGCGTTTCTGCCGGGGCTTTAATTTCGAGTTGCAGGCTGCGGCGACCGACAACGGGCTGAACATCGCATTAGCCGAGCAGCACAGCTTCCCGCTGGCGGATGTCTTCAACTTCCTGCAGGCGGCGACGGTGCAGCCGATTCTGGAACAGGCAGCGCTCGATTCCCCGATCTTCGCAACGCGCTGGCGATGGGATGCGAACCGGGCGCTGGCGCTGTTGCGCTTTCAAAACGGAAAGAAGGTTCCGGCGCAGATTCAGCGCATGCGGTCCGACGATTTGCTGGCTTCGGTTTTTCCTGACGCTGCCGCGTGTTTCGAGAATATTGAAGGTGAGCGCCAGATTCCAGATCACCCGCTGGTGGGCGAAGTGATGAAGGATGTGCTCACCGAAGCCATGGATATTGATGGGCTGAAGATGGTGTTGAGCGGATTGGCGGACGGGCGGATTCGCTGTATCGCGGTCGACACGCCGGTTCCATCGCAGTTTTCGCACGAGATTTTGAATGCCAATCCGTATGCATTTCTCGACGATGCACCGCTCGAGGAGCGGCGGGCGCGGGCAGTGCAGATGCGACGGATGCTTCCGGAATCGGTGCTCGAAGAAGTCGGCGGCCTCGATCACGGGGCGATTGCGCAGGTGCGCGAAGAGGCTTGGCCGGATGTGCGGGATGCGGATGAGTTGCATGATGTGTTGCATACCTTGGTGGCGCTGCCGGCGGGTCGAGCTGCGCTCGACCGGGCCCTTCGTACCTCAGGGCAGGCAGCCGAGGGCGGCTGTCCCCACACGGGCGGTGCCCCGAGCGAATGGCTGGGCCACTTCGAGAGACTGGTCGGCGAAGGGCGTGCGGGGACGGCGGTGATCGATGGGCGGATTTATTGGGTGGCGGCCGAGCGAGTGAAGACTTTTTCTGTGTTGTTTCCTGAGGCGCGGTTTGAGCAGGAGTTGGCCGACGTCGAAATGACGGCTCCTAATCGCGACGATGCTTTATTGACGCTGGTTTCGGGGTGGATGTCGCATGTGGGGCCGACGACCGCTGCACAGTTGGGCGAAGACCTTGGGATTCCTGCGTCTGAGATTTCGAATGCTTTGCTGCGGATGGAAGCTAGCGGGACTGTACTGCGGGGAAACTTCAGTGGCGCTGCCTCGCGGGCAGGAGTGCCCGCGCCACACGAGCAACTCGGGCACGAGATCGAATGGTGCGAGAGGCGGCTGCTGGCGCGGATTCACCGGCTGACAGTCGCGACATTGCGAAAGCAGATCGAGCCAGTCACGGCGGCGCAGTTCATGCAATGGCTGCTGCGCTGGCAACATGTGGCGGCGGGGACGCAGGTTGCGGGCGAGCGGGGCACTTTCGAAGTGCTGCGGCAACTGCAAGGGTTTGAGATTCCTGCGAATGCCTGGGAGCGGCAGGTGCTGGCGCGCCGCATTGTGGACTACGATCCGAAGTGGCTCGACCAGCTTTGCCTGACCGGGGCAGTGGGTTGGGGAAGACTGTCGCCGCATCCGGCGACGCTCGACTACTCGAGTGCGAGCCGCGGAACGGAGGCTCAGCCAGGCGCGGCTCCGCGGCAGCGGCGGGTGATTCCTACCAGCGTTGCGCCCATCACTTTCTTCGTCAGGGAAGATGCCGATTGGATGACGCCGCGGCATCCCGACGTTGAAGAAGGAGCCAACAGTGGTTTGAGCCATGGAGCGCAGGGCGTGCTCGAGTTCCTGCGGCAGCGGGGTGCGTCGTTCTTTGCCGATATCGTGCGGGGGACGGAGAAGCTGAAAGCGGAAATAGAGACGGCACTCTGGGAACTGGTGGCGGCTGGGCTGGTGACTGCCGACGGCTTTGACAATCTGCGGTCGCTGATCGATCCCAAGCGGCGCGCGGGGCAGGGAAGTGGACGCACGACGCGTCCGCGGCACAACGCAGGACGCTGGGCTCTGCTGCACACCGATGAAGTGGTCGAGCGGCCTCGCGCGGTAGAAGCCGCCTGCTGGATGCTGCTGCGGAGGTACGGAATCGTTGTGCGGGACGTGCTGGCGCGGGAGGCAAACCTGCCGCCGTGGCGCGAATTGCTGGCGGGCTTCCGCAGGCTTGAGGACCGGGGCGAGATTCGTGGCGGCCGCTTCGTGGATGGGTTTCTGGGCGAGCAGTTCGCCTTGCCGGTAGCGGTGGACTCGGTGCGGGCGATGCGCAAGCTCGATTCCGAGCATGGAGCCATCACACTGTCGGCTCCCGATCCGCTGAACCTGGTGGGGATTCTGGTGCCGGGAGAGCGGGTGCCAGCGATCTCAGGCAACAGCGTTACCTTCCGGGATGGGGTAGCGATTTCTGGGCCTGCGGTCGTGGCGGCCGGGGGCACTGAAGCGGTGGCCAGCTAGCTCTGGGTTCGGGCACTCCAAAAGAATCAGGGATCCGATGAGGGGGCCCTTCGGATCCCTGATTTGCCCAAGCTCAGCAAGAACTATTACAAAAAGCGCTTCCCCCATCGCTTTTTGCCGAGCGGTGGCGCACCGAAGACTAAGCATGCGGTATGCCAGTCGGCGGGGGTTCGGTAAGAAACGTCCAAGTGATTCTCGGCAAAGCGTTTATCCCCTGGATCCAGGTGTAGCGCGGTGTTGGCTGATCCCACATTGGACCCGATTTTGCTATCCGACCGGATAGCAAGCGCTATCTGTTCGGATAATGGAACAAGTTGAGTTGGGGAAGGAATTTGGGGCGGAAGTGTGATAAGAAGAGGCGCGAGGTGAAGAAGCTTGCGTCCTAGACTACTGGTGCTTTCCGGACCCCTGAAAGACTCGACGATTCCGCTGTCCGAGGAAGAGATTACGATTGGGAGGGAAGCGTCGAATGGAATCGCGATCACGGACCCTTCCGTTTCGCGAAAACACTGTTTGCTGAGTTGGCGAGAGGGAAAGTTCCGGGTGCGGGATCTCGACAGCCGCAATGGAACCCTGGTGAACGGCGCCGGGGTGGAAGAGCAGTGGCTGAAGCACGGAGACGAGATCGCCGCGGGGGATTCTTCCTTTCTGTTCCTCGAAGAAGAGGATGTCGCACCGGACCCGAGCCGGGTGGAGTTCGACGACGCGCAGGGAACGGTGGAAACCACGATCATCCATCCCAGAGACGTGGTCTACCTGCAACCGGACCGGCTGTTGCGGGAGTTGCCCACGACCTCCAAGGTAGCCCGCAACCTGAACGCGCTGCTCAAGATCAGCCGGATCGTGCATGCGATTCGCGATCTTGACGAACTGCAGGGTCAATTATTGGAGCTGATTTTTGAGGTTGTTCCGGCGGCCCGAGGCGCCATCCTGCTGGCGGATAAGCAAGGGCACCAATTCAATTCCACGTTCGTCCGTATGCGGCAGGCGGGGCAGACGCAGTTGGTGAAGGTGAGCCGCACGGTCGCACGCCAGGTGCTGGAGCAGGGGATTGCGATTCTGGGCAGCGATGTTTCGAGCTGCGGCGATTTGCGGGAGGTGGAGAGCCTGGCCGCATCGCAGGTGCGCTCTCTGTTGTGTGTGCCCCTGACCGTGTTTCAGCGCGTGATCGGATGCATTTATCTGGACAGCAACAGTCTCGAGACGCGGCTTCGGGAAGAACACCTGCAACTGGTCACCGCGATTGCGGGTATTACGGCGGTTGCGCTGGAGAATGCCCGCCGCCTGCAGTGGCTGGAGCAGGAGAATGAGCGCCTGACGGTGGAGATGAGCCAGGAGCGCAGCCTGGTGGGTGAGGGCGCGCGCATGAAGGAGGTTTACCAATTTCTCAAGCGCGCGGCGCCGGCCGATTCGACGGTATTGATCGAGGGTGAGAGTGGAACCGGCAAAGAACTGGCGGCGCGTGCCCTGCACCGCAACAGTCCGCGCGCCAACAAGCCGTTTGTGGCCATCAATTGTGCCGCGATTCCGGAGACGCTGCTGGAAAGCGACTTATTCGGTCACGAGCGAGGAGCGTTTACGGGAGCCGGTTCCCTGAAGAAAGGCCGGCTCGAAGTTGCCGACGGAGGCGTGGTTTTTCTCGATGAGGTTGGCGAACTGGCCCCCGCGCTGCAGGTGAAGCTGCTGCGCGTGCTGCAGGAGCGAGAGTTCGAACGGGTCGGGGGGATCCAGACCATCAAGGTAGATATCCGCCTGATTGCCGCCACCAACTGCAATCTGGAGCAGGCCGTGCGCGACGGCAGGTTTCGCCAGGACTTGTATTACCGATTGGCGGTGCTGAAGGTAACGATGCCTGCGCTGCGCGACCGGCGGGAAGATATTGCCATGCTGGTGCGCCATTTCGTGCAGAAACATGCGAAACACTGCAAGGTGAAGCCCCGGCCGATTTCTCGCGAAGCCTTGTCCCGCATGGAGAACTACGATTGGCCGGGGAACGTGCGCGAACTGGAAAATGCCATCGAGCATGCGCTGGTGTTGGGGTCCTCCGAAATGATTCTTCCCGAGGATCTGCCGGAATCGTTGCTGGAGCGCACTCCGCTGCCCGAGATGACGGAGGCGAAATATCACGCCGCGGTGAAAGAACTGAAGAAGCAACTCATTCTCGATGCCGTGGAGCAAACGCAAGGCAGCTATACCGAAGCGGCCCGCTTACTGGGAGTGCATCCCAATTATCTGCACCGCTTGATCCGCAACCTGGAGCTGAAGGAAGCTCTGAAGGATGCGCTGCAAGACATCTCGCAGCGAGGGCTGAGCGGGTTCTCGGGGGGCGGGCATGCATAGCAGGAGCAATTGGCAGTTTGCAACCACTGATCTGTGCTGGCTGAATGCCAATTGCCCACTGCTAACTGCTAATTGCCAACCCTGACTACGGTAGTCGTAGGCGTATCAGTGCCGCGGGATCGAGATAGGTGCCCTGCCATCGCACGGCGACGTGGAGATGCGGTCCCGTGGCCCGGCCCGTGCCGCCGCTTAATCCGATTACCTGGCCGCGTTTCACCGGATCGCCTTCCTTCACCTTGAACTCGGAAAGATGCAGGTAGAGGGTCAACAAACCCTGGCCGTGATCGAGGACGACGAAATTGCCTTCGAAGTAGAGTGGCCGCGCCAGCAGTACCGTGCCGTCATTCATGGCGGCGACGCCAGTTCCGCTGGGGACGCGGAAATCCAGGCCGAGATGAGTGCTCTGGGTTTTTCCGTTGAAGACGCGCTGGGCACCGAAAACGTCAGAAATCTCGGCGTCCGCAGGCGCGGCGAACTGCCCCGACCACTCGCGCTGCGGAGTAACCCGGTTCAGATAATCCTTCTTGATCTGCTGGCCTTCTTCAATTTGTTTCTGCTGTTCGGGATTAGGCTCGGTGAACTTGCCTTCAACGCTCAACTTGGTTTCGACTCTAGGATACTTGCCACGAGCGACGGCGAACTTGCGGGTGAAAGCGACTTTGTTGCCGGGTGCTTTTCCTGCTTGGGTTTCACCGGTCAGTTCAAGAACGTAGGTTCCGGGAGCGGTTTCCAGGCTTAGGCCCGCCAGCGCGAACCATGTTTTACTGGCCGCATCGAAGGTGAAGGGAACCTCATGTCCGAGCCAGGTTCCGGTTAGAGCCTGCAAGCGCTCCGGGGGCTTCACCTGAAACAGTACGGGACCGCCGTTGACCAGTCGCGCAGGTTGCGCGCGCACGTCCCAGCTTGCGGCGAGAGCCGGAGCGGTCGCGCTGAGGGATGTCCATGTCAAAACAAGAAGAACGAAAGGAAGAAGAGTAGTGGGCGGACGGTTCACTGGATTAGCCTAGCATTCCTGCGGACGGGATGACCACGACACAAATGCCGTGGTTCCAAGCAGTCGCCCGGTCTAAGTTGTGGGGAGAATAAGTTGTTGAAGAATTTGGTGGACCTGGTCGGGATCGAACCGACGACCTCTTCCATGCCATGGAAGCGCGCTCCCAGCTGCGCCACAGGCCCACGATTGAAGACGAACAAGCCAAAGCCTGTCGAGTCGGGATCGAGGGAAGTGCTGCAATCATTTTCGCCCACATTACCGGGATAGTCAACGCACGCTAATTCTTCTGTTTGTTTCCACAGGCCTCTTCTGCCATAATTGATCGTGCACCCCACCTGCACAATCTTTCAAACACAATTTAGAGCGAGGAAGAGATGCCAGCGAAGTACATCTTTGTAACGGGCGGAGTTGTGTCTTCATTGGGCAAGGGATTGGCAGCGGCCTCCATCGGCTGCCTGCTGGAAAGCCGGGGACTGAAGGTCAACCTGATGAAGTTTGACCCATATCTCAACGTCGATCCGGGGACGATGTCACCGTTTCAGCACGGCGAAGTCTTCGTGACCGACGACGGCGCCGAAACCGATCTCGACCTGGGCCATTACGAGCGCTTCACGCACGCCAAACTTTCTCGCGACAACAACTGGACCACGGGACGGCTCTATGAGCAGATCATCGCCAAGGAGCGCCGCGGCGATTATCTGGGCAAGACGGTGCAGGTGATTCCGCACGTAACCAATGAAATCAAGGCCGCGATGAAGAAGGTGGCGCAGGATGTGGACGTGGCAATCGTCGAGATCGGCGGCACGGTGGGAGATATCGAGTCGCTGCCCTTCATGGAAGCGATCCGGCAGATGCGCCAGGAATTGGGGCGTGAAGACACGTTGTTCGTCCACGTGACTCTGGTGCCGTTCATCGCCGCTGCACAGGAGTTGAAGACCAAGCCCACCCAGCATTCGGTGAAAGAACTGCTCAGCATCGGAATTCAACCCGACATATTGCTCTGCCGCACGGACCGTTTCCTGGCGAAGGAGTTGAAGTCGAAGATTGCGCTCTTCTGCAACGTGCAGGAAGAGGCCGTGATCACGGCGAAAGATGTGGCTTCGGTCTACGAAGTGCCGCTCGTGTTCGCGAATGAAGGTGTGGACACGCTGGTGCTGAAATATCTGCGCATGGAGGCGAAGGATCGTGACCTCTCGAAGTGGGAAGACATTGTGCATCGCGTGTACAACCCGAAAGACACGGTCACGATCGGGAT
>Ga0187890_10003100_pt1 | contig 11517 bp, 12 predicted proteins | sample June2016WEW_21_1_FD_133005 | JGI IMG/M metagenome (GOLD analysis project Ga0187890, IMG submission 133005) | Peatland microbial communities from SPRUCE experiment site at the Marcell Experimental Forest, Minnesota, USA - June2016WEW_21_10 | ecosystem: Environmental > Terrestrial > Soil >... | reverse complement strand
GCGCTTCTTGCTGGTGGAAGCGGCGCAGGTCACGGTGCGCAGCCTGCCGGAGTGGCGCAATAAATATCTGCACCTGATGATGCGGCGGGGGCGGAAGATTGCCAAGGTCGCCATGGCCCGCAAGCTGGCGGTTCGTCTGTACTGGCTGATGTCAGCCGTGTCTTCCGCGGCAAGTTTATCGCCGGACTCAAGACCGCCTTTGATGCCGGCGCACTCCAGTTCCACGGACATCTCTTACCGCTTGCGGAACCGCGCGCCTTCGCCTCGTGGCTGCGGGTTCTGTTCCGTCACGACTGGGTCGTCTACGCCAAACGGCCTTTCGGCGGGCCAGAACACGCGCTGCGCTATCTCGGTGCCTACACCCACCGCGTTGCCATTTCCAACAGCAGGCTGGTTGCTCTCTCCGAGGGCAACGTAACTTTTCGCTGGCGCGACTCCGCTCACGGCAACAAGAAGCGGCTGATGACTCTGCCCGTCGATGAGTTCCTGCGACGCTTCCTCCTGCGCCTGCTGCCACGCGGCTTTATGCGCATCCGCAACTTCGGATTTCTCGCTAACCGACGGCGAGCGGAGTTTCTTCCACTCTGTTTCCGGTTGCTCCAGCCATCCGATCCGCCAGCAGCGCGCACCGCCTCGCCCGCGCTGCCCATTCACTCGCTGTGGCAATGTCCACTTTGCGGCGGAATCATGCAGGTTGTCGAGCGCCTCTCCGCCGCGCAACTCCTCCTCCGATCGCCGCCTCATCTCAGCCGGTGCGCCCCTTGAATCCACATCTCCAGCCTCGAATCTCGCTCCTGCTTCGGCGCGCACACTGCTTCTCTGTCTCCCATTCCTCAGAATGCAGTATGGTTGTGCGCTCCAGACTCTCCGATGCGCCGCCCCACGACCATTCTCTCTGCGACCCGCTACTGAAACCCAAGCGCTCTGACAGCAATGGCATACTCGCAAAGGATCAAGACCGGCTCATCCAGATACAAATCCCATCGTCCCCCGGGGCGGCTTCCTTCAAGTCGCTGTATCTGAAGCGCCCCTTCACAGCGCATCGGAACGATAGATCTTCACTCGTGGGCGCTTCAGATACAGCACTAAGACTTCGGGCCCGCTATAGTTTCCGGTCCAGTCGGGCAAATCTCCGAGACTGAGAATTGGGTCGAATCTAGCCGCCGCAACTAGGAAACCCAGGATGCGGTTACATTGGTTACCTTCCCCGCACTCCCGTTAGCGAATAGGCTTCGACGTATTACCTGGTTGCGCACCGGACATACCTTCATGCGCAGAGCGGGCGACTTTATAGTCTCCAGCCTACTCAGCAAGCCAATCCAAGGGACGGGACAAACATGACAGCTCGAAGTCTTGCACTGCTTTTTCTCACATTATTGATTCTTCCGTTCAGCGGCTATGCACAGAGTGGAGCGACAGGGGCGATCGCTGGCGTCGTGGTCGACAGTAAAGGCGGCCCGGTATCCAATGCACAGATCGACATCACTTTCGTTGGGACCACAGCAACCCGTGAAGTCTTTTCCGATGCCAGCGGCAATTTCACAGTGCCTTCCCTTCCGGTTGGTGCGTATGAGGTCATAGTCAAAGCTGTCGGATTTTCCACCAGCAAGTACAACGGCGTCACAGTTCAATTGACCGAGACCACGCGGCTGAACCCATCTCTCGGCGCTTCGAGTGCCGCAAGGACCGATGCCACTACCGGAACCGCGCAAGCGGACGACGTAATAATGGTCGCCACTCCCCCTGTGGTCGCGGTGGAAACCGCCAACCCTGCAACCGGCCGCAGCGTGCAGGCAGATGTGATCGGCGCTCTTCCTTTGGCCACACAGAATTTCCATCAACTGCTAACCCTCTCCGCCGGCGCCACCTCTGAGTTGAACGCCTCCGCTCAACTCGGCCGCGGCGATGTCGGAATCGATGTCAACGGCCAGCGCCAGGACAACAACAACTATCTTCTCGACGGAATCAGCGTCACCGATCTCCGCAACTCGGAGTTGTTTAACACTCCCTTGCCCAGCCCAGACGCGGTGCAGGAATTCAAGGTTCAGACCAGCCTCTATGACGCTACGGAGGGCCGCAATGGCGGCGGCAACATCAACGCGGTTCTCAAGAGCGGCACTCCCCACTGGCACGGTTCCGCATTCGAGTTCTTCCGCAATGACGTCCTTAACGCTAACGAGTACTTTCAGGAACGAGAGGGACAGCCGCGCCCGGACGTGAAGCAGAATCTCTTTGGCGGCAGCCTCGGCGGTCCCCTGGGACACGACGCCAAAGCCGGCTACTTGTTCGTCAACTACCAGGGCACGCGCCAGATCAGCGGACTTTCGCCGGGGACGATCATCAGTACCGTGCTTCCGGTGCTGCCCAGCGATCGCTCCGCCGCCTCGCTCTCGATGGCTGGATTCGGCAACGCGTTTACCCCGATCGATCCCGTCGTGCTATCGCTGCTCAACGTCAAGAGTAACCAGTTCGGCGGAGCGGGCGGAGGCTGGCTGATTCCTTCGCTGGCGCCGTCTAATCCTGCGAACCCGGCTGCTGGCGCCGCATTCAATCTCAGCACGCCCGGCCAGTTCAACGACGACCAGTTCACCACGGATTACGACCGCCAGTTCAAGGACGGCAGAGACAAGATTTCAGGACGTTTCTTCTTCTCGAATTTCCGTTCCTACCTGCCCTTTGGCGCCGGCGACGTGCCGAGCACTCCCGGAGAGCAACTCACCTACGGGGATCTGAGTTTCCCGGTGGATTTGCCGGTGCGCAACCGCTTCCTCAGTCTGACCGAAACCCACGTCTTTGGTCCACGAGTCGTCAACGAGGCACGGTTCGGATTCATGGATCTGCGATTCCAGAACGTGAATCAGCCAGTGGTCACAGCCAACCAACTCGGCATCGAGCGCCCCAGCAACAACGTCACTAACGACATCTACCGCTTCACCATTCTCGGCCTCAATATCGGACCCAACGACAGTTACGACTTGAGCCAGGCGCAGCACAGCTTCACGTGGTCCGACACCATCAGCTATTCGCTGGGCAAACACTTCCTTCGCTTCGGCGGGCTCTTCACCCACACCAGCATGGATCGCGACTTCCCGCAAGACTTCAACGGATTGGTGGGTTTCAACAGTTTCCAGACATTCTTGCTGGGAATTCCAGCCTACGCCTTTGACTCCAGCGGAGTCTCCAACCACCGCTTCCTGCTCAACGACTCTGCCGCTTACGTTCAAGACGACTACAAGATCACCAGAAACCTGACCGCCAACCTCGGATTGCGCTGGGACCTGATGAGCGCTCCGCAAGACGCCTTGCACCACATGGCCAACGTCATTCCCGGCCTGCTGGCGCAGGGCGAGAGCCCCTTTGTTTATCCCAAGTCGGTCGATGCTCTGAACATCCCCGGGCTGGTTGGTACAACGAGTGAAACCGGCCGCACCAACAGTTATGCGTCCAACTGGGGACCGCGAATCGGCTTCGCCTACGACGTCTTGGGCAAACACACCATGTCGATTCGCTCGGGCTATGCCATCTATTACGAACGAGAGAGCATGGGTGTAGCCGAGCAACTGGCGAGTCAAGCGCCCTTCGCTCCGAGCGTGACTACCTTTGGCACAACACCTTACCAGCTAGCAACGCTATTCAACGGTCTGCTGCCGGCAGCGGGCACCATTGATCCAAGTTATGTGCCGCAGCCGTCGCGCTTAGTAGGATTTATTGATCCGACGACAGGCCTCCCCACTTCCAATCCAAACATGTATCCCATCTTCAGCGGCTCCACCTACGGCGAGACCGCCATGTCGGTACCGCTCCACTACGTTTCGCCCAGCACGCAGCAGTGGAATCTCAGCGTGCAGAGAAGCCTTCCCAAGACCTGGATCATGGAGGTCGGCTACGTCGGCAGCAAAGGGACTCATCTTTCTGCCATGCTCGATCCGATGCAGGCCCTGCTTGCCAGCCCGCAGAACCCCATCACCGTTCAGGATGTTTACGGCAACCCCTACACCATCACCCAGAATACGCAGCTCAACGTCGGCGCCCGGTCTCCACAGCTCGGGCTCAACCCGCGCGGCTACTTTCAGTTCGTCAATTCGGCGACTTCCCACTACAACTCGCTGCAGGCAACTCTGGCGCACCAATTTTCCAAGGGCCTTCACTTCCAGGGCGCTTATACATTGTCCAAATCCACCGATCCAGTTGCGTCGGTTGGCGCCGGTGTTTATGAGTTCCCGATAAACGATCAGACCGCATTGGCTCCTTCTATGGGGCTGTCTGACTTTGATCGTACTCACCGTCTCGTGCTCAGTTACCGCTACGAAATACCGTTCTTCTCCTACGCCCATGGCTTACAAAGCGCAGTCCTGGGACACTGGTCGGTCGGAGGCGTGACCGTTTTTCAGTCCGGACTTCCCTTCCGTGTGACCGACTCCCTGGGAGCGTCTGCCTATGGCACACCCATCCCAAACACAGCCACTCCGAGCCTTGCTCCGGGATACACGCTTTCCAGTGCGCAGACCACCGGGACCATCGAGCAACGCCTTACGGGATATTTGAATCCTGCGGCCTTCGTTCCGGCACCGGTCGTCGGAATCGACGGCTCAACGGGCTTCGGTACTTTGGGCCGCAACGTTTTCCGCGGACCATTTCAGCAGAACTGGGACATATCCCTCGCGAAGTCTTGGACCTTGACGGAATCTCAAGCTCTGAAGTTCTCGGCAGACTTCTTCAACGCGTGGAATCATCCCGTGTTTGACAAGCCATCCATCACCGACATCGAGAATCCATCGTTTGGGCAGATCACCAACACAGTTGGAACGCCCAGGTTGGTGCAATTTTCACTGCGCTACGCATTCTAAGGAAGGCTGAAAAATGCCGACGTTCGCCCCCGTTCTCCGGCGCCCGCTTTACGTGGCTGGCTTGTTGCTCGCTCTGTTCGCTGTTTCTTTTCAGCCTTCAGCAGCGCAGGAAGCCTCGCGGAAAGTGATTGCCAAAACCGCTCCAACCTATCCCGAGCTTGCCAAGAGGTTGCACCTGGCCGGCAAAGTCAAGCTGGAAGTCGCTATCACAGCTGGCGGATCCGTAAAGGCGGCCCGCCTGGTCGGAGGAAATCCTGTCTTTGAAAACAACGCGATTGAGGCCGTGAAGCAATGGAGGTTCGAAGCCGCTCCAACGGAGACGAAGACTGTCGTCGTGCTGGAATTCGCGAGCCAATAACACAAGCAACTGGCTTCCTCTTAGCCCAAAGCGCCGACCGGTGCCAGTAAGGGGACCCGCTTCGTAGCAGATGAACGGACCTGCAAGGGTTCGGAACCGCAGGCAAGGAAAATGCTGTCGCTACGAATCAGGAAACACTCATCCGAACAGGCTCGCTAGCAAAGCCAATCACCGCAGTCGCAGCAATGACCCTGGTTGAGGCCGGAAAGCTTGATCTCGATGCGGGTACGGTCCGCAATATGGCGGCAGCTCCAGATCGGCGGCTGTATCTGGCATGTAGTGGAGTGAACAAGGTCGCTGTAGTGGATCTGAACAGATAGGCAGTTGACCGTCTGCCATCTCTCGACCTGGAGAGTAACGGTCTCGGACCAATGGTCTCACGCCTGCCTGCGCTGAGGGCTCTGCGGCACTGTACCAAAATCCCCCCAGAGGGTTCGGGCACTCCTGGCCCGCCTGCTGCCTCACTTTGCTGGGTCACGACCAGGGATGGCTTCTGCGCTGCCCACCGACCTGCGCAGCACGCGTCGACTTCTGCCCAAGGATGTAAGGTCGCATCGCTTTCCCCTCCGTCTCATCCAATTGGCATGGGCAATGGATTGGCGGTTTCAGTTCTTGATCTTGTGGCCATGCGAACAGGGGAGTCCGCCGGTAGCGCAATCGCCCGGTCGGTAGACCTGGCGCAACACGTGGAGCAGTGGGGATACAAGCGCTACTGGTTGGCGGAACATCACTCCATTTCTGGATTGGCGTGCTCCGCAACGCCGGTTCTGATCGGCCATGTGGCAGGTGCGACTAAGACGATTCGGGTCGGCAGTGGTGGAGTGATGCTGCCGAACCATCCACCTCTCGTGGTGGCGGAACAGTTTGGGACCCTTGAAGCTCTGTATCCGGGACGCATCGATTTGGGACTGGGTCGCGCTCCGGGCGGCGACTTTCAAACGATGCGGGCGCTGCGGAGGGATACCCAGCAGAGCGGGGACGATTTCCCGTTGCTGTTGGAGGAACTGCGAGCATACCTGGGGCCCGAGAAGCCGGGACAAGCGGTCAAGGCGATTCCCGGGCAGGGAAGCAATGTGCCCATCACTTTGCTTGGCTCGAGCGGCTTCAGCGCGCAACTGGCTGGAATGCTGGGACTGCCCTTTGTATTTGCGGCGCACTTTGCTCCTGAACATCTGTATGCGGCGGCGGAGCTCTACCGCGACCACTTCCGACCAAGTGAGGTTCTGCAAAAGCCCTACCTGATGGTGGCAGTGCAGGTGATTGCGGCGGAGACGGACGCAGCAGCTCGGCGGCTATTCACAACTCCGCAGCAACGCTTCCTGCGCTTGATACGCAACCAGCCAGTTGAGCTGTTGCCACCAGTGGATTCCATGAAGGGGCTGTGGCAGGACGACGGGGAGCGGGCAGCCGTTGAGAGCAGACTGCGTGCAGCGATTGTGGGATCGAATGCAACGGTGAGGGCGGGACTGGAGAAGCTGGTGGGTGACACGGGCGCCGACGAGGTCATCGTTGTGACCGACACCTATGACCATGCCGACAGGCTGCAATCGTACCGGCGGGTGGCGGATGTTGCTGCGATGGTCGAGGCGAAGCCAATCGTGGCTGTGGGAGCCTAGAATGAATTGAAATGGCTGTCTCGATCGAGCTGCAGAATACCGGTGATTCAAGCCCGGGGGCTGAAATTCAGGCGCCGGTTGAAGCACCACCTGAGCGACAGGCCGGGAGATTGGCGGTGTCGATCGTTGGTTCTCGGGCGAGTGATGGTTGGGAAATGAAGGTCCTGGGACCGAACGGATTTGAGCGGACATACACTTTGGTGGGAGGTGCGGGAGAGCACCATCCTTTGGCGATCGCTAATGTGCTCCTGAGGTTGGTGCCGGCGACGATGCCATAAGGGCGACTGGCTCTGGCTAAGAATGACCCTGCGGTACCCATTCTGCATTGAGGCCCACAAAGACCGGCCCGCGATCAGGGACGCTTTCTCTTGACGCTCAGGACAAGGTCAGCCCGCAGGCAGTGACGCTGATGGGTGACGGGACTAGCACCCCGAAGTAGAGGGGCGGCCCGACCGAGTCAGGCCGCCACGATGACGTGCCACTACTGGCTTCCGTGGGAGCACCCAGCCGGCCATGGTGCCAGGAAGGTCAAAGTGCAGACGATTCCGTGGCCGGATACGCCTTTCGCCCCCGGTGGCCGCGATACGGTTATTTCCACCGAGTCGGACAAGGGATCATCGCGATGGACCAGCGCCACAACCTGTTCTCCTTGGGAGAGAAAATCACCGTTGGAAATATTGACCATTTCCAAGCCTCGCTTGTCGTAAGACACTTGTAAGGGGACAGCCGACACATTGTTCCCGCCGCTCAAGTCAACGTTGACCATGAAGGTGCCGCCCTTGGCAACGGAAATTGCAGATGGGTCGAGTTCCAGTGCGGCCGTGGCTTGGCCAAGCGGGGCGGTGCTGGGGGCGGCGCCTGCGGAGGTCTTGAAATCGGGATCGGCATCTCCCTTCGGCGCGTGCCGGAGACGAATCGAATTGGCATTACCCACATCCAGAGTCTTGCGGCTCAATTCGCTAAAATCTCGCCTCCTAACGATATGCGGCACCAGGGCGAACACAACCTCGTTGTCCGTTACCTCAGTATCCTTTTCGGAGAAGAGTACTTCACAATAGGAATCTGCGAGAGCCCAGGGATGCCGCTGAGCGACTTGGTGTCGGTGTGCTCCAGCATGCCACCGAGGAGGTTCACTTCGCCATCCTTCAGCCGGATCTCGTGCTCCACCTTCCGCTGACCGATCTCGGGTTCGTTGACGCCGCCGATGCTGACATAGGAAGTGACCGATGACGCATCCAGCATAATTTTTAGCGTTACGTCTCCGGCGCAAGAGGCGGAGAATACCCGCAGAATGATCCAACACTCCAGCGCGTACAGTGAAGTGAAGTCCCGGGCAGAGCAGCAACTCAGCTCCGATATCCTGGATGCGCATACGGGTTCAGCTAATTCGACGTGGTGCAGGTGCACTACGTGCATGTGGCGCTGGTGTTTCCGGCGGTGGTGATCATCTACTACCTGGTCTGGAAATACCTGATTGGGTTCTTCAATCGAATCGCAGGAATCGCGGAGTAGCGAAATCGGGTGTAAGAAGGAGGGCTTATCACAAATCGACTGCGCTTCGTTCTGGGCTGGGGGTTTTGAGCTTTTTGAGCGCTATCGCCCTGATTGCGACAATTATATTGAAACCGCTTTACGATTCGCCTAAGATTTTGCCAATTGGGAGTTTTCCATAGAAGAACTTAAGGAGATTCCCCGATTGCGCAACGTCATGTCTTGGGGTGGAATCTGAATAAGGTGTAGACCATGCGCTTCAGCGTGCGAGACACAATCCGCAACAAAATCACCAAAGAAGCAGGCCGGATTGTACGAATTGTAGACCCAACCTTAGGCAAAGCGTACATTGTAGAGGTAGATTGCGGATCACCGTGGAACATAACGAAAGAGGCTTTCTGGCGGGAGTCAGACGTTAAGAAGATCGTAGTAAATCACAGTTGATAATCATACGCTTGGATGGAATTCAAACGGCGAGTTTTATGTGTACGGCCTCGATATGGGCCTTGGTCCGTTCATCTCCTTTGTGCGAGCTAGCGGAAGAATCGGTGCTCCCGCGGAGATTCTCGGCCAAGGCTTCAGGGGCACGAGGTCCGTCACCTTCAACGGCATTCCAGCCACCAGCTTCACAGTTGTTACAGATACTTTCATGACCGCCGTGGTTCTCACGGGCGCGACTACGGGGCCAGTGGTGGTGACGACTCCGAGCGGCAACCTAACCAGCAACAAAAATTTCAGCGTGTTGCAGTGAAGGCTCAATCCACGGGGTCGCGATTTACTGTTGATAAATCCCCATAGCACTCAAAACCCGGCCACAGGGTCAAAGAGTGAAATGGCCTGTTTACGTAAACCACGGAATATGTCGCGGACCTAACGACATGCGAAACAGTCTGACCCTCAGCGACAGAGGATTCGCGTAAACGCTCACTCCTCTTTGATTGTGACGCGAATCACTGAAATTCCCTGATCTTGAGCCCAAAATACCCCCGTCAAAACGTTGCACCATGGGATCCTTCACGCCCATGGCAAAAAGCAGCATATTCAGTTTCGTGTCAGAGAGATTCAACGAATCGTGGAAATTGAGAACAGGAGTGCCGGAATGACTCAAGAAAATGAGCGCACAAAACTTCGGGGTTCGATGAATCTGGCAGCCAGGGGGCTGCTGGTGGCGATTATGGCTCTGACGACCGCCTTTTTGCCTCCCACGGCGCAAGCTAAGGGTAAGCCTCAGGAATCCACGCAGATTTTCGAGCACACATACGATGAGGTTTTCCAGGCCGCGCAGGATGCCACCGAGCGGATGGGGATGTTCGTTAAGGCCAAGGATAAGGGCAAGGGGACGATCAGTGGCGACGGCCACTATAAGGAGCAGAAATCTGCCATGATGGTTGTCAACACCCCTATGACGTTCGATATCCACGTCGAGACAGTCAGCGCAAAACCCGAAACGCGAGTGACCGTCGAGGCGACAAGGCATGGGGGACTTGGGGGGAGCGGGTTGGCTCGAGATTTCGGTAGAGATTTCTTGAGCGAGGTGCAAAAAGTATTGGCCACTTATCACTAGTCCGGCGATCGCGTTGAGTCGCTGATCGTCCTGCGGTCGAAAGGCTAGGCAGTAAGGCAAGGAGTCCCTTCTATGTGCGCCGATGATGAGCGAAAGAGGTGGACTGCCAACGCGGTTCGGCTTGGCGTTTTAACACTCGGCGTTTGCCTGCTGGGTCTTGCAGGCCCGCCCCAGGCTGGGGGCCAGAATACGGCGACCGCATCGCATACGGTTGCGGTCAAGTCCGATCCTCCTGGGGCAATAATCTGGAAGAAGGAAGGCAGGGACTACACCTGCACTAACACCCTGACTCCAGGTACAGTCGAGTTGGCGTTCCACGACGATAACGATGTCCAGAGAATCCGGGTCAGAAGATTCGGCTACTCCGACGTGAACCTCGACGTCAAATCCACGGATAAGGAAGTTGGCGTCGCGTTGAACTCTTCAAAGCCTGTGTCTTCGTCTTTTCTAGTCGAGAGCGACGCCCCACCTGAAGTCAAACCGTTAAACGAGGCCCTGAAAAAAGAGTTCGAAAAGACCCTTCTCACCGACCCGGAAGCCTTTCGATGCGCGCCGTTCGAACTCGATGACATCAACGTGCACTGGGAAGAACGAGTGAGGGCCCTTGTGCTAAGTGTAGACATCTGGCTGGATCGATCCTTCGGGGGGCTGGCATTTCGACAGGCGCGCCATGCGTTCAATGAGCAGGAACGCAAGCAGAGAACGGGCCGGATCGCGCTTGACAGCGGCATCGCCGAGATCCTCGCGCGGTTCCACCGCGTCGCCGCCAAGTTTCCAGAGGTTAAGGACATCATCGTTGTTGGCTCTTACTCAACGACTGAGGCACGCATTAGCACAGAAAAAAGACGCACCCTCTCGGCCATCGCGACGCCTCAAGCAGTGTATGTGGTCGGGGGCGCCGCCGAAAATGACGTCGTTAAGAACCAAGATGCCATGGGGGTCATCGTGTTCGTCATGCCAGTTGCCCAGATCCCCGACACCCTGGACAAGAAGACCGTCAGCGACGCCGTCCTCGCCAAAGGGGAGATTAGCCTCGCGGAAACGGGCGACGACTCATCGAAACCACCTTCTTCGCCACGATAGTGCCGTCGCCGAGTCATTTTGCACCAGCGATCCTCCGGTTGCCTTCGGCAGCGCCAGTTGACGTTAAATCGCCTCTCTGACAATGTCGGCGGTGTCAAGTAGTTTTCGATCACACTTCAGCATGCACTCGTAGAAGAGCGCCATTTCGCTCTCGTTGAAGCTGTTGCATTTGCTCCACCAACCCAGGCTCGCTCGTAATCCATATTCAGGTCTGGAACTCGGTCCGACCCAAGCATCTCTTCGGTCTCTTACTGCGATCATGATTACTACTTCGAACTCCTCCTCTTAGGAAGAGGAGCGGGACGCCCAATCAATTACTCGGTGTTCGATTGCACACCATGGCGATTTCCGGGCTGTCCCGCGTGCGAACCGAACTTGACCCACTGCTGATAATCCCCTCCCTGGCGCATCATCCAGTACAGACGAACCGCCAGTTTGCGGGCCATGGCGACCTTGGCAATCTTCCGCCCCCGCCGCATCATCAGGTGCAGATATTTATTGCGCCACTCCGGCAGGCTGCGCACCGTGACCTGCGCCGCTTCCACCAGCAAGAAGCGC
>Ga0187890_10003099_pt1 | contig 11517 bp, 7 predicted proteins | sample June2016WEW_21_1_FD_133005 | JGI IMG/M metagenome (GOLD analysis project Ga0187890, IMG submission 133005) | Peatland microbial communities from SPRUCE experiment site at the Marcell Experimental Forest, Minnesota, USA - June2016WEW_21_10 | ecosystem: Environmental > Terrestrial > Soil >... | reverse complement strand
CCCGGTCGCCACATCGTTAAGTTGCGCAGTGATCCGTACGCGATCGCCTCCCTTGCGCACGCTACCCTCGACCACGTAATCGACACCGACTTCATCGGCAATCTGCCGAATGTGCACCGCGCGACCTTTGTAAATGAAGGACGAGTTGCGCGCGATCACAACAAACCAACGCAGCTTGGATAACGCCGTGATGATATCTTCGCTGATGCCGTCAGAAAAATATTCTTGCTCGGGATCACCGCTCATGTTGATGAATGGAAGAACGGCGATGGCCGGCCGATCGATTAGCGGCAGCGTCGATCGTGGCCGATCCTGACCTTCAGCCGGCGGCACAGCGGACTCGGCGGTGGATTCCGCTCGGCCACCTTCCGCGTGGGCGCCCACCGCGCCCACGAAACGCAGGCCCTTGCGCGCGATGGTGCGAATCAACATCTGCTGCTCACCACTGTCGCCGATCGCCTTGCGCGCGGCGTTGATGCGGCTCGTGAGCGTCGAATCCGACACGATCCGACCGCCCCATATCGCAGCGATGAGATCGTCCTTGGTGACGACCCGGTCGCGATTCAGCAGCAAATAGACTAACAAGTCGAACACCTGCGGCTCGAGCGCAATCAGCTCCGCGCCGCGGCGGAGTTCGCGACGATCGATATCAAGCACGTGTCCGGAAAATGAAAATTGCACGTTGGCGCCTCGTGCCGGAGTTGAACGCGGCTCTCAGGAATTTATCAAGCCCATCTGAAGAATAAATCAAGCGCACCTCAAAGAGTTCCGTACCAACAGTAAGCATGCTTTCCCTACCGACTCGCGCTCACGCCGCGAGCGGATGGACAAAAGCAGACACGATTGGAGCAAAGGAGATCCCATGGGCGCACTCGTCGCGTTTCTTTACGGAATTGCATCCTACCTCGTATTCTTCATCACCTTTCTATACGCCATCGGATTCGTCACGGGTGTCCTCGTGCCGAAGACCATCGACACGGGAACGGTCGTGCCGACCTCCGAAGCGCTCGGCATCAATCTGCTCCTGATGTCCATTTTCGCAATTCAACACAGCGTGATGGCGCGCAAACAATTCAAGAAATGGTGGACGAAATTCGTACCGAAATCGGTCGAGCGAAGCACGTACGTGCTATTTTCGAGCCTTGCGCTCATCCTTGTATGCAGCGGATGGCGACCGATGCCGACGGTGGTCTGGCACATCGACGATCCACAAATCGGGATGGCAGTGACTGCGCTGTCGTTCTTCGGCTTTTTGATCGTGCTCTCCAGCACGTTTTTGATCAATCACTTCGAATTATTCGGACTGCATCAGGTCACCAACAATTTCGCCGGCAACCCGATGCCGGTGCCGCGCTTCCGCACGCCGCTTTACTACAAGTTCGTGCGGCACCCCCTCTACCTGGGCTTTATTATCGCATTTTGGGCGGCTCCGGTGATGACGGTAGGCCACCTGCTGTTTGCGGCGGTAACCAGCGCCTACATCCTCATCGGCATTCTGTTGGAAGAGCGTGACCTCATCGATCTGTTTGGCGACGAGTACCGCCGGTACAAGTCCCGCGTCTCGATGCTGGTGCCCTGGCGCAGATCGGCTGGATAGGGCCGCGCGTCGGGGGGGAGGATGAAGCGGCGGGTGCCACGATTTATGTTCGCGATCTGATCTCACCGCGGTGACAGTGACTCCCACCGGGCTCGGCGCGGGCATTTATCGCGCCGGACTGCGCGTTTAAAAGTGGCGTGCCCACGGGGATTCGAACGCCGGTTACATCCGTGAAAGGGATGTGTCCTAGGCCTCTGGACGATGGGGACGCAGGACCACCTGATTTTTATGGTGGGCGGTACAGGGATTGAACCTGTGACCCCTGCCGTGTGAAAGCAGTGCTCTACCGCTGAGCTAACCGCCCAATTGCCTGTGAAATTATGACAGCCGCGGGTCGCCATGACAAACGCCGGGACCCGCCCTGGCGGTCGGGCGGCGGCGCCTTGCGCTCCGGCGTGTCGCGGCCGGTCCTGACGCGGCGGCTCTGCTACACTCTGCGCCCCGTTTGTTCCTCAAAGTCCGATATCGATGACCGTCCGCACCCGCTTCGCACCCAGTCCCACCGGTTTCTTGCACATTGGAGGATTGCGCACCGCCTTGTTCTCGTGGCTGTACGCGCGTCGGCATGCGGGACAATTCGTGCTGCGCATAGAGGACACGGATCTCGAGCGCTCCACTGAAGCGGCGATTCAGCAGATCCTCGACGGCATGGAGTGGGCCGGTCTCGAGCACGATGAGGGGCCGTTCTATCAGACCCAGCGCTTCGACCGCTACAAGGAGGTCATTGCGGATTTGCTGGCGAGCGGCCGCGCTTATCGGTGCTACTGTTCGAAAGAGGAGCTTGCGCAGCTGCGTGCCGATCAGGCAGCCCGCGGGGAGAAGCCGCGCTACGACGGGCGCTGGCGCGACCGCACCGATTCGCGCCCGGATGTCGCGCCCGTTGTGCGCTTCAAGAATCCGCTGTCGGGCGAGGTGGTGGTCGACGATGTCGTGCATGGCCGCGTCGTGTTCCAGAATGCCGAGCTCGACGACCTGATCATCGCGCGCTCGGACGGCACGCCGACCTACAATTTTTGCGTGGTGGTAGACGATATGGACATGCGCATCACGCACGTCATACGCGGGGATGACCATCTGAACAATACCCCACGACAGATAAACATGCTGCTCGCGCTGGAGCAAAGGCCGCCGGTATATGCCCACCTGCCCATGATTCTGGGGCCGGACGGCGCGAAGCTATCGAAGCGCCACGGTGCGGTGAGCGTCTTGCAATACCGGGAGGAGGGCTTTCTGCCCGAGGCGGTCCTCAATTATCTGGTGCGCCTCGGGTGGTCGCACGGCGATCAAGAATTTTTCACGCTCGAGGAGATGGTGCGCTCGTTCGATATCGCGCACGTGAACAAATCGGCTTCGGCGTTCGACGTAGACAAGCTCACCTGGCTTAACCAGCAGCACATGATGCGCGCTTCACCGGCGCGTATCGTACCGGTGCTGCGCTCGCAGCTGGAGCGCCTCGGGATCAGCGCCGGCGACGAAGCGCAGCTTCAGCAAATAGTTCTCGCGCAGCGGGAGCGCACGAAGACTCTTCAAGAGATGGCCGTCAAGAGCGCGTTCTTCTTTCGGCCTCCCACGGCCTACGATGAGAAGGCGGTGCGCAAGCATGTGACGGCCGATATTCTGCCGCTGCTCGACACAGTTCGACACGAGCTCACTGCGCTCAGCGAATGGTCGACTGCTGCGATCCACGAGCTGATCAGTTCCCTCGCGGCGGCGCATCAGGTATCGCTCGGCAAGTTGGCGCAACCTATTCGACTGGCGGTTTGCGGGGAAACGGTCTCACCGCCGATCGATGCGACGCTGGCGATTCTGGGCAAGGCCGAGTCGCTGTCGCGCCTGGCAGCGGCCCTGGTGCACTGGACCGAGTAGCACGCGGAGGGAGATTACTGAAGAGATTTTGACCAAACGATCGACGGAGTTCCTGATATTCTCCGCCCCTCTCGTCTGGACGGGATTGCACTTTTCGGCGACAATTCACGGGAACTGCATTGATTTTCTCTTTTAAATACAGTGTTTTACGGATATGGGGCCATAGCTCAGCTGGGAGAGCGCTTGCATGGCATGCAAGAGGTCGGCGGTTCGATCCCGCCTGGCTCCACCAGTACGGCATCGAGATTGGTTCACGCCCGAGTCCCCATCGTCTAGAGGCCTAGGACACATCCCTTTCACGGATGTAACCGGGGTTCGAATCCCCGTGGGGACGCCATTTCGCCTGCATCTGTTCGGCCACTCTGTGGGCCCAGGCGATTTCAGTTCGAGTCGGCCGAGAGGTGCTTCGGCAGCAGCAGAACCTCGCCGCGGTAAATGGTCGCATCACGACCCAGTTTAGGATTGTTGGCGATCAGCTCCTGCAGGGTTCGGGGGTCACAGGACCCATAGGTTTCACGGCAGGCCTTGTAAAGCGTATCGCCGTCCCGCACGACCCATCTCGACACGGAACGCGATGCGACGCGCGCTTCGCCGCTCGAGGAGTCGTCTGAGGAAATCCAGGGGAGCGGCGAAGCAGTAGCGGGGCTGGCCGGCCCCGGACGCAACGCTGCCGGGGGCTCCGACAACGGAGCTTGAGGTGCCGGAGGGGTCGCTTCGGCCGCCGAGGAGGGTTTTGTCGCTTCCGCCGCCCCCACGGCCGAGGCGTCCGGCGAAGGCTCAGTGGACGCAACGGGCGTCCCATTCTCCTCAGCGGGTCCCACCGAGCCTGCGCCGGACGCCGCATCGGCCGCTGAAGCAGCGACCGTCGAGCCATCGCCGCCATTGGCGTTCGCGAGCGAGCGGTCCGGCGACGCGGCGGACGAGGGGGGGATTGCGACGGGATCGGAAGCCAGGCGTGCCTGCCTTGCCGCCGGCAGCGGCTCGGCGTGTGCGGCATAGAAATGCCGAAGCAGCGTGTTGCCCGTAACGAACAGGCCGACGAGAACCATTGCGGCCGCGGCAAGAGCGGCGGCGCGCCGCAGGGGTGAGCGAAATTTCATCGCCTTGCAGGCCTCGCGCGCAATTCCGAACGATATGCGCTCGGCCGCGTGGCCGTAGCCGTTGATCAATGCATTGTCGCAACAGATGTTGATGCTGCGAGGAATGCCGCCTGCAACGAACGCGATATATAGAAGCGCCGCGGTGGTGAAGAGCGGTCGGTTCGCGATTCTACCGGCGCGCCTCGTACGATGCGCGATATAGCGGTACCTCTGCCTGAACGAGAGCGGCCTCACCCGAGCGCGTACCGCGACCCGCTGCGCCAGTTGCCGCATGCTGTGCTTTGCGAGCACCGCCTCGAGTTCCGGCTGGCCTACCAGGATGATCTGCAGCAGCTTCGATTTGTGGGTTTCCAGGTTCGACAGAATCCGCAGACTCTCCAGCGTCGCCTCGGGCATTTGCTGTGCCTCATCGACCGCGAGGACCACTTGCGTACCCGAATAGTGGACCGCAAGGAGAGTGCGTTGCAGGATCCGCAGCATATCCACCGCACTTGTCGTCGGCGGAAGCGTCACATCGAATTCTTCGAGCAGCGTCGCGTACAACTCGGTCGTGTTCAGTGCCGGACTGAAGAGATAGATGATTTTGCTCTTGCTCGGATCCAGCCCGTCAAGACAGACGCGTAGTACCGTCGTCTTGCCGACTCCGACCTCGCCGGTGACGACGATGAATCCCTTCCCGGCCGTGATTCCATACTCGATCGCTCCCAGCGCAGCGCGGTGCGTCTCGGTAGGGAAAAGCAGCGTCGGGTCGGGGGTGATATGGAACGGCGCCGACTGGAAGCCGTAAAACCCGCCGTAGAAAGTCTCGTTCATTGATTCGAAGTCGAGAAGCAGCTGCCTGCGCGCTGCGAGTGATTGCTTTCTAGCATCATTGGATCGCTATTGTAAACAATCGGCATGTGTAATGCGGATGGGCCCATGCCGGGTCTGGGGCACCAGGGTTCGCGATGCGGTTGGCTATTCGTCGCGCTTGCTGAACTGCACTTCGTTCAGATCAAGCGGGTCGTGCACTGCGGCTGAATCGCGGCCGATCAGATCGTCCATCAGCGTGATGAGTTTACGGGTCGATACGCGCCAAGACAGAGCAGTCTCGAGGCGTATGCGAGCTGCACGGCCCAGCACACGTCGACGCTCCTCGTCGCGCAATAGCGCGACGAGGAGCTGGCTGAAATGCGTCTCGTCGCTGCGCCGCGCGTAGCATATCGACTCGTCTCCCGAGCGGCGCGTCTCCAGCAGATCGAATGCCACGACGGGCAGGCTGAAGAACATATACTCCATGATTTTCGTCGCCGTGCTCACATTGGCATGCGGCGAGTACGGGCAAGGATCCACTGCGAGATCTGCCGTCGACAGGACGCGACAGATCATGTCGTTATCCGCGCGCCCTGTGAAGGTGATCTGGTCGGATACGCCGCAGCTCTTGGCGTAGGCGACGATGTTGTCGTAGTGCGGGCCGGCGCCCATCAAGACATATTGAACTGCCTTGGATCCGAGCTGCGTATTGATGATGGAAATGGCCCGGATGAGCACATCCACGCCGTCCTGCTGGCCTATCTCTCCGAGAAAGGCAACCATGTATTTCGCGGACTTGCGCAGTGCCGGATCGGGAGGCCGCAGTGAGAAACGCGCCGGATCAGGGGCGTTTCGCACAACGACGACGTCCTTGTCGCTGCGCCCGCCGCGCTGCATGCCGATGGCCTTATAACTCTCGTTGGTGCTCACGACCTTGTGAACTGCGCGCAGCATCCGGCGCTCGGCGAAGTAGAAAAACGACAGTACCACCGAACGATTCAAATTGAACTTCGTCGCGAATAGCTCGGGCGTGAGATCGTGGTGGTCGAACACGGTCTTCTTGCCGAGCAGGCGCCACATCCACACGACCGGAAAATAGATATCGGGCGGATTCGCCATCATGATGACCTTGAATCCGCGGCGGACCGAGACGAATAGCGTCCAGAAGAAGATGCAGATGAAGCTCCAGAGATATTCAGCGATCAGGCCGAGATAGCCCTTGCCCTCGACGAGCATCGGGTACCGATAGACATGGATGCCTTCGAGATGCTCGGCGAGCTTCGGGTGCTGCTGCGTGGCGGGTGAGACGACGCTCACTTGATAGTTCGCGGCCTTGAGGGCCAAGGCCTGCTGCCAGACGCGCCGATCATAAGGAACCGGAAGATTCTCCACCACCAGCAGAACGCTCTTGGTCGTTGCGCTCGGCGCATTCGCGCTTGCCGAGCCGGTCGTCATGCGCCGGCACATCCTGCGATTGGTAAGAAACAGACAATGTTGCCTGGCATCTGGAAAGTCCTGTCGTCAAGGCGTGGCGCCGTAGCCTTTGTAGCAAACTGCGAGGTCGCGCACAATTCCTTTGCGCGCGCATTGAGCATAATTCTGGGCTCGCGAACCGCTACACGTAACACTTGCCGATTCGAGTGTAGTTTCTACACTGCGCAGCTCGTGGTTGACTGCAGCAACAGTCTGATACGATGAGGTGTCTCTAAAAACAGACATCAGGTTTTCTCGCAAGATCGTGCACGAAGGAACTAGCGCTTGATCGATTCGCTTGCCAATGACGGTGAGTTCGCAGTGCGCGCCCGCGATTCGGCTCATTGACGATATGAGCCAAGCGAGCGAGCTCGATGCGAAATTCGTGCGCCAGGCCTGGGTTCGTGCGCTCGAGCGCAGCGCACGCATCGATGAGGATCCGACGGTCACGTTCCCGGTGCTCATCGATCGCTTGGCCCTCGAGTTCGGCGCTTCGCCCGCGCTGGTCTCCCCTGAGGGCTCTCTAACGTACAGCGGACTTGCGGCGCGCGCCAACCAATACGCGCGCTGGGGCCTCGCGCAGGGACTGCAGCCGGGTGAAGCGGTGGCCTTGGTATGTCCAAACCGCGCGGAATATGTCGCGGTGTGGCTCGGCCTCACGCGTATCGGCATGGTCGTGGCGCTCATCAATACGCAGTTGTCGGGAGAGTCGCTCGCGCATTGCATTCGAGTCGCGGCGCCGCGGCTGATCGTGGTTGCCGCCGAGCTTGCAGCGACCCTTGCGCCCCTGCGCGATCGAATGCCGGCCGCGCGCTGCTGGCTGCTTGGCGCGAGCAGTCAGGATATCGAACCGCTCGGCCCCGCCTTGGGCAAGCATTCGAGCGACCCGCTGTCGCCGCGCGACTACCGCGCGCCGACCCTCGATGCCACCGCGCTCTACATTTACACGTCGGGTACGACGGGCTTGCCCAAAGCGGCCAACGTCACCCATTACCGCGTGATGCGTTGGAGCCAGTGGTTTGCCGGTCTGCTCGATACCCGCCCGGAGGATCGGCTGTATAACTGCCTGCCGCTCTATCACAGTGTCGGTGGAGTCGTCGCGGTCGGGGCTGCGCTCGCCGGGGGCGCTGCCGTCGTGATCCGACCCCGATTCTCGGCGTCGGACTTCTGGCGCGATGTGCATGAGGAGCGTTGCACGCTCTTTCAGTACATCGGTGAGCTATGCCGCTATCTCGTCAATGCGCCGCCTCACCCGCTCGAGCGCACGCACGCCCTGCGCATCGCGTGCGGCAACGGATTGCGTCCCGAGGTGTGGGAGACCTTCAGGACTCGCTTTGGCATTCCGCGCATTCTCGAGTACTACGCATCCACGGAAGGCAACTTCTCCTTGTACAACTGCGAGGGGCGTCCCGGGTCGATCGGGCGGATTCCCTCCTTCCTTGCACACCGCCTGCCGGTGGCGCTCGTGCGATTTGATCACGAGTCGGGCGAGCCCTTGCGCAATGCCGCCGGATTCTGCGAGCGCTGCGCGGGGGACGAGGCGGGGGAGGCTCTCGGATGGATTCCGGATCAGCCGAGCGCGCGCGCCGGACGCTTTGAGGGGTATGCGGATCCCGAGGCGACCCGTCGCAAGGTGCTGCGCAATGTTTTCAAGCAGGGCGACGCGTGGTATCGCACGGGCGACCTGATGCGGCGCGACGCCGACGGCTTCTTCTATTTCGTGGATCGAGTCGGCGAGACTTTTCGCTGGAAGGGAGAGAATGTATCGACGCAGGAGGTTCTGGCTGCGCTCTGCGCACTGCCCCACGTTCGCGAGGGCGTGGTGTTCGGTGTTGAGGTGCCGCGCACCGAGGGACGGGCGGGCATGGCAGCGCTGGTGGTCGATCGCGGCTTCGATCTGCGCGCGTTTCGGGCGGAAGTCGTGCAGGGCTTGCCGCCGTACGCGCGCCCGCTCTTCTTGCGGCAGCTGCCGGGGCTCGAGTCCACGGGCACGTTCAAGCCGCGAAAGCAGGAGCTGCAGAGGGCCGGATTCGATCCGGCGCAGGTTCCCGATCCACTCTACTTCGATGACCCGCGGGTAGGCGCCTATGTGCCGCTCGACGCGGCGCTCTATGCGGCGATTACGGCGGGGAGTATCCGACTGTAGCCGGCTTGCGATCGGTGGTACGGAAGGGCGGTAGGTGATCCATGTGAGGGGAGCGTGAGGTGCGGCAACGTTCCCGCACTCGGCGACCGCATACGCTGTCGAACCGTTGAGGCAAGTCAGGCCATCAGAGCTGGGGCCGGGAGAGCGGCCGGGAGTGGGTAAATCTCCATGACCGAACATTACGACGTCGTGATCGTCGGCACGTCGTTTGCCGCATCATTTTTCCTGATGCGCTATCTCGAGCATGCCTCGCCGACCGCGAGGATTCTGGTGCTCGAGCGCGGCAACAATGACACCAAGGCTTGGCAGATGGCCAATCGCCGCAACTCGAGCATCGAGCCGACGACAGCCTTTGAGAGCGACAATCCGCAGAAGTTTTGGCGCATCACGTTGGGCTTCGGTGGCAACTCCAAGTGCTGGATGGGGGGAGCCACTCGAATGATGCCGGGCGATTTCGAGCTCAGATCGCGCTATGGGGTGGGCACGGATTGGCCGATTTCTTACGACGATCTCGAACACCACTACGGTATCGCCGAACGAGTCATGCTGGTATCCGGGCCTCCTGACAGTCCGATGCCTCGCTCGACTCCATTTCCCTTGCCGCCGCATCGTCTTTCGGATCCGGAAGTACTTCTCAAGAAGCGCTTCCCCGACGGTTGGTACCAGATGGCCACTGCACGAGCGAGCGTGGCTAACAGCCAACGGGGGGTTTGCTGTTCGACGGGGCTGTGCGGGCTCTGCCCGGTCGATGCCAAGTTCACGATTCAAAATGGCTTGGCGTACATCTACGAGGACCCGCGGGTGGTGCTGCGGCTCCGTTCCGAGGTGCAGACGATTGGTACCTTCGCAGGCGTGGCCAAGTCTGTCGACTACTTGCAAGACGGCGCCGTGAAGACCGTGGCTGGCGATCTGATTGTTCTCGGCGCCAACGGGGCATTCAATCCACATATTCTGCTGCGCTCCGGCTTCGACCATCCCCTCATTGGGCGCCGCCTGCATGAGCAGATGTCCGTGTCCGTCACCCTCGATTTGAAGGGCGTCAAATGCTACAACGGCAGTTCCGCGTTGTCCGGCCTGGGATATTTGTTCTACGACGGGCAGCATCGGCGGGACCACGCCGCTTGCATGATCGAAGTTTGGAACTCGCCGTTCGCAAACAACCCCGGCGACACGTTGAGACTGGAATCCGGGCGATGGAATGAACGGATGCTGCTCGGATTTCTGTTCGATGACCTTCCCAGCGACGAAAACACGGTTGCCGTGAGCCCGAACAATCCGCGAATGGCGCGGCTGCATTTCACCGACCATTCAGACTACGCGAAGAGAGGCGCCAAGCAGATACCGCGAATGCTGGACAAGCTCTCCGAGGTATTGCCTATCGAACGGGTCGTTACAGCATCCTGGGCCTCGGCCGCCCACATTCAAGGCACGGTGGTGATGGGTAACGATCCCGCGACCAGCGTCGTCGATCGTCATCTGATCCACCACAAGTGCCGCAATCTGCTGGTTCTGGGTTCCAGCTCGTATCCGACGGCGAGTCCGGCCTACCCAACACTGACCATCTCCGCGCTTTCGCTTTGGGCGGCGGATCACGTGCTTGGGCGGGACGTTTCATGATCAAACGTCGTCGTTTTTTGCTGGGCGGTTTGGGAATTGCCGCGCTCGCCGCTCTGAGCGTCTGGGGTGCCGGCGTGGCGGCTGAATCCGAAATCGCCATTGCCATCCGCCGGCGGCTCGCCTTCCTGCGATTCGACGAAGCCGGCCTGCACTCTTTCGCGAAGGATTACCTCCAATTTACGAAGGATTACGTGCGTTCGAGGCTCGCGATCCATCCGAGCTGGTATAGCTGGAAATTCCACATTTACTCGCTGCTCCGCGGCCGGGTCGACCGTCTGGGCCTGTCCAACGATACCCGCTCGCGCCGGCAGCGCTTGGAAGAGTATTGGGCTACGCTGTTTTTGTTATCCAGCGATTTCTTCGTGACCGGCGCGAACGAATCCCGAGTCGTTCGATACGTGGCTCTATATGATCCGATGCGCGCCTGCGGCAGTCCGTTCGCGCGGCCGGCGTACGATTCTGCTGCCGAAGGTCAGGAAGCTCGCGTCGGTTCCCGCGGGTAAGCTAGCGCTTACGCCGTGCTGCCGGCATCAACGGTGAGCACGATACCGGTGATGTTTCTTCCCCCGGGACCCATCAGGAACTCCACGCTCCTCGCGACATCCTCGGCGTCCGCGAGGCGCTTGAGTGCGCTGCGCCGCGCGATCTGATCCCGCTGTTCGGTGGTGAGCTCATCGGTCATGGCGGTTTCGATGAACCCCGGAGCGACGGCATTTACAGTGATATCGAGCTGGCCTAGCTCGCGCGCCAGCGATCGCGTGAAGCCGACCAGGGATGCCTTGCTTGCGCTGTAGACGGACAGGCCGGTGTAGCCCGTCGAGGCAACGATCGAGGCGATATTGACGATCCGACCCCTGCGCTCAATCATCATGCCGCGGGCAACGTATTTGGTGAGCACGATGGGAGAGACGGTGTTCAGCCGGATG
>Ga0187890_10003098_pt1 | contig 11518 bp, 12 predicted proteins | sample June2016WEW_21_1_FD_133005 | JGI IMG/M metagenome (GOLD analysis project Ga0187890, IMG submission 133005) | Peatland microbial communities from SPRUCE experiment site at the Marcell Experimental Forest, Minnesota, USA - June2016WEW_21_10 | ecosystem: Environmental > Terrestrial > Soil >... | reverse complement strand
TCTTCTTCTTCTTCCCTGGAGCCTGACGTGGATATCACAGTTCCCAACATCGGCCACTTCGTCGACGTGCTGGTCATCGAGGTGCATGTCACCGCCGGCGACGTCGTAGCCGCTGAGGATCCGCTCATCACGCTGGAGTCCGACAAGGCCACGCTGGACGTTCCCGCGCCGGTCGCGGGAACAGCCGACGAAGTCGCCACCCGGGTCGGTGACCGGGTATCCGCAGGGGACCTCATCCTGCGGATAAACGCCGCGCCGGCGTCCGGCGGCCCAGCCGCCGCGCCGATAAAGGAGCGCGTCACCGAGGACGCGGTCTCCGCGCCGACCGAGCCACCGGGCTACGGCTCGCCTAGCGGAATTTCCGAGGTCATCGAGGTCGCAGTCCCCGATATCGGCCATTTCATCGACGTGCCAGTGATCGAGGTACATGTGGCCACCGGTGACGTGGTAAGCGGCAAGGACCCGCTGATCACCCTAGAGTCTGACAAGGCCACGTTGGACATCCCGGCGCCCGTGGCCGGAACCATCGCCGCCGTCCGGGTCGCCGTCGGCGACAACGTCTCCGCCGGCCATGTCATTGCCGACCTGCGCACAGGCCGGCAACCAATGCCCGGGCAGCCGCAGCAGCAAGCACCGTAGCCGCGCCCGGCCCGGCGGTCGGCCGCCGGGCCACTTAGCAGCCGTGCCACCGTGTGCCGCAGCGCTTTCGCGGATGAACCGGGCCAGCGCAGCGAACCAGGCCCGGTCGGCTGGCTCGTACCGCTCCCGCCCGGCGAGCCGGCGCAGCACCGCGTTCTCGTGCCGGAGCACCAGCAGTTCGGCGTCTTTCGCCTGATCGCCGAAACGGCACACCGACACGACGTGGCGGCAGTTCCTGCATACGCGAGCCGCGACGATGCTCGCCGTCGACTTTCACGTGGACTGCGCGGTGTCCCTGCAGCGCTTGTACTGCTTCTTCGTAATAGAGGCCGGCAGCCGCTACGTCCATATCCTCGGTGTCACCACGAACCCGGACGGGCCGTGGACCACACAGCAGATCCGCAATCTTGTGATGGATCTCGGCGACCGCGCCGCGGACTTCCGGTTCCTCATCCGCGACCGGGCTGGGCAGTTCACCGCGTCCTTCGACGCGGCGCTGGCCAGCGCCGGCATCAAAGCGGTAAAGATCCCGCCCCGGAGCCCTCGCGCGAATGCTTTTGCGGAGCGGTTCGTGCTCACCGCCCGGACCGAGGTCATCGACCGGATGCTGATCGCCGGCGAACGACATCTGCGGACGGTCCTGTCCGGGTACGAGGCCCACTACAACGGACGACGCTCTCATCGCAGCCGTCAGCTTCGTCCACCCCGGCCCGATCACCCGGTGGTCGACCTGTCCCAGCAGCGGATCCGACGCCGGGCCGTCCTTGGCGGCCTCATCAACGAATACGAGCGGGTCGCCTAAAGCCCAGCTCAAGACCAGCGGCATGTTTTTGGAACCCCACAGGCTCCAGACCTAGGAGCCGTCCTGCAGCAGCACCTCTGCTTCGCTGTCCTCCGAGATGGTCGAGCCGGGCACGGCGTCCGCGGGCATCGCTCGTACCAGCCTCGGCTACGGGACGGGTCCGGCGCTCTCACGGACCCCAGGGTGCCCGGCTACCGGTCAGCCGCATCACCAGGTTGAACGTCTATTTCGTAATTATTTCAGCCCCGCCGCAGAGGAGGCGGGGCGCCCGTCCGTCGCGGAGCAGGGCTGTGAGCCTCTCACTGGCCGTTGACAATTGCCGACTGGCTCTCACGCTTTCCGCCATCTCCGGACTCGGCCGGTCGGTATGTCGTGCTCCAGTTGAGCTAGCCGCACTGCTATGTCTTCAAGAGCCTGGCCGGTCTGTGCCTGTACATGTTGCAGGGTTTCTAGCGTGACCTCGCTCCGCCCCGCCGCCTTGCCGCGCTGGTACGCAGCCCGGACGATCGCAGCCGTGCCGCTCACAGTGGCGGCGGCTCCCCCACTCAAGAGGGCGATAAGGAGCTGCGACATGGCCGGGCCCTAAGATCTCGGATACCGAAACATATTCAGATCGCAACCTGGGTCGTTATAGCAACCGGATGACTTGGATCTCTCCCGAGTCCCCGTCACGAACGAGCAGCTCGTGGCCTGTGCTCTGCTGCTCATCGATGAACTCATACAGAGTGATCGCTCGGTTGATGAGATCTGTCTTGGACAGGCCGGTCCTGTCCTGAAGCCGCTGGAGGTCCCCTCCCGCCTTCGGGATCAAGGCGACAGTGACCCGCTCAACGACAGCTGAAGCACCTTCAGCGTTGTTGGGGGTGTTACTGGTTCTTCTCGCCGTCACGATTTCCTCCACATGCGCCCCAACAACTTGGCCTCCCAGCCGTTGCGAACGGAGCTGCTCCTGTTGTGAGGTTGAGCTGCTCCTGTTGTGAGGTCAGGCTGCCTCTATTGTGCGCTAAAGCTGTCTTATTGCTGCTACCTTAAGTCTTTCCGCCCATCGAGGCAACAGGTCCCGCCCCGGTCGGCCCTGGCGCCGGGGAGCGTGCTGTGGTTCCGGATGTCCGCTAGCGGCAAACTCACCCGCGCGTTCTCCTGACCCGAGTCTCACCTGTGGAATTTCAGAACTCGGCCACTGGTTTTGGCCTAGGCTTTTATGCGGCCCGTTCGTATTCGTTGGTGAGGCAGCCAAGTACGGCCCGGCGCTTGATCCGGGTGGTTAACCTGACCGACCTGCCCTGACTCCTGAGTTGTCCCGGCTAGGGCTAGCCTGGCCGCGGCGGCGGTTCCAGGCCCAGACCGGGAGGTGGTTGGCTTGCCCAACAACCAGCCAAAGCAGAAGCAGCGCCGTCGTGGCCGCACGTGGCTGACGTGGATCGTGGTCATCGTCGTGGTGCTGGTCGGGCTCGACTTCGGGGCCAGGGCGTTTGCCGAGAGCAGGATCGCGTCCCAGATCAAGTCGCATGGCTTTCCGGCCAAGCCCAGCGTGTCGATCGCCGGCTTCCCGTTCCTGACCCAGGTTGCCGCTCGGGAGTTTCACCAGATCACGATCAGCTCGTCGGACATTAAGGAGGGACCGATCACGGTCACCAGCCTGCATGTGGTCGCGGACAGCGTGAAGGTAAATTCCAGCTTCAGCGGCGGTACTGCCGGGCCGGTGCACGGGACGGTACTGATCAGCCTTGGGGCCCTGGGGAACGCGTTGTCGGCGGCTGGCCCGCTGACCGGCTTCCTGGGAGGTGGCGGGCTGAAGGTCACCTCGGTCGGCAATACCGAGGTGAAAGGCAGCCTGAATCTGGCCGGGGGGCTCGTGTCCTGGTCGGCTACGTGGAAGGTGGTGGCGGCAGGGCCGGACGAGATCGAGCTGCAGCTGGTGTCGAGCAATGGGCTGCCATCAGGGCTGGCGAGCTCGGCACAGACCATCAAGCTGCCGCTGAAGTCGCTGCCTTTGGGGCTGCAGATGACCGGCGGGCTTAACTCGTCCTCGAATGGGATCAACGTAGACGTCAAGGCGGACAGCATCAGCTTCGGGAGCTAAATGAATGGGACGGAGCCGACGGCCCCGTGCCGCCCCAGAACTCGCGCACTAGCTCTGAGCTGGTGTTTTCTGCGTCATCAGGCTGCTCTCCGGTACTCGCTGATCAAGTCGTGGACGACCTGTCTGCGCTCGATCCGGGCGGTCACGTCGATCGTCTGGCCGGGCTCGTGCAGCGGAGGCCTTTGCTCCCGCGACTGATGGGGCCGATGCTCGTTGTAATGCCGCGAGTACTCGGCCAGGATCTGCCGGAGGTGTCGTTCACCGTAGATCAGCAGGTGGCCGGGGCACTCGGCCGTAGCGTCCCCACATACCGCTCCGCGATGGGTTCGACGACGCCGTCGACTGCGCCCGATCCAGATGATCGATACCGGCGTGTCCGGGTAACTCACCGATTCCATCCGCTGTCCGGCCGCGATTTCGAGTTCGTTGTCCACCGGCGCAACTGGGGTGAGGACCGGGTCTGCTGCCGGGACGTCTTAGACGCCCTCGCTGCGGCCCAGCAGCGCCAGCCAGCCGAAGACCCGGATCAGGATCAGATAGAGCAGGCGAAGAGACACAAACCGCGATCTTGCCGCAACCAGCTCATCCGGCCAAACCGCAGGTCACAGTATCTATGTCAGTTTTGAAGCGGTACAGGGCAGCTACGAGGAGGACGGGGGAGGAGCAGGCTACGATGTCCAGGCCGTCCGCAGCGGCGCCGGTTCGCCGTGCAATTAGCCATGGTCGCCAGAGGGCAGCCACGGCTACTCCAGTCCACACGGACTAGCAGGTCAGCAGCCCGTCCAGCCGTAACTGCTCCGTTCCCAAGCTGATCGTGCGAGTTCGATTCCCGTCACCCGCTTCGCGGCGGGGTCACCACGCTTCCCAATGGGCGACCTGCGTCACCGGCAGTCTGAAGGCAGCCTTGAAATCCGTGCCCTTGGTGTAGGCGACCGGGAGGAGGGCAACCTGCATGACCTCGTGATAGGGGATGCCGAGCACCTCTGCTGCCTCCTCCTCGTGGGCTAGGTGGATAGTCGTCCAGCATGTCCCCAGCCCGCGCTCTCGGGCCGCCAGGCAGAAGCTCCAGACCGACGGCAGCACCGCACCCCAGATCAGAGCCTGGAGCATGATGTCGCTGCCATCCGTCCGGAACGTCACGCATGGTATGACCATGGCGGGTGCCCTGTGCAGATTGGCGGCCAGGTGCTCCACCGAGCGCCCCATGCGGGGGATGGTGGCTGCGTGCTCTGGGTTCTCGTAGCGGTAGTTCTGCCACGAGATCGGGAGTGCCGAGTAAGGCAGGCGGCCGCGCCGCCAGATGTCGGCCAGCTGCGCCTTCTTAGCCGGTTCGGTGACAACGACAAAGTGAGCAATCTGGCTGTTGGAGGCCGACGGCGCCTGCTGTGCCACCCGGATGCAGTCGCTGATCACCTTGCTGTCGACGGGACGGTCGAAGTCGAGGCGCTTCCTGACGGCTCGGGTGGTAGTCAGCAGCTCGTCAGCGCTCAGGTTAAGGCTCAGGTTCGGACCCCGGTCCGGAGGACGGCTTGGGACGGCAGCCTTTGCTGACCTGCCGTTACCGCCACTGTCCTCGTCTCGCGGACGAAAGTCCAACCCGCTGCAGGCTGGGCCTTTCTGGTCTGCGCACGCACGCACGAGGGTCACCTCAGCTGACCGCCTCACGGTCGCTGCTTCGTAGCACGGCGGTGTTCCCTGCGACCGCTGTAGCGATGAGTTCCGGACCTTGCGGCAGTCGTACAGGTGCAGGCCGGCTGTGGCCGCGTCCGTCGGCCCGTCGGCTTCAGGCTCGGACACGAGAAAGGCGAGGATTGACTCGGTCGCCTACTCGCTGGCGACGCGGTGAATGAGCCGAGGGTGGGACGCCCGCAGCCCGATCCCCTAGCCAAGCTTGAGCGTGACGTACTTGACCGGAATGTGCCTCTGGCTGATGTGCTCCGTACTTGTGTCATGCTCGCAGGCTGGATGAAGGCAGCCCAGGTGCGCGAGTGGGCGGCGGCCGAACTTAAGGGCTACCCCGGCCGCGAGGTGCCGGACTATCGCAAGGTCCGGGCTCCGATCATGCAGGTCATCCAGAGCAGGTACGGCACCCCCACCAAGCGCCTGTTCGACGTCAACAGCGTGCCCGGGGCTGTACGCGAGCACTTCACCGAGATCGTGCCGCTGAACCAAGGGGTCGATGAGCTTGCGGCTCTCGTCACGGAGCACGAGGCACAGCAGCGGCAGATGGAACTGGGGCACTTCGCGGGCGAGGCCTGCGGGCCGGTGCGTGTTGGCTTACGGTGGTGGTCGTGCGGGGCGTGCCGTGGTGGGGTGTGGTCTCCTCGGCTGCGGCTCCGGTGCTGCTGGCGGGCGGCTGGACGGTAGCTGCCCGGCTGCAGCCGGGCTCCTTCAACGCGGTGGCCGATACGATCAGCGCGCTCGCGGCGGAGGGCGCAACCGACCGGTGGGTGATGACGGCCGCGCTGGCGGGCGTGGGCGCCTGCCATGTCACGACGGGGCTGGCGCTGAGGCCGGCCGCCCCAGCCGGGCGGTTCATCCTGATGACCGGCGGTGTCGCCACCATCCTGGTCGCGGCGAACCCTCAGCCGGCCGGGGGCGGCGGCTCGCTGCCCCATACGGTCTGGGCGGCCATCGGCTTTACCGCCCTGACGGTCTGGCCGGTGGCTGCCCGGCAGCGGGGGCCAGGGGTGCCGGCCGGGTTGCGGCCGGCTGCTTCGGCCGCCGCCGCCGGGGTGCTGCTTGGCCTGCTGGTGTGGTTCGGCTCGGAGCTGATCACCGGAGGCCGGCAAGTCGGCCTGGCCGAGCGGGCACTGGCCGGGGCGCAGGCAGTATGGCCGCTGGCCGTGGTCCTGACCTGCCGCCGGAACCAGTCACGCACGGATGCGGCGCGCACGCGCCGCCGACGCTGACCCCCAGAGCTAAGCCGTGTGCGTGCCGAAAACCTCGTCCACGTCATGCGATCAGGCGGTATTCGCCGATCAGGCCACCGACGCGAGCCTGTTTTCGGGGGCGGTACTGGTCGAGGTCGACCGGTTCGGGTAGCGGTTTCAGCGGCGCGGCGCCGTGCAGGGAGCGGTGCGGCCGGTGGTGATTGTGGTGGGTCTGGTACTCGGGCAGGATCCGCCGCAGATGGGCCTGGTTCCAGATCAGGGTGGGGTCCAGGAGCTCGGGCCGGCATCCCCCGATCCAGCGTCCGGCGATCGCGTTCATCCGGGATGTCGCCACGTTGCAGAGCACGGTCCTGGTCCCGGCGCCGGCCAGGACCGCGTCGAATGCGGAGCTGAAGTCCGGGCCGCGGTCGCGGATCATGAACTTGGCCCGGTGCGCCTGCTCGCCGAGGTCCATGAGCAGGTGGCGGGCCTTCTGGGCGGTCCACGTCCCGGTGGGATGCTGGGTGACGCCGAGGATGCGGATCCGCCGCACCGCGTGCCCGATCACGGTCAGGACGTGGGCCTGGGTGCCGTCGGGCAGGTCGACTGTGAAGAAGTCGCAGGCCAGGACGGCTTCGGCCGGGGAGCGCGAGAACTGTGACCAGGTTGGCCCGGTCCGTCGCGGGGCGGGGTCGATGCCGTTGGTCTTGAGGATCTCCCACACGGTCGACGCCGCGACGTTGACTCCCAGGCCGGCCAGTTCGCCGTGGATCCTGCGGTATCCCCATCCGGGGTTCTCCCGGGCCAGCCGGAGGGCCAGGGCCTTGATGTTCCGCGAGCTGGTGGCGCAGGATCAAGATTTCGGCGGTCTTCCACGTCTCCTCACGCCGGGACAGCCGCAGCCACTCGGCTAGCCGTGTGATCAGGAGGAACACGAACCGCAGGCACATGAGCGGTGATCATCACGGCCGGGCGGCTCGGCGAGCAACCCTGCTGGTCAGAGCCATGGACGAGATTCTCGGCACGCACAGGGCGCAGGAGGTGCGGGCGTCGGGTCCGGCGTGAGTACGGAGCTGGGCCGCGCGATGGTGGTGTGCTGCTACTACCTGTTTCGGGTATGGCTGCCTGCTGGCCGCAGCGCCAGCGGTGTGCGACAACTGGGTAGAGGGATAACGCGTGGCGCTGGCCGGTCAGGCCCGTGGTACCGCTGATAGCGCATCGCGCTCGGCCGGGCTGAGCGCAGCTGCCCGGGCGCGGGCTGCGGCTGCCACCGTGGCATGCGCCGCGGAAGGCCAGGGTTATCTCGCGCTGACCGAAGGAGGATCGGCATGGCTGCGGAGCCCAGGCATAGGCGTCTCGAAGACGCCGGGATCTCAGGACTAGAGCCGTATCTCGAAACCGTGGCGTTTCGCGATGGGAGCTGCCTCATGCGCGAGGGAAGCCCAGGCGACGCCTGCTACTTCATCGCCTCGGGCGAGGTGCGCGTCGAGGTTGAACGCCCAGACTTCGACAGCGACGGCGTCGTGTCGTTCATGGGGCCGGGTACCGTCTGCGGTGAGTTCGGCTTGCTCGACGATAGTCCCCGGTCCGCGAGTGTCTATGCGCAGGGTGACGTCGTCGCCCGGCGCCTGTCCGCCGGTGCACTGCGTGAATTGTGCGACAGCGACCCTGCGGCAGGGGTCATGATGCTGCGCTGGCTGTCACGCAGTGCCGCGGGGAAGGCCCGCGGCTTCTCCAAGGACCTTGAGGAGTTCATCCTCGCGGGCGAGCCGGATCCAGCTCTGGATGCGCTTGTCGCACGGTCGGTTGCGGCCCAGCAGGGCATCGCGAGCTGGCCTGAGGACAAGGTGGACGCCCTTATCGCCGCGCTAGCCGCACAGATCGCGGGTCACGCGGATGAGCTTGCTGCGGCGACCGTTGCTGAGACGGGTATCGGCTGCGCGGCCGACAAGGCGGACAAGAATCGGTTCGCGAGCCTCGATGTGGCGCAGTCGCTAGTCGGAAAGCCGGGCGTGGGTGTCATCGGCATCTGCGACGAGGAGGCGCTGACAGAGATCGCCGATCCCATGGGGGTCGTTGTGGGGCTCGTTCCCATGACCAACCCGGTGTCGACGCTCGTGTTCAAAACCTTGATCTGCATCAAGGCGCGAGACGCGCTCATCGTGAGCTGCCACCGCGACGCGGCAAACGTCGGGGCCACGACCGTGGGCCTCCTCCGCGAGGTCCTGGGACGGCACGGAGCGCCGGCCGATCTGGTGCAGAGTGTCCCGCGGCGGCCCACCCGTGCGACCACCGCAGCGCTGATGCGCCACCCCGGTGTGTCGTTGATCCTCGCCACTGGCGGGACGGCAATGGTCAAAGCCGCCTACAGTTCCGGTACGCCCGCGATCGGAGTCGGGGCAGGGAACGCGCCGGCCTGGGTCTGCGCGGATGCCGACGTCGGGGCAGCTGCCCGGATGGTAGTGGCCAGCAAGGCATTTGATCACGGCATCATCTGCGGCTCGGAGAACAACCTTGTTGTCGAGCGGTCTGTGCGCGACTCCTTCGCCGGTGCGCTGCAGATGGCCGGTGCGGCCGTGCTCAACGCCGCGGAATGCGATCGCCTGGCGCGGGCCGCCTTCGACGACCGGGATGGGCGGCTGCGCCGCACTGTGCTCGGACAGGCTGCCACGTCTATCGCCGCCGGGGCAGGCATCGAGGTTCCGGCCGGCACTCGCCTGCTCGTCGCTCCCGTGCCCCGTGCGGCCGTGGCAGGTCCTTACGGCAAGGAAAAGCTCGCCCCGCTCCTGTCCCTGTTCACTGCGGACGGCGAGGACGACGGCATTCGGCTTTGCCTGCAGATACTCGGCAACGGCGGCTCCGGCCATACAGCGATCATCCACACGCGCAGCCAGCGGCTGCAGTTGTCGTTTGCGCAACAGATGCCAGCAAGCCGGATCCTGGTCAACGGCCCCGGCGCACAAGGCTGCATCGGCCTCGGCAACGCACTGACGCCGTCACTCACGCTTGGCTGCGGGACCTACGGCCGCACCTCGACGACCGACAACGTGACGTACACCAACCTGGTCAACATCAAGCGGGTGGCGCACCCGCTCACTGGCATCGGCGCCCCATCGCCCGCCCGGTGAGAACCGCGGCCGGGCACATCGAGGCGGATCTGGTGCCCACCGCGACGCCCAACGGCCGATCACCGAGCACGACCCCCAGACGGGTCACCAACCTTGAGGAAGGCCCGAGCGGACGACTCGGCCGGAGCGGGTCAAGGAGAAATAATGCAACCGCGGGTTTGTCATCCCTGAAGGAGCGGGGCCGTGTCAACGCGGAGTTTTCCGGGGGTTGTGGCTCTAAGCGGGCGGGCGTGACTGACGTCTCCTGTTTCCTGGTAGCTGCCATATCGGTGGCAAGCGACTGGGCAGGTCAATGGTGATCATCACGGCCGGCCGAGAGAGCAAGCCCGCTGGTCAGAGCCACGGACGAGATTTTCGGCACGCACAGCCTCACCGTTTCCTGTACGGCGCGGCACCACTGAAACCACTGCCCGAACCAGTCGATCTTGAGCAGTACTGCGTCCGAAGACAGGCTCGCGTCGGTGGCCTGATCAACGAGTATCGCCTGGTCGCGTGAGGCGGATGAGGTTCTCGGCACCCACAGGCCGCGAGTCCCGCATCCGGCACCGCCGTCAGCAGTTCGTGCGCAGCCGCCCGGTCGGCGGCGAAGTTGCCTCTTCCGCCCAGATGCTAATCACATATTTGGCTGGTAATCACACTTGCGGACCCGAGCGCGGTTATGTGACGTCAGCTTGATCGGGTCCCGGAGCAGGCAGGACCTTTGCCTGCAGGAAGGGGGACCATCGGCCGCTGGCAGCCGACGTTCCCCCTTCTGCGTGCCGCCTGTGGTATCCCCGTTGCGGCTTTTTGGCCTCACCTTGGCTCGACCCCTCTGCGGGCCACGTAGGGGCCACAGTGCAGCAGTCCACTAACTCAGAGCCTTCGTTCCCGATCATTTCCGCCAGCTCTTCGACGTCGCCGAGAGCGGTGAGATCACCAGGCCGTCCAGGTACGTCACGCTGGTATCTCATGCCCCGGGTCCCGGATCATAAGGACTGGATGGTCCCGTTCAATACTCTCCCGTTGGCGGCGTTGAAGCGGGCCAGGGCCGAATTACCCTGCGCGATCTCCTGGCTGGCCTGGGTGGGATTGTCGTCCTGCTCGTTCGTGTTGTCGCCGGAGTAGTCCTCCCCGGCCGTGACGTAATCATTCATCGCGGTGACCCAGTCGGCGTTGTCGGCCGGGGGCGGGTCGTAATTGGGGTCCAGGGCAGCCTGCGCGTCCCCCTCCAGCTCGGAGCCGTCCAGGGCGAGGTTATCCGGGTCACTACTGGCGTCCGAGGAGATACTGCTGAGATCCTGCTGCACGTTCCGGAGCGCCCCTTGGACCTGCGCCAGCCACCCGCTCTCCCCGGTGGGGACCGGGTTCACGCAGTCCACGGTGCACGATGACTCCGACGTCGCGGCCGGGTCTGCCGTCGGTGCCGGGGCTGCCGCAGGTGCCGTGGACGGTGCAGCCGCTCCGGCGCAATTGTTGTCCGAGTCGGTGACGGCCCGCTCGAACTGGGCGTTGATGGCGCCGCCCTCGGCCGTGCCGTACTTGCTGACCAGGGCGGCCTCGATCTGGGCGGCCGACATGCTCCTGTCCGATGCAGGGTCCACCGACACTGCAGCCATCGCGTTCTCGAATGACATGTCCCGCTCGAAGTACCTGATGGCGCACGAGTCCTGGCTATCGCTGCCGCCCGCGCCGGCTGCGGCCGTGAACTGGCTGACCTCGGCCTTAGTCCACTGGTCGGCCGCCCCTTGGGCCACGGCTGCAGCGCTCCCGCCGCCGCATGCCGTGACTGTAAGTGCGGTCACGGCGACGGCCAGCGGCCAAGCCAGCAGGAGCTGATTCCTGTGCGCCTTGATGAATACCATGATTTTCCCCTTATCCCAGCCAGTCCAGCCTGGACGGGCTTCGTTCTCTCGGCAATTACCGACGCTGTTTTTGCCGCCTTGCCGCCTTGCCGCCTTGCCGCCTTGCCGCAAATTCGTCCAATGAGGTTTTCGCGGCAACGGTAAATCGGCAT
>Ga0187890_10003097_pt1 | contig 11519 bp, 7 predicted proteins | sample June2016WEW_21_1_FD_133005 | JGI IMG/M metagenome (GOLD analysis project Ga0187890, IMG submission 133005) | Peatland microbial communities from SPRUCE experiment site at the Marcell Experimental Forest, Minnesota, USA - June2016WEW_21_10 | ecosystem: Environmental > Terrestrial > Soil >... | reverse complement strand
GTCGCCAGGATGGCGACCAGCGTAAGCAAATTGGCGGGCGCGTGGAGGCTCGAATCGAAAATGGCGCCGATCGCGACGGCCACGACCGCCGCCAGTCCGCCGACGGCGAAGGCGTAGCGGTTTGACGGAGTGGAAGCGGAATAACGCGACGCCCGCACCGACAGGATTTGGATGGTGGCGATCACAAAAGCCACGAGGACCCACAAGGCCAGCACGAAACCGATCAGTCCGCATTCCGTGAACGCGCTCCAGTACTCATTCTCCGGCGTGTCCACCACTCCCTGCACGGTCCGTTGGACCGGGTACAGCCAACGAAACATGCCCGGCCCAACTCCCAGGAACAGGTTGCCGCGTGCCATTTGCCAGGCGGCATGCCACAACGCCCCCCGATATTGGCGTTCGGTCGTTGTGAACCCGCGCTCCGATGCGTCTGATGCCAGAAGACCGATCAGCGCAACGACCAACAACAACCCCAGCAGCCCCACCCCGACCATCAGCCAGCGCGACTTCTTGCCGCCGCGTTTGATGATGTACACCAGCAGAACGATCATGCTGGCCAGCCACCCCAGCCAGCCATTAGGGGCGGCGACCAGCAACAAGGCCGCGCCCATGAGCAAGCACGCAATGGCGATGGTCACCTTTTGTTCAAAACGCCGACGGGAGAAAAGACAGGTGGCAGCGGCGATCGGGAAAACCATCTCCAAGTAGGCCGCGCCATGGTTCGGGCGAATGAACGTGCCACTGGCGCTGCCCAGATACCGCTCATATTGGGGAAACGCCCATACGAACGATGAACCCGTGATTGCCTGCCACACCGCGTAGAGGGCAATCAATGTGCCCGTGCCGACCAGCACCCATAGCAACGCCGTGATATGCCAGCGATGCCGAAAGTTGTTGAGGATCAGAAAAAACAGGAGCGCAGCCGCGAGCCACAGCATCATTGGCGCGCTGGCGACCGGCTCGATCTCGCTCAAACCGTATCGAATGACGCCATACGCCGCCAGGATGACGACGGGGGGACCAATCGTCGAGAACACTACCGGGATTTCCCGGGCGTTGAGAATGCGGACAATCCACAGCACACCCGCCACTTCGATGGCGAGGAAGACCGGACCAAGCGACCAGAGCCGAACCGCCCCAAACGCCAACGGGGCAAACACCAGGATCAACAGGCTGAGAACAACGATGGTGACCTGGCAAACGTGCCCCACCGGAGACTGTGGTCCCGTCCAGACGGCGCGGACATTGGGGTTACCAAGGCGGTGGCTCACCGTACCCGTAGCTGCGGCTCCTCCTGTTGACCGGCCAAACCGACAGTTGATCGTCTAGAACACGCTGCGAGGCACCGTAACGGTGTCGCCGGGGCGAATCGGGACGTCCTTGGCCGGATTGCGCATCAGTTCCTCGCAATTAAAAATCTGCAGAGGCTCTTTCCCGCGAGCCAGTTGCACCTTGCTTCGATTCGCGTAGTCCGTGAATCCGCTGGCCGTGTTGATGGCCTTCATGAGGGTCGTGTCCTCGCTCCAGAGGAAACGCCCGGGACTCTTAACTTCGCCGCCGACATAAAAGTAACGCTGGGCAACGAGGACGGAGGCGGTGCACCGCACGTAGTAGCGGGGCACATAGTTGGACTGAATGTGTTCGGCGAGTTCACTTGTGGTAAGACCGGCGGCCTTGATCTGCCCCACCAGCGGCAGTTCGATATTGCCCTGGTCGTCAATGATCACATCGGAGGGTGTGGGCGTCTGGCCGGTCGGCGCGCCGGCGTCGACACGGATGCTGAGTTCGTCTCCCGCGCGGAGTCTGCCAGAGATTTCTTCGTCGCTTGCGGCCACAGCGGCCTTGGGCGCGGTTGTCTTGGCATTCGTCTTCGGCGGGTTCGACCAGCCGAGCAGGTCGCTAACGGTACTGCAGCCGGCACACAAGCCGAGGACGGCGACCAGCGTTATCAACCAGCCACCCCGCGCGCATCGATCGATCTGTCGGGTCGAATTCATGAAGTCAATCATACCACGATGCTGTCCATAATTGGATCGCCAATATGGACCCCGGCCAATCGATCTCTCTCAATACTTTCCAGACAGGTCAATCTCGTCACCGCCCGATGGTTTGGCGGCTGCGATCTGCTTTTTCTCGCGGAGTTCGCGGGAATGTTGGGCGAACTCGAGTTGGTCATGATAGTGGTCGTGATAGTAGTAGTAGGTCTCATCGTGGCCGAGTTGTACGTTGTTGACCACGCATCCGAGCAGCTTGCCACCGGCATTCTGAATGACCTGCACGGCGCGGCGGGCCATGTTCCGCGGGTAACGGCGGTGCTGGACCACGAGAACCGACATCCCGACTTCTCGGGTCATGACCGCAGCGTCGCTGACGCCAAGGATGGGCGGCGTATCGTAAATGACCACGTCAAATTGTTGCACGACCTGACGAATGAGTTCCGCCATCCGCTGCGAGGTCAACAAATGCAGGGCCGCGCGAGCCGAGGAACCGCCCCCCGCCGCGATCAGCCAGAGGTTCGGGGTTTCCGTCGGCTGGATTATGTCCTGAACGCTCTTGGCTCCGCCGAGATAATCGGCCAAGCCGATATTGTTGGTGACCCCCAGATGTTCATGAACCGCCGGACGACGCAGGTCGCTGTCAACCACGAGAACGCGAGCCCCATGTTGAGCGTAGACAAAAGCCAGATTGGCGATGGTAAAGGATTTGCCTTCTCCCGCACCCGCGCTGAGCACGCAGAACGACGTGGGTGCGCCCTCGGGCTTGGCGAATTCGATGTTCGTGCGCAACATACGGTACGCCTCGAGGTGGGACATGGAAACGTTGCCGCGATGGAGCAAGCCGGCCTGTTGTCCGACGACTCCCAGGACCGGCAGGCCCAGGTACTTCTCGATGTCCTCGATCCGCTTGATGCTGGTGTCGAGGAACTCAATGAAGAACGCCAGGGCCACGCCAATCACCAAGCCGGCGGCTGCTCCCATGGAAACGTTCAACCAAATGTTGGGGCGAACGTACATCTGGGGCAGGGGCGTCTCGGCGTGGTCAATCACTTCCACCGGGCTGCGCGGCAATTCCATTTCAACCGTGGCTTCTTGCATGCGCGCTTTGAGACCGTCGTACAGTTTCTCCTCCAACTCCTCCGCGCGCTGGGCATTCCGGAACGGGAGATACTTTTCACTTTGCAAGACGAGGTCGGCGTTCTGGGCGTCGTCGAGTTGCTTTTGCAGGTCATCGACATGGGCCTTGGCAACCGCGTACTCAATGGCGATGCCCGCCTTGATGCCCTCCAGACGCTCATTGAGTTGATCCAGCAGTTTGTCGCGTGTGGCGATCAATGCCAGGACTGTCGGGTGCTCCGGACCGTAATCTTCCTTGACGGTCTCCAAGTGTGTTTCGGCATCAGTCAGGTTTTGCAGAAGATTCTGGATCGTGGGGTCGCTAATCAACCTCGTGACGGCGCCACGGAGCTGTCGGGGGGTCAATTTTTCGACTTCAGTCAGTTCTTCCTGAAGTCCGGCCGTGTCATTGCGGGCCTCGGTCAACTTGGTTTCCAATTGCTGGAGCGTCTGGTCGTTTAGCTTGTTCTCCTTGATTACCGGCACCCCCAAGTCCTTGCGGTACTTCTCGACCTTGTTTTGCGCCTGGCGAACCCGTTCCTCCTGCTGCGCCACCTCGTCGCGCAGCTTGTCGATCCCCTTCTGGGTATCTTCGCGCCTTACCTCCAGCCGCTCGTCTTTATAGTAATCAGCAATCGTATTGGCAATCTCGGCCGCCAGCGCTGCCTCGTGGTCATACACGGTGATTTCAATGAGCGACGTGTCACGGTAGCGTCGAATACTCACTTGCCCCTTGAGCCGTCTGAACGCCATGTCCATGGGCAATTTGATGTCGGCTCCCCAGTGCTGCTGCAGATTGAGCCGCTCGACTACCGGATACAGAATCTTCTGGGACGAGAGGATTTCGAACTGGGTTTGCAGGAAATACGGGTCGTAAAGCGGCATTTCCGTCCCGCCGTTCAGTTGCACCGTCGGCCTCTCCGGTTCGACTTTGATCCGGGCCGACGCCATGTAAATCTTTGGCTGAAAAAGGGTTAGAGTGAAAACAGTTAGAACGACCAGCAAGAAAACCAGAAACAAAATCACCTTGCGGGTTCTTATGACGCGCCAATAGTCCAGAAAATGAAGCCGCGTCTCAGCAGATGGTTGAGTCGTATCCATCAGTCAACTTGTAAAGTCCGTGCACTAAACACCAACTTCAGCTTACAGGCAAGTGAAAAGTCAAGGGTCACCTCCGCAATTGGGAATACGTTGTGAATCTGGCTGATACGATCATATCTTGGCCGTTCTTCCATACCCGCAATATACGCATTTCCCGTGCCGAAAGGCGCCGTTTTCATTCACTCATCAGTATGCCAGCACTACCCTCACGCTGACTGTGTCTCGGGAATACGGTTGAGCCAAATTCACGTCCGATGAAATGAGTCTGCTGTAGTAATAATCCAGTGTCGCAGACACCCACTGCCTGAAATCATAGCCGATGCCCCAATGCCCGACCATGGACTGTTCAATTGGTGACACATTCTGTGGCACCAGCGTCTGTCCAACCACCGGTAAGGTGAAGGTGCTGTAGACGTACGAACCTTCGATTATGGTGTGCAACCGGACCGTAATCCGATGGTTCACCTGCAGGTTAAAGCTCGTGTTCTCTTGCGCGCTGAAACTTCGCGTACCTGCGACGCTGGCCGCGTTTAATGTTTGGGCAGCGGTAAGCGTGATCGTACTCAGGGGGCCATAGTTGTAAACGAGGGCGCCGTACGCGGACGGGCCGGTGCTGCTCGTGCCGTCCCCCGAGGTGCCCACGGTATAGCCGCCATTGAGGCCAGTGACAACTTCGGATTAAACTGGCGCGTCAGGGATAGATACCCGGTGTTTGCATCGCCGTTCAGACTGTTCTCGGGGCCGGGGTGAGTGTACGTATCCGCCGCATATTGATAATTCACCCCCACAACCGTCCGCGGATCCAGGGAGTACAGCGCGGAAAGCGTCACCGAGTAATCCTCGTGGTCATTGTTGGTCGCGTACACGGTTTCCTGATACCTCCAGATGTCCCAATTTCCCGCGCACGACATGGTCCAACGCCGTGTCAATGAGTAACTCGCGCTGGCCCCGACGAAGTCATACATGTAAGTGCCCGCCTGAACAATCGTGACGGGCACCCTGGCAATCGTCTGTACCAGTTGTGGTTGGACCGAATCGACAAAGTTCTCGTTCAAAGACAAAAACAACCGCGGGTTGACAGCGTAAGTCGCGGAAGCGTTCAGGTTGTGACTCTGGCTCACTCCGCCCAAGTGGAGATAATTCGGGTAAAGAACCCCGTAATCGTATACCCCGTTTAGAAGCGAACGTTCCCCAACTACCCTTGCGCGCAGCGTCAGATCCGAAGTCAGACGATAGCCTGACTGTCGATTGAACTCGGTCGAGTTGAAATTGTCGTCATACTCCACGCCGCTCGCAACGGTAGCGCCCCAGTTGCGGTTCGGTTCACCAGGGGCCGTGAAATCCCAGGCCCCGCGGCAGACAGGTGTTGCCGCCAGCAACAGAAACACCGCCCGGCATAGGACGGAAACGCGCCGGCCTGGCTTCACGCGCCGCGCCCTTCGTAGCTTCCGTCCTGCTCCATCACTCGACAAACTCCAGATTCACAGGGCGCCGCACCAGCGCCGCGTGATAGGCGCGGGTCAGTAACAGTGCGATGGCTTCGCGGCCTTTCATCCCCATGTCCAATGTAAGCGGGTTGACATACATGCCCACGAACCGATCCGTCATAGCAGCGTCCATGCCACGACCAAATTCCCGGGCGTACGCGACCGCTTCGTCGCGATGCTCCAACGCGTAACCGATGCTCGCCGTCAGCAACTCCGAAATCTTCCGCATCAACTGTTTGCCGAGGTCCTTGCGCACGGCGTTCACGCCGAGCGGCGTCGGCAACCCCGTGTCCGCATACCACCACTCACCCAGATCGACGATCTTGTGCAGCCCCATCCGCTGGTACGTGATCTGCCCCTCATGAATCAACAATCCCGCGTCCAATTCGCCATTCTTGACCACTTCCATGATCCGATCGAACGGCACCACCTCGAACCTGAAATTCATTAACAGCAGTTTCAGCAGCAGGTAGGCGCTGGTCATCGTGCCGGGCACGGCGATGCGGTCATCGGCCAGTTCCCCCACGTCCATCGGCTTTCGCGCCACCACGATCGGCCCGCACTTGTCCCCGAAGCTCCCGCCGCTCCCCGCCAACGCGTATTTGTCCATCACGTAACCGTACGCGTGTACGCTGAGCGCCGTTACCTCCAATTCGCCCTCCACGGCCAGATGGTTCAAGCTCTCGATGTCCTGGATGACGTGCTTGAATGTCAGACCCGCCGTGTCGAGTTTGCCGTGGGTCAACGCATAGAACATGAATGCGTCATCCGGGTCGGGGCTGTGGCCAATACGAATCTCTCGTGGCTCCATGGAGTGTGTCTCCTAAATAGGTTGCAAAAGTTAACGCGGTTGTTAATTCTATCGGCTCGCCGGGATGTTTGCACGAAGAAAAATCTCGATCATATGAAACAGGCCAGCAAGTTCCGCCGTTTTTCGCGCCTCGATCCCCGGCCCGTTGCCCGAGGTACACGGGCCTCCCAACTTGTCGCCGACACCTTCCAGGCCTACAACGCCGCCCGTCTCCGCGAAGGCTGCGAACTGTTCACCCGGAAGATGCTCCCGCGTAATGGGCTGGTCGGCTTCACCCTCACCGGCGCGCTCGTGCCCGCCGGCCTCGGCAAGTCCTGCCTGATCCCCCTCATCGAAGCGGGGTTCATCGACTGGATCGTCACCACGGGCGCCAACCTCTATCACGACATCCATTACGGACTCGACCTGAAGCTGTACCGCGCCTCGCCGTTTCTCGACGACGTCGAACTGCGCAAACGCAACATCATCCGCATCTACGACATCCTCTTCGATTACTCCGTGCTGCTCGACACCGACGCCTTCATCTGCCAGGTCATCCGCGGGCCGGAATTCCAGCGTTCCATGGGCACCGACGAGTTTCACTACCTGCTGGGAAAATACGTCCGCCAACGCGAGCGCAAACTCGGCCTCAAAGACACGTCGCTCATCTCCGTCGCCTACCAATACGGTGTCCCCTGTTTCACCAGCAGCCCCGGCGACAGTTCCATCGGCATGAACGTTGCCGCCATGAGCCTGGCCGGCTACCAATTGCAGTTCGACGTGAACCGCGATGTCAATCAGACCACCGGCATCGTTTACGACGCCAAGCGCAACGGGCGCACCTCCGGCGTGTTCATTCTCGGCGGTGGGTCCCCCAAGAATTTCATGCTTCAAACCGAGCCGCAGATTCAGGAGGTCCTCGGCCTCGACGACAAGGGACACGATTATTATCTCCAATTCACCGACGCCCGCCCCGATACGGGCGGCCTCTCGGGCGCGACGCCATCCGAGGCGGTAAGCTGGGGCAAGGTCGACCCGGCCAGGCTGCCCGATGCCGTCGTCTGCTACGTGGACTCGACCATCGCCCTGCCGTTGATCACCGCCTACGCGCTCGACCACTTCAAACCGCGCAAGCCGAAACGCCTGATCGACCATCGCGACTGCATCCTCGCACGCGTCGCCCGCGATTACAAAAAATCGGCCTTCCACAAAGAGTTTTCCGACCGGTAAGGGAGGGCGAGGCTCCCGCCGAGCCGCGATGACTCGATGAAAATCAGCGACATCCTCAAGACCACGAGTCCGACGGTCTCCTTCGAATTCTTCCCGCCCAGGACTGACGAGGCAATGGCCAATCTCCTGGAAACACTCTCGCGCCTGCATGAGTTGCGTCCAACGTTCGCCACGTGCACCTACGGCGCCGGCGGCAGCACCCGCGCCCGCACGCTGGAGGTCACGCTCAAGATCAAACAGCAATTTAAGCTCGAAGCGATGGCCCATTTCACCTGCGTTGGGCAAACGTTGAAGGACATCAACGGCGTTCTGGAGAATTTCGCCAAACACGGCATCGAAAACGTCCTCGCCCTTCGCGGGGACCGGCCCGCCGGCCAAGCCGAACCGCCTGAAGGCTGGTTCCCCGATTTCAAGAACGCGGTCGACTTGGTCCGTCACCTGCGCAAACATTTCGCGGAAAAATTCAGCCTCGGCTGCGCGGGCTACCCCGAGAAACATCCGGAAGCGCCCGACTTCGAGACCGATCTGCGACGCCTGAAGGACAAGGTCGAGGCGGGCGCCGATTTCATCATCACCCAGCTCTACTTCGACAACGCCGTCTTCTTCCGCTTTGTCGAGCGCTGCCGGCAAATCGGCATCACCGTGCCTATCATCGCCGGCATCATGCCCGTGACCAACGTCGCCCAAATCAAAAAGTTCACCGCCATGTGCGGCGCGGTCATCCCCGAAAAAATGCTCATCGAACTCAACCCCATTGCCGACGATCCCGAAGCCGTCCTGCAGTACGGCATCGATTGGTCCACGCGCCAGTGCCGCGAACTCCTCGCCGCCAACGTCGACGGCTTGCATTTTTATACGCTGAACAAAAGCAACGCCACCCGCCACATCGTCGAAAACCTCCGCCGCGACCACTCCCTGCCCTAGCCCGCGCAAACCTCCATGGGGAGGGCGAGGCTCCCGCCGAGCCGCCGAAGGTAGGGCGGCCGGCCCGGCTGCCGTCGTATTGTGGCCACCCTGCCTTTCGCGTTGTGGGGCAAGCGTCCCGGTTCATCCGCCTCTGGCGGATTGCCATCGTGCTGTCGCCCCAAGTTGTCACCCTGAGCGAAGCGAAGGGTCTCTCACACGTCTATGTGCGGCCAATTCACGTAGGGCACCCGTCCAGACCAACCGCTTTCCCCCGCGCCGAAAGGAGAACCGCTTTCGACCTCATCTTCCCGATGGTCGATCTCGACGCCGTCATCCGCTCACATGGCCAGCGCCTCGTTGAACATTCGTTGAATCACGCTCTGAGCGGGCTCAGACAGCGCTTTTTCCTTCTGCAGCAACATCAACTTGTCACGGAATTCGCCGAGGATGTCGGGATGAACGTTCTTCATTGTCGATACAGTCTGAGCCAACAGAACTCGCGTGACGACATTCTCTGGACAAGCCAGACACAAGTGGAGGTCGCCCTCGATGATCTCGCGCTCGCCGCTCACAGAACCACGGGCTCGCCCGTCCATCGCGGCACAGCGGACTGCGAGAAGTTGTTCCAGCCGCAGCAAGTAATACGGAAAATTCGGGCCTTGTGGCACTTGGTAGACCGGCGGGGACGATCGGGCGTCCACCTCCGCATGCTCTGACAGCAAAGTCAGTAAGCGCTGCGCCAGTCCTGGAACGGTCTGCTGAGGCGAGGCAGATGGAATGGAAGCAGTCAGATTGGCGAGACACTTCTCGTCGAGCGCCCGAATCAGCCGCAGCTCCACTATCCACGGTTCGGCTTGGGTTTTCAGGTGGGTCACCACCACATAGTCGCTTTTGAGTTCGCCTTGACATGCATAGCTCGCAGCATTTCCGTCGCTCCATGAAATACCGGACAGGACAAACGCACCCGACTCTTCCGCAATCCACGGGATTAGCGATTGAACTCGCGCGTCAGAACTGAAATCAACCTGCTCCGCCAAAAAGAGCGGCAACGCCCGGCTCATACGGCCTTCCGCATTGGCCAGTTGTTGCTCAACCCGTTTCGAATTCGTCGCCCTTTCGGCAGTGCTCCCGAGAAATGCGACCACAACTCCGCCTGTCGGTTTCGTTGGGAAAAGCTCCATTGCTGGCGATGAAGGCCGCAACCAGACCGGCCCTTCAATCGTCAGCATGGCCATTGCCAGCGGTCTATTTCCCCGTACGTTCGAGGTCGCGATCTTCGACTTTGCAATTTCCGTATCCCAAAAACTGAGCGCCTCTTTCCAGTCGAGCCGTTGGAGCGCGTAGAGTTGATTCAGGATCTTCTGGGCTGCTTCGATTTGGCCAAGTTCCAAATGGGCCTTGATCAGATTGTTTCCAACCCTCAGGCCATGGACTTGAGCAGCGAAGTATGGCTCGGTAAGTTCCAGCAATTCCGGGAGATGCGCCTGCTGGCCCAGATCGCCGCTCACCTGCATCAGCAAATCGGCCGGGACTGGCCTCCCAGCACGAGATAAACTTTCGCGGTAAAAAGCCAGAGCTTGCTCTAAGTGCCGCGACTTGAGAGAGGAGCGCGCCAGCCAGAGTTGAGCTCGCCAACTGGCGGGGATCGTTGCTATCCGCCGCAACGCCTCCAAACTCGCGCCTTCTCCACCGCGTTCACGGTGGATTACCTCATACCAACCCATGCCGTTCTCCTGATTGGGATCAATTTCCAAAGCGTGCCAAAGAATCTGCTCGGCCTTGGTGTCTTCCTTTCGTCTGGCGAAAACCTTGGCCAAGTTGGTGAGAATAAACCCTTCCTCGCCGTGCCTCGCGATGAAGTCACGAAAGACTTTCTCTGCTTCGTCAAGGCGGCCTTCCTCCATGAGAACGATGCCCCAGACGCAAGCGCCGCGGGCGGGCTGTGAATCGATCTTGTAGAGCTGCTGTGCCGCGTCTAGGACATCAGTACGGAGTCCGTCATTCAAGGACCCGACGATGATGTCATAAAGCAGGTCGGGGTTATTCCAGTTAGCTTGGAGGGTACCCGGGAGAACGTTCCGGCGCCATTGCTCGCGCGTGATAAGCATCTGGCGGCCATACTTGTCAAAAACCTTGATCAGGTTCTTGTCTTTAGCGGGGTCAGTGGGAGGGGATGGTGGCGAAGATGCCGACTTCTCGAGCTCCGGTTTGCCGCCAGACAGATTTCCAAAAAGACTCACCGGCAGCACCTCCCTGATGAGACGGCTAAGGACTGGGCTTGGAACTCATATTGAAGCAATCGACGCGGTGTCGCAGGTGAATGCGCCATGCCGAGGACTCTATCCACACCATGACCTTTCCACAAGTTCGCCGTTCGTCGCCGCACGGCACAGTCGTCAGCGCCCCTCAAATTCCGAACGTCATCTTAACCACTTCCGGGAGTATCTCCCCCGCTTTCCCAAGCAATGACCAGTCCACCACCGGGGTAATCGGCGTCGGCTCGCGATTGATCTCCACCGTCTTCGCGCCGTGACGACGCGCGCTGTGGATGAAACTCGCCGCCGGCTCCACCACCGCGCTCGTGCCAATCGAGAAAAACAAATCGCACGCCTCCAATGCATCGCCCGCCTGCTGCACCGCGTCCTCGGGCAACATTTCGCCGAACCATACCACCGACGGTCTCCGCGCCCCGCCACAAGCACAGCGCGGCGGGTACTGCCGGAACGGTACGTCGCGCTCCTCACGTTCCGCGCCGCACCGCGTGCAACGCCAGACCCAGATCGTGCCGTGCAGTTCAACGACGTTGCGGCTGCCTGCCGCCTGATGCAGCCGATCCACGTTTTGCGTCAGCAATGTGAACCCACGCTTCTGCGCCGTGAGATGGTGTTCCAG
>Ga0187890_10003095_pt1 | contig 11520 bp, 10 predicted proteins | sample June2016WEW_21_1_FD_133005 | JGI IMG/M metagenome (GOLD analysis project Ga0187890, IMG submission 133005) | Peatland microbial communities from SPRUCE experiment site at the Marcell Experimental Forest, Minnesota, USA - June2016WEW_21_10 | ecosystem: Environmental > Terrestrial > Soil >... | reverse complement strand
TGCTGCACATGGCTTTGTTGCCCCTGCTGCACATGGCCTTGCTGTCCCTGCTGCACATGACCTTGCTGTCCCTGCTGGTTATGACTCTGGAATCCCTGCTGATGACCTTGTTGCCCCTGCTGGTTATGACCCTGGAAGCCCTGTTGATGACCTTGTTGTCCCTGCCATCCATTATTATCTCGCCAATGATCACCTCTCCAATGCCTATCAAGATCGGCATGATGAATTTGCGGAGGATTCCAGGGATGACCACCCCACATATGATTTCTATAATTATTTCTCCAATCATGAGGTATTCTTCCCTGCCATGACGGATAACCGGAATAATAACCCCATTCATGGTCATAATATCTTGAACGGTACCAATGACCGTTCCAATTTCTCCACCACCAGCCTTGTTCGAAATATATATCTTCCTGGCTGTCAGGAACAACATATACATCTGTATCGGGCACTACGACTAAATCCGGCGGCGCGGCAAATTGTATCGGCGGAGGCAGTTTAGAAGTTACCGGCATCTGCGAAGGCGGATTAGCAGCAACCGTTGTCCAACTCCACTCAATCTGATTTTCGAGAGCATTTTTTGCAGTATCTTTTGCAACCGGAGTTATCATGCAGGAGTACAACGTGCCGGGAGCCAATTCACTATCCGGGGTAAAGGTCATAACCGTATCCCCGTCGCTCCATTTAAAGGTGCCATTTACGCTTGGACTCATAGAAAACGCATCTTTTACAGAAGCCGTGTCCATTTTTTTACTAAAGGTCAGGATAACGCTTGCTTTAGTAGGAACATCCGTAGGACCATCATCCGGACTTGCAGATATTATTATTGGAGGGGTTTTGTCATCTGCCGGCGGGGCGGGACCATTATTTTTTTGACATCCTGTCATTAGAAGACTGACGAATAAAACAACTGCGAGCAAAAAATACTTTTTCATATACAGTAACCTCTCTAACAATTATTTTTGGTCACACATTAATCTTTTATTTTTAAAATAGCGAAATATCGTTTGTATGTCAATTATTTTAAAAGAGATCATTACTGTTGTAATCGCATGGCAGGCAGAATTAGAAAAACAATAATATAGGAAGGTTCTAATGAAAAAGCCTCATTAAATGTTTGAAGTTCTTCACGGCAATCCTCGGAGACTTTTCGATACTTAGGGAACAACATTATTTATTGTTTGCCCGCTTGTGAATTCAAGATTGCCGAATCAACGGCATCGTCGGCTGCCGGTAATAAAGATATGGCGGACAGATGAAAGGGGAGGGGACGGCGGTAACAAAAGATCTTGCATGACATGTACTTAAAAGATTTTTCAAGACGGGGTTAAATATATTTTGTAAATAATCCGATTCGTTTATTCAGATGTCGGTTTGTTGAATTTCGCAAAAATCCAATATGGCACACCAACCGGATTAAGGTTTGTATAATCTTTTATCGACAAAATGTAATCCCCAAGTATTTTGATTGATTCGCCGGGCGTATCCACGAATTCCACGCCCGCCTCATAAGATTTACCCTCAATGAGGGCTTTGTTCCATAGTACTTTTCCGAAAACGGTTATGTTTTCTTTCGAATTTTTTAATGTTAAATCTATTTTAAGATAGGTATCGACGGGCAAGAGAACATTGCCTTGAATTCTTGTGCCGGATATAGAAATATCCTCGCTGTGATTATAAATGATTTCTTCTTGAGGGAAATTCGCTATTTCGGAGAGGATAGTTATAGTTATATCGTTCTGTTCCCTTAACCGTTCCGGTTCTCTTTCAGTTTTCTTCGACCGTCTGGCTTTCTTTTGTTTTCCATCCTTCGGCTGTTTCGCGCTTACTTTCTCATCCATTAACCTGCCTCCCGAATGTATTCCATTTTAAGTTAGAATTTTGTCATGTTATTTGTTACGGGACGGATTTGACTTGACATACAGCGACCCATCTCGTCTTTTCCGCTTAATTCAATCTTTTTTATCTTCCATTTTTTTGGTTTCTGCCGCCTCATCAGGTTTCTTTACCGGCTCTTCTATTTTTTTGGTCTCTGCCACCTCGTCAGGTTTCTTCTCCGGTTCTTCCATCGCTTTTTTGAAACCCCTGATCGCCTTACCGATGCTTCCGCCCAATTCGGGAAGCTTTCCGGGTCCGAAGATAATCAGGACGATAATCAAAATGATGATAAGATGCATCGGTTGAAAAATTCCTTCAAACATTGATTCACCTCCTGAATCTTTTTTTTATTTATTATAACACATAACCATTAGAAATTACACTAAATGAAATTTCTTTATAGATGTTTAATTATTACTGTTTGAGATGTTGCGGCCAGAAGTCTTCATTGGAAAAACAGGGCTTTAGGGAATAAGTTAATCTATCCCGGCCTATCGTTATTTTTAAAAGAAAAACGGCAAATGATTTACCAGACAATCTCTCTCTTTTTTAAAAAATCCTGCGCTTCTTTAAGGCCAAGTCTGGCTGCTGTTACCCAATCCGAAGCGGCCTGATTGTTATCGCCGTGCGCACTATAGGCAATTCCCCTGCTAAAATAGGCAAGCGCAAATTTCGGGTTTAGCTCAATGGCTTTGTTATAATCTGCAATGGTCTGATTGAAGTTGCCCAGTTGAGAATAAGCATCTGCCCTGTTCACATAGGCATGCTCATCTTTCGGATTGAACTCGATGACCTTGTTGAAATCCGCAATGGCCTGATTGAAGTTGCCCAGTTTAGCATAGGCATTTCCACGGCTGAAGCGGGCTTCTGCCTGATTCGGGTTTGACTCAATGACTTTGTTGAAATCCGCAATCGCCTGATTATATTTGTCAATATAATAATAAGCGCGTCCACGGTTTACATAAATTTCTGTGTCTTGCCGGTTAAGTTCAATGGATTTATTGTAATCTTCGATTGCCTGATTGTAATCGCCAAGATAATAATACAGATGTCCACGATTAACATAGGCCTCCGCAACTTTCGGGTCGAGTTCTATTGCTTTATTAAATGCAAATAGCGCTTTATCCGGGCTATTATCAATACTGGCCATACGGCCGATTTCAAGCCACTCGGCAGCATCGAAACCATCCATGGTTTTATTATGCGCACAGCCAACTACCATCAGTAATGCCGCTAAAATGAATAACAGCAATTTACAGCGGATTTTCATATTCGTTATCCTTTTTCCAATCTGTCATTAGTCGTCGGCATTGCCAACCGGACTTCGTTTTCGTTATAGATTTATCACAACAGCTTTTTGATTTAAAGGTGTTTATTGATTTGCCCGCTTACGAATCCAGGCGCCGGCCGGGACAAGTTGCCTTGATAAATTTTTTACTTAACAAAAACTGACCGGTTAAATCCGTTCCCGCACATTTTAATCTTTACGAATAAAGCTGTTTTGTATATACAAAAAAAATGATATCAAATATAGCTAATATTTCATTGTTATTCCTTATCGTTTTTTTCATTGTTTCAGCAATTGTTACCTGGGTGGCCGGGATTACTTTAACCAAAACAACCGATTCTTTAGACACCCGTTTTAAAATCGGGGACGCCCTTGGTGGATTAATCCTGCTTGGCATTAGCGGGAGTCTGCCTGAAATCGCTATAACTTACAGCGCGGCCCGCGACGGTCACATTCCGGTAATTATCGGCAACTTATTGGGCGGTATTGCTATGCAAACTTTGATTATCGTAATCTTTGATTTTGCCGTCGATAAAAAAAGACCTCTTTCATATTTAGCCGGTTCACCTATTTTATCTTTAGAAACAATTTTTGCCATAGTGCTTACAATGATTGCTTTATTGGCCACCCTTATTCCGGCTAAAGACACTTTTTTTAAAACAAATCCTCTTTCCATTGTCCTGGTTGCCGGCTGGGTTACAGGATTGTACTTAATAAATAAATTCAGAAATAAGTCTCAACTTCATCGAACCGCGCCTGATGCTTCTCCCGGCCGCAAACATCACGAACGCCGGGCGGTGGAAAACCATATATTTTATGCTAAAAAATCAAATCTGCAGGTTATTCTGTTTTTTTTGGTTGCCAGCATTGTCACTTTGGCTGCCGGAGTTGTTTTAGAGGAAACAGGTTCAGCTATTGCCGATCGTTTGGGAATTAACAGCGGCATTTTTGCAGCCATTGTCCTGGCCTTAATGTCATCGTTACCTGAAATAAGCACAGGACTGGAATCGATATTTATTGGTGATAACCACCTGGCAATCAGCGATATTATGGGCGGCAATGCCTTTATGCTCATCATATTTCTATTTGCCGATCTGGTGGCGGCCAAGCCGATTTTATCTTATGCGGGACACCTTGATATTTTATTTGCCGTTTTGGGAATAGCAATGATGGGAGTCTATGCGGTTTCATTCATATTAAGACCAAAACGCTGCTACTTTCGCTTAGGATTTGATTCTGTTTTACAAATGGTTCTCTATGCTTTGGGTTTACTGGCTTTATATTACATTCATTGATTATTCAGTCAGGTTTTATGTGCAGCAGCGGCAGGCCCAGATGGCGGCGTCTTGTTTCGCCTTTAAGCTGAGTTTGTTCGCGGGACGTGGGTTCACCCCGGCGGCCTTTGCCCAGTTTGTCAATCGGATGAGAACTGCCCAGATGCAGGGTGTGCTTGCCGAATTTCCGTCCCAGTTCATCCGCGGCATTGTAGATATCTCTTATTTTTTCCGCCTGCACGGGATTATCAAAAAGAGAGTATTGAACGAGGTCATCCTGCTCCAGATCAAGAAGAACAACCCCGGTAGCGCGGTAAATATCCCGCGGGCAGTAGCAGGAATCGAAAAGATCATGAATGATGCCTGAAAATTCAAGCGGCGAAGCGCAGGGACGCGAGAGTTTTGCCTCATTGCCGACTGTGCCGAAATCATTTTTCTTGAGAAAGACGGCAATTTTATTCGGCGCCAACGAATAGCGTCTGGCCTTGATACATGCGGATTCGACATTACGCATAAGATGAGCAAACAGGTATCCGGCATCGGAAGTCGGCGGCGCGAATGTTTTCGTTTTGCTGATCGAGGCGTAAGAGCTTTTTTCTTCCGCAGTCACGGGATAAACCGATTCTCCGCGCAGTTCCTGCCAGATTTCCACTCCGGGCTTGGTAAATCTTTCTCTCACTTTCTTTTCCGGCAACTGCGCGAATTCCAACGCGTAGCGGATGCCCATCTTGGCCAGATAGTTGGTTGTGGCAAGGCCTACGCCCCAGATTTTCTCCACGGGAAGATCGCCGAGATACCCGGCAATATCCCTTCCTTTTATTATTGTCACGCCGGATGGTTTCTGATGTTTGGAAGCGACTTTCGCCAGCACTTTGGTGATGCTCAATCCCACGGAAACAGTTATGCCCAATTCTCTTTCGATTTCTTCTTTCATCCTTAAGATAATTTCTTCATAAGATGAACGCAGGGCGCGGCGCATGCCGGTAATATCGGCAAAAGCCTCATCAATGGAATATTCTTCCACATCGGGCGTAAAGCGCCGCATGATGCCAAACATTCGCCATGAAAACAAGCTGTAGGTTTCATAATCGGAAGGAAGAATAATTAATCCCGGACATATTCTCCGCGCTTCGTGAAGGGGCACGCCGCGCTTGACACCTGATTTTTTGGCCGGATAGCTGGCGCAGGCGACAATGCCGCGCTCGCCCCCCGTAATCAGCGCCCTCCCTCTGAGTTCGGGATGGATCGCTTCTTCGCAGGAAGTGAAAAAAGCGTCGCCGTCAATGTGGGCAATGGCCCGCGGCCGGGAATGAATACTGAATAATTGATCGCTCATAGAAAAAGAAGACGCTGGATGCTCAAGACCAAAGATTAAATGCTATGCTAAAAGCTTCACAAATTTCATATTCTTGCTTCAAGCAGCGTAGACGGTATTCTGCTGATTTCGTTAGTAATTGTGCCGTGTTTAATATGATAAGAGATCTTATTTTTCTGGCAGAATCTAATAACCGAAGCGGCTAAGTTATTATAAAATTTTTTATGATACTTAAAATCCGAGATAACCGCATTATAATTTAGGCGTCCGAATACAATTTTATCAACGAAAGAAACTGCTTTAAGGATTTCTAATAAATCTTGATTCACCAGGTTAGGTGTAGGATAAGGCTCCATACTGACCCAGGTTTTAAATCCCGCTTTGCTCAAAGCCTTGAGTGCTTTAATTCTTTCTTTAAATTTAGCCGTGTTTGGTTCGTATTCTTTGCGAAAATTCTCATCGAGAGAAACCAGTGTTATCCCGTATTCATTATTCTTGCTGTGTCCGTTACGTTTAGCCAATTCGGATGGATAGATACCTTTTGTTAAGACCGTACAACGAATATTACTCTTGTTGAGTTGGTCAATGATTTTTAAGCTTAGCTCGGCCACATCGTTCTGTTCGTGCATGAAAGGATCCGTAGAAAAACAAAGATGCACGTATTTAATTTTATTCTTATGTCGTGGAATTTCTTTTTTTAAAAGTTCTAATGCATTAGAAACAATTTTAGGGTGGCACCAGTCTTCATAAGTTTTCACAACACCACACCGCTTTTTCATCATAAAAGCATAGCAAGGGTATTTACAGCCATGAGAACAGCCTTCTACATGGTTTAAACAGTAATCGGCATATTCAACACCGCTTTTATAGAGTAAAGTTTTTCGCTGAATTGTTTCGAGTTGCATTAGAAAGAAAAACTCCTTTGTCCTTTGGAATCAATTTTGATAATACTGTTCCATATTTTTTGACCAAGCTCGTGTTTTGACGCCAAAATCAGAATATACAAGCTGACATTACGAGTATTTTTTACTGATACCGCAGGTAATTCATTTGCGATATTGCTTCTTAATCCCTCTTCTGGATATCCAATAGTTTTAAGCTGTTCTTTAAAGACATCCGTTAAGACGTGATAGTCGTTATGTTTTATATCTTTTCGCGCGGCTTTTATACGATCACGCCAAGTATCGGTTCCCAAAAAGTTATCCAAAATCGTATTTGTTCTACCCATCCAATTATCTAAATTACGGTGGATGCTACCTATGGGAAAATGGATAAGCATATCCATGTATTTGAACTGTGCCAATACCTTAAGTGTGTTGAAATTTAAATTCTCCGGCGCAAAGGGATCGACATAAACGCAGTGATAACGATAGTCTTTTTTCTTTAAATGGTTGACAACACTTTTAATAGTATTGTTAGAATCACCTGTGTAAAAAATACAAATTTTCTTTTGCCGAGTCCGTTGTTTAAATGCTTCAATATTACTTTCGTCTATATCGCAGAAGATGTATTCATTAAACGGTGCTTCATTTAGTTCTATAGCACGAAATCCGCCACTCTTAATTTCTGTTTTTTTCTCTCTAATAATGCAATGCCCGGGACCGGAAAATAAATCAATGAAAACAGCATTGCCCCGATCAGCGAATTTTCGGCGTGCTTCACGGCTGGCATTTAAATATCGTTCGAGAAAATAATATTTGTCTTCAACCCAACCACCAACACATTGCACAGGGTGATCATCACTCCCCGGCCAAAAACAATTCCCATTGTCTTTTACATGCTTGCATTTCTTGCCGATTTTTTCACAAATTCTATTCATATACGTTTAGCCCTATTTGAATTTGAATTCGATATCTTACAATAGCACAAAAAATATTGACCGTGTTCATTTTTTTTACTATTCAAAATAATTGTCTGTTCGACCATCACTTATGATATTTTCGAACCACCGCCGTAATCACTCCGGCAATTCGTAATTCTTCCCGCGGCGTGATCGGCGGATACCTGGGGTTGGCCGCTTCCAGTGTTATCTTTTTCCCTTTTTTACGAAAATACTTCATGGTCCAGTTGCCATCCACTTCCGCAAGAATGATATCCCCGTTTTTAGGTTCTCTGCTTCGCTCCACAATAACCAGATCTTTTTCTTTTATTCCCTCGCCGATCATGGAATCACCGGTAACGGAAAGAACAAATGATGATGCCGGATGACTGATAAGATATTCATCAAAAGAAATGGTATCCCGCAGTTCTTCCTCCGCGGGGGAGGGGAACCCTGCCGCCACATGACCCACAAGGGGAAGATTGAAAGACAAACGCGCCGGTTTAAGAAAACCTTTGGAGTCCTTTTCCAAAGCGCCTTTATCCAGCAGTTTCTTTATCCAGTACTCGGCGGCGCTTTTGGCTTTGACGCCTAAAAGAGGAAGCATTTCCGAATAAGTGGGCATTCGTCTGTGTTCCCGGAAAAACGAGGCAAACTTTTGCTCCACGGCGTTAATGTTTATTCTTTTCTTCATGGTCACTATATATAGGACGATTGTCCTATTGTCAAGATTAATTTAGTTTTCTTAAAATTTCCGAAATTATTCAGCGGCTTGCCGGAAAATCTGGTATAATTAACGCCGTGAAAAATAAAAGTTATATTCGTAATAATTTATAATTTCAGGATAAAGACATGTGCGGAAGATTCGTACTGATAAGCGATTTGAAGAATATCCGGAATAATTTCAATATCCGGAATATATCGTGCCAGTACCAGCCGAGCTGGAATATCGCGCCTAATCAATTAATCCCCGCAATAATCAATCATAACGGAGAAAATCAATTAGTCTGTTTCAGATGGGGACTGATTCCATCGTGGTCGAAAGACCCTTCGATTGCCGGCAAGCTGATTAATGCCCGCGCGGAAACAGTGGATAAAAAACCAAGTTTTCGGGATGCCTTTAAAAAAAGGCGCTGCCTGATTGTTGCTGACGGATTTTATGAGTGGAAGAAAGAAGGCAAAAGAAAAGAGCCGCTGTATTATTACTTAAAGTCAGGCCGGCCTTTCGGGTTTGCGGGTCTTTATGAAACATGGATATCGCCGGATAAAAAGGAAATGAATACCTGCGTAATCATTACCACCGGCGCAAATGAGCTGATCGCGCCTGTTCATGACCGCATGCCGGTAATTGTTTCCGTGGAACAGGAGCAAACATGGCTTGGCAATGAGATTGAAGACAAAGCCATGTTACTTTCAGTCCTGAATCCATATCCTCATGATAAGATGGATTATAAAGTCGGGATGGGACCGAAGTTTACTGAAGATAAATGATTAATTTCCGGCCGGATTAAATATTGAAGATATGTTTATAAAAACAGTTCATTTAGAAAAGTCCTGACAGAAGACCAGGCAGATAATGATTATCAAACACGAATCGGCATGATTACCGTCTCGATGCCATCCCATTGTAAGCGTCGCTGAATAGCGTAAGCCGTTTCATTATGGAGTAACTTCTGGAAAAAGCTCTCCTGACGAAAAATCAGCTTTCCGGTGAATACCATGGACTTCGGGAATTCTTTTGCCAGCGATTGGCACATGTGAGTTGCTGTTTCGACCACGTCAGTTCCGGCATCCATTCGGTAGTCTGCCGGCAACCCGTAAGATCGGACAAGTTCCACGTATTTTTTTAAACCGTTTTCCGCTGAAATTCTCAATTGTTCCATTTCCGCCGATCCTTTGAATGATCCCTGGTCAACTTCGGCAATAGAGACAAAAATAAAATTTTTATAGAAATGCGGGAATTTGCGATTAATGGATAGCCATGTATGCAAACCGAATCCGTTAAATGCGCTAACCAGCAGAATAGCCGTGGGTTCTTTTGGATTCAAAGGCTCGTCATTGAATTTTTTACCCGGGTGAATTTTCTGTAAAATATCTTCCAGTTTACGCGCTTCTTTCAGGACGTTAAGATAATGCTTTTTGATCAAATAGCATAAAGCGATAAGGACAGATGTTATTGCTAATGTCATCCAACCGCCTTCGCCAAATTTCTCATATACTGTGACGCAAAGTATCGTCACGCAGAGAACAAAACCAATTACATGAACGACAATATGCCTCTTCCAGTTCGCATCTTTTTTCTTATCGTGAAGGAAAAAACGGATCATACCGAATTGAGAAAGGGAAAAGGTCAGAAAAACATTAATGGAATACATGACAACGAGAGCGGATATTGAACCGTTTGTATATAAAAGCAAAATTATGGATGCGATGCCCATTAATATAATGCCGTTTTGCATGGTAAGCCGTTCGGAAAGCATCGCGAAACGATGCGGCAGCCAGAAATCGGTCGCCATGTTGGCCATAACGCGCGGGCCATCGACAAAGCCAGCCTGGGCTCCCACTAAAAGCAGGGCGCCTTCGGAAAGAATCGTTATGAGCACAATCCATGCGGCTAAAGGCCAGTTGCGAAATACTTCGTCGGCAAGAATCGCGTTGAGCGTTCTGCCTTCCGCCGGTTTGATTTGAAAGAGGGCATAACAAATTAACAAACCGCCCGCGGTAAAGGCGAGAGATGCCGCCATGTAAACCATGGTTCGTTTGCCTGTCTGCACCCGCGGCTCCCGCATAATCTGCATACCATTGGATACAGCTTCTATTCCGGTATAGGTTCCTCCGCCGAGAGAGAAAGCCCGCAAAAATATCGCCAGTATGCCGATAAAGCCAATTGCCCCGACATCCTGTTTAAAGCTTACGTTAAATTGGCCCATCACCGGTCCGATTTGATCGGCATGATAGAATATGCCATAAACGATGAGCAGAATATGGGTTGCAACAAAAACTATAAAGATGGGAGCCAGCGCTATGACAGATTCCTTTACGCCGCGCAAATTCATTATTACAAGCATCAGAATAAGAAATGCAACGAAAATGAGTTTATATTTTTGATAAGCTATAGGCAGAAAACTGAATATGGCATCGCCACAGGAAACAAGAGAAACTGTGATCGTCAGCATATAATCGATGATCAAAGCGCTGCCTGATACGACACCGGCGCCGCTGCTGATAGTTCTTGTCGATACAACGTATCCTCCTCCGCCCTGCGGGAAATGTTCGATGATGCGCGAATAAGCATAAGCAATGACAAAAACGGTGAATGCTGTTGCCAGGCCGATGAGAATAGCGATATAAGAGTGACTGCCCAGCGCTCTAAAAGCTTCTTCCGGCCCATAAGATGAGGAAGACAAACCATCGGCGCCCAGCCCGATCCAGGCCAGAATCGGAATGAGTGATATTTTATGAAACAGAGACGGTTCATTGAAGTTACGCGGCTCTCCCACAAGTTTATGCCACAGCCTGTGCTTTAAACTTTTTTCGTGTTCTGAAGAAAAATTATCCATGATTAATTGATCACTTCGGAATATATCCGTCTGATATTTTGACGAAACATGTACCGCATGTTAAATTAGAATGGTGATGTATATACTGTTTGATTTAAAAAAACAATATTATAGAAATGTTTCATCTAAACCGCAAAATTAATTCAGATAGCGAATCGTAATGGCCTTATTTTTTGCAATTTGTAACGCTGCTTTCATATTTTATGATCAAATATTTTATTCCCGCCCTTTTATTTCTTTCATAATGAACATAATTTCAGAGAAACAATGAATACGGGAAATTCGTTTTTACCGATGATTCTGATATCAAGTCAGCATGACCGTTTCATCCTTTGAAATTTACCGTCTTGGATTTATAATCCGGTTGAGGCAGGTCAAAAGAG
>Ga0187890_10003092_pt1 | contig 11522 bp, 6 predicted proteins | sample June2016WEW_21_1_FD_133005 | JGI IMG/M metagenome (GOLD analysis project Ga0187890, IMG submission 133005) | Peatland microbial communities from SPRUCE experiment site at the Marcell Experimental Forest, Minnesota, USA - June2016WEW_21_10 | ecosystem: Environmental > Terrestrial > Soil >... | reverse complement strand
GCATGCCCAGTGCGTGAGCGTCACGGTGCATGCTCACCCACTCGTCCGACCGGCACTTCAGCCGCGAAATTTTCGCGCGAATTTCGTCGTCCAAAATTTCCGCGCCGCCTCCGGGAATCGAATCCAGGCCCGCGTCGCGCAGACGCGCGATGGTGTCGCGCACCGAGAGTCCGGAAACCTCCGCGATGCAGCCGATTTCCGGGGCGGAAAAGCAGTGCAAATGTATTTGCGGAAACTTCTGCTTGATCGAGCGCAGCATGTTTTCGTAAAACTCGATGCGCAGGTCCGGATGCAACCCGCCCTGCATCAGCACGCCCGTGCCGCCCAGCTCGATCATCTCTTCGATTTTTTCGTAAATGGATTCCAGCGGCAGAATGTAACCGTCTTTCGCGCCCAGCGGGCGGTAGAAAGCGCAGAAGGAACAATACTCCGTGCAGAAATTCGTGTAATTGATGTTGCGGTCAATCTGATAAGTGGCCATGCGCGGGTCCGTCTTCGCGCGGCGCACTTCGTTCGCCGCCATGCCGATGCCGATCAGATCATCGGAATTGAAAAGTTCCAGCGCTTCCTGTTGTGTGATTCCCATGTTTTCCGTAGGGGCACGGCATGCCGTGCCCGCCGCTCAATTTCTTCAAACCAAGTATACAGGATCATCGGCCCGGACAATGCCCTCGCGCAACACCGCCGCATAGACGCCGGCGCACCCCTCGTGCTCGCGCGCGACTTTCTCCAAAACGATCGGCGAACGCTCGGCCGTTTCGGAATCTAGTGTGATGATCACGCAGCGGCCATCCTTCTTCACCACCTGAACCGTCACCTTCTCGCCGATCCGCAGCGCGCGGCCCACTAATTGGTTTTCGTAAAACGGTTCATCGCGCTCCCATCGAACGTAGAAGTTGGCACGGAAGCGGCGCGGATCGAGCGCCATGCCAGTTTCGTCCGAGAGAGCGCGCACGGTGGCCAAGCCGAAAATCGAAACGGGCGCCGCATCCGTCATGGAACGCTCCGAAAAGCGCGGCCGGAGCGAATGGCCGAAGCGCCGCTCCAGATACTGCGTGAAGTTCGCATCGCCTGGCGTGAATTTCTCGCCTTCCGGCGTGACCACTTCAGCAGCATATCGCTCGACAGCGGGAATTTCCTCCTCCACGGATGGCGGATCCAGGAATCGCGGGCGCAGCAACAACCACTCGCGCGCCTTGCGCGCGGTCATCCATGGAAAGCTGGATTGATCGAGTTCATCCACGAACGCATAAACTCGATCGCCGACGATTCCAGCGAATGTGACGCGCGCGGCGCCGACATCTTCACCGGCCATGCCTTTTATAGGATAACGTCGCAGCGTGGCGAGGGTTCCGATGCGTTCCACGCCGTCAAGCCCCGTGGCGAGCCGTGGACGACGAAGCGGATGCGGCTTGGGCGACGGCAAATTCCAGAGGACGATGGCGCGGAATCAGTCCCGCGGCCGCGGCTTTTTCGTAATAAAGATTCAGGCCCGCGAGATATTCCGGCTCGAGGCCGAAATGAATGTTGTCCGCCAGGTAGCGCTCCAGCGCGCGCGGCGGCATGTCCAGCTTGATCGCCGCGGCCTCGGAAATTTCGCGCAGCCGCTCCAGGCCGTATGCTTTCGACGCCTGAAAATCCGCCACCACCTCCGGCGTAATCGCGTCGCGGCGCCCCGCCCAGATCGCGAGCACACAGGGCTTGCCGGTCATTTCGCGCCACTGATACGCCACGTCGTAAACGAAAATCGTTTCGAATCCCGGCACCGGCATATCTTCCGGATCGCCTTTGCAGCAATCCCCGCCGCCCGCAACTTTCACGGAGAGCGCTTCCATTTTCAGCGCAATGCGCAGCGCCGGATCGCCAATCACCAGCGCCGCGTCCGCATTTTTCAGCATCTCGGAAGCGTCTGGCGCGGTTTCCAGGAATTCCGGCTCGATGTTCCAGTGTTCCGCCGCCAATATCCGCACCAGCGCCTGCGAACTGCGCGAGCTGGCATCGAGAGCAATGCGCTTGGCGCGCTGTATCGGTCTCTTCGAAACCACCAGAATGCTGCGCACTTCGCCCTTTGCCGCCACCGCCATTCCCGGCAGCGCCACCACGTCTTCCATGCGTTGATATTCGATCGAGGGGATGATCGCCACATCCGCAGCCCCGCTGCGCATCGCTTCCGCGCACTGCGACGGCCACGTGAAGGACAAATCGTACTTCCCTGCGAGTGGCCCGTCGGTGAACCCCCACACCAGCGGCGCGGTGTTCAGATACTCAACAATCGAAATGCGGAGTTTGCTCATTCAGCGGCTCGCAACATACGAATTGCCAATATAACATAAACGCCCATGCTGTTCGGGTGCGGGCAAGAGCGCGAACTCCACCATTGCCAGTGACGCTGGCGTAGATGGAAGGGTTTTCTCTGCGCCCTCTGCGTCTCTGCGGTGGTCTAACTGAAGCGCAAGGAATCGGTTTTCTATTTTCCGCCGTCCTCAAAACGCACAATCTCGTCTTCCGTGGGAATTTCCATTTGATGCTTCACCGCGCCGCCCGGGAGCATTTTCATGCCGTCTCCCTCGCCTTTCCCCAATACCTCGAAGGAGGCAAACGCATAAGGCAGTCCTTCTGAACCTAATTCCGAATTGGCGTTGCAAATTTGAAAGTGCAGATGCGGCTCCGAGGAATTTCCAGTGTTCCCGACCAGGCCCAGCACTTGCCCGCGAGTGACTTTGTCTCCCACCTTCACCCGCAACGAGCCCGGCTGCATGTGCGCGTAAAACGCGAACAAGCCGTTGCCGATTTCCATAATCACGTGATTTCCGCCGATCGTTTCGAGCGTGATCGGCACGGCCAGCGATTTCGCTCCCGGCGTATTCTGCGGAATGCCGTCTCCCACTTGCGTCACCACTCCATCCGCCACTGCGTGAATTTCCGCACCGTAGGCACGGTAATTCTTGTTGTCGCTCAGATCGCCCTCGTACGTCTTACCGTCCGGATACACCTGCACCCAATCAATCGCGAAGCGCTGCGAAATATACGCGTGGCCGTTGATGGGAATCAGCGCGCGGCGATGCACAGAAGTGTTCGATGGCCCGTTGCCGGCCACCCAATCCCCTCCCACGAGCGGCGAAGAAATCACCACATCGGGATTTTTGTCGACGCTGGTGGGCGGCGTCACGATGGAAAGCGCTTCCGGATAATCGCCGATCTTGACGCTAATGCGCTGCGCGATTGCCCCCGGAATATCCTCGAGCTTATCAAACGTCACCCACAGAAAAACCGCGCCGAATTCTCCCGGCGCGAGCTTGGAAACTTTTTCTGCGCCAGGCAGCCCCGGATGAATAAACATTGCATCGAGGTCCGCGCCCGAAAATGTTGCCAGCGATTGCTGTGCCGAGTCGGCGGAGACGACCTCAATCCGCGTGAACGCGTACTCCCACTTGTCCATATTCGAAACGTGCAGCTCGTAGACCAGATGCCACTTCCCATCCGCTCTGAACGCCGTCGGCGCGACTGGGATCACCGCATTGAACAGCGGCACTACCGGCTTCGGGGTGTGCTCGGCCTTCGGAGCCGCCGCCTGCTCGGAGGCTCCGCCGGATTCCGCGCTGCGCGTGAAATCGAGCGCCTGCGCCGGCGCGCCAGTTTGCGTCCAACTCCCCGAAATATCGCGCCCGTTCTTCTTCAACTTTCCTTCATACACGCCGCCCACGCGCGGCACTTCGAACCGCACCGCGTCGCCGTGCAACGTCACGTTGCTCAAAGCCAGAACCGCGTGCTGGTCCACGCTGTTCATCGTGCCACCCATCTCGCCGCTGTTCGAAGTCGTGATCGTTACCACCAAATGCAGCTGCCCGCCCAGCAATCCGGCCCACACGCCCTCAATGACGTTGGCAGACTCCGCGCTTTGCGCCATCGAACTGACAGGCAAAAGCAAAAAACCAAGCACGGCGATAATTAGCACAGCGATTCTCGGCTGAATTTTCATGTGCATCCTTCGATCCGCGAAAGCATCACGGTGGGTTCTCTGCGTCCGCTGCAGTGAGCGATTCTGCTATGAGCGAACTCGATGGCCACCGAGCGCGCGTGCGGATTCAGCGCGCACGTGTTGTTAGTGAAGCGTGTATGTCTGCGGCCATCTGGACCGCGCGATCGTGCCTTTTGGGCCTACGCCCCACGCATACACGAAATAGGAAACGAGAGCGTTTAGATTCAGCGAGCCGGTATGCTTCCAGTGCGCGCCGCCATCGTCGCTGACGTCTTCTCCATTCGGACCGACAGCGACCAACACCTTCTCGCTGACGCGCGCCACCGCCGAGCGGAATCCACCCGGTTGCTGCTCCGCTAATTGCCAGGTTTCGCCTTCATCCGCCGAATAAGCCGCGACGCGATTCGGATTCCCGATGTCCTTGTAGTCGCCGCCCACGATGACTACCGCGTTATCCTGAACGGCGATCGAAAAAATGCCGGATGACGCATTCCCGCTGACGATTGGCGTGTTATTCACCGTCCAGGTGTATCCACCATCGCGCGAACGAAATAATCGCGCCACAGGCCCGCCGGTAACAAAATAAATCTTTCCGTCGTGGCGAACCGCGAGGCAAGTTCCGCTGGCGGCGAAAGCGCCTTCATTCGGAAGGGCCGCAGGCATGTGGTCAGTTGGGAGCTGTTGCCAATTCTCGCCGTCCCGTGTGTGCAGGACGACGAACTTTCCATCAATCGGATCGCCGACCGTGAAACATTCAATCTCCGACACGCAGACCAGTGCATCGAGGAAAAATTCCTTGCGCTTGTCCGCATACTGCAATTTCCAATTCTTTCCACCATCCGTCGTTTTGTAAATCCGCGAATTGCCCGAGTCGCCGATAGACATCACGTAAGCCTTCCGCGCATCAAATGCCTGAATGCTGCGAAAATCCAGTGTCGCGCCGCCCTGCACGCGCAGGCGGTCCCACGTCGTGCCCAAATCCTTCGATTGCAGAATCACGCCGTTCGACCCCGAGGCCCAAACCACAGGCCGAGGGCCATGGGATGAATCCACAGACACGCCGACGCTGACGCCCCGCAAATTTGTGTCTATGCCTCGGTGCTGCACGATCCAAATCGAGGATTTGCTACTGCCGGCGGCGTGCACAAAAATTGCCGCAGCCACAACCAAAAGAAGGGCAAGAGGGAACCGCATCAGGTCGCGTCGCATGTCGCGCATTCTAGCAGCACTTTCATCGCAACGGCGGGACTTCAATCAGTGAAACCGTGCCATTCGAGCGTGCCCGTTTTCAATTCACCGCGATCCTTCCCCGGATCACAGCCACCGACGCAGCAGGCAGTTCGTAAGAAGTTTTGGGCGCCGCATTCACTTCGCTGTGCTTGATCGGCCCATCGGGATCCGCGAAGCCTTTCGTGTTGACTACCACCGGTCGCTCCGCCGCGTGCTCATCGTGCGCCATGAACCGCGTTTCCGCCGGCTGCCAGTGATATTGTTCACCGCCGAAAGTTGAAATTTGCACGGGCCCCACAAACGAACTTACGCCACGCGCTGCCGAGTCCTGAAAGCTAATCCGCACCGAGTGCCCATTCTGCTGATCGCGGTTTACGACCAGCAGCGACCACTGCCCATCCGGACGCTCCAGCGCATAGGCCGTCACCAGTGCATGGCCCGCACCGTCGTCTACATCACCCTTCGCCGCAAACACGCGATGTTCCGCACTTCCCGGCTGCGCCCACTCCAGATTGATCAGCTGCGCAACGAAAAATTGCGCCAGCGGCTGCTGGATTTGATAATCCGCATCCACCGTGAACATTCCAAAAGTTCCCGGCGAATCGTTGCAACCGTGCTCCATCTGCAGCGGTAAATAATGGAAGTAATACATGCCGCTGCCACCTGCATTCAGGAATGAGCCTACGTAATCCGCCAGCCAAAGCCCCGAAAACAGATCCATGTACGTTTCGCTGGCAGCCGAAGAAAGATTTCCTTCAGTGATGAACGTCGGAATATTCGCCGGCACGCCATCTTCCCGCCACACCTGCATGATGTGATTCACCAGCTCCGGCTCGTCATACAAACTGCCCCAGGGAATCCTGCACGGGTCATACGGGTAATGTTCAAAAGAAAAAAACGCGAGATCGCCCAGCCGTTGATGCTGCTTCAAATAATTCACGAACCGCGCGGTCCAGGAAACGTTGCCGCTTGCATCGGGCCAAACCTCGATATCTTTATTCACGCCCTGAAACGAAGGCCCGCCCAGCTTCAATGCAGGATTCACGCGATGCAGCGCTGTCGCCCACTGCACGTAAAGCGCGGCGTAATCTTCCGGCAACATGTATTGCCCGTCGGCTTCTTCGCCCATCTCCACATAAGAAATCGGATAACCGCGTTTCTGCAGATAAGCCATCTCCGCAGCCGCGTTGTCGGGCGTATCGTAAAGCAGCGCCACTGGAATCATGGCCGGCAGCCCGCGCGTCACGCCGCTGGTAAAAAATAAATCGAATCCCACCTGCGCTTGCTTCGTCGAACGCAAATCGGAAGGCTCGTGCCACGGGTCCACCGACGAGCAATAGGTTGTCGTTTGCTCCTGGTCCGCCGTGTGCCGTACCGCGTCGTGAAATTTTCCGTCCGGCGTCATCGTGCCGATATACAGCTCGTAGATCGCATAGCCCACGCAATTCCGGGGATCGGCTGAGCCGTGGGAATCGCAAGTACCAGAAGATTCCGTCATCAGGATGCGCAAAAATCGCACCGGCAACGGATTTGCGGCCAACTGCAAAGTTGCGGAACCGCCTTGGCCATTCGTGACCACGCCGCCCGGAAAGCTCTGCCACACGCCACGCGTCGCAGCTTTGATAGGATCGTCTCCAGTCCAATACTGAACGATGTAGCGCACCGCGTACGGCTCCGCCCACTTGATCTGGATACTCGAAATCTGCTGCAGCTGCGCCAGGTCCACCACAATCCATTGCGGATGCGACGAATCGCTTTCGCCCGTGAATCGCTGCGTCAGATACGGATTGCTCTTCCAGTAGCTGGCCGCGTCTCCATCGGTCAATCGCGAGAAACCGGAGTTGTCCGTGCCATCGTTGCGCGTAAATCCCCGATGCGGCAGTGAGTAACCGTAGGAATATCTCAGGAATTCCGTGGGGTTCGCCGAGCCGGTGAAATAACCTTTGCCACTCGCATCGCTCCAGGTTCCCTGCGGATTCCAATGCCAGGCTTCCACCGCCAGCTCCGTGTTCTGGCGGAAGCTCACCGGCTGCCAGCCGGAACTTAGCGCTCGATCGAGCGCGGGCTGCACCAAGTCCTTGTCTATGGCTTCCTGCGGAATTCGATCCACACCGGCGCCGAGCGCTTGATTGGGCACAAAGCGATTCGTCGCGTGCGCCGGAGTGATATCCACCTGAATGGTTTGAGCTACGCACGCAAAAGCCGCGGCGAGGAATCCTAGAAAAATTGTCAGCACAGAAACCGTTGTCTTCAAGGCGCGCCTCCCGTGCTTCTTGTGAATCGTTCTTGCAGCGCAGAGTCTACAAGAATCGTTCACACTTCGCCTAATCCGGTGTGCGAAACATACGAGGTGTTAATGCGTATAAATCGCGATGCTAAAGCAAGGATAAACATATAGTTATCCTTGACAACTTTTATACTGCCCACGTACGCTGGCCGCGACTTCGATGGTTCCAGACCAATACTTGGGGTGGCTGGCCCTCGCCTTGACGCCGGGCCTGGGCGCACGCATGGCCGGAAAACTGCTCCGCGCGATGGGCAACCCCGACGCGATTTTCAACGCCTCGCTCACCGAACTGGAATCCTACCGCCTCCCGGCAGCCGTTGCGCAGCTGATCCATACTCGCCAGCCAATCAGCGCGGCCGCCAAAGAACTGGCTCAGGCCCAAGCCGCCGGCGTCAGGCTTCTCACCTGGGACGAACCGGAGTACCCCCAGCGGCTGCGCGAGATTTACGACCCCCCACCACTTCTGTATGTTCTTGGAAACATTGAACTTCTAAATCGCCATCTCATTTCCATCGTCGGCTCGCGTCGTCCCACCCCCTACGGGAATCAAATGGCGGAGAAGTTGGCACGGGACCTGGCCGATCGCGGGCTGGTAGTAGTCAGCGGTCTGGCCCGCGGCATTGATTCCTGCGCTCACAAGGGCGCGCTCAGCTCGCCCACCGGTGCCACGATCGGCGTCCTGGGCTGCGGGATTGACGTGATCTATCCCAAGGAGAACAGGAAGATTTTCGCTGAGATGGAGAAGCGTGGCGCGATTATCAGTGAATTCGCGATGGGCACCTTCCCCGGGCCCCAGAACTTCCCGATTCGGAACCGTGTCATTTCTGGAATGTCTCTTGGCGTCGTCGTCGTGGAAGGCGCGCAATACTCCGGCTCCTTAATTACGGCGCGGCTGGCTATGGAGTTTGGCCGTGAAGTCTACGCGGTGCCGGGCAACGCCACCCAGCCAACCAGCTTTGGCCCCAATCAGCTGATCAAACAGGGCGCCAAGCTGGTGACGAGCTGGGAGGACGTGATCGAAGAGCTGCCCACCCCCGTCCGCGCCGAACTTTTGCCGGTAGAAACGGCCTCCAGCGAGGAAAGGGCTCTGCTGGTAGAGAAAGACCTCGCTCCAGTCGAAGGGACTTTGTACCAACTGCTGGGCGTGGACGAATCCCGCCACGTAGACGACTTAGTCGAACTTTCGGGGCTGAGTTCTTCCGAGGTGCTGGCCGCGCTGTTTGACCTGGAGCTCAAAGGCGTGGTACGTCAGTTGCCAGGGAAGCAATTCCTTAAAGTCCTGTTGTAACCAGCCGAGAAAATTGCAGATAGGATGGGACGTCGGCTCGCACTGGAGAACCACGGTGCAAGAAAACGCTTGTATATAATGATAAGAAGTCCGCAAGATAGCCTGAAGCATCCAATGTGGTCATGAGGGAACAAACAACAGCATGGCAAGATCACTAGTAATCGTCGAATCGCCTGCTAAGGCGAAAACAATCAACAAGTATCTGGGCCGGAATTACCTGGTCAAGGCTTCCTATGGCCACGTAATGGACCTACCCAAGAAAACGATCGGTATCCTCCTGCCCGGCCAGGAAAACGGCAAGAAGAAGAAGAAGAAGCGCAAGGCCAAGGCCGGCGCCCCGGAAAAGAAGGTCGCCAAGCCGGTGGCCATAACGGCCGAGAACATCTTCGAGCCGACTTACGAAGTAATCCCCGGCAAGATCAAGGTGATCCACGATTTGCAGAAGGCAGCTCGCGGAGCGGACGCCATCTACCTGGCGGGCGACCCGGACCGGGAAGGCGAAGCGATCTGCGCGCACTTGGCCGAAATCCTGGGCAAGCCCAAGAAGTACGCGGATCTGGTGGTGCACGAAGAAAAAGAAGGCAAAGAAGGCAAGGAGAAGGCTGCCAAGCCCGCCGCCAAGAAAGAGCCTCCCAAGACCAACGGCGCGCCGCCGAAAATTTACCGCGTGATGTTTAACGAAATCACGCAGAAAGCTATCAAGGCCGCGTTCGAGCACCCGTCCGAAGTAAATGAAAATCTGGTGGACGCGCAGCAGGCCCGCCGCGTGCTCGATCGCATCGTCGGCTATAAGGTTTCGCCGCTGCTTTGGAACAAGGTACGCCGCGGCCTTTCCGCCGGGCGCGTACAGACGGTAGCGCTACGCCTGATCGTCGAGCGCGAACAGGAAATCCGCGCTTTCATCCCCAAGGAATATTGGACCATTCACGCCCTGCTCGACGCCGGCACGCCGCCTTTGTTCGAAGCCAAGCTCAGCAAGTTCAAGGGCGAGGACGTCGAGGTTCTGAACCAGGAAGCTGCGGACAAAGTTGTCGCCGCCGTGCAGAAGGCCAAGTGGCAAGTCGCCTCCGTCGCGCAGAAAGAAAAGCGGCGCAACGCTCCTCCGCCGTTCACCACCTCAAAGCTCCAGCAGGCTGCCTACAATCGCCTGCGCTTTACCGCGAAACGCACCATGTCCCTCGCGCAGAAACTCTATGAAGGCGTCGAACTTGGCCCCGAAGGCTCGGTCGCGCTGATCACTTATATGCGCACCGATTCCGTGCGCGTCTCTAATGACGCGCTCGATCAGGTTCGCACCATGATCCCGGAACGCTTCGGCGCGAGCTACCTGCCGGAAAAGCCCAATTTTTACAAATCGAAGAAGGACGCGCAGGAAGCTCACGAAGCCGTGCGCCCCACCGACGTGCTGCGCGCGCCCGAAGACGTCCGCCCCTTCCTCGAAGACGATCTTTTCAAGCTCTATCAGCTGATCTGGCAGCGATTCGTCGCGTCGCAGATGCTGCCCGCAATTTTCGATCAGACCACCATAGATATTTCCGCCGGCGATTACACTTTCCGCGCCACCGGCTCAGTCCAGAAATTCGATGGCTACCTGCGCGTTTATCAGACGCCCGTGGCAGGCGCCGATCGCGAAGATGATGAAAAGGACGACGAAGGCGAGGGCCGCTCCCTGCCGCAAGTCCGCGAAGGCCAGTCGCTGCGCCTCGATCAAATTCGTCCGGACCAGCATTTCACCGAGCCGCCGCCGCGTTACAACGACGCCACACTGGTAAAAGAGCTCGAAGAAAAAGGCATCGGCCGCCCCTCGACCTACGCCGCCATCATCTCCACTATCGTCGAACGCGAGTACGTCACCAAGGATCAGGGCCGCTTCTCGCCCACGATGCTTGGCGAACGCGTCAGCGTGCTATTGGTGAAAAGCTTCGAGGATATTTTTGACGTGGGCTTCACCGCGCGCCTGGAAGAAGAACTCGACGAAATCGAAGAGGGCAAACTTCCCTGGCGCCAGGCCGTGAAGGAATTCTGGGATCCCTTCCTTGTGGATCTCGACAAAGCCGACGAGCAGATGCTGTCCTACAAAGCCGGCATACCCACCGGACTAAAGTGCGAAAAATGCGGCGAGGGCGAATTGCTGGAGCGCATTTCCCGCCACGGATTCTTTCTCGGCTGCAATCGCTATCCGGATTGCGATTACATCAAGGATCTTTCGCCCGAGCTTCCCGCCGAAGCGGACGGCGTGGCGAAAATCGAATATTGCGACAATTGCGGCAAGGAAATGGTCATCAAGCGCGGGCGTTTCGGTGTTTTCCTCGCGTGCAAGGGTTACCCGGATTGCAAGACGACGCGACGCCTGGTGAGCGGCACGCGCATCGCTCGCCAGCCGGACGTTCCGCTCGACGAAAAGTGCCCGCTCGACGACGCGCAGCTGCTGCGCCGCCAGGGCCGCTTCGGCGATTTTGTCGGCTGCACCAATTATCCGAAGTGCAAGTACACGCGCCCCATCACGCTCGGCATCAAATGCCCGAAGTGCAATGAAGGCGAATTCGTGCGCCGCGGCATTTCACGCGGACGCGGCGCCGGCCGCATCTTCTACGGTTGCAGCCGCTATCCCGATTGCGATTTCACCACGCCGCACGAGCCGATCAACGAGCCGTGCCCGAAGTGCGGCGCGCCGTTCATCGTCGAAAAGCGCACGAAACAAGGAAATTTCCGCACCTGCATCAAGGAAGGCTGCGATT
>Ga0187890_10003089_pt1 | contig 11529 bp, 9 predicted proteins | sample June2016WEW_21_1_FD_133005 | JGI IMG/M metagenome (GOLD analysis project Ga0187890, IMG submission 133005) | Peatland microbial communities from SPRUCE experiment site at the Marcell Experimental Forest, Minnesota, USA - June2016WEW_21_10 | ecosystem: Environmental > Terrestrial > Soil >... | reverse complement strand
CGCTGGCACAGAAGGCTCGATGGGCAAAGATTCGCAAGGGACCGAAGCCGATAGCAGCGGCAGCGAAAACTACGGGCGCGACACCTGTGAAGCGCACTATGTCGCCTTCAGCCCGCAGGAAGATCGCGGAGGCGCAGCGGGCACGGTGGGCGAAATTGAAAGCCGGGAGCAAGAAATAAAGGATGAGTAGTTTGGGAGCCTGCAGCCGAATTGTGCGGCGGGCTTTCCCATATTCCGGCTCCCGATCTTTTTCCGAAAACTACCACTGCTGCTGTGGTTCTTCCGCTCCTCTCGAATCGACCTAAAGACGTACAAACTAATAAGACGACACCCGCGTCGTGTGGCATAATGTTCTCGCCTCTGCGAAGAGCAGTTCCCCACGTTGCGAACGCAGCACCCCCCCGAGGCTAATAGCCTAAATTCCGCGAGGTGGTCGTGAAGTTGAGATGCTACCTGTTGTCCCTTCTGAGAATCCACCATCCGGACTGTGAGCATTGCAATGTGCGTGAAACGTGCGGACATGAAATGCGAAAACGGCTGGAAGAATTGAATTGGCGGAGGCAGCCGACTGTGCTCAAAAAGGAGGTTCATGGAGACGTTGTTGAGGTCTCCGATTCCGCGCCCGGCGAAGTTTTAGCAAGTCCGCCGGCGCAGCAAGCAAAGAAGGCTGGCTAGAGCGAAGCGTGCGACGAGGAAAGACCACGCTCACGCTTGCCGGCCAGACTGGCCCAAAAGCCCGCCAGCACCTCTGAAACTCCCCGGCCGACCTGACCCTCCGGGCAGCCAAATCTTGGCAAATCGACCTACAAGCTCCTCCTCAGCGTGAACTTCGAAAGAGGAAATCCATGTCATCTCCGACGCCATAGCCAAACTTATGGCTGATGAACCGAACACGATCTAACCGGGTTATAAGGTCGTCGCGGCACTCGACCGATACGCTAGCGATCTTAAGAGCCTGCTCGAACATCCGCAGCAGTGCATCGAAATATCCCTCATCATCATTGCAGACGTCGCTGCAAAACCCAGCGGCCGGCTCGCAGTAGAAAACCATCAACTCTGCCAGTCCCTCGGGATCGCCAACTGCATTCTTGTCATCGGAAATGGCTCGCTTGGCTTGGGAAACCGAGGTGTCCTGCTTCCGGAACAGGTCAGGCCAAAGCCACCGATCAATGGTTTTCTTGTACGGCTCCAGCACGTCTACGGTCAAGCCAAAGCGGGCATGAAGAAACGTCTGATTATCCTTGTGCGAACTGTAGAGACTCTGAATCAATGCCAGCAATGCTGTCCGGTCAAAATCCACGAGTTTTTGCTTTGACATCTGTCCACGTGGGTTGCGATTTCGATTTACATTTGGGCATATTCACTCCCACGATTCTACCCATCCGGAGCCAAACATCGGAATCTGGCTCGTAATGAGTCACCCATGCCCCGCCCTCCGTGGCAAAATAAACACCCACTCATGACCGCCGCAATTCCAGAGCGCCGACCTGCGACCGAGGAAATCTCCGGCGTGATCGAGCGCGTCACCTTCCATAACGAGGACAGCGGGTTCTGCGTGCTTCGGGTTAAAACGAAGGGGCACCGGGAGGAGACGACGGTTTGAGACAGTTTGCATCCCAAAACCAAGCGATAATTAAGCCAAAAGTGAGGTAGTCGGTATGCGGATTTTGAACAGCTTGAGCGGACTGGCGGTTCTCTTCACGACTCCAGCCTTCAGACATCTGCTGCACCACCAGTTTTTGAATGCAGGCGAAGCTCTTCACTCCCCTCTGTTTTGGCGGGCATGATCATTTGCGTTGTAGTGGGCATATTTTCCTTCATTGGAGGATGTTTGCTGCTAACTAGGACGGGAGCGGTGATTTCGGTTTTCGGGTTCTGAGCGAAATGCCGCCAAGGTCGGGAATCATCTGTGACACGTTCGAGTGAAAGTCCACACTAGCGGAAACGCCGGATGAACAAGGTGTGGCGCTCGGAGCGGTAGTTGCCGACGACATAGATAGTGGCTTTCCCCTTCGTGGAGTAAATCACCTGGCGGATTCGCAAAAGAGCAGAGCCCTTGGGAAGAGCGAGCATTTCCGCCAGATGAGTGTCGGCGGCGGTTGCGTCGATCTCTTCGTCGGCATAGGCCAATTCCACGCCGTAATCGTGCTCCAAGGCGGCGAACAGGGAATTCCTTCCCAGAGTAGCCGCCACCAGTCCAGAAAATTCGGATGCCGGCAGATAGCATGTCTCAAGGGCAAAGGGTTCCTCGTCGGTAAGGCGCAGGCGCGCGATCTTGACCAAGCGGCTGGCGGCGGGTAAGCCGAGACGCGCGGAAACCTCCTGTTCGTCCTGGATAATCTTGGCCACCAGCACGCGGGAACGCGGTACCAGCCCGCGGCTGGACATGTGTTCGGTATAGCTCATCAGCTTGTTGAAGTGGATCTTGGGGGCAGCCACAAACGTTCCGGCGCCGCGGCGGCGTTCCACTATGCCTTCGCGCTCGAGGCCAGCGAGCGCGTGACGGGCTGTCATAAGGCTGACTTTATGGGTCTTGGCCAGTTCGCGTTCTGAGGCAACGGCGTCCCCAGGCTTGAGTTCTGCCGCATCGATCCGCTTGCGGATGGAGTTCTGGATTCGCTTATAAGCGGGTGTTCCGTTGCGATGATTTCCAGACATAATCGACTTTCCAGAGTACGCGGCAGCAGGCGAACTGACCATTATACCCGCTGTTCGTCTGAGCCCAATTTTCGAGACGTTCTTGTGCTATATAGCGTATTGCGGTCTTCCTGTAAAGGAAAAACCGGGCACAAGCCCCGGAAAGCATTTCCAACAGGGCCTTCAATTGCTATAGAGCGCCGGATCAAAATCTCTCATCGATCGGAAGCATCAAGGGCCGGAAACTCTTGTCTTTGCGGGAGTTCCATGCTGTTCTTATCAGCTATTGGGGGAATTGATTCAGCGGATTGGAGAATCGGCATGGCCGTCGGTTCCGGGTTATTTCCTCGGCGACCTAACAGGTGATATAGAGCGCTTCGGAGAGGATCTTCAAAGATTTCCACAGGGCGGCATGTTTTTCTTCTTGACCATGAGGCGCCGTGTGCTATATAGCATAGTCCCATTATATTAGGCGTCGATTTCCGACGTCCTAGTGGGAAGCGCTCTCAGGAGGCTGTGCTATGAAAAAACTGGCGTGTGGACTTGCGTTTCTGCTGACCGTGGTGGCGATCGTGGAATTGAGGACGCCTGCGATGGGGCAGGAAGTGACTGCGGGCATCGTGGGAACGGTGACCGATCCCAGCGGCGCGCCCGTCAAGGATGCCACCGTGAAGGCAAAGGATACGGAACGCGGAACAGTCTGGACCGCGCAAACGAATGAGAGCGGGTCGTATAACCTGTTGCGCCTGCCGATCGGCACCTACGCTGTCAAAGTGACGGCCCCGGGATTCCAGACGAGCGAGTGGCCGCCATTCAGCCTGGTGCTCAATCAAACAGCACGCGTAAACGCGCAGTTGAAGGTGGGCAAGATCAGCGAGACCGTAGAGGTCTCAGGCAGCGCGCCAGTGCTTCAGACGGAGAACGCAGAAGTAGGCACTGTCCTTGATGCCAGGACCAACGACAATTTGCCGCTGGCAACCCGAAATTATGTGCAGTTGACGCTCCTCACCCCGGGCACCATCTCGGTCGACCCGCATAGCATGAACCTTGGGTCGAACACCGCGGAAGAGGGAGGCCGCCCCTATATCAACGGTAATCGGGAACAGGCCAACAATTTCTTGCTGGACGGCGTGGATAACAATCAGGCCTCAGACAATCTTCTGGGATTCACGCCGTCGCCAGATGCAATCGGGGAGCTCAATATACTTACCCAAAACGCTCCCGCAGAGTTCGGCAACTACAATGGCGGAATTGTGAATGCCGTCATCAAATCGGGTACGAATAGTCTTCACGGGGATGTGTTTGAATTTTTCCGCAACGATATTTTCAACGCGAACAAGTGGGAGAACGGATTGAAGGCGGGCAGTGCGGGCGGTGTTCTGCCAACACCGAAACTACGGTGGAACATGTTTGGAGGCACTCTCGGAGGGCCAATCGTCAGAAACAAACTGTTCTTTTTCGCGGATTATCAGGGCGGCCGTCTGGATTATCCGGCAAGTTCCTCATTCATTACGGTTCTCACCGCTGCGGAAATCGGCGGCAACTTCAGTGCCTTGAGTACTCCGCTGTACAACCCGTGCGCCGCCGGGACAGGAGGAACGTCCGGCACTTCATGTTCGATCCTGGCTCCGGCGGCTCGAACGGCATTCCCGGGCAACATCATCCCGGCTGCGAACTTGGATCCAGCATTCGTCGCGCTGGTCACGAGTTCCTTGTATCCGAAATCCGTTTTGACGCTCGCCAATGGTTTTGGGCAGGCGATCAACACGATCGCCAACCAATACAATTCGGATCAGGGCGACATAAAGGTCGACTACAACGTCTCCAGCAAGGATCATCTGTTCGCGCGCTACTCGAAGGGCGATCAGTACGATCCTGCCACGAACTCCGTGGCCTTGTTAGGCAATACGGTGAACGAAGCTTATCTCCAGAATGGAGCGCTCAATTGGACGCGTGCGTTCACTCCGAACCTGATGAACGAAGCACGGTTCGGGAAAAATTATGTGAAACTGCCGCATGGCATCACCACCTTCGATCCATCCGTAGGGGCCTTAGGAAACAAGATCGGCATCGCTGACGGCAATCCGACTGGCATCGACGGCCTGCCTGAGTTTGGTTTTTCAGGCGGGTCGGTCACCAATATCAGCGCCGGCACGCTTAATAACTTAGGCGCCGCCGGGGTGGTTGAGAAGTTCTCCTCCACGGTGACCCAGTTTGACGACGTGCTGATCTATACGCATGGCCGCCATGTCATCAAGACTGGCTTTCAGACCAATCGGTACAACATCAACGTGTTCTATACCGGCAACGGTGGCGAGTTGGGCGTCGAACTGTTTGGACTTGGGGTCGGTGGAAACTATTCCGGAAATGGCAAGGGTGGGGATCCATCTGCGGATTGGGCGCTCGGTATTCCTGAAGATGTAGGAAGGGGCACAAGCTCCGGAGGCTGGCATCAACGAGACTGGCTGTTTGCCGGTTTTGCTCAGGACGATTGGCGCATCACCGACAGAATAACTTTGAACCTGGGCTTGCGCTATGAAGCCCGTACTCCTTGGGTCGAACTCAACAATCGTCAGGCCGCAGTGAATATCCAAACTGGTGCCCTGGAGTTCCCGGGAAACACATCGGTGCCCACAGGCGCTGTGGGGACCAACGGCTTTAGCCGGGGGCTTTACAACTCCAACTATGGACTGCCGGATTTCCAGCCGCGCATAGGGTTTGCGTGGAGTCCAGCGCTTTGGGAAGGCAAGACAGTGATACGCGGCGCCTTTACCATTTCCTCGTACCTGGAGGGCACGGGAACCAACTTGCGCCTCACCCAGAATCCTCCGTTTACTCCGGCGCAAGTCGAGGCGCAGAACGTCGCTACTGGTAGTGCGTACACCACAGAGACGGCGTTTAGCGCCGCGGCGCCGCCGTCCGGAGATCCTTTCATAGGGGCCACGATGTTGACTTGGGGCCCGACGGTTCAGCCGGCAGTCGCGGACCAGTGGAACATTTCGATTCAGCGCCAGCTTGCTAACAACACTACCTTTCAGCTTGGCTATGTCGGGCAGCGCACCACGCACCTTATGGTTCCAGAGTGGCTCTCCCAGGGAGACCTGCAACCCAATGCCACCGTTACCTATCCGCTGATTGGTGGTCAAAATCCGGTGGGGACCATCATCGATGGTGTTGCCACCACCGCGCCGACCTACGGGCCCAACGGTTTCGGCAATGTGAAGAACACTGCGTCCGTGGGCAACATGAATTACAACGCACTGCAAGCTGTCTTCCAGAAAAGATACAGCCATGGGCTGGAGACGCAGGTTTCCTACAGCTTCGAAAAGTGCATGACCAACGATGACGGATATTACGGCACGTGGGGCAGCACCACTCAGGCTGGGCCGTCCGGAAACTACTGGCAGAACCTTTATAACCCAAACGGCGACTATGCCCGATGTTATTGGGATTCTACCCACGTGCTCAGCGCGTATGCCGTGTATGAACTGCCGGTCGGCCGTGGCAAGCAGTACGGCCATAATCTACCCGGAGCAGTGGATGCCGTGGTCGGAAACTGGTCAATCAACCCGATCGTTTCCTGGCATAGCGGATTCCCGCTTTCTCTGTATGGAGCGAGCAACTCTGGAACAGGAAGTCCAGAAAATCGTCCCGATTGCGTCGGCCCGGTCTCGTACCCTAAGACGGTGAGCCCCCTGGGGATTCAATGGTTTAACCCCAATTCATTCGTCAATGCCGCGCAGGGCACATTCGGAAATTGTCCGGCTCAAGGTCCGGTCATTGGGCCCGGCTATGCTGATGCCGACATCAGCCTGCAGAAGAATTTTCCGATTTCGGAGAGGATGAAGGTCCAGTTCCGAGCCGATTTCCTGAATGCGTTGAACCATCCGAACTTCGCGGTGCCAAACGATAGTGTCGGTGCTGGCTTTGGGATCAGCAGCTCGACTCAGGACGCACGAGAGATGCAATTTGCCTTGAAGTTTTATTGGTGAGCGTTGCCAAAAGCACGGCAGGCACGGCAGGCTGCCGCTTTGGCGGCCTGCCATTTTCATTTATGATCGCGTCTATATGTTCCGGCCCCAATGTCTGGTCTGCTTAATGCTTTTTGTAGCTCATGCGGGTGGGAGCGGTGTCGCCCAGTCGATGAGCCCGGCGGCCGCCGACCCTGCCCCATCCCTCCGAAATGCCATTGCTCAGGCTGAAGGCGGTCATTGCGCTGAGGCTCTAGTTTCCCTCAAAAAAAGCATTGGACAAGTCAAAGACAAAGAACTCCGGCGCAAGATCGGACTGGATGGCGTGCGCTGTGCAATGACGCTTCATCAGACGGACGTGGCCTTGGATTTTCTCCATCTTCTGGCGCGGGAATTTCCGCAGGACCCGGATGCGCTCTATGTGGCCGTCCACGCGTATTCCGACCTATCCACCTCGGCCTCACAGGAACTGGCGCGTAAGGCTCCATCTTCCTACCAGGCTCACGAACTTTTGGCCGAGTCTTTCGAATCGCAGGGAAAGTGGGAAGAGGCGGAGAAGGAATATCGAGGCATCCTCAAGAAGGATCCGAGTTTGCCGGGCGTTCATTTTCGTTTGGGGCGGGCCTTGCTCTCAAAGCCCAACCCCGGTCCTGATGTGGCCAGCGATGCTAAGCAGGAATTCGAGAAGGAGTTGCAGATCGATCCCAAGAATGCCGGTGCCGAATATGTTTTGGGAGAATTGGCGCGGCAGCATCAGGAGTGGGACGAAGCGGTGAAGCGTTTTTCACGCGCCGCAAAGCTCGATCCTCAATTTGGCGAGGCTTTCCTCGGACTGGGAGCCTCCCTGGTTTCAGAAAAGCAATACGCCGATGCAATTACGCCGTTGGAAACAGCAGTCAGGCTGGAGCCGGGGAATCCAGATGCCCACTACAGCCTTGCGATGGCCTACACGCGTGCAGGGCGCAAACCGGACGGCGATCGAGAGTTCGCCATTCATCAGCGCCTGATCGGGAATGGAGGCGGCGCGTCCGAACCGGCCCCTGGCCAGCCGCAAGAACATTAGCCATGATTCGACCGTGTTGAATCGGACATTTGATAGTTCATCGCCAGAGGGGAAGTGAAGAAACCAGTTTTGGAATATAGCAGCTGGCCGTGGAGCATCGGCCGCCGAGACTTCCTCCGGGCAATGAGCAGCAGCTTTGCGCTCTCTGCGTTCGCGCGTTTCGCCCGTGCGCTGCCGCAACCGCTCCATCCCTTCGAAGAGATTTCTTCCAGTTTGAGCGGCATAACCTGGAATCATACTGCCGGCCACTCTCAGCAAAAGTATCTACCCGAAACAACTGGCGCTGGATGCGCTTTCCTCGATTATGACAACGACGGCTGGATGGACATTTACCTGGTCAATAGCGGCAAATGCGACTTTTACGATCCCGCTCCACCCCTGCGCAACGCTCTTTACCGCAACCATCGCGACGGAACATTCACTGATGTAACTGAGAAGGCAGGTGTCGGGGCGGGCGGCTTCGGTCAGGGCGTCGCCGTTGGAGACTACGATGCGGATGGGTTTCCCGATATCTATGTCGCGCAATACGGCAGAAGCATCCTCTATCACAACAACGGGGATGGCACCTTCACCGATGTGACCGAGAAGGCAGGAGTCGCCGCTCCAGGATGGTCCTCCAGTGCTGTCTGGTTCGATTATGACAATGACGGGCGGCTGGACTTGTTTGTCTGCCGCTTCGTGGATTTCGACAAATCGAAAAACCTGCCCTGCACCGCCGACAACAAACTCGGCTACTGCGTTCCGCGATTGTACAAGCCCATGGCGAGTTGGCTGTTCCACAACAACGGCGATGGAACTTTTACCGATGTCTCAAGGGCGTCAGGGATTGGAAAATACCTTGGCAAAGGTTGGGGAGTCGTCGCCACGGATCTGAACAACGACGGCCGCATGGATTTGTTTGTCTCCAACGATACGGTGGCGAACTTCCTGTTCATGAATCGCGGACAAGGAACCTTCGACGAAGTCGGGCAACAGGCGGGAACAGCTTACTCGGATGCAGGCCGACCACGCTCCGGAATGGGAGTAGATTCGGCGGATTTTAATGAAGATGGATGGATGGACCTTTTTGTCGCCAACATTGACCACGAAAGTTATTCGCTGTACCAGAACAATCATGACGAAACCTTCGACGACATCGCCGCACCCGCCGGCATCGCCGCCGCTTCCAAACTGATGAGCGGCTGGGGTCTGAAATTCTTCGACTACGATAATGACGGCAATCTCGACCTGATCATTGCCAACGGCCATCCCGACGACCTGATCGAAACAATCTACGATAACGTGAAGTACCGCGAGCCGTTGTTGCTCTTCCATAATTCTGGTAGCGGACTCAAGAACGTGAGCGCGGACAGTGGCCCGTTGTTCTCACGTCCGATGTCGGCGCGCGGACTTGCCCTGGGAGACTTCAATAATGACGGAGCCGTGGACGTCCTGATTTCCTGCAATGACGAAGCGCCCGTGCTGCTACGGAATAACCTTGGCAGCCAAAACCACTGGCTGGGTTTAAAACTGGTGGGCGCGAAATCGAATATCGACGCCGTCGGAGCTCGCGTCAGCTACCAGGCTGGCGATTTGAAGAGAAGCCGCATGAAGGTGGGTGGAGGCAGCTATCTTTCCTCGCATGATCCACGACTGGTATTGGGCGTTGGTCAGCACACCAAAATTGATTGGCTCGAAATCGATTGGCCCCAGCCTAGCGGGCTGAAGCAGCGTTTTACGAATCTTCCCCTCGACCGCTACATAAACATTCACGAAGGCCAGAACAAATGGGAGTAACGAAAACAGCCCGACGCTCATTCGACGGTTGCAGGACTGGTGCGAAATTTCAACTTCGGGTCCCCTGCCCGTACCTGGCCAATTCCCCTCGTCCGATATCGTAACGTTCGCCGCCCGGATGCGAAAGCGACGGAAACGTCTCTTGCCGGATCCTGACGGAAGCCCGCGCCTGATCTACAGCGTTGTCTGGAGATCCCTTCGCGCTGAAAATTTGAGGAAATAAGGGAGCATGATCAGGAAGCGACAGAGGAAAACGCTGTGAGCGATGGGACACGGGGAAAACAGCGATCTGTGCGGGCGCTCGGATGGCAGAAATTTTTTTCTGGCCGACGTGCAAACCGGTCTCGGACCTTTCCTGGCTGCCTATCTGGCTTCGAGCGGATGGAATCCTGGACGCGTCGGTTACGTTCTGACCTTCGGCGGTCTGGTGGGGGTTGCGATGCAAACTCCCGCCGGAGCGGTGATCGACGCAGTGCATCGGAAGAGGGCATTGCTAGGGGCAAGCCTCGGGGTTTTGGTTGCTGGCGCGTTCCTGCTTATGACGCATCGCAACGCGGTGACAGTATATGAGCTCAGTTCCTGATCGGCAGCGTCGGACCTTTTCTGGCGCCCACAGTTGCGGCCATCACACTCGGTATTGTGGGGGCCAGCGCTTTCGACAAACAGTTTGGCAAGAATCAGGCTTTTAATGCCGCCGGCGACGTTTTCACCGCACTGCTGGTCGCTTATGTCAGCTATCAGTTTGGGCATCGTGCTATTTTTGTGATTGCCGCCGTAATGGCAATGCCCACGGCGGTGTCTCTTTTGGCCATTGATCCCAAGGAAATTGACTACGCACAAGCGCGAGCAGCGGTCAAAGAAGAACGCAACCCCCATGCCACGGGATTGTCCTCACTGCTTCGCGACCGGATTCTTTTGTGCTTCCTGGCGTGCGCCTTTCTTTTTCACTTAGCCAACGCCGCCATGTTGCCGCAACTAGGCGAAATGCTTTCGAAGGACAGCCCGAAAGCCGCTGCGCCGTTCATGTCCGCCTGTATCATAGTCACACAACTTGTGATTTCGCTCACTGCAGCCTGGATCGGAAAACGAGCTGCGACAAAAGGACGGAAGCCACTCTTGCTTCTCGGGTTCGGCGTCCTGCCTCTCCGTGGATTGCTTATACCCTGACCCATGCTAGGGGATTGCTGATCGCGGTTCAGACGCTGGACAGGCGTCGCGAACGCCATATTCGGCGTCGTTTCGATTCTGGTTATCAAAGACAGAACGCGCGGGACTGGCCGATTCAACATGGCGGCGGGGGCGCTTGCAACGGGGGTCGGAATCGGGCTGCCGCGAGTACGACGATTGGTGGGACACTCATTCAACGTCTGGGGTATCGGTCGTCTCTTCTAGGGTTGTCGGGGATCGCTCTACGCGCTTTTGCACTGCTCTGGTTCACCGTGCCTGAAACCTTTTCCAACAATGGCGGAAACTCACGGGGTGAGACTGGAATCAGTTACCAAGCCAAAAAAGAGTTTTTTGCCCAATGAGGGTGATTTGCGAAGAGCAGAACCACCGCCGGAACCGAACAAGGTTGGAGCAGTGGCCATGCCGGTCGCACTGCTGGTCTCACTCGGCGGGGCCATCGTGATGCAAATGTGTTTTCGGATCTCGTAACGGGCGATCCACAAAAATCAATCGACAAGGAATTTATGGAGGAATTAAAGGAATAAACGCTAGCTGGATCATCCCATTCATCATTCTGGGCGGCGCTCTGCAGTCCTGCGGAGCGGCAATGAACGGTCAACGGAACAAGTATTTGACAAACCCATAGCTCGCTTCCGCCGTGTCATTCGCTGTGATCACTTTTTTCTTCACCGGAGCTTTCTTCATCATGCCGCATCCTTTGCCCACAACGAGCGAACCTACGTCCATGCCTTGGTGGGCCGTCATCGGGGGATTGGTTGGTGCCATGCAGGTATACGCCGGACTCACTCTCGTCACGAGAGTGGGAGCAGGTCCCTTTGCGGGCTTGACCGTCACCGCTGCCCTCAGCATGTCGTTTCGGATCGATCACTTCGGATGGATGGTTCAGGATGGCGT
>Ga0187890_10003085_pt1 | contig 11540 bp, 11 predicted proteins | sample June2016WEW_21_1_FD_133005 | JGI IMG/M metagenome (GOLD analysis project Ga0187890, IMG submission 133005) | Peatland microbial communities from SPRUCE experiment site at the Marcell Experimental Forest, Minnesota, USA - June2016WEW_21_10 | ecosystem: Environmental > Terrestrial > Soil >... | reverse complement strand
TTCGTGAATCCACAGACTCCCAGCAACTAGTTTTTTGCTACGTGAACTTGTGCGAAGTTTTTGGCGAACTGGGAGACTTTTCCAGAGCCCACGAAGCCTTTTCGCGCGCGTGGCGCATGAGTCCGGAAATGACCGACGCTAAGGTCCGTGAGCTATCAGACATGGTCTCCACGCTCCCGTCCGATGAAGGATACTTGCGCCTCGGCTTGCTACTTGAGCAAACCGGACGGACTGAGCAAGCGCGCGTGGCCTACAATCAAGCGCTCAAATTAAATCCCGCGCGCACAGAAGCCAGGCGAGCGCTGGACCATTTACTTACCAGTACGCCGGAAATGCACTAGGATCCCAAGTACCGAGACTTCGCAGACATAACACTTGCTTTCTCGTCGCCTAGCGCCGCGCAATACGAAGAGCCTCTAAGCGCTGCCGGGCTTCCGACATACCCGGAGCGGGCCAGCACTGGCTACGAACCAGGGCGCGCGGCTTGAAGATGATTTAGCAGTTGGTGACCCAGGGGCGAGCCTGGATCCAGTTTTATAGCCTGCTCATAGGCCTGTCGGGCCTTCGAGGTCTGGCGGGCCTGTTCAAGCAAAAGTCCCAGGCGGAGATAAGCGCTCGCAGAAGTGTTTGTGGCAGCGGTGCGCTCAGCGTCAAGAACGAGTGCGTCCACGGTCTGCGGGTCGGTCTGCAGGGCCTTTTGCGAGTATTCACTGGCCTTCGCGTACTGTCCGAGTTCGCTCGCTATTACGGCCAAGCTCAAGTATGCGGCCGTGAGCTGTCGCGGGTTCTTCGAATTGCTGGCTACCACTTCGTAATTTTGCATTGCTTCGGCAAGTCGGCCTTGATCGTCGAGATGTGCGGCCAAGGCCCAATGGCTCAGCGGGTCGGCGGGCGACAGCCGCGCCGCGTTTTGAAAGTGCTCGAGGGCTTCGTCCTGCCGACCGAGCGACAGCAACTCATAAGCCAGATTGTCCTCCGCTAAATACAGGCTGCGTTCGGCGACAATGTTGTGCTTTGTAATCTCGAGCGTATGTGTCCACAGGGCGGAACTGCTGCTCCAAACCTTGATCTGCTGCAACGTGACCAAGGATAGTGAGACCAGCACGATGCAGCCGGCAGCTACTGACCATTTCAGATCAACGCCGCGGCGCACGACGAGATCTTCAGATTCCCAAGCGAGAGCGATGAAAATACCGATCAAAGGCAAGTAGGCGTAGCGATCTGCCATGGCCTGGTTGCCAACTTGCACGACGCCAATCATTGGAATCAGAGCCCCAAGGAACCAAAACCAGCCCATAAACAAATGACCGCGGGCACGCAACCTCCAGGCTCCAATGCTCAATCCGCCCACTAGCAAAAAGGAAAGAACGGTTTCCAGGGTTGTAACGGTGGAGGGATCGAGGGGGTAATACACCCCCAGCGGATGCGGCCAGAAAGTCTTGCTGAGGTACATGACGTAGGAGTGAATCGCATTTGCCAACCGCAGGCCGATCGGAAGCACATCGGAGGCGGGGATCGAACCGCGCTGGGCAAGCACGGTGAGGACGCAACTGGCAGCGCTGAGCACCAGCAGCGGCAATTTTTCCCAGGCCAGCCAACGCCAGGGCCTTTGCGGAACAATTAACACCTCAGGCTGCGGAGTCCATGATGCAATGCGTTGCAGCGGCCAGTAATCGAGCAACATCAGGAGAAAGGGGAGGGTTACAATCATCGGCTTGGCAGCCAGGCCAAGGGCAAAAAGGGCGAACACACAGACGTACCGCCAGAACTTAGGCTGTCGCGCATACCAGGCATAGGCTGCCAGGGTTAACAGGAAAAAGAACATGCTGAGCACAGTTTTTCGTTCTGCGACCCAAGCCACGCTTTCCACATTTAGAGGATGAAGGGCAAACAAAGCCCCCACAAATAGACTTCGACCGGTCTTTCCAGTCACCCATGCGAGCAGCAAGAACAGCAGCACCGCATTCAACGCATGCAGCAGAATGCTCGTGAAATGGTGCCCGCGAGCATTTCCTCCGAAGAGCTCCCAGTCCAAAGCATGTGAGAACCATGTCACTGGATGCCAGTTTGAGTATTCCGTTGAAGTAATTGCCCAAGCAAAGGTGGCCTTGGTGAGGCCTTGCTGGACGTGAAGATTTCGTGTCACGTAATCCCCGTCGTCATAATTCACAAACGGGTAGCTAAGGACGGGTGAGTACACGACGAAAGTACAAAGTATCAGAAGCGCGGCTAGAGCCGAGCGCGGCATTATCGCGCCGATGAGACTTGGTTGCAGCCAGCCAGACTGCTGCTTCTTCGCGAGTTGCCGAGCCAGCTTGTTCGATTGGCGTGATCTCTTGGCAATCGTCATGAAGGGCAGGAATCGCAGGATGCAAGAAGGGCAGATCGACGACGATCTGCCCTTGGACTTTCAGACTTTACTGTGGGGCGCGCTACAGCAAGAAATAACGACGAAGCTTGCCCAGCGAAACCCCAACGAGCCCGACGCCCAAGAGATAGATGGAGGAGGGCTCGGGAACTCCAGTTATGCTGGATCCGACCGTAATGTCGGTCAGTCCGAGCTCGTTGCCGGGGCCGCTGAAGGTCACTGAATAAGCTGTCCCAGAGAAGCTTGTTCCGGCTGTGCTCCAGTTGCAATAGAGCGGAGCAGAGCAGCCTCCATTGTTATTCGCCAGAATAATCGTAGCCAGCACCGTGCCCGTGCCGTTCAAGCCGCTCCAGATCTTAACGGTCTCACTCTGCCCCGGTGCGAATCCAGCCGTGTAGAAGAAATTGAGTCCGTTCGAGAAACCGGGCGTTACATTCATGACTCCCAAAGCTGAAGACCCGGCCGGCGCGTTGAGGCCGTTCGAGAGGAAAATGGCCGGAAATCCATCATGATTTGGCGTGAAATTTCCCGAGCCGCCGTCCAGATAAGAGCGCAAGCCGTAGAAATTCGACGAGAACGTGATCCCGTAGTTAGGGATGCCAGCCGGTCCACCCCCGTTGTAAAAATTGCTCACTGACTGCAGGTCGCCAAGGTATTGAAAAGTCAGGAGTTCTCCCGAGTTCGCGTGGGCTGTCGCGGCCATTAGGAAGACGAATGACAAAACCAGAGATGAGAGAACACACCGCTTCATGAGAATCTCCTGGAATCAGCCGAAAGTGCAACTGCCTGATGCAACAAGGGCCGAGAGAAGTATCGGCCCAGACCTGTTACAAGAAGATCACATGAATGTTAACAGTGTGTTAATTCTCTGGAACGTAAGCGATGCCGATCCTGCCACTGTCGCGGCGCGGAGTCCTTCAGGCGGGTGAAGGAGCCAGCGCCTGATCTCCATGCTGTGCCTCTCGAGTGGCAGGATTAGCGTCGTCGGGTGAGTAGTACTAACGGAGTATGCGCCCAAGAGAATACGTATCCGCCGGAACGCAAAGCGCGAAATCTCACTACTGGAGCGGCTTTTGGAGGAAGCCGTCGGCTGCAAGAGTCCGGCAGATTTGCCTGGGAAATTCATCAACCATTCATGATCCGTTAACGAGCCATTCGCAGAGCGGGTGGTATCTTGACTTGCCCGTAATCCTCCTGTTCTGCTGAGGACCCATTAGTTGCACGCCCAAATCGGGTTTGTGGAAAAGTGCGATTGCTAATCCACACTGGCGAAGCCTCGCCCTGCACCAGCTCGGAGAACATGGGGCAGCGATCATCAGAGTTGACCGCACTCGCACTCTGAATCGGTTCATCCAAAGTGAGCAAACCTTCTAGGACCAACGATTATGTTCAAAATGCGATTGTCCGGTAAGGCGCTGTTGCTGATTTTCATGGCGGTGTGCGGGCCAAGCTATGCGCAGACGACTCCGTCGAATTCGAGCCAGACGAATGCCGCGCAAGCGACCAGCGCCCCCAACCCGAACGTGCCAGCCCTTCAAGAGCGTCAAGAGCGATACCCTCGGTACCAGGTGATGCCGAGCGACGTACTGGCAGTGTCCTTCCCGCTGATTCCTGAACTCCAACCTGTGTCGTTGACCGTTCAGCCCGACGGCTTTATCAACCTTCCGAATGGGGTTGGGGCTGTGTATGTCAAAGGAGATACGGTTCCGCAAATTGCTGACATTCTGACCAAGGCCTACTCGAAAACCATGCACAACCCAATTGTGGCTGTGGACATTACAAACTTCCAACCCCCGCTGTTCACGGTGAATGGACAGGTTGGGAAGCCAGGCCAGTACCCGCTGCGCGTCGATACCACAGTTGCGGAGGGTATTGCTGTCGCTGGCGGATTCTTGCCGACGGCCAAGACGCAGGTGTTCGTTTTTCACCGCATATCCGCCGATTGGGCGGAGGTTAAGAAGTTAAACCTGAAGGACCTTCTAACCGGCCACAACATAAAGGAGGATATCCATCTTCAGGCCGGCGACATGATTTTTGTGCCTGATACCTTCATTGCAAAGTTCAGAAAATATGTTCCCTACTCGGTTGGTACTGGCAGTGCGGTGGGCTGGAGTGGAAATGCTCTCGTCAATCAATGAGTTGCTTAGGGGGTCGAACATAAGATGACTGAGCAAAACCGAGAAGCGCTGTTGGGAAAAAAATCAGACCCCACGCTGCGGGATCTGCTTGCGCCGCTGTTCCGCCGCAAGCGGGTGGTTGCCTATACCTTCTGCGCTGTAATGCTTGGCACCGTCGTGGCCGCATTCGTCATGAATTCCACGCATAAGGCCACCATAGAAATACTTGTGAACGGGCAGCGTTTGGAACCTACGGTTACGCCACAGTCCACACAGGGACAACAGTCAGCCCCTCCGGTAGGAGACAATGACGTCGGCTCCGAGATTGAAATATTGAAGAGCATGGATCTCATGCAAGAGGTTGTAGCCGCCACGGGCCTTGCGGAGAGGGAGCGTAAATCGTTTACGGCCTTCTTTCACCCCGGAGCAGATGATGCATGGTTTAATGCCCGCGCGGCTCAGCATTTAAGCGGCAAATTGGATATTTCACAGGTAACGAAGAGCCAACTGATTGAAGTCGATTACAAAGCGAGCGATCCGCAACTCGCCTACAAGGTTTTGGACACTCTAGGTAGGTTGTACCTGGCAAAACACAATGCCGTGCGCCGTCCGCCGGGATCATACACATTCTTTGCCGCAGAGACCGACAAGTACCAGAAAGCCCTTGCAGACTCAGAGGCGCGTCTGGCTGATTTCACAAAAACAACAGGTATTACCGCACCTGACGTGCAGCGGACAGAAATGGCCCAGGAGGTAGTCAATGCGGTCGGCGCGCTCGAATCGGCTCGTCAAGTGATTGCCGCAGACAAGCGCCGAATCGAAGACGAAATGGCTCGTATGAAGGTCACCCCGGACCGCTCGTTGGCTCAGCAGTCTTCAGACTCTGCGCAATCGTTGTTGCAACAATTGCAAGCTAATCTCTTGGCTGAGGAAGTTAAGAAGACCCAGCTCCTGATGAAATATGAGCCAAGCTATCCGTTTGTGCAGGAAGCCGACCAGGAAATCGCTGAAACGCAGGCTGCCATTGCTTCTGCGACCAAGCAGCAGTACATCAACCAAACCACGGACCGTGATCCAACTTTTGAATTGATACGAGAAGACGTCGCAAAGACGCAAGCCGATCTGGCTTTCCACCAAGCGAGCGCCGGAGCGCTTGAACGCAGCATTCGCGACCTGCGGATGCAAATGCTCGACTTGGATCAAAAGACGATGAAGCAGGCAGATTTAATGCGTGAAGTTAACGCCAATCAAGCGAACTATCTGCTTTATCTGTCGAAGCGAGAGCAGGAGCGCACGTCCGATGCCTTGGATGAGAAACGGATCGCGAATGTTACCATTGCGGTCCCGCCGGTTCTACCAATCCTTCCGTGGATTGGACCAATGCTGATAGTCGCCTGCGGCGTGGCTCTGGCGTTCCTTACAGCTGCTGGGGCGGCGTTCCTCGCAGAATACCTCAATCCGTCGATGGGCACTCCCGCGCACGTGCTTGAAGTTCTCAGAATTCCGGTGCTGGCCAGCGTTCCGGACAGACCGCTTAGGCGGTCAAAATAATGGTCTTGGACTATTACAACTTGAGAGAAGAGCCTTTCGGGGTAACGCCTGACCCGCGCTATCTTTATTACAGCCCGGTTCATCGTGAAGCATTGGCCACACTGGCCTGCGGAATCCGAAGCCGGAGGGGCGCAATGTCCCTCATAGCTAAGCCAGGAATGGGTAAGACCACGATCCTGTTTCAACTGCTCAGTCAACTGGAAGGTTTAGCGCGAACGGTGTTTCTATTTCAGACGCTGTGCAGTCCCAAAGAGCTGCTTCGAAGTCTGCTGCGTGATCTTGGTGTCTCTGACGATCACGGAGATGTTGTCCGCATGCAGGAACAACTCAACGGCGTGCTAGCAGCCGAGGCTCGTCAGGGGCGGACGGTTGTCGTGGTCATCGATGAAGCGCAAAGTCTAGAAGACTCCGCTCTCGAGTTGGTGCGAATGCTCTCAAATTTTGAAACCTCCAGTTACAAAATGATGCAGATCATTCTCGCAGGTCAACCTCAGCTTCGCGAAAAACTGGCATCACCCCAGTTGCTTCAACTCCGGCAGCGAATGTCAGTCTTAGCTCGACTTCAGCCGCTCAGTGTCGAGGAAAGCCGGCTATATATACGCCATCGCCTTCAGGTTGCGGGCTACGACTTCAAGACCCCGCTCTTCTCGGGGAAGGCGGAAGCGCTCATCGCAAAATACAGCGAGGGAATTCCTCGAAACATTAACAACATTTCCTTTAACGCTCTTTCGTTGGGTTGCGTATTGAAACAAAAAACCATCCGGGAGGAAGTGATTCGCGAAACCTTAGAGGACCTGGAACTCGAGCCTGGCGCCGCAAACGCATTGGGCCATGAACCTGCCGAGCGTAAGTTGGTTGCCGTCAGGAAGAGCCAGTCCAGCACAAAATCCTGGAAGTCTCTCTGGTGGCGAATACGGTTTGCGGCATGCGTTCTAGTGCTTCTGCAACTCCTATGTTCCCCTGGTGACCGCCATAGCCGAGAGGCGCTGCGCGGTCATTCGTTTGCTGTCGGTGCGACTTCTCGGCAGGCAGGAACGATCGAGGTCAGTTCGGCGATCCGATCGGATCGGTCGGGCTCGGACGATCCGACTCCAGTCGCGAGCGTCAGCCCGACAAGATCGGCGCCGGAGATTTCCGCAGATGAAACTTCTGGAAGACCTGAGGCCGCCTCATCAACACCAACCCATGAGAGATAAGCAGATTTCGGCCGGCTTTATGTTGAGGGCACGGCTGCATCCAGGAATCGCCCGCGGGCTGAACTCCTCTGGCTGGTTGCCCTTCCAAAAAGAAAGGCGTTTGCGGTAGCCCTGCTAGGTGGTTATGGGAACCGGTGCCACCAATTTCGAAAGAACGTATAATCGTATATGCGATGCCGTGTCGTGCGGGGTTCCACGTTTACTGTATGAAAATTCATTCATTGAACCCGGAACCTGCGTCTTCCAGCCACTCGGTACGACGGTTTCTGCTGGACTCGCCCCCCGATTGCCGGGAAAAACGAGCATGAGTAAGAATTTTGAGCTGATGCAAGAGTTACTCAAGAGAGAGCTGCGAGAGACTCCTCCCGGCCCAGAAGTAGACAAAGCTGTGCTTGTGGGATCTGAGAGGCAGCCCCGTGTGCATCACGGTTTGTCCGATCTGGATGAGGTTGGGCAGCAGGAATGCTTCCGACTGGTTCAGCGTGTTTTCTTGGAGCAGCCGGAGAGTCTCCTCCGGGCCATTGTCTTCGCTGGAATCGACCGAGGCAATGGCTGTAGCCGAATCTGCGCGGAAGTTGCCCGTATTTTGGCTGCAAATACCTCCCGTTCGGTGTGTCTCGTCGACGCGAATCTCCGGACTCCTTCTCTGCCGGGATTCTTGGGGGTTCCCGACACTAGCGGCTTGGTCAGGTCTCTGACCGAGGAGGGCGATATACGAAGTTTTGCAAAGCAACTGAAACCTTCCAATCTGTGGCTGCTCTCGGGAGGAACCCTAAAGCCCGAGTCACAGAGCCTGCTGAATTCCGATCGGCTTAAGGTGCGCTTGCAAGAGTTGCGCAAAGAGTTCGACTACATTCTCATCGACTCGCCAGCTTTGAACCTCTACGCTGACGCTCTTACCCTGGGCCGGATAGCAGACGGGGTCGTTGTAGTGGTTCAGGCAGATTCCACGCGTCGCGAGTCAGCGCTGAAGGGTTTGCAAACCTTGCGCGAGGCTCACATCGAGGTTTTGGGAGCAGTCCTCAACCGCAGGACGTTTCCCATCCCAGGTTTTGTTTATCGCAGGCTGTAGCTAGACTTCCGTCCGGCTTCATTCCCACCTATCTTTCTCGGATCCTCCAAATTATGAACACCGCTAAACGACGCCTGTTTCTCGGGATGCTCAAGGTGTTTAACCTCGGGCTAATGGTTGGAGCTTTGGGAATCGTCACCGTGTTGGAGGTTCGCCAACAAGGGGGAGGCGTACCTCTTTCTGCTTTCCTGTCGGTGAGGGTGAAACTAATTAATGTTTTGATTTTTTGTGGGATTCTCCTCGCCTGGCACGGCATCTTCTCGCTGTGCGGCCAATATCAATCGCAGCGGCTGGCCCGCTGGCGTTCCGTTATTGCAAATGCCACTCGCGCCACCACATTTGCCTCCTTGTTCTTGGGAGTGGCAGCGATGGTATTTCGAATCACCATGATTACGCCCCAGTTTCTCCTACTATTTTGGATTTGTGCTTCTTCGTTAGTGGCAGGTTCGAGAGTGCTAATACGAGGCGGTCTCGAGCTCGTCCGTGTGCGGGGTCGAAATCTCCGGTACATACTGATTTTGGGAACAAATCATCGCGCCATTGAGTTTGCTCGTCGACTGGATGCCACACCAGAGTGGGGCTACCGGGTGCTTGGATTCGTTGACCGGGAATGGAATGAGGGTGCCAGCCTGGAGAAGCCACATCCCATGTGCTGCAGTCTCGATGAACTCTCGGATTACTTGCGGCGCAATGTGGTTGATGAAGTCGCGAATTATCTTCCCTTGCGGTCTTTCTATGAGCATTCCTCTCGCGTTGCAGTCTTGTGTGAACAGCACGGCATCTTGATGCGCTTCGATCCCGAGATTTTCGATTTGAAGATCGCCCGTGCTCGCGCCGAAGAAATTGATGGGAGGACTCAGATCACGGCGTACCCTACTCAGCGTGAGGGATGGCCAGTGGTTCTGAAGCGCATCCTGGATGTGGCTCTATCCTTCGTGCTCCTATTGGCGGTTGCTCCCGTTCTTGTAGTGGTCGCACTGATGATCAAATTGACCTCAAGAGGACCAATCTTGTTCCTGCAGGAGCGCATAGGACGGAATAAAAGACGATTTTTCATCTACAAATTCCGCACCATGGTGCCGAATGCGGAAAAGCTCCAGCCCGAGCTTGAGCGGCTCAACGAAGCTGCAGGGCCCGTCTTCAAGATTAAGAACGATCCACGAATGACGCCGCTTGGCCGGCTGCTTAGACGCGCCAGAATCGATGAACTGCCCCAGCTATTCAACGTGCTGCGAGGAGACATGAGCCTGGTAGGTCCGCGGCCTCTGCCCTTGCGGGACTATGAAGGCTTCGACCAGGACTGGCAACGTCGGCGTTTCAGCGTACGTCCCGGTATTACTTGTCTGTGGCAAGTCAATGGGCGGAGCAATATTGGTTTTGACCACTGGATGAAGCTTGATCTTCAGTACTTGGATGAATGGTCGATCTGGCTTGACATGAAGATCCTTGCACAAACAATTCCTGCCGTTGTGAAGGGTTCGGGCGCAGCATAAGACGTTGCCACCGGACAAGTCCCCGACATCCCGCCTATCCACGGTCACCGTGAATATTCTCATCATCCATAACAGTTACCAACAGCCAGGTGGAGAGGATGTTGTAGTTGCTCAAGAGACCAGATTGCTGGAGCGAAATGGGCACAGGGTTAGTAGCTATAAGCGTAGTAATGACGAGCTTGATGATCTGCCCTTCGGGCAGCGGCTGGGTCTGATCAGACGAATCATTTCGGCCAGCGATAGCAAGCTTGCTGTCCGCCGCCTGCTTCGCGATCTCAAGCCAGATATTGTTCATGTTCACAACACTTTTGCGATGGTGTCGCCTTCCGTCTACGAAGCATGTGAAGAGGAGAATGTCCCTGTCGTCCAGACCCTCCACAACTACAGACTTCTGTGCCCTGCCGGGACTTTTTATCGAAACGCCGCCCCTTGTGAGGAGTGCGTGACACATAGTCTTCTGCGCAGTGTGCGATACAAATGCTACCGCGACTCGCGCACGATGTCCGGGGCGATTGCACTCATGCTCAAAACGCACCGCTTCCAGCAGACGTGGAATCGACGGATACACGCCTACATCGCGATCAGCCGTTTTGTGAAAGACAAATTCGTACAGGCGGGATTTCCAGCGAGCAAGATATATGTAAAGCCTAATTTTGTAGACCCGGATCCGGGCGAGCGATCCCACTCCGGAGACTACGCTCTTTTTCTAGGACGCCTTAGCCCTGAGAAGGGCATATTAACGCTCTTGGAAGCGTGGGAGCGTCTGCCCTCCGTCGTTCCTCTGGTAATCGCGGGCGACGGACCGATGCGTCCCCGTCTCGAAGAGGAAGCCGCAAGAAAGGGACTCCGGAGCATCCATTTTGCTGGCCAGTTGAGACATGATGAAGCGTACGACGCGATGAAGAAGGCTGCATTCTTGGTCGTTCCCAGCATTTGGCACGAACCGTTTGGCTTGGTTGTCGCGGAGGCTCTCGCGTGCGGAACCCCTGTGCTGGGCGCGTTCGTGGGGTCAATTCAAGAGATGCTGGACGATCAAGTAACGGGGCTGCATTTCCCGCCGGGTGATCCGGACGCACTCGCAAAGAAAGTTGCATGGGCCTGGGGACACCTGCCTGAGTTGGCAGTCATGGCGAAAGCCGGCCGGCGAGTTTACGAGGATCGCTATACCGCAAACACAAACTACAAGCTCTTGATGAATATCTATGCCTCAGCAATTGACATTCACACCGGGTTCAATCGCGATCGGTCGCTTCGTGCCACCGCCTAGCTTTCGGGTCCTCGGCGTTCCGGTGCATGCAGTACAAATTCCGGAAGTCGTTGCGCAGATCCGACTATGGATCGAAGGCGGCGCAAAGGGGCGGTATATAGCCGTTACGGGTATGCACGGAATCGCCGAGTCGCGCGCCGACTCCGAGTTTCGGCTCGCACTCGATTCCGCCGATTTGGTGGTTCCCGACGGGATGCCGCTCGTCTGGTTGGGCCGGTGGCATCGGCATCCACTCAAACGTCGAGTCTATGGGCCAGAGCTGATGGAAACATTCTGCCGTGAAACCGAAGCTACTTACCGTCATTTCTTTTATGGAGGCGTCCCCGGAACCGCAGAACGCCTCGCGGACTCGCTTCGGCGACGTTATGGGATCGTAGTGGCGGGCACCTATTGTCCGCCATTCCGCCCGCTTACGGAAGAAGAACAGCGGGACGTTATATCGCGTATCGACGCCGTGTCCCCGGATGTTTTGTGGG
>Ga0187890_10003081_pt1 | contig 11551 bp, 9 predicted proteins | sample June2016WEW_21_1_FD_133005 | JGI IMG/M metagenome (GOLD analysis project Ga0187890, IMG submission 133005) | Peatland microbial communities from SPRUCE experiment site at the Marcell Experimental Forest, Minnesota, USA - June2016WEW_21_10 | ecosystem: Environmental > Terrestrial > Soil >... | reverse complement strand
TGGGAGCCGCGTGTCTCGTGACGCTCAAAAACGAGGAGGCCGCAGGCGGCCGATAAGGTCATGCCGAGGCAGGCAATTTCGAGCGCTGACTCGCGATGCGCCAAAATGTTGATGCCAAATAAATCATGCAAAAAAAGGTCTTGCATGAGGCAGGCAAAAGCAATGAAAACCACCGCCGCGGTTGTGCTGATCAAGATCGATTCGGCCCGGTTGCGATTGATCGCGACCGCCGCCGCCAGCAAGAGCATACCGGCAGCCGAGAGATAATTCATAAGGGCGATCGCCGTTGCCCCTACGTCGACACTGATGCTTCCGGTAATCCCGTTCCTGAAGCCAGGGCTCACGCTCGTCCAGACCGGATTCGCCAAAAATGGCAGTGGCAACATTTGAATGATCATCAAAATCGCCGGAAGTGCCGCGCCGAGGAGATAGGGACGCGAAACCACCTCGGACATATGCTGCGCCTCGCGTGCAGGCAATTTGACCGAAACGAGAATAAGCCCGGCCGCGAGCAGGAATGGAATGAGATAAGGAAGAAGAAGTCCATCCACTGTAACGATCACTGGACAAAGCCCAATAAGGCCGAGGAGAATGAAATGAGCAGAAGACATGTGATTTGATCTGGTCTGGAAGGAATTGAAAAAGTTTTGAGGATCGCGTTCATACAGGACATTCGCCTGCAAGTCACGATGCGGTCGCGCGCATTACGTGGTTGCGGATTCGCTTGTTTGCGTCTGCGCAAACCATCGATAAACCTCGCGAATGCCTTCTTCGAGGCCGGTTTTCGGCCGCCAGCCGAGCGCCGCCAATCGGCTTGAATCCATCAGTTTGCGCGGCGTGCCATCTGGCTTGCTGGTATCGAAAACGAGTTTCCCTCCGAAGCCGATGACACGGCCAACCGTCTCGGCAAGCTGGCGGATGCTGACGTCGGAGCCGGCGCCACAATTGATCGGCTCGCTGCCATCATAGCGATCCATCAGAAACACCACGGCATCGGCCAAATCATCGACATAGAGAAACTCACGCATGGGAGTTCCGGTACCCCAGACGACAACCTCCGTTTTGCCATCGGCCTTGGCCGCGTAAAATTTTCGGATAAGGGCCGGCAAGACATGGCTCGTCGAAAGATCGAAATTGTCGTTCAGGCCGTAGAGATTGCATGGCATGATCGAAATATAGCGTCGGCCATACTGGCGCCGGTACGCCTGACACAGTTTGATCCCGGCGATTTTCGCAACCGCGTACCATTCGTTGGTTGGCTCGAGTGGACCGGTCAACAGCGCGTCTTCCTTGATCGGTTGCGGCGCGAATTTCGGATAGATGCAGGATGATCCAAGAAAGACAAGCTGCTCGACATCGGCCAGATGCGCAGCCTGAATGACATTCGTCTCAATCACGAGATTATCGAAAAGAAAATCCGCGGGGTAAGAGTCATTCGCAAGGATTCCGCCGACTTTGGCGGCGGCGAGGATGATCACATCAGGCTTGGCCCGAGCCACCCATTGCCGGACGGCGTCCTGCTCGCGCAGATCGACATCGCGACGATCCACCGTCAGGATTTCCGCGTCTTCGCCCTCGAGCCGGCGCATGATCGCAGAGCCAACCATGCCACGATGGCCGGCGACCCAAATTCGCCGTTTGTGCCCGGCACTTGCCGAAAGCTGATCCATGCAACGCTCCTCAGATCCGGCCACGTTTCTTCATGACGATCAAGTCGCTCGCGACCATGTCCGATACGAGCTGTGGAAATTCGACCGTGTGCTTCCAGCCGAGTTTCTTGAACGCCTTGCTGGGATCGCCGAGAAGGAGATCGACCTCCGTCGGACGAAAATAACGCGGATCGATCTCGACGAGGACCCGGCTGGTTTTTTTGTCGAAACCACGCTCTTCGACTCCGGTTCCTTTCCACCCTATTTCGATACCAAGCTCTGCAAAGGCACGCTCGACGAATTCGCGCACCGTATGGGTTTCCCCTGTCGCCAAGACATAATCGTCGGGCTCGGGATGTTGCAGAATCCGCCACATGCCCTCGACGTAATCGCGCGCGTGGCCCCAATCCCGCTTGGCATCGAGGTTGCCCAAAAATAGCCTGTCCTGAAAGCCCAAATGGATTGCCGCGACCGCGCGGGTGATTTTTCGCGTGACGAAGGTCTCGGCCCTCGTCGGACCTTCATGATTGAAAAGGATTCCATTCGAAGCGTGTAGCCCATAGGCTTCGCGGTAATTGATCGTGATCCAGTAAGCATAGAGCTTTGCGGCGGCGTAGGGCGAGCGGGGATAAAATGGCGTTTCCTCGTTTTGCGGGACCGCCTGCACCTTTCCATAAAGCTCCGAAGTCGATGCCTGATAGAAACGGGTTCTTTGCTCAAGGCGCAGGATGCGGATCGCTTCGAGAAGGCGGAGCGTGCCAAGCGCGTCCGCATTCGCCGTGTATTCCGGCGTCTCGAAACTGACCTGGACGTGGCTTTGCGCGGCGAGGTTGTAAATTTCGTCGGGCTGAACCTCCTGCACGATGCGAATGAGGTTCGTTGAATCGGTGAGGTCACCATAATGCAACAAAAAATCGCCGATATGCTCATGCGGGTCGTGATATAAATGATCGACTCGGTCGGTATTGATCAATGATGACCGCCGCTTCACGCCATGAACAATGTAGTTTTTGGACAGAAGGAGTTCGGCAAGCAAGGCGCCATCCTGTCCGGTAATGCCAGTAATCAAAGCTACTTTTTTCGATGCCATGCGAGATAAAACCTCAAACTCGTGCTCCAGCCGGAGCGGACGTAGTACTGTCTATTATATCAATGCAACGCTAGCAGAAAAGCAATGTTCACGCCCTGCCTAATCACCGCGGCATTATAACGCTTTCCCGCGCGGGCGCACGCTCGAAACCGGTTTGGCGTGGACGATTTCGCCCTCGTTCCTGTTCAGCTCTCTCCTTGCGCTTGGGCGACCGAGACCGCGGTCATATTGATGATGCCGCGCACTGTCACCGAAGGCGTCAGTATGTGGGCGGGTTTGGCGGTGCCGAGAAGAATTGGACCGACAGGCTGGGTGTCGGCCATGATCATTGTCATCGTGTAGGCAATATTGGCGGCGTCGAGATTGGGCATGACAAGAACATTCGCCTCGCCCTTCAGACGCGAGGCCGGCAACACAAGATCGCGCATTGCCTGCGACAAAGCGGTATTGGCCTGCATCTCTCCATCGGCTTCAAGATCTGGGGCGCGCTCGCGGAGGATTTCCAGTGCATCGCGCATCTTAATGGTCGAGGGCGTGTCATCCGAACCAAAATCCGAATGCGACACGAGGGCGATTTTCGGCTCGATCCCAAAGCGGCGAACGTGGGCAGCGCACATCAGCGCGATTTCCGCGATCTCGGGGGCGGAGGGATCGCGCCGGACATGCGTGTCGGCGATAAAAAAGGGACCCTTATTGGTAATCATCAAGCACATCGCGGCAAGATCATTCGCTCCAGGAACGAGCCCGATGATGTCCTTGATATAGGGCACGTGCGGATTGAAACGCCCGTCGAGCCCGCAAATCATCGCGTCGGCGTCGCCACGTTTCACCGCGATCGCCGCGATCACCGTCGAATTTGTCCGGACCAAGGCGCGCGCGGCCTTGGGCGTAATCCCATGCCGTCCGGCCGACTCAAGACAGGTCTCGACATAGTCACGATACCGCGGATCGTTACCTGGATCGATGAGTTCGAAGTCCTTTCCAGAGCGCACAGACAGCCCAAATCGCTCTATGCGGGCCTCGATAACTTCCGGACGGCCAACGAGAATCGGTTTGGCAACCCCTTCTTCGACGACGGTTTGGGTTGCGCGCAGGACTCGTTCATCCTCGCCCTCCGCATAAATCACCCGCATCGGGCACGCTTTGGCGGCTTGCATCACGGGCTTCATGACGAAGCCGGAACGGAACACAAAGCGCGACAATGTCTCTTCATAAAGTGTAAAATCAGTGATCGGCCTTTTCGCGATGCCCGAGTCCATCGCAGCCCTTGCAACCGCCGGCGCGATGCGCAGTATCAAGCGCGGATCGAAAGGCGATGGAATGAGGCTGTTCTTGCCGTAATTCCGCGCCTCGCCGCCATAGGCCCTGGCGACCACGTCGGACGGCGGCTCATGCGCCAGTTGCGCGATCGCGCGGCTTGCGGCGAGCTTCATTGCCTCGTTGATGCTCGTGGCCCCAACATCGAGAGCGCCGCGAAAAATATAGGGAAAGCAGAGGACGTTGTTCACCTGATTGGGGAAATCGGACCGCCCCGTGCAAATCAGGGCGTCCGGCCGCGCCGCGGATGCGGCAGCAGGCTCGATTTCCGGCGTGGGATTGGCCAGCGCCATGACCAGCGGCCGTTCGGCCATCTCCTTGACCATCTCCGGCGTCAAGACGCCTCCCGCCGAAAGCCCGAGAAAAATATCGGCGCCGCCGATGACATCTTTGAGCGTCCGCGCGGCGGTGTCTTGGGCATAGATCTCCACTTGGCTATTCATCAGGGCTTTACGGCCGCGATAAACGACGCCCTCGATGTCGGTGACGAAAATGTTCTCGCATTTGGCGCCGAGAACGACGAGAAAATCGAGGCAAGCGAGCGCCGCCGCGCCAGCGCCTGAGGTCACGATCTTGACGGAGCCGAGGGTTTTGCCAGTAATCTCCATGGCATTGAGGACCGCCGCGCCGACGATGATCGCGGTGCCGTGCTGATCGTCGTGAAACACCGGAATCGCCATGCGTTGGCGCAGCTTGCGCTCGACCTCGAAACATTCCGGCGCCTTGATATCCTCGAGATTGATGCCGCCAAAGGTAGGCTCCAGCGCGGCCACGATATCGACCAGGCGGTCGACATCGGTCTCCGCGAGTTCAATATCGAAAACGTCGATGCCGGCGAATTTCTTAAAGAGAACCGCTTTGCCTTCCATCACGGGTTTGCCGGCCAGGGGACCGATGTTGCCTAGTCCCAAGACCGCGGTGCCGTTGGTCACCACCGCAACGAGATTTTGCCGGACTGTGAGTTCGGCTGCCGCGCTGGGATCGGCGGCGATCGCGAGGCATGCGGCGGCGACGCCGGGCGAGTAGGCAAGCGAGAGATCATGCTGCGTGGCAAGCGGCTTGGTTGCCACAATCTCGAATTTGCCGGGACGAGGCGAACGATGGTAGAGGAGCGCGCTCGACGCCAAATCGGAGCTAATGGAGTCGGCCATGAACCAGCTTTCTATTATAATATAACGCACGGGATAGCTGGACCCCGCGCCGATGTCCACTATCGCGAGGAGCGAGTTTGACACGCCTGCGTGCCTCTGGATTACGATAGACGGATGAAACAAAGCCAATCCATGGCCGCTAGCGAAGCAAGCCGTATCGACATTGTCCATGACGTGGCGGGCCTCCGGGCGAGGCTTGCGGAATGGCGGCGCGCGGGCGAGACGATCGGCCTTGTACCGACCATGGGCGCGCTTCATGCCGGACATATTTCCCTTGTCGATGAAGCCAAAAAACACGCTGGCAAGATTGTTCTGTCGATTTTCGTCAACCCAACGCAATTCGCACCGGGGGAAGATTTCGGCGCCTATCCGCGATCTCTCGAGGCAGACGTGGCCAAATTTGCCTTTGCCGGAGGCGATTTGGTTTTCGCGCCCGCGCAAGAGGAAATCTATCCGCCCGGCTTTGCAACCACGCTCGCCATGGGCGGTCCGGCGACTGCCGGACTTGAGGATCGGTTCCGGCCGGCGCATTTTGCTGGCGTCGCGACCATCGTGGCAAAGCTCCTCAACCAGAGCCGGCCAGACGTCGCGATCTTCGGCGAGAAAGACTATCAGCAGTTAAAAGTCGTGACCCAAATGGTCCGCGATCTCGATTTCGAGACCAGGATTGCCGGTGCGCCGACGGTGCGCGAGACTGACGGATTGGCGCTCTCGTCGCGCAATGTCTATTTGTCGGTAAAAGAGCGGGCCATTGCGCCTTCTCTGTATGCGGCCCTTCGCCGGTGTGCCCGCGACATCAGTGAAGGGGTCACGATCGAGACCGCTCTCGATACCGCCCGGAAAACTGTCGCGGCGGCTGGGTTCGTCACGGATTATTTCGAAGCGCGCCACGCGGAAACTTTGGCGCCGGTCATTTCGCGCGACGAGGGGCCGATCCGGCTTTTGGCGGCGGCGAAATTGGGGAAAACCCGGCTTATCGACAACATCGGCCTCTAAGTCATTATGATTTTGGATTGAACCAATCCAAAAAACCGGTTTCCACTTATCCTCATCCCGCTCTAAGCCGGTACTGGGTCGGTCCGCCTACCGCCGGTCCCTAAGGAGCAAACATGTTTCACCTATTGCATGAGCTTTCGCCCAAACAGCGCAGCGCGGTTTTGGCGAGCTATCTCGGCTGGACGCTCGATGCTTTCGATTTCTTCATTCTCGTCTTCGTCATGGACGACATCGCGAAAGAATTCGGCACCGACGTAAAGGAAGTGACCTTCGCGATCTTCCTGACTTTGGCGGCAAGACCATTGGGCGCCCTTGTCTTTGGCCTCGCCGCCGACCGCTTCGGCCGAAGGCCTGTGCTGATGATCGACATTCTTAGCTTTTCCGCGCTCGCATTCGCCTCGGGCTTTGCTCCGAGCCTTGGTTTTCTCCTTATCCTTCGCACGCTCTATGGCGTGGCCATGGGCGGCGAATGGGGTGTCGGCGCTTCACTCACGATGGAAACAATTCCCCCTAAAACGCGGGGCGTGGTGTCGGGGATTCTTCAAACCGGCTATCCGAGCGGCTACCTACTCGCTTCGATCACCTATTTCGCACTTTATGGCACAATCGGCTGGCGCGGCATGTTCATGGTGGGCGCGCTGCCCGCGCTGCTCGTCCTTTTCATTCGCGCCAAAGTCGATGAATCTCCGGCGTTCTTGGCTCGCACCAACGTAAGACAAGACTCAAGTTTCGGCAGAATGCTGCGCGACAATGCCGGACGCTTCCTCTATGTCGTTTTGCTCATGACGGCTTTCAATTTCTTCAGCCATGGCACGCAAGACCTCTACCCGACCTTCCTGCGGCTGCAACATCATTTCGCGCCACAGACCGTCGGTCTCATCGCGATCGTCTATAATATCGGCGCGATCCTCGGCGGAATGACATTTGGCGCTTTATCGGAAAGGATCGGCCGCCGCCGGGGCATCGTGATCGCGGCGCTGGGCGCGCTTCTTGTCATTCCGCTTTGGGCCTATGGCACGAGCCCCGTTCTGCTCGCCACCGGCGCCTTCTTCATGCAGTTTGCTGTCCAAGGCGCATGGGGCATCGTGCCAGTGCATCTCAATGAGCTGTCGCCGCACGAAGTGCGCGGCACGTTCCCAGGCTGTGCCTATCAGATCGGCAATTTGCTCGCCTCCGCGAACGCTACACTTCAGGCGTCGATTGCCGTTGCCAATGGCGGCAATTATGCCTTTGCGCTTGCTCTCGTCGCCGCGCTTGTCGCGGTGGTGCTTGCCTGCCTCACGGCGTTCGGCAGCGAAGCGCGTGGCATCAAATTTCCCGGCTGCCCGGAAAATCCGGCGAATGGTTAGGTGCGGTCATGGCCAGCGGACAAAAGATCGTTCGTGTGACGGTCAGCGGCAGAGTCCAAGGTGTCGGCTACCGCGCCTGGACACAAATCGAGGCGACGTCGCGAGGCATTTCGGGCTGGGTAAGAAATCGCTCGAACGGCGATGTCGAAGCTCTCTTCGCCGGTCCGCCGGACTCCGTCGAGGTCCTTTGCGCGGCCTGTTGGCGTGGTCCCGCACATGCGCGGGTCGATAAGGTGGAGGTCACGCAAGCCAGCGCGGCGGCGCTCGCGGAGCCGGGTGCGGGACCGGGGTTTCGCCTAGTCGCTACGCTTTGATGCAGCGCATTTAGAGCGTGATGGGATTAAGCTGAAGCTGTTCCTCGGTTTGCGAAGGATCGTTGGCGCTTTCGCCAGGTAGAAACGCGTCGAACGCCGCCCAAAACAATTCGCGAAAACAATCACGCTCCATCAGGATTTCGTGGCGGGCGTGCGCCAATGTGATGCATTTACCCGCCTTGAGGCGGCTCGCGAACTGTTCCGCCGCAGCGGAATCGACCAGGCGATCGGCGCCAGCGGCCATGATCAAGACCGGAGTTAAAATGCGGCGCGGATATTCCACATCCTCGAAGCGCCGCATGAGATGGAAAGCGGCGTTGATCCAGCCAATCGTCGGATCGGCGATAGCAAGGCCTGGCGCTGCTTCGATGATCGCCGCTCCTCGCGCATGGCGTCTTGGATCGGACGTCAAGACATTGCCCTCGAAGTTCACCGACATATAGGGTATTGGGCCACCGCCCGGCACGAACCGGCGGCCCTGCCCGAGAATGACCAGCGTCTTGGCGAGAAACCGCACCGTAGCCGCGAAGCGTAGCCCGTAAATATTAATCATCGGCGCGGTGAGCGCCATACGCGCGAATGGTGAGCGGCCAGCGTGCGCCATTGCCAGTGCGATCGCCCCGCCCATGGAATGGCCGAGCGCGAACCAGGGCGGCCGGCAGTAAGGTTCGAGAACCTGTCCAACCAATGCATCGAGATCGCGCTCATAGGCGCGGAAATCGCCAACATGGCCTTTGCGGGGATTGCCCGCGAGGCGGCCGGAGTTGCCTTGCCCGCGCCAATCCAGGATCGCGACATCGAAATTCCGGCTCAGCAATTCGCCGATAACCTCGAAGTATTTTTCAATGAATTCCGCGCGTCCCGGCAAAATCGCGATGGTTCCGGCGCACTCTGCGCCGCAACTCCAACGCGCCGCCCGCAGGGTCCATTTATCCCGCGCCGTGATGGCGGAGACTATGGCGCCGGGAGGCGCCGGATTTTCCAAAATCGGACATAGTTCCATTGCGAAATTTCGATGCTCCAACTCTTTGAAACCGAGCGGTTCTTTTTCGATCGCGCACTTCCATGCGACAGGGAAGCGCTCTGGGCTTTCCACGGACGGAATTTCTACCGGAGGCCGCCGTCTGCGCCGAGGGATATTACCGGCGGAATTTTTGCCTGTCTCGCTCCTCTTGCAAAGCCAAACCCTATCCCCACATCGGCAATACGCGGGCCACTTCAGGACGCGAGAGCGGAGCTAAACCTCGGACGCAGCAGTGAAATTGCTGGCTGAAGTTTCGCGCCGTTTTGTAAACGTGTTTGGTGCAACACCTCTACTCGCTTTATTCAAGGAGGTTAGTGAGATGCGTCAGTTTGATCTTTCCCCCCTATATCGCTCGACCATCGGGTTTGACCGCTTGTTCAATATGATTGATCAGGCCGCTGGGCTCGAAGCCGTGCCAAGCTACCCGCCCTATAATATCGAACGCACTGGCGAGAACGCCTACCGGATATCGGTGGCGGTCGCGGGTTTCGCTGCGACGGATCTCTCGCTGGAAACCAAGGAAAATACCCTCACCATTCGTGGTTCGCGCGAGCGTGAGAGCGAGAACGTAACGACTAAAGCGGAAGTGCTGTATCAAGGAATTGCCGCCCGTTCGTTCGAGCGCCGCTTCCAACTCGCGGATCACGTCCATGTGACCGGGGCGAGCCTTGAAAATGGCTTGCTTCATGTCGATTTGCTTCGTGAACTCCCCGAGGCGCAGAAACCACGCCAGATCCCTATTGCAATCGAGGGCGCAAATCCGCCGGTTGCGACATCAAAGGCAGCGTAACCCCGCGCGTTGGTTGGCCCTCCCGGACCCCGCTCGGCGGTAAGGGCGTCTCTATGAGACGCCCTTTTTTTCGCCCCAATTTTTGAATGCTCAAATTGGTGGTGGCTTGCTATCATTTGTATCAGATGAGTTCGAGTCCCGCGGTCATGGCAAGCATCAGGAAACGGTCCACATCGGAAGGAAGTGTCGCATAGGACGTCACCAGCCGGACGAAAACTTCGTCCTTTGCCGGGGGCGGGCAGCCATGGCTGCCGTCACGAAATTTCCAAGGGTAATAAAGCGCTCCGCCTGCTTTCAGTGCCGCGTCGATCGCGCCAGGTAGGATTGCGAAGACTTCATTCGCCTCGCAGGGCCAGGGCATGCGAACGCCCGGAACTTTGGTCAAGCCTCGGGCGAGCCGTCTTGCCTGGTCATTCGCCCTCACCGCCAGATCGAGCCAATGGCCGTTCTCAAGGTAGGCGGCCATTTGTGCGCCGAGAAATCGCCCTTTCGATAAGGTATGCCCGCTGCGTTTTCGCTGAAAGGGCAGGCCCGCAGCTTTCAAGGGATCGAAAAAGATCACAGCCTCGCAGGCGAGCGCGCCGTTCTTCGTGGCGCCGAACGACAAGACGTCGATGCCGGCCTTCCAGCTCATTTCGGCCGGCGTGCATTGGAGGGAAACGAGGGCATTGGCGAAACGGGCGCCGTCCATGTGGACCACAAGGCCGGTATCATGCGCGAGTGCGGTGAGATCGGCCAGCTCCATGCAAGTGTATATCGTCCCACTTTCAGTGACTTGCGAAAGAGACAAGGCGGCAGGCTGGACCTGCTTTTCGAGTCCGCGTGGAAAATCCGCAAGCACCGATTTGAAATCCGCCGGCGCGATCTGGCCTGCGCGGCCGGCAATGCCGATGAGCTTGGCGCCTCCCGTGAACATTTCCGGGGCGCCGCACTCATCTTCCATGACATGAGCTTGCATATGGCAGAAAATCGCGCCGAAGGGCGGAGAAATTGCGCCAAGCGCAAGCGCGTTCGCGGCAGTTCCCGTGTTGACAAGGAAACTGGCGATTTTTCGTTCGAAGACGTTCTCGAGAAGCCGCGCGGCCTTAGCGGTCAAAGAGTCCTGGCCATAGGCCGGAGCCGTGCCCTCGTTCGTGGCGAGAACCGACGCGAGGATGGTTTGACTGGCACCTGCGGTGTTGTCGCTCGCGAAATCCATGGTATCCCAGGCCTGGAGGCAGGATGGGTGCACCCCGGCGCACCCGCGATCGACACTCGCATGGTGGCAGACCTTCCTCTTTTTGCCTGGCCGCCGCCGATTCGCAAAGATAATTTTCAACGCTTGTTAAACTCACGGAAATCTGCAATCTTACATTCTTAGGACAGCGTTACTGACCATTTAAGGTCGGAACAACGCTGACGGCGCATACTCCTCGGCCGGAATTGATGCAAATCCATAGCTGAATCAGCGCGATGGGCGCAGGCCGGCGACGCACGCCCCGAAGGCCAGCGTGGCTCGGTTCTTGCCAGAAGGCTGCGCGTCTTACTTGGCTTACTGGCCTGCGCTAGAGAGTCCCTGTGGCAGCGCGGTTTTATGGCATGGTTTTATGGCACGGTTTAATGGAAAGTGTGAGATGACCGATCCGATCTTGACCGGCCCGATCCACCTCGATCCTGGGCTGCCGGCCGCGCAAGGCCTTTATTCGCCAGACAATGAGCATGACGCCTGCGGGGTCGGTTTCGTCGCCGATATGCACAATCGCAAGTCACATGAAATTATCGGCATGGGCCTCGAGATTCTACGCAATCTCGATCATCGCGGCGCGGTCGGCGCCGACCCCATGGCGGGCGATGGCTGTGGCATGCTGGTTCAGATCCCACACCGCTTTTTT
>Ga0187890_10003074_pt1 | contig 11556 bp, 9 predicted proteins | sample June2016WEW_21_1_FD_133005 | JGI IMG/M metagenome (GOLD analysis project Ga0187890, IMG submission 133005) | Peatland microbial communities from SPRUCE experiment site at the Marcell Experimental Forest, Minnesota, USA - June2016WEW_21_10 | ecosystem: Environmental > Terrestrial > Soil >... | reverse complement strand
GCCCCAGCTCAGCGTTGACCCTGGCCGCCTCCCGCTTGATGTCGCCCAGGGCGGCGATCATCCGCCGGGGCAGGCGGAGCCGGCTGATGGGAAAGTTGGTCACCGCCCGCTGAGTGCTGGCCCCGAAGTAGGCCTCGGCGGGGACTTCCAGCTCACCCATGGAATCCCGCTCAAGGCGGGACGATCCGTCGCTCATCGTTGGGAGTCTACCGGCTGGGATCGGGTGCCCGGCTCCGCGGGGGCCCGATCGTAGAGCATCCGGCTGACCCAACTGTCAGCTCCGGACTCGGGCGGCCGCCGGACCACCCGGTATCCCTCGAAGCGCCGCAGCACCAGGCAGATCAGGATCCCCAACGCCGTGACGGCATAGGGGCCGGGGGCCCCGGTGAGCCATAGGACGACCGGCAGCCCCGCGAAAGCCAGCAGGACCCCGAGGGGGCTCTTGCGCAGGGCTCCTCCCAGGATGATCAGGGCCAGGATGAAGACGAAGCCCTGCCACCACCAGAGTGCCACCGCGCCGGTGGCGCTGGCCACCCCCCTTCCCCCGTTGTACTGGAGATAGATCGGCCAGCCGTTGCCGATCACGGCGCAGAGGCCGACCCCGGCCACCTCCCAGGCGGGGCCCCGGAGCCACACCGCCGCCAGTACCGGGAGCAGCCCCTGGCAGAACTGCAGCGGTCCCACCAACGCCGCCGCCAGCAGGCCCACGCTGTGGAAGAGATTGCTGGTGCCAATCTGGCCGGTGCCGACCTGGCGCAGGTCGACCCCGGCCAGTCTGCCCACGATCCACCCTGCCGGGATCGAGCCGGCCAGGTAGGCGGCGGTCCCGATCAGCACCACGCCGAGCGGCTGCGCCACCGGCGGGAGCGCTGCGACGGCCATCAGCTGGGCAGGGGCAGGTCGGCCACGGCAGCGGCGCCGATCAGGCCCGGGCCGGTGTGCAGCGCGATCACCGGAGTGAGGCTGAGTCGCTGGACGTCCAGTTCGCCGAAGCGCTCCTTGAGCTGGGCGGTGAGCTCCGGCACTGTCGCCGGTGAGTCACCGCAGAACACCGCGAGGCGGAGGGGACCGGCTGCGAGCGTCCTTTCGCGGAGGTGCTCAGCGACAGCCCGGAGCGCCCGCCGGGTGCCCCGAACGAGGCCCAGACGCTGCACGTCCCCGCCGGTGAAGGCAAACAGCGGGCGGACGTGGAGGATGTCCCCGCTGAAGCCCGCCAACGCCGGGACCCGACCGCTGCGGACCAGGTAGCGCATGGTCTCCAGGGCGGCGATCACCCGGGCGCTGGCTGCCACCTCGCGGGTGTGGGAGACCGCCTCTTCGAGGCCCAGGCCAGCGGCACAGGCCGCCGCAGCCGCCTCGGCCACCAGGGTGTAGCCACCGGCGGCGGTCCCGATGTCCAGGATCACCACCTGCTTCTCGGGGGCTTCGGCGCGGAGCATGTCGGCGGCCAAACGGGCCGACCGTGCCATCATCGAAAAGCGCTCAGGAATGGCGAGGCAGAGGATCTGGCGGACGGCGATGGCCCGGAAGACCTTCAGGTACTCTCCCGGCGAAGGGGAGCTGCTGGTGGGGAGCAGGCCGGGTCCCCCCAGCCTCGCGTAGAGCTCGTCGCTGGTGATGTCAACGCCATCCCGAAGTGACAACCCATCGACCTGGATTGACATCGGGATGACATTCACCCAGGGAGCATCACCCAGGGAGGGCGGCAGGCACGCCCCGCTGTCGACCACCAGCGCCGTCTGAGCCACCGGCCCCACTAGGGCACCGCCTCAGAGCCGTTGGGGGAGGGCCCTGGGCGATCCCCCAACGCGCCTTCCTGGCCAGGGAGGGCCGGACGCGCGCTGTCCGCCCTGGTCATCTCGTGCACCTCTCCCTCCACTGCGGCCACCCGGACCACCGAGGACCATCTCGCCCACACCGGGGCGATCCGGCCCACTCCCAGCCGACCACGTCGCCCGAAGCTAAGGATATTGCCCAAGGCAATCGCGGTAGATCGTCATCAGCCGGGCCAGCATGGCCGACATCTCATGATGACGCTCCGCCTCTTGACGTGCCAGGCGTCCTCTCCGGGCCAATTCCTGCGGGTCTCGCTCCGCCCGCTCCAGGATCTCAGTGATCGACCGGACGAGAGCCCGCGGGTCCAGCCTGGCGGCGATCTCACCGACCAGCTCCGCCCCGCCTGCCGGAGTTGCGGCCACCGCACTGCCGCTGGCCATGGCCTCCAGCAGTGCGATCGACAACCCCTCGGCACTGGAGGGAAGGCAGAAGAGGTCCACCGCCCTCCAGAAGTCCACCCGCTGGTCGGTGGTCAGCAGCTGTCCCAGGTAGAGCACGCGAGGGTCCCGCTGGGCCTCCCGGACCCGGTCTTGAAGCACCCCGCTGCCGGCCACGATGAGCCGGGTATGAGGACCCAGCCGGGCCGCCTGGAAGCCGGCCAGGAGTTCGCGCACCCCCTTCTCCGGGTCCAGCCGACCAGCGTACCCCACCACCAATCGAGCCCCGGCCAGCCGGCCCTGTCGGAGCTTCGACGGTCCAGGGCTGAAGCGCTTGGTGTCGACGGCGTTGGGGACGACCACGATCCGATCCTGGTCAACCCCCACCTCACTCAGCTGGAGGCGGTGTTCGTCGGCGAAGACGATCACCCGCTGATAGCCGCGCAGCCGCGGCGCCCAGAAGCGATGGAGCTCGCGCATCACCAGCGCCCGGCCGGTCCCCCTTCTTCCGAAGGGGAGGTGGAAGGTGGCCACCGTGGCTGCACCTCTCCTCCGGGCCTCTCGCCCCAGCCAGCCGTCCGCGAGGGTGAAGCTGAGTGAGGCGTGAACCACCTCCGGACTTGTCCGGGCCAGCCAGTTCGACATCTGACGGCGGAAACCCGGACCGGGCACCGTGACCGTTTTGAAGCGCCAGGTGGGCCAGCCGATCCGGTGGGCCTCGTCCACGGGGACGCCCGATCCGTCCCTGGTGGCGTGGTGGAACCAGACCTCGGCGCCCTCAGACAACAGGCCGCTCACGACATCCGACGAGTAGGAGGTGAGCCCATCCGCTCGGGCTCCCACGGCGTGGCCGAACCAGGCCAGCCGCAGCCGCTCGGCGTCGCCCGGCTCAGAGGGCGGGGAGGTCAATGAACCGGTCCCGGTTGAAGGGGTACCACTGCTCCGGCCAGCGCCGAACCGCCGCCTCGAAGACCGGGATTATCTGACCGAGCGCGGTCGCGGGGTCCGTACCGGGTTCGATCCAGACCGGCGGATGCACCTCGACCAGATATCCGCCTCCCGGGCGCCGGACGCAGGTGGCGGGCACCAAGGGCGCCCCGGTCCGGGCGGCCAGCGCGGCCGGCGCGGTCGAGAACCGGGCCAGATGCCCCAGGAACGGGACCACCACCGACGGGGTCTCACCGGGGATGTCCGCGACCAGGGCGACCCACTTTCCCGAGCGCAGCGTCCGGAGCAGGGTCCTCGGCGACCGGGATGCCAGGACCACCCGGAACCCGATCTCCGCCCGGGCCCAGATCACCAGGTTGGCCAAGGTGGGGTTGCCCTCATCGGCCATGACCCCGGTGAGATCAATTCTGTGGGCCAGCGCGAATGCGCCGGGGACGTCCCAGCTGCCGTAGTGGATCGTCACCAGGATCCCGCCGTGGCCGGTCAAATTGAGGGGATCAAGATTGGCCTCGACCCCGAACGTCTGCATCTCGGAGACCACTCGGGTCCGGGGAAGGTGGTGGGCGTAGAGGAAATCGAGCGAGGTCCTGGCGTACTCCCGAAAGCTGCGGGCGGCCAGCCTGCGGGCCTCCCAGCGGTCGAGCTCGGGGAAGGCCGCCCGGTAGTTGCGGATGGTCACCCGGCGGCGCTCCGGCTGGAGCGCGAAGGCGGCGTTGCCAAGGGCGTCGGAGAGGCGATATCGACGCCTGCCCAGCAGTCTCACCCCCGCGGCGGTGACGTTGAGGCCGAGCCGGAGGCCGAAGGGGGGAAGCGCCGGTCCACTCTGAGGCATAACCGGATTGTCGCAGTCGATTCGGACTCGCCCATGGGCGGCTCTGGTAGTACGGTCGGCCCGTGAACCGACTCGCCCGCGAGACCAGTCCCTACCTGCTGCAGCACCAGAACAATCCGGTGGACTGGTACCCCTGGGGGGAAGAGCCGTTCCTCCGGGCCCGGCGAGAGGACCGGCCGATCCTGGTGAGCGTGGGCTACTCCGCCTGCCACTGGTGCCATGTGATGGCCCACGAGTCCTTCGAGGATCCGGTGCTGGCCGCCGTCCAGAACCGGCTGTTTGTCAGCATCAAGGTGGATCGGGAGGAGCATCCCGACGTGGACCGGGTCTTCATGGACGTGGTCCAGGCCCTGACCGGGGGCGGTGGCTGGCCGATGACGGTCTTCCTGCTCCCGGACGGCCGCCCCTTCTTCGCCGGCACTTACTTCCCGCCCCAGGACCGGATGGGGCTGCCCGGGTTCGGCCGGGTCCTGGGGTCTGTGGCGCAGGCCTACCGAGAGCGCCGGGAGGAGGTGGTCGCCACTGCCGAGAAGCTGAGCCTGGCCCTGGCTCCCGCGCCTCTGGTGCCGGCTTTGCCCTCGGAGGAGCTGCTGACCAGGACCACCGCCGCCGCCGAGGGGAGGCTGCTCGGGGCCGCCGACCCTGACAACGGAGGCTTCGGCGGGGCGCCCAAGTTCCCTCAGTGCGCGGTCCTGGAGTTCCTTCTCGCCCGCCACGTCCTCAACCACAAGGAGGCCAGCTGGGAGGTGGTTGAGCGAGCCCTCCAGGGGATGGCCGCGGGCGGGATCCGGGATCAGCTCGACGAAGGGTTCCATCGATACAGCGTCGACGGACGCTGGGCGGTCCCTCACTTCGAGAAGATGCTCTATGACAACGCTCAGCTGGCCCGCATCTTCCTCCACGCCTGGCAGGCCCATCACCATCCCGGGCACCTCGACCTGGCCCGGCGCACCCTCGATTTCCTGCTGCGGCGGATGGAGCTGCCCGGGGGAGGCTTCGCGGCCAGCCTGGACGCCGACACCGCCGCGGGTGAGGGCGCCCCCTACCTCTGGAGTACGGAGGAGGTCGCTCTCGTGGTGGGAGAGGAACGGCTCGCCTTGGCCCAACGGCTCTTCTCGGGCCCCGGCGAGGCGGTCACCGACCAAGGGGGGTGGGTGCTGCGCGGCGGCCAGGATCTGGCCGGCCTGGCGGAGGAGTTGGGGGTCACCGCGGCCGAGCTCGAGGCAGAGAGGGAGGCCATGGTCGGCCTGCTGGCGGCGGCCCGGGCCGCCCGGCCCCAGCCCGGCCGCGACCCCAAGCTGATCGTGGGTTGGAACGCTCTGGCGATCCTGGCGCTGTGCGAGTTCGCGACCGCAAGCGGTGAGCAGGCCTACCTCGAGGCGGCCCGGCGCTGCGCCCGGGCGATCCTCGAAAAGGCCCGGGTCGGCGGGCAGCTGCACCACCTCTTCGACGGGTCCACGGCCCGATTCCCCGCAGCCCTTGACGACCTGGCGGGGATGGGCCTGGCGGCCCTGGCCCTCCACGAGGCGACCGGCGACCCGACCTGGTTCGAGTTGGGGCTGGAGCTGGCTCAGATGGCTGAGGCCGATTACCGGGATCCGGATGGCCCCGGCTGGTTCGACACCTCCATCGGTCCTGGCTCCAACCTCCCGGTCCGGTCCCGCACTCTCGAGGACGGCGCCCAACCCTCCGGGGTGTCGCTGATGGCCGAGCTGTGCCTCCGCCTCTACGCCCTGACCGGCGACACCGGCTGGCACGATCGAGCCCAGGCAGCCATGGCTGCGCTCTCCAGCGCCGCGGACCGGTTCCCGTCGGCCTTCGGCGCTCTGCTGACCGTGATGGCGGTGTCCCAGGCCGGGCTGGTGGAGCTGGCGCTCCTGGCGCCCGACCATTCCTCCCACTCCGAGCTCCTCCAGGGCTGCCGCCAGCACTTCCGCCCGGAGCTGGTGATCGGGGTGGGACGGGTCCCGTCGGCTGAGCCCGAGGCGACGGCCGGTCCACCGCTGGTGCGCTTCCGGCAGCTTCTCCGGGGTCTTCCGACCGCCTACGTTTGCCGCAACTTCAGCTGCCGGCTCCCGGTCACGGGAGCGGCGGAACTTGACCGGGAGCTGGTTGCCCCCTGACCCTGGGCTGCGCAGCCCAGCCGCACCGCACCAAGGAGGGATCCTATGAACGCGCAGCCGCCAGTTGGCCCCGCCGGCTCGCCGCCACGCCCGCTGGCGGTGGTCACCGGAGCCAGCGCCGGGATCGGTAAGGCGATCGCCCTCCGGCTGGCTGAGGAGGGCTTCCGCTTGCTGCTGGGGGCCCGTCGCGAGGACCGGGTCCGGGAGATAGCCGCCGAGATCGGGGCCGAGGCGAGGGTCCTGGACGTTGCCGACGAGAGCAGCGTGGCCGCCTTCTGCGCCGGCATCGACCGGGTGGAGGTCCTGGTCAACAACGCCGGCGGTGCCCGGGGGGCGGACCTCATCGCGGAGTCGAGGAGCGGCGCCTGGCGCTGGATGTGGGAGGTCAACGTGCTGGGCCTGATGCAGATGACCAGGGCCCTGCTGCCGGCCCTGGAGGGCTCCGGCCGTGGCCACATCGTCAACATCTCCTCCACCGCCGGGATCGAGGTATACGAGGGCGGCGGCGGCTACACCAGCGTCAAGCACGCGGTCCACGCCATCAGCCGAACGCTGCGCCTGGAGCTGGCCGGGCACCCGGTCCGGGTCACCGAGGTCTGCCCAGGAATGGTCGAGACCGACTTCGCGCTCAACCGGTATGAAGGTGACCGGGACCGGGCTGCCGCGGTGTACCGGGGGGTGACCGCGCTCACGGCCTCCGACGTGGCCGATGTGGTCGCCTTCGCCGTGACCAGGCCGCCCCACGTGAACCTGGATCAGATCGTGATGCGGCCGACCCAGCAGGCGGCCGCCCACAAGGTCGTGCGGCGGGACTGAGGGCTACTTTCCGACCTCGACCGGGCGGGCCGGGTCCTGGGCCCACTCGCTCCAGGACCCGGGGTAGAGCCGCACCGCCTCGCAGCCGGCGGACGCCAGGGCCAGGATCAGGGCGCAGGCGGTGACGCCCGAGCCGCAGTAGACGACGGCCGGAGGCCCGCCGAGTTGGGAGACTCGGGCCATGATCTCGGCGGGACTGATCATCCACCCGTCTCGGTAGGCGTCGGTCCAAGGAAAGCTCCGGGCTCCCGGGACGTGACCGGGCCGGGGGTCCAGCGGGAACGGCTCTCCGTCGAAGCGCGCCTTGCTGCGGGCATCGAGGGCGATCCCCCCGGAACGCACCAGCGTCGCTACCCCCTCGGCCGGAACCCAGCCTTCGAAGGTGGTCGCCTGGAAGTCGCCCGCCCCGCCATCGATGCTGCCGGCCTCCAGCTTCCCACCCGATGCCAGCCAGCCGGCAAGGCCGCCGTCAAGCACCCGGACAAAGGGGTGGCCAGCAGCGCGCAGCAGCCACCACGCCCGGGCCGCACCCGCGGTTCCGGCGTCGTAGCAGACCACCCGGTCCCTCCGGTGCACACCTGCCCGCCGCATCGCGGCGGCGAACCTGTCGACTGGCGGGAGTGGGTGCCGGCCGCTCATGCCGGGCGCACCCGCGAGGTCGCGGTCCAGGTCCACGAACCGGGCGTCGGGGAGGTGCCCCACTCGATAGCCCTCCGGGTCCGAGCCTTCGGGCAATGCCCAGCGAACGTCGAGAACGACGAGGTCGTCGGCCCCTGACTCGGCCAGGAGCCAGCCGGGGTCCACCAGGGGGTTGGAGAGCGGTGTCATGGGGACATGATGACGCGGGAGTGCCGAGGCAGCCAGCCGAGCCGGAGTTGACGATGGTCAGGCGTTAGTCGTGACGAGATTCCCTGAGGGCGGCCCTCGCCGGGTGATGGTTGCTGCGGTTGAGGCGCTGCATTCGCTCCCCGCCCAGGTCTCTGAGGTCCGGGTGATGACCGCGGTACCCGACCTGGGCCTGATCCCGGGTGCCTGCGACCTGGGTCTGGCGGTTGACCGCACCTCCCAGTTGGAACTCGAGCGCCAGCCCGACAATTCCGAACTGAGCCACGACCGCCGCCGTCGGCGGTGGCCAGTGCCCGCCCCAAGAGCACCCCGACGCTGAGGTGCCGGCCCGGAGGTCCCAGTGCGCCCGCTGCCGGCCCGGCCGGCGGCGCCCCACAGCTGGATCGGGTCCTTGGGGCCCTGCCCGCCCGCCTCGATGACAGCCTGACCCTTGAGCGCCGGTGGCTCGATCCCACACCTGCCGGCGCCTTCAGCCCAGGGTTCGGGGAACAGCGCCGGCGCGTCCGCGGCCGGGACCTCGGGGTCGATCCGGCCCCCGATCTCGGTGCGCTATCCGGACCGGGCGCGCTCCAACCTCGGGCAGGGCTTCAGGGGGGTCCGATCGGTGTAACCGGTGGCCATCTCGGTGCTTGGCCCCCGCAGGCCGCGGTGCTGGCGAACTCGATCAGCGGGTCCCCGCCACCTCCCGGACACCCCACTGCTCGGGCCAGGCGAAGCCGGGGCGTCGCGCCCCCCGGTTGGGATTGAAGCCGTCTCCCAGTCAGGAAGGCCCGAGCAGGCTTGGTTCTCTGAGCGGAGGGTGAGCGACGTGAGGCCGGCCGTCGACGCCCCTCCAGAGGGGGACCAGGATGAGCGCGGAGATCCACATGGCCACCGCCGTGACGATGAAGGGAAGCGGGATCCCCACCCCGAAGAGCCAGCCGGAGAGCATGGCGGCCACGGCCGAGGCTGCCACCTGGGCTGAGCCATAGAGGCCCTGCACCTGGCCCATCTGGCTGGGGAGGACCTGTCGCGAGAGCATCGCCAGTCGGGCAGGGGTTCCGGTGACGGTGAAGACTGCCTCAAAGACCCCCAGACCGATCAGCCAGGCGGGGGTGGGGAGGAAGGGATAGACGATGGCGAAACAGCCGGATGCCAGGGCACTGGTGCCGATCAGCCAGCGGTTGTCCACGTGGTCGGCGAGCCAGCCGGCCGGCCACGACCCGATGGTGAAGGGCAGGGCAAACAGGGTGAAGGAGAGGCCTATCTCCCAGTCGGTGCTATGCCGGGCGTGCATCAGCAGACTCCAGACCGTGTCGTACATCCCGATCAGGATTCCGACCGCGGTGGACGCGATGGTGACGCCCACGATGATCGGATCTCGCCAGAAGGAGACCGGGGCCTGGTCAGAGTCCGCCTCGACCGTCGCTGGATGTACCGCTGGCATGGTCACCAGGATCACGCCGCCCACCACCAGGGCGGTGGCCGCCGAGACCAGGAAGGTGGCTGGCAGAGAAACCTGGAACAGCGACGCCCCGACCAACGGGCCGACGATCGTCCCGGCCATGTTGGCCCCGGTGAGCGACCCGTAGGCCCGGCCCCGGCGCTGGACTGGAACGAAGTCGGCGACCGCGGCCAGGGCCAGGACGCTGGCGGCTCCGGCCGCTCCGCCCTGGACCGCTCTGAGGGCGATGAACCAGAGCGGTGATGGCGAGAGGGCGAAGGTCGCGGTGGCCCCGGCGTAGACCAGCTGGGAGCCCAGGATCAGGCCCTTCCGGCCGATCCGGTCCGAGAGCTTGCCCACCGGGTACCGGACCGCCAGCCCGGCGGCCCAGAAGACGGCCGTGACCAACCCCACCTCGAAGTAGGAACCGCCGCTGTGGCGCACGAAGAGCGGCAGGATCGGAAGGATCATGGTCGCCCCCAAGGCGTCGGCGACGCTGGCCGCCACCAGTCCCCAGAGGGCGATCTGGGCCCGCCGCGGATCGACGCTCGACGAACTCAATGCATTGCCACCTGCAGGCTCCGTGGGTGAGGGTCCGGCCAGCGTCGGACGCGCCGCCGGGGTGTGGCGGTGGCCAACTCGCTGGCGGCGGATTCGAACTCGGCCGGGCCCCTAGAATACGGGCAGCACGGAGGGCCCATGTGACCACGGAAGGTCAAGCTGCGCTCGTTCTCGGGATGCTGGAGATGGTCGGGGGTAGGTCGCTGGTTGCCTCGGCTTCCTCCTCTCCGTCGCTGCACGGGCAGGGAGGTCCGAAACCAGACTCCCCTGGCTCTTTCCGACGGCATGGCTGCCGCGCCTGGACAGGTGGCCGGAGTCAGTCGTGAGCGACGCGGCCGAGGAGGTCAAGGTGGCCCCGACCATGCCGGCGATGGTGCTGCCCCCGGGGCTGGAAGGCGTCGCCGTGGCCGAGACGTCGATCGGCGATGTCCGCGGCGAGCATGGGTTCTTCCACTACCGCGGGTACGACGCCGTGGAGCTGGCCCGAACCTGCTCCTTCGAGCAGGTCTGGTACCTCCTGACCGAGGGCGAACTTCCCGACCGCGAGCAGACCCGCAGGTTCCGCGAGGAGACGGCGCAGCTTCGTCGGCTGCCCGAGGAGGTAGCCAAGCTCCTGCCGGCCATCGCCGCGATCGAGCCATTCGCTCCCCTCGACGCCCTGCGCACCGCCGTCTCGCTGACAGCCAGCGCGCTCGGGCTTCGGCCGGTCATGGACATCTCCGCCGAGGAGATCCGCCTTCAGGCGGTCCGCATGACAGCCCTCGTCCCGGTGATGCTCATGGGCCTGTACCGCGCCCACCAGGGGCAGGAGCCGGTCCCGGCGGACCCCGAGCTGGGCTACGCTGCCGCCTACCTCCAGATGCTGACCGGTGAGCATCCCCACGAGAAGCATGCCCGGGCGGTCGAGAAGTACCTGATCCTGACCATGGACCACGGCTTCAACGCCTCGACCTTCACCGCCCGGGTGATCATCTCCACTGGAGCCGACCTCGGCTCCGCCTTGGTCGGGGCCATCGGAGCCCTGTCCGGCCCGATGCATGGCGGTGCGCCCTCCCGTGCTCTTCAGACCCTAGACGAGATCGGAACCGAGGACCGGGCCTACGAGTACCTGCGCCGGCGGGTTGCCTCGGGCCAGCGGCTGATGGGCTTCGGTCACCGGATCTACAAGACCGATGACCCCCGCTCCACCCTGCTGCGGGAGGTTGCCCTGGAACTGGGTGGGGAGCAGGCCCAGTTTGCCCAGCAGGTGGAGCGGATCGCGCTCAAGGTCCTCAACGAGCTGAAGCCGGGTCGCCGGCTGTACACCAACGTCGAGTACTACGCGGGGGTGGTGATGAACACCGCCGGGATTCCCGGCGACCTGTTCACCCCCACCTTCGCCAGCAGTCGCATGGTGGGCTGGACCGCTGCCATCTGCGAGCAGGCCGCCCACAACCGCTTGATCCGGCCCTCTGCTGTCTACGTCGGCCCCTCCCCGCCTCGTCCGCTGCCGGACGGCTACGGCTACAGCTGAGGGCGGGTCCGGACAAGCAGGGCGGGCGGGCCAACTGAGCAGCCCGCCCGCTCCTGGGGGAGGATGTCCAAGCGGCCAGCGCCGCTCCGTCGATCAGTCGCTGGCCTGGAAGCCCAGGTCCAGGATCCCCACCGCCACCGGCTGGTCGTGGTATTGGCGACCGACCACCGCCACCACCTCGCCAGCTGGCAGGGAGGATGGGCTTTCCGCGACCGGCTTGACACCGTGGCCCTGATACTTCCAGGCCCTGGTGCGGCTGGCCAGGTTGAGCGTGATCTCGG
>Ga0187890_10003066_pt1 | contig 11572 bp, 9 predicted proteins | sample June2016WEW_21_1_FD_133005 | JGI IMG/M metagenome (GOLD analysis project Ga0187890, IMG submission 133005) | Peatland microbial communities from SPRUCE experiment site at the Marcell Experimental Forest, Minnesota, USA - June2016WEW_21_10 | ecosystem: Environmental > Terrestrial > Soil >... | reverse complement strand
ACAGCGCAGCATCGGCACGCTGTCGGGCGGGCAGATGCAGCGCATGCTGTTCGCGCGCCTCGTGATCCAGGACGCGCGGATGATCGTGCTCGACGAGCCGTTCAGCGCCATCGACAGCAAGACGGTGGCCGACCTGATGCATCTGGTGCGGCAGTGGCATTGGGAACGCCGCACAGTGCTTGCCGCCACTCACGATATCGAACTGGTGCGCGCCTACTTTCCGCAAGTTCTGTTGCTCGCCCGCGAGCCGGTGGCCTGGGGCGCAACACGTGAGGTGCTGACGGCCGAGAATCTCGATAGAGCGCGCCGCATGTGCGAGGCGTTCGACGAGGCCGCCGAGGCCTGCGCCAGCGAGGCTGCGTGATCCGATGCTTTACGACATCCTGATCGCGCCGTTTGCCGAGCACGACTTCATGCGCCGGGCGCTGGCCGCAACGTTCGCGCTGTCGTTCAGCGCGGCGCCGATCGGCGTGTTTTTGATGCTGCGCCGCATGAGCCTGATCGGCGACGCGCTGTCGCACGCGATCCTGCCGGGCGTGGCCATCGGCTTCCTGGTCGCCGGCATGAGCGTCTTGGCCATGGCCGGCGGCGGCCTGATCGCCGGATTCCTCATCACCATCGGCGCCGGCCTGATCGCACGCGCCACGACGTTGAAGGAAGATGCCTCGCTCGCCGCGTTCTTTCTGATTTCGCTGGCGCTCGGCGTCACCATCGTCTCGCTCAAGGGCAGCAACGAAGATTTGGTGCACTTCCTGTTCGGCTCGGTGCTGACGATGCAAAATCCGGCGCTGCTGCTGATCGCCGCCATCGCCTCAGTGTCGCTCCTCGCGCTGGCGCTGATCTGGCGGCCGCTGGTGCTCGAATGCGTCGATCCCGGATTTTTGCGCTCGGTCAGCCGCTCCGGCGGCGCCGCCCATATCGTCTTTCTGGCGTTGATGGTGCTCAACCTGGTCGGCGGCTTCCTGGTGCTCGGCACGCTGCTCGCCGTCGGCATCATGATGCTGCCAGCGTTCATTGCGCGCTTCTGGGCGCGCGATGTCACCGGCATGATCGCTGTTGCAATCGCCGGCGCGGCGCTCTCAGGCTATGCGGGGCTTGTGCTGTCCTACCGAGCCGACCTGCCCGCGGGCCCCGCCATCATCCTGGTCGCGGGCTTGCTTTATCTGCTGTCCGTCGTCGTTGGGCCCGCTGGTGGCCTGATCTGGCTGGTGCTGCCGCGGCGCCATCTCGAGGCGTGATATCCGCTCATTCGTCATTCCGGGGCCGAGCGCAGCGAGGAACCCGGAATCCATAATCACCGCCGTTTCAGAAACGGCACCGCAGCGCTAGTCCTGCAATTTCTGTGACTATGGATTCCGGGTTCGCGCCTTTGGCGCGCCCCGGAATGACGATCTCACTGCGGCTTGAGCAAAGCCACTAGCGGCGTCTTCTCGGCGACGTCGATCGCGAGATTGCGGGCAAAACCTGCGGCGTCGGCGAAATAATCCGCCGGCTGGAACGTGTTCTTGACCACGCGCTGGGCGGCATCGCTCTTGATGATGGCGATGCAGGCGCTTTCGAGCTTGTGCGTGATATCCGCCGGCATCCCGGCGGGGCCGAACAGGCCGCCAAAGCTCAACGGCGCAACGTCAAAACCTTGCTCCTTGAATGTCGGCACGTCGGGCAGCGACGGATTGCGCGATGCCGCGAACAGTCCGGGCATCGCAAGCCCGCTGCCGGCGGCCGCCGTGAGCGGCACGGCGGAGAAATCGAGCTGGCCTGAGCGGGTGTTCTGGATTTCCTCGGCCGGTCCCTTGAACGGTACGTCGTTGAACTCGACTTTGGCCAGCCGCGCCAGCTGGATCATGGCGAGGTGCGGGATGGTGGCGATGCCGGGAATGCCGACATTGAGCGCGCCAGGCTTTTGTTTTGCGGCCGCGATGATGTCCTTCGCCGTCTTCAGCGGCGAATTCGGCGGCACCACGATGACCTGGTCGTTCTTAAAAGTCTGGCAGATCGGCGTGAACGACTTCACCGTATAGCCGGCGTTCTTGTCGGTGAGCGGCTGCACGGTGACCGAATAGGTGGCGCCGTGCATCAGGGTGTAGCCGTCGGGATTGGCGCGGGCGACGTCGGCGGTGCCGAGCACGCCGTTGGCACCGGGCTTGTTGACGACGATGACCGGCTTGCCGAACTGCGCCGACATGCCGTCGGCGAGCACGCGGCCCAATATGTCGGCGCTCGAACCGGGCGTCGCCGGGACGATGATCTGGACCACGCGCTCCGGGTAGCTTTGCGCCGCCGCGCCGGTCGCGCTCGCCAGGCCCAAAGCCATGGCAGCGTAAGCAATGGCGGCGATGATCGCGGTCTGCCGCATCGTGTCCTCCCTGTCGTGTTGGCGAAAACGATAGCCCATGGCAGGCCCGGATCAAGGCGGCAGCCCAGGGTCAATCGTCGCGGGGCTTAAGCGTTTCGCGGTGATGCAAGAGCCGGCGGATACCTATATAGAACAGGCCAACGGAGGGCTTAATGACCGACAAGATTCCCGTGACCGTGCTCACCGGCTATCTCGGCGCCGGCAAGACCACCTTGCTCAACCGCATCCTGTCCGAGCCGCACGGCAAGAAATACGCCGTCATCGTCAACGAATTCGGCGAGATCGGCATCGACAACGACCTCGTCGTCGGCGCCGACGAGGAAGTGTTCGAGATGAACAACGGCTGCATCTGCTGCACCGTGCGCGGCGACCTGGTGCGCATCCTCGACGGCCTGATGAAACGCAAAGGCAAGTTCGACGCCATCATCGTCGAGACCACTGGCCTCGCCGACCCGGCGCCGGTGGCGCAAACCTTCTTCATCGACGAGAATGTCGGCCGCCGCACCAAGCTCGACGCAGTGGTGACGGTCGCCGATGCCAAGTGGCTCAATGACCGCCTGAAAGATGCGCCCGAGGCGAAGAACCAGATCGCTTTCGCCGACGTCATCCTGATCAACAAGACCGACCTGGTGACGCCCGAGGAGTTGAGCGAAGTCGAGGCGCGCATCCGCGGCATCAATCCTTACGCCCGGGTGCACAAGACCGAGCGCGCCAAGATCGCGCTGAGCGAAGTGCTTGAGCGCAACGCTTTCGACCTCGACCGCATCCTCGACATCGAGCCGGAATTCCTCGAAGGCGACGGTCACGATCACGACCATCATCACCACGACCACGGCCACGATCACCATCATGACCATGACCACAAGCATGCGCATTCCCATGGCGGGCTCAAGCACTATCACGACGAGGACATGCAATCGATTTCGCTCAGGAGCGACAAGCCGCTCAATCCGGACAAGTTCTTCCCGTGGGTGCAGGACCTGGTGCAGAAGGAAGGCCCCAACATTTTGCGCTGCAAAGGCATCCTCGCCTTCAAGGACGACGATCAGCGCTTCGTGCTCCAGGGCGTGCACATGATCCTCGACGGCGATCACCAGCGGCCGTGGAAAGACGGCGAGAAGCGCGACAGCCGCATGGTCTTCATCGGCCGCAATCTGCCGGGCAAGATGATCGCCGAAGGATTCGAGAGCTGCGTGGCGTAATCCAGCCTCCCCTGCAGGGGGAGGCCGGTTTGCGAAGCAAACCAGGTGGGGCCGTATGCCGCGACCGCTGTCTAACTGCCCCACCCCGCTCGCCTGCGGCGAGCGACCCTCCCCCTGCAGGGGAGGGTGAAACATGACCGACACCCGCAACGACACCGCGTCCGTCGTCGAGCGCGTCCACGCGGTTGCGGCGAGCGGCCCGGTTATCGCCGCGCATTTTCTTGGCCGCATGGCGGTATTCGTGCTCGGCGAGGAAGCCATGGTGTTGGCTCCGCCGCGCGGCGAGCCCAAGAGCGTCGCGGTCCATGGCGGCGCGATATTGGCGACGGCTGTGAGTGAGTCGGTTGTCGTCTCGGGCGGCGACGATGGCAAGGTCGTGGAAACCGATGTCAGCGGCGCAAGCCGCACCATTGCGACGGACCCAAAGCATCGCTGGATCGATCATGTCGCGATCGGGCCCGACGGCGCGGTAGCCTGGTCCGCCGGCAAGACCGCCTTCGTGCAGGGGAAAGAACTGCGCAGCTTCGAAGCGCCGTCCACCGTCGGCGGCCTTGCCTTCCTGCCAAAAGGCTTTCGCCTCGCCATCGCTCATTACAATGGCGCCACGCTATGGTTTCCCAACGCGCCGAAGGCCGATCCGGAAAAGCTGGAATGGAAGGGCTCGCATCTCGGCGTGACGGTGCACCCGGACGGCCGCTTTCTGGTCACCACCATGCAGGAGCCGATGCTGCACGGCTGGCGACTGGTCGACCGCCAGCACATGCGTATGTCCGGCTACGCCGCGCGCGTCACCTCGCTGGGATGGACGGTCGGCGGGCGCTGGCTCGCCACCTCCGGCTCGACCCAAATCATCCTGTGGCCGTTCCAAACCAAAGACGGCCCCATGGGCAAGCAACCAAAGCTGTTGGCGCCCTCGGAGCACCGCGTCGACACCGTCGCCTGCCATCCCAAACAGGACATCGTCGCCGCCGGCTATGCCGACGGCATGGTGCTGCTGGTGCGGGTCGAGGACGGCGCCGAGATTTTGGCGAAACGGCCCGGCGACGCGCCGATCACGGCGCTCGCCTGGAGCGCCGACGGCACACTGCTCGCCTTCGGGACGGAAAGCGGCGAGGCCGGCATTCTCGACCTCGCCTAGCGCCGGATCAGATCACGTATTGCCGCAGTGGCGGGTAGCCGTTGAAGCCGACCGACGAGTAGGTCGCGGTGTAGGCGCCGGCGGCCTCGATCAACACCTTGTCGCCGATGGCCAGCGACACCGGCAGCGGATACGGCGTCTTCTCGTACAGCACGTCGACGGAATCGCAGGTCGGGCCGGCGATGATGCAGGGTGCCGTCTCGTCGCGATCCTTCGAGGTGCGGATCGGGTAGCGGATCGATTCGCCGATGGTCTCGGCCAGGCCGTGGAACTTGCCGATGTCGAGATAGACCCAGCGCACCTCGTCTTCGGGGCTGCGCTTGGCGATCAGCACCACCTCGGCCTCGATGACGCCGGCATTGCCGACGAGACCGCGGCCCGGCTCGACGATGGTGTTCGGCAGGTTGTTGCCGAAATGCTTGCGCAGCGACTTGAAGATCGCCTTGCCGTAGCTCTCGAGTTTCGGCGTCTTGCGGATGTATTTGGCCGGGAACCCGCCGCCGAGATTGACGATGGCGAGGCTGATGCCGCGCTCGGCGCAGGAACGGAAGATCGCCGCGGTCGACGCCAGCGCCCGGTCCCAGGCTTCCACATTGTGCTGCTGCGAGCCGACATGGAACGAGATGCCGTGCGGCACCAGTCCGCGCTTGTGGGCCAGTTCCAGGATCTCGGCGGCATAGTCCGGCTCGCAGCCGAACTTGCGCGACAGCGGCCACTCGGAGCCCGAGCCGTCGCAATGGATGCGGCAGATCACCCGGCTGCCGGGAGCGGCGCGCGCCACCTTCTCGACCTCGGCCTCGCAGTCGACGGCGAACAGCGTGACGCCGAGCTTGAACGCGGTCGCGATCTCGCTCTCCTTCTTGATGGTATTGCCATAGGAGATACGGTCGGGCGTGGCGCCGGCCGCGAGCGCGTCGTGGGTCTCGCTGACCGAGGCGACGTCGAAGCAGCAGCCGAGCCCGGCCAGGAGCTTGAGGATCTCCGGCGCCGGATTGGCCTTGATGGCGTAGAAGACTTTGCTGTCCGGCAGCGCCCTGGCGAAGTTTTGGTAATTCTCGCGCACGACGTCGAGATCGAGGACGAGGCAGGGTCCGTTTTCAGTGCGATGCTTGAGAAATTCGCGGATGCGTGTGGTCATTTCCAACCAACTCCCTAATCCGGCCGACGGCGTAGCCGCCGAGGTGAACCTCCTGCGACGCGCGGCGTTCCGCTAGCCTGCGGAACCGTTGCGTCACTGTGATTGCTGCCTTGGTCCGGATGAGGGAGATCCCGTTCCGCACTGCTGGCAAAGATGGACAAGCCCTTTCGGTGTCCCCGGCATTGGCGCCGGTAGTCAGCCAAAAAAGCCCTTCCGTCGTTGCTTTAAGCCGCGTCGCCAGTGGAGAGCTGGCATCGCCGGTTCGCCTCCGGCTGCCGGTCGCGGGAGCAAGGAAGTAGTAGCGTCTTCCTTAGGCGGCTGTCCGGCCTCTTGTCCGGATGCCCACCGACCGACACACGGCCACAGGCACGTGCGAAATTGGGCAACAGCGGAAATAATCCATTCACGCGCGTGGCGCAACCCTTTTTGTTTTAACGAGACGTAAAGGCCGGGCGCGGCGGTGGAGAACGCGACGCGGCGAGCGCGTCACTCGGCGCTGAACGGCTCGACGTGGCGCGCGGCGCGGACGAACTGCACCATCACCGCAATGCCGCACAGCACGAAGATGCCGTCGAGGATGCGGGCGCCGAGCGAGCCGAGTGAGAACAGGCTGGCGATCGCCCAGCTGCCGGCGAAGGCGGCGCCAAACACTTCGGCGCTGATCAGGATCGCCGCGCTGACCACGGTCAGCACGTTGAGCCAGAGGATGCGCCGGGAGCGCTGGATGGGATTGGAGCTGTCCATGGGCGGCACTTAGTCCGAAAGCGAAGGCGGGATCAAGGCGTCCTAAGCGGCGTCGCGCGCGGCTTTTTGCGACAACAGCCCAGCCTCGACCAAGGCCGAGCGGATGCGGTCGATCTCGGCGCGGCCGAGTTTGACCAGCGGCGGCCGCACCACGGCGCGCGGCAGCCGGCCGAGCAGCACCAGCGCCTCCTTCATGCGGTTGTGCATGTCGGCCCAGGGGTCGGCATAGAAGACGCGGGCGAGCGGATAGATGCGGTCGTTCAGGCGGCGCGCCTCGGCGAGGTCGTTGTTCTGGATCGCCTTGAACAAAGCTGCCTGCAGGTCGGGGATGACGCTGCCCGAGCCGGAGAGGAGCCCATTGCAGCCGAGCACCAGGGAGCTGAGCAGCCAGGCGCTGTGGGTGGTCAGCACGTTGACCGGACGCGGCAGGCTTTGCAGCTCGCGGATATGCATCTCGTGCTGCGGCACGTTGCCGGCCCAGTCCTTGATAGCGCGCAGCGTCGGCACCGCCTCGACCATCTTCAACAGCGTGTCGCGCGGATAGCCCTGCCCGGTCGCCAGCGGATACTGGAAGGCGATGATCGGCAGGCTCGACGCATCGGCGATGCGCCCAAAATGCTCGAGCGCCATGGCCGGCGACTGCTGCAAGGTGAACGGCGCCGGCGGGAACACCAGGAGCGCCGAGGCGCCGCCCTCCTCCGCCATGCGGGCGATGCGCGCGGCTTCCAGGCTGCCGTCGGCCCAGATGCCGTTGACGATCGGCAGCCGGTCGCCGATCTCATCCTGGGCGATGGCCAGCACGCGGCGCTGCTCGTCGAAGCTGCAGGACGCCACCTCGGTCGAATGGGCATTGATGGTGATCGCCGTAATGCCGTCGGTCGCCGCGACGTCGCGCAGGTGCTTGCGAAAGCCCTTCTCGTCGATGGCGAGATCATCGCTGAACGGCAGCAATACCGCCGGAATGACGCCATGGGGCAGGTAATGGGCGTGACGGGGCATTTGGGGCGCTCCTTGACGGCTTTGGTCCTCTCGCGTCGATGACATATATCATGCCCGCATGGCCAATGAATAAGGGTACCCGATGAGCAGCCCCGCCGCCAACTTTGCCACCAGCCTTGCCGCCCCCAACGCCCCCGGCAATCCGCTGCTGGCGGAATGGACCACCCCCGACGAGGTGCCGCCGTTCGACCGCATCAAGCCCGAACACTTCCGGGCGGCCTATGCCCGCGCGCTCGCCGACCACGAGGCCGAGGTCGCCGCCATTACCGCCGATCCGGCGCCGCCGAGCTTCGACAATACGATCGCGGCGCTGGAGCTCGCCGGACGGACCCTGTCGCGCGTCAGCGACGTGTTCCATCTCCTGACCGGCGCCCATTCCAACGACGCGCTGCTCGAGATCGAGCGCGAGATGTCGCCGCAAATGGCGCGGCACTGGAACAAGATCAACACCAATGCGGCGCTGTTCGGCCGCGTCGATACGCTGATGCGCGACATCGACAAGCTTGGCCTCGATGCCGAGCAGAAGCGCGTGCTGGAGCGCTACCATACCGGCTTCCGCCGCGCCGGCGCCGGCCTCGACGATCCTGCGAAAAAGCGCCTTGCCGAAATCACAGAGCGGCTTGCCACCTTGGGCACCACGTTCAGCCAGAACGTGCTCGCCGACGAGCAGGCCTTCACGCTCTCCGTCGATGGCGAAGCCGAGCTCGCCGGCCTGCCCGACTTCATGCGCGAGGCGATGAAGTCCGAAGCGCAGGAGCGCAAGCTTAACGGCCATGTGGTCACGCTGTCGCGCTCCAGCGTCGAGCCGTTCCTGCAATTCTCCAAGCGCCGCGACCTGCGCGAAAAAATCTTCCGCGCCTTCGCCATGCGCGGCGACAATGGCGGCGCAACCGACAACAAGGCGATCATCGCCGAGATGGTGAAGCTGCGCGCCGAGCGCGCCCGGCTATTAGGATTTTCCGATTTCGCCCATTACCGGCTCGACGACGCCATGGCGAAGACGCCGGCCGCGGTGCGCGAGCTGCTCGACACGGTGTGGGCGCGGGCGCGGCAAAAGGCGCTCGCCGACCGCGACGCCATGCAGGAGCTCGTTGCCGAGGACGGCGGCAACTTCAAGCTCGCCGCCTGGGACTGGCGCTATTACGCCGAGAAGCTGCGGCAGCGGTTGTGCGATTTCGACGAAATGACCATCAAGCCCTATCTCAATCTCGATCGCATGATCGAGGCGGTGTTCTATACCGCGCAGCGGCTGTTCGGCCTGACCTTCTCGCCGCGCCCGGACGTGCCGGTCTGGCATCCCGACGTGCGGGTCTGGGAAGTGCGCGACCGCGACGGCAACGAAGTCGGATTGTTCTTCGGCGATTACTTCGCGCGGCCGTCAAAGCGCAGCGGCGCCTGGATGACCTCGCTGCGCGAACAGGAGAAGCTTGCCGGCAATATCCGCCCGCAGATCATCAATGTCTGCAATTTCACCAAAGCGCCGGACGGCGAGCCGACGCTGCTGAGCTTCGATGACGCGCGGACGCTGTTCCACGAGTTCGGCCACGCGCTGCATGGCCTGCTTTCCGACGTCACCTATCCGCGGATTTCCGGCACCAGCGTCGCCACCGATTTCGTCGAGCTGCCGTCGCAGCTCTATGAGCATTGGCTGGAGCAACCCGAGGTGCTGCGGCGCTTCGCGCTGCATTACCAGACCGGCGAGCCGATGCCGGAGGAATTGCTGCAGCGGCTGCTCGCGGCGCGCAATTTCAACATGGGCTTTGCCACGGTGGAGTATGTCGCCTCGGCGCTGGTCGATCTCGATTTCCATTCGCTGCCGTCGGCCGATGCGATCGATGCCAACGCGTTCGAGAAAAAGTCGCTGTCGCGCATCGGCATGCCCGACGAGATCGTGATGCGCCACCGCCCGCCCCACTTCGGCCACGTCTTCTCCGGCGGCGGCTATGCGGCGGCCTATTACAGCTACATGTGGTCGGAAGTGCTCGATGCCGATGCATTCGCGGCCTTCGAGGAGAGCGGCGACATTTTCGACGCCGCCACCGCCAGGCGGCTGCACGACGCCATCTATTCGGCCGGCGGCAGGCAGGATCCCGCCGAAGCCTACAAGGCGTTCCGCGGCCGGCTGCCGAGTGCCGACGCGCTGCTGCGCAAGCGCGGCTTTACCGAACCGGCCCATTGAGCATGGCCGAACTGCACAGCGCTGGACATCGCCGCGGCGTCGTCTGCGCGCCGCACGTGGCCGCCGTTGAAGCCGGGCGCGCCATCCTTGCCGAAGGCGGCAATGCGCTCGAAGCCATGGTGGCCATGGCGGCGACCATCGCCGCCGTCTATCCGCACATGACCCATGTCGGCGGCGACGGTTTTTGGCTGATCCGTGAGCCGTCCGGCCGAGTGCGCGCCATCATGGCGCCCGGTCCCGCCGGCCGTAACGCGCGGCCGGAGCTTTATCGCGACTACGAAACCGTCCCGACGCGCGGCGCGCTTGCCGCGCTCACCGTGCCGGGCGCCATCGGCGGCTGGATGCTGGCGCTGCAGGCCGCGAAAGCCAACGGCGGCAAGCTGCCGCTCGATGTGCTGCTGGGCAACGCCGCCGGCCATGCCCACGACGGCTATCGGGTCACGCGCAGCCAAAACCAGCTCACGGAAAACCATCTGGCCGAGCTCAAGGACGTCCCAGGCTTTGCCGCGACGTTTCTGGTCGACGGCAAGGTGCCGGCGGTCGGCACTACGCTGAGACAGCAGGCGCTGGCCGCGACGCTCGAACAACTCGCCCATGCCGGCCTCGACGATTTCTACCGCGGCGATATCGGGCGCGAGATCGCAGCCGATCTCGAACGCATCGGCAGCCCGGTCACCCGCGAAGATTTGCACCGCTATGAGGCCAAGATCGCCGAGCCGCTACGCGCCGATCTCGCGGCGGGCACGGTCTACAACACCGGCGCGCCGACCCAAGGCATCGCCTCGCTGATGATCCTCGCGCTGTTCGACCGCCTGGGGGTGACCGAGGCCGAGAGTTTTGATCACATCCACAGCCTGGTCGAAGCGACCAAGCGCGCGATCCGCACCCGCGACCGCGCCGTCACCGATCCGGCCTTCCTCGCGCACCCGCTCAGCCGCTATCTCGAGCCGAGCTTCATCGCCGGCGAAGCGATGAAGATCGACCGCCGCAAAGCGGCGCCCTGGCCGCTGGCCTCAGGCGAAGGCGACACGATCTGGATGGGCGCGGCCGATGCGTCGGGCGTCGTCGTGTCCTACATCCAGTCGCTCTATTGGGAATTCGGCTCGGGCTGCGTGCTGCCCGCGACCGGCGTGCTGATGCAAAACCGCGGCGCGAGCTTTTCCCTGCAAAGCGGCGCGCTCAATCCACTGATGCCCGGCCGGCTGCCGATCCACACGCTCAATCCGGCGCTCGCGGTGCTCAAAGACGGCCGCATCATGGCCTATGGCTGCATGGGCGGCGACGGCCAGCCACAGACGCAGAGCGCGCTGTTCACGCGCTACGTGACCTTCCGCGCACAGCTCGCCGACGCCATCGACCGCCCGCGCTGGGTCCTCGGCCGCACCTGGGGCGCAGCCCGCACGGCGCTACGCCTCGAGCCGCGCTTCGACGGCAATGTCATCGACGCGTTGGCCAACGCCGGCCACGAGGTCGAAGTTTTGGACGACGCTTATTCCGACGTCATGGGCCACGCCGGCGCCGTGGTGCTGCACAAGGACGGCAGTTTGGAAGGCGCTCACGATCCGCGCGCGGATGGCGGGGCGGCGGGGGTGTGAATCCTATGCAGCCCTTTGCGCGGAGAGCACGTTCACGCGGCTCGAACAGTCTTAATGCGCTTGGCATCTGCTGGTTTGAGATTTCGCCGCGCCAACTTCAGATCGTAATGGGTCTGAAGATTCATCCAAAACTCCGGGCTATTGCCAAAGTACAAGCTAAGCCGAAGCGCCGTGTCGGCCGTAATGCGCCGCCGATTGTTGACGATCTCGGCGATGCGATT
>Ga0187890_10003065_pt1 | contig 11574 bp, 6 predicted proteins | sample June2016WEW_21_1_FD_133005 | JGI IMG/M metagenome (GOLD analysis project Ga0187890, IMG submission 133005) | Peatland microbial communities from SPRUCE experiment site at the Marcell Experimental Forest, Minnesota, USA - June2016WEW_21_10 | ecosystem: Environmental > Terrestrial > Soil >... | reverse complement strand
TTTTTCATCGTTTCGTTCCTTCTATAATTGAGAATCGATTCTGAGTTGAACTCAGGATCGTACTGACCGCCCGGTTGCGCATCGACCACACCCATCCCACCGCCGAGTTTTTCAATGACGCGGTAGTGTGAGATGGTTTGGCCGTAGTGGAATGGCTGCACTGATTTTCAGACAGCAACATTTTAACGCATACTGGCAATTATGCCACTCGTGGCCGACAATCTGGGCCTTGGATTCAGCTTCCGCTTTTTCTTGCCTTGCGGGTTACCGACGCAAAATCCACATAGCGGTCGCGCCAAGCCTGAATAACTACCTGTTCGAGCCCTACTCATTCAGCGAGCAACTGCAGTCCGCCGGCGGGACGTGCGCTTTCAGAAAGTCAGCCACGCGCTTGTAGGCATCAATCTGATTTTCGACTTTCGCGAAGCCGTGGCCTTCGTTCTCATAGACTTTGTATTCGACCACGCCGCCGCGCTTCTTGATCGCATCGACGACTTGCTGCGCTTCGGTCTTGGGGCAGCGCGGATCGTTTCCGCCCGCCAGCAGATAGAGCGGCGCCTTGATCCGGTCCACGAAGTTGATGGGCGAACGATCTTCGTAAAGCGCCTTGTTCTTCTCGGGATCGCCCATGGTCGCCAGGTTCGACTGCTGCAGCACGGGGTCTTCGTTCTGAATCTCGGTAAACCAGTTCACAAAGGGCACAATAGGAACGCCCGCCGCCCACACCTCCGGAGCCTTGGTGACGCCCATCATCGTCAGATATCCACCGTAGCTGGCACCCATCAGAATGAGTTTCTTGAAGTCGACGTAGCCCGTCTGCTTTATCCAATCGGCAGCCGCGAGCACATCCTCGAAATCGCCGCCGCCCATATCGAAAAGATTCGCCTGCTGGAATTCTTTTCCGTATCCAGTCGACCCGCGATAGTTGGGCGCAATCACGATGTAGCCCTGGTTGGCCATGTACTGAATGAAGCGATTGAACGTATTCATCGTCTGTGAAGTAGGACCGCCATGAACATAGACAATCGCAGGGTGTTCGCCATTGCGCGGCAAGTTATAGGGCACATAGACGAACGCGGAGATCGTCCACTTACCATCTTTGCTGGGATAGTGGACGAGGTAAGGTTCGACCATGTCCTCGGAGCGCACGCCGCCCAGCAGCGAATGTGTAAGTTGATGCGATTTACCGTCCGCCAGGTTATGGACCCACAAATCCCCGGGCGCGGTCGGGCCCGTGTGGTTATAGAGCAGCTGCGCACTATCGGGCGTGAAGGGCGAAGTCCTGCCCGCAACGTAGTTCACCCCTTTGGGCAAGGGCAGGGCACGCGCTTTTCCGGAAGCGACGTCATACAGGTAGATATCGGTGTTGCCATCGACGTTGGCGGTGTAGGAGAGAAACTTGCCGTCGGGAGAAAAACTCTCACCGGAAATTCTCCACTTGTCGTTCGTGAGCCAGCGGATTTTCCTGCTCGCGATATCGAGCAAGCCGACGTTGTCATAGCCGTCGCCGGCATTCGAGGTGATGAGAACGTGTTTGCCGTCGGGCGAAACGTCGTTTGCCGAGTAAGTGTGTTCGCCATCATGCGGCGTCAGCAGCGTGCTTTGCGCGCTTCGAACGTCAACCAGAAAAACATTCGAGTCCGTCCCTTTTGCTTGCTCCTGCGTGTAGACGATTAACTTGCCGTCCGACGACCAGATGGGATCAACGTTCATGCGGTCTTTGGCGGTGCCGGTGGTCAAGTGCTTCACCTCGCGCATGACCGTGTCGTAGAGGTCAATTTCGAACACCGACGACGTCTTCGGTTTGACGGTGTACGCGAGATAGCGCCCATCGTGCGACCAGGTGGGACTTTCTTCTGCGATCTCGCGCGTATTGGTCAGGTTCACGACCTGACCCGTCTTCGGCGACACCAGAAAGATATCCCATTGCTCGTCGCCGTCGTAGTCGGACATGTAGGCGATCCACTTGCCGTCCGGCGACCAGGTTGGTTGGGTCTGGCGCTGATCGCTCACCGTGAGTTGCATCGGCCATCCACCTTCGGAGGGCACCAGCCAAAGATTATTGCGGCCACTCAGGTTACTGACGAAGGCGACCGTCCTTCCATTCGGAGACCAGCCATCCGGCGACCAGGTCGAACCGCCGACCTGGCGCGTCATGTAAAGCTTCTCGATGGAAAGATTTTTCTCCACCCGGGCATCGGGCTTGGACGTGATCTGTTTCGGGTCGGTTATGGCCTGCGGAGCAGGCAGAGTTTGGGATGCGGCTAGGACGTTCGTCATCAGGTTTATCAGTACGACCATAACAAACAGGCTAAGAGTGCGCATTGAGCCTCGATTTGAATTCGTGAATAGGAGAAGTTTAGCAGCGTCGCTCGTTCTTATCTTTTACGCGCGCTTTGGGTCCTGCTCCGTTAGGTGCTCAAGGCAGACGATAAGATCATCGCCATTGATCAAAGCGTAGCCTGGCCCGTGAGACGCTTCCGCCTGCTTACTCGACGGTTACCTGGTAGTCGCGGCCTTCCCAGCGCGAGTCATTTTTCCAGTAGAACGTGAAAACGATCTGGCGGCCCGCGGCGAGCGTTTCCGTTGGCAGATCTACGTGGTGAAGATTCCATCCGCTGTCGTTGGAGTCGCTGTCCTGACTGCTTTGCCAGTTATCAAAGCTCCAGTGCACCATGGCTGGTTCCAGCAACAGAAGCCGCAGCTTCTTTCCGCGCGGGAGCGTGCGCGGCTTATTGTTGAAACGCCAGTTGAAGTACCGCGCCGATATTTTTTTCGTTTGATAGCGCTCTACGGTTTGTGGAGGCTGATCGAAAATCCTGCCGTCGGCCAGCGACCGGCGCAGCTTGATGTATTCGGAATGAGCCCACACCAGCGGACACGCCGACCCTGACGCTTTTCCTGCGAACAGGTCGCGCTCCGGGATGTCGTCCGTGTCCCAGACTTGTTCGGGAAGCAGGCGGCTCGCCCCAGTCGAATGTTCCATCATGCCCAGCAGGGCTTCGGCAGAAGCGGCGCGCCCAGCGGCCAGTTCGTAGTGGGCCCGTTCACCGGCCAAGAGCGGCCATGGGCGGCCAATCCCGTTGCCGTCAAACGGAGATCCATCCGCATGCTCGCCGTAGCCGTCGCAGTTGTAGCGGTACCAGCCGGGACCTTGGGGAAGTGTTAGGCGCAGCAGTTCGTCGATGACCTTGATCGTGTTCAACATTCGGGGATCGTCGGGTGCGCGCAGTCCGAAGCGCACCAGGGCCAACGCATCCGGGCTGACGATCTCCACCGCCGGCGCAGTCGAACTCGCACGATTCTGGATGGGAACAAATCCCTGCAGGGGCGAAGGAGTTCCGTCTCCGTCCGGCGGCGTGATGCGCACATAGTAGCCTTCGACTCCGACCTGCCGCGCGAGATCGCTGTTCACGGCGTATGTCCAGCGTTCGATGTTGTCGTTCCATGTGTCCGCCATTTGGCGCAGAAATTCGGCGGGTTCAGTGTGGCCCATCGACTGAGCGAGATCGGCGGCAACCAGCAGGGCCGAGATTTCGGCGGCCAGGGTGAACGGCGAATAGCCGCCATCCTCTTCCCAGCGATCCTGCTGCGTGACGGGGCCGTTGGCCACAATGAATGATGCGGCTTTGCGTACCATCGGCCACCAGTGCCGACTGTCACCGAAGCAGCGCGCCGATTCGCGGCGTAGCAGATCGACCAGCAGAATCGGGAAGGCGGTCTCATCCATCTGCGAGCCGTTCCAGTACGGACGCCCATCGAGCCACATGTTCTGCGCCCAGTGCCCGTCGGCTTCCTGCGTGGCCTCAAGGTAATGCAACACGCGGAGAGCGTCGTCGTGAGCGCCAGCGGCCAGCAATCCGCCAGCATTCTCGACCAGATCGCGCGGCCAGATGAGGTGATAACCGCCGAGGTCCTCGTCGCCCTTGTTGAAGCCCCAGGGAATGGAAAGGCTGGCGATGATTCCGCCGAGGAAGTCTTTGGATTCGTGCGTGCGCAGAACCGCCATGCTGGCGCGGTATAAGTCTTTCTCTCGCGGCTTCTCGTCGAGGCGCTTCAGAGTCCGCTGCCAATTCTGCCAGTGGGAGACGTAATCGTTACGGATCGTTTCATAGGACGAGAGCAGGGAAGAGATGGCTTGCTGACCGGCCTCCGCCCAGATTTCGCCAAAGCCGAGGGCGAGGATGAACTCGCCGTTGCAGGCGGCCAGGTCAATTTCGGCGGTCAGCGCGATGTTTCCGTTTTCCGCGCGATCGTACTCCCACGTCATCTGAAAATGTTGCGACAGGTCCTGCCAGCCGTCCGATACGCCGACAAATCCGACGGAGCGCCTTAGCCACGGCGCGGAGCAGGCGAGAGCGAGCGCGCAGAAATGGCGCTGGGCAAAAAGCATCGGCTTGCCCTTGTAATCTCCCGCCCAGCCGGTATTGCCATATCCGAAATTGGCCAGGTGCGAAGCCAACAGCGCGTACAAGCGGTAGTCGCGCAGGTTTCCCTGGAGCGGCACAAACCGAATTTTCTGCAAGACCACGTTGCGCAACGAATCGGTCAGCACTTCTTTTTCGATCCGGTACCGGCCCTGCATGCTGGTATTGGTCAGTTCGTAGGCAGGGACCCCTGGTTCGATCGGAAGATTTTCGAAAGTACAATGGCGTTTTTCTTCGGAGAAGAAGCCCCGGCCGTCGGTGACAATCAGGCCGAAGTCGCGGGTACAGGCTTGATCCACCCGGGGAAAATAAATTTCATTGAGAATGCCATGACTCAGCGTGAACCAAACTCTGCTGTGGAGGTTCAGCGCAGTGCCTATGCCAGTCTTGGCGCTCGAAGTCCAGCGGGGTTCGATTCCGGGCCAACCCGGCGCATAACGAAGATCATTGTCATTGCCATTGCTCACAGAAGGTCGTCCTCACCGTCAAGCAGTTTGCCAGAAGATGCGGATTTGTGCTCGCTTTCCATCGAAAACGCCGGAAGGTGCATCTGGAGCGACTCCCCGACAACACTTTCTTTGGCCGCAAACTGACGCCACTCGACCAGCATGCCAGCCGCTAGCAACTTTCCCGTAGAGACGCGGCTTGCCGCGTCTGAGACGGGGGCAAGCCCCGTCTCTACATGCGGATCGAACTTGCGCCACCAGTCCCTAAGTACTTGGAAAGCAAAGTGGGTTCATCAGAAATTCACTCCGTTGTAACCTCGCTTTAATATTTCGTCAATAAAACAAAAATTGCACACTTAAAATAAGCAAGAGGAGGACTCGTCTAGTGATAAATCGCATCGCGCTGCTGTTGGCAGGTCTCGTACTAACGCTGCCAGTCATGGGGCAGACCACGTTGAACGGAGCGGGCGCCACCTTCCCGTATCCCATGTATTCAAAGTGGTTCAGCGAATACAACAAGCTGCACCCGGACGTGCAGATCAACTACCAATCGATCGGTAGCGGCGGCGGCATTCGCCAGGTTTTGAACGGCACTGTCGATTTCGGAGCCAGCGATGGTCCCATGTCGGACGAACAACTGGCGCAGGCCAAAACCAAGATCCTGCATATCCCAACCGTGCTGGGTGCGGTCGTGCCCGCCTATAACGTCCCGGGGATCAGCGGAGAAATCAAGTTCACACCTGAAGCTCTAGCAGGCATCTTTCTCGGGAAGATCACGAAGTGGAACGATCCTGCCATCACCAAGGCCAATCCCGGCGTTAATTTTCCCGACCAGTCGATTGTCGTGATTTACCGCTCCGAAGGCAGTGGAACCACATTTATTTTCACGGACTATCTCTCGAAGGTCAGCAAAGACTGGGCCGATAGTGTGGGAAAGGGAGTGTCGGTGAGGTGGCCGCTCGGTCTTGGCGGAAAGGGTAACGAAGGGGTTGCGGGGCAGATCCGGCAGTTGCAGGGATCGATCGGGTACGTCGAACTGATCTATGCCGTGGAAAATAAAATCACCTACGGATCGGTGAGAAACGCCGCGGGCAATTTCGAGAAGGCTAGCCTGGACGGAGTGACCGAAGCGGCTGCATCGGTAAAAACCATGCCCGCCGATTTTCGCGTCTCCATCACGGATGCACCCGGCAAGACGGCGTATCCCATTTCGAGCTTTACCTGGCTCTTGATTCCGGAGCAGGCCAAGGATCCGAAGAAAGGCAAGATCATCGCCGACTTTCTGGAATGGATGCTCAACGACGGCCAGAAGATGACGAACCAACTGAGCTATGCTCCGCTGCCGCCGAACGTAGTGGGGAAGGTAAAGGCGGCAATCAAGCAGGTTCACTAGAGCGCTTTGAAAATGTGGATTTCTGCTGGCGGGGGACGGAATTTCTAAGCGCACTCTCCGTGCGGTTTGAGGCTTGCCATGGGCGCCGACGCCACACCGGCGCCCTTTTCCTGTGTTCGAGCCGGGGCGGCGCAGGCCCCATCCGTTTGTTCGTAGCTCGAAGGCCGAGCCCAGATTGGTATACTATTTCGGGTCGGTCGCCGCGCCAAGTTACCTCCCGAGTAGCAAGCGACTTTCCACACTGACCATATGGTTCGGCAAACTCTGAGCAATCGTGCCCCTCTTCTAAACCGCGAAGCATCGTGGCTGAAATTTAATTGGCGCGTGCTTGAAGAAGCCGGGGATCTCCGCAATCCGCTGCTCGAACGCGTTAAATTTCTGGCCATCTCCGCCAGCAATCTGGACGAATTCTTTGAGGTCCGGGTCGGTGGCCTGTTGCAGCAACTCGAAGACGGCCACAACTCCACTACGCCCGACGGTCTCACTATGGTGGAGGAGCGGGATCTTATCAAAGACGCGACCCGCGATTTCGTCGAAGAACAATATTCATGCTGGAACGAGCGCCTGCGGCCGGAACTGGCGGAGCAGGGAATTCGCGTCCTCGGCATCGACGAACTGGATGACGCGGCATTGGCGTTCGTGGATGACTATTGCGAACGGGAGCTCGATCCGCTGCTTACTCCGGTCACGGTGGACCCGGCACATCCATTTCCTCGCGTGATCAACAAGGTGCTGTGCGTGGCGCTGTTGCTGCGTCGCCGCCGCCGCTCCTCGCTCACCTATACCGGAGTCGTCACCGTGCCGCGGGCGCTACCGCGGCTGGTCCGCCTTCCGTCCCAGGGGACGATCGATTTTATTTTTCTTGCCGACCTGGTCGTGCACCACGCGGTGCGGATGTATAAGGGCTACGACATCGTTTCTTCCGCCGCTTTCCGCGTCACGCGCAACAGCAACCTTTACCTGCAGGAAGAAGAGTCGCGCAATCTGCTGGAATCGGTGCGCGCGGAATTGCACAACCGCCGCAAGGGAGACGCGGTGCGGATGGAGATCGAATCCGAAGCCGACCCCGAGATCATTGAGCGCCTGGGCACGGTGTTCGAACTTGATCGCTGGCAAATTTTTCCTGTTAATGGCCCGGTGAATCTTTCGCGACTGTTCAATATTTACGACGCAGCGACGCGGCCGGATTTGAAGTTTCACAGCTACGTGCCGCGGGAGTTGCGTCTGACCGCGAAGTCTCACGATCTGTTCGAAGAGTTGCGGCGCCACGACATTCTGCTGCACCATCCCTACGATTCTTACGATTCAGTCTTGTCATTCATTCAGTCGGCCGCGGAAGACGAGCGTGTGCTTTCCATCAAGCAGACCCTTTACCGGACCAGCGAGCATTCGCTATTTGTTCCGGCTCTGATGGCGGCCGCGGCCCACAAGGAAGTCACTGCTGTCGTGGAACTGAAAGCGCGTTTCGATGAAGCGTCGAACATTCGCTGGGCGCGCGATCTGGAGGACGCCGGGGTGCAGGTCTTCCACGGACTGGTGGGCCTGAAGACGCACTGCAAGCTTTGTCTGCTGGTGCGGCGCGATCCCGATGGCATCGCCCGGCAATACGCGCACCTGGGCACCGGCAACTACAACGCTACCACGGCCCGCATCTATACCGATCTCAGCCTGCTCACGGCTGACCCGGAGATTACCAGCGCGGTTCACGATGTTTTCAGTTTTCTGACTGCTTACGCGGAGCACCCGAGCTACGGGCCGCTGCTGGTGGCGCCTCTGGATTTGGCCGAGAAGTGTATGCGCCTGATTGAGCGGGAGGCCGAGCATGCCCGCGAAGGGCGTCCGGCGCGCATGATCGTCAAGGTCAACTCCCTGGTCGACAAAGATATTGTCCAGGCTCTCTACCGGGCATCGCAGGCAGGAGTGGACATTGAGCTGTTGGTGCGCGGCATCTGCTCGCTGCGGCCGGGGATTCGCGGCATCAGCGACCGCATCCGCGTGCGCAGTATTGTGGGCCGGTTCCTCGAGCACAGCCGCATTTTTTACTTCGAGAACGGCGGCGAGCCAGAAGTCTACCTGGGCAGCGCCGATTGGATGCCGCGCAACCTGCACGAGCGCGTGGAAGTCCTGTTCCCGCTGAAGAACCCATTGCTGCGCGATCGCGTAGTGCACGAGATTCTGGCGGCATTGCTTGCCGACAATGTGAAATCAAGATTTCTGCAAAAGGATGGCCGCTACCTGCGCCCCTGGCAATCGCCGCGCGGACGCAGCAAGAGGCCGCCTCGAGGCGCTGCCGCTTTCAGCGCCCAGGATTTTCTTATTGGACTAGCGGAAGGGACCAGGACACTCGAGGAGATTCCCGTGGCTGCCCCGCGGCGCGCCTCTCGATCTTTAATTGGACGATCTTCCATTGGACGATCATCGATTGGACCAGCTTTAATCCGGAAGGAGTAATTACTTCGAAATGTTTCTCTATTTTTTGCGCCACGCCAGTGCCGGACAACAGTTGACTACCGCGAAGAAGGACGAAAAGCGCGGCCTCGATAAAGACGGCATCGAGCAATGCGGATATATCGGCCGCGCCCTGGCCGCGCTGGGCGTGCAGGTGGAAATCATTGTCTCCAGCCCGCTAAAACGATCGACGCAAACCGCGGCATTGGTGGGCAACGAAATGGGGCACGAAGGCAAACTGGTGACCGAGAACGCGCTGCGTCCGGAGGCGAACTTCTCAGATTTTCAGAAGATGCTGGAAAAGTATGCCCGTCTGGATTCCGTGCTGCTGGTGGGGCACAACCCGAACCTGCGCGAATTTCTCGGACGCGTGATCAGCGACAGTGGATGCGAAGCCGTGGTTGAACTGAAGAAAGGTGCCGTGGCCAAAGTCGAAATGCGGCGCAATGCCGGGTCCCTGAGCTGGTGCATCACGCCCCGCATCCTGCGCACACTTCACACCGCGGCCACGGAGAGTTCGCGCCCGAAGACTTCGCGGAAATAGGCTCGGTCCTTCTCAATCGCCCATACTTCGAGGTCCACACTTGCCTTTCCGCGCCGAGTCAGTTTCATGGAGACTTTGCCGCTGCGCGCCGAGACGGCAACGCTCGCCACGGATTGGCTCCTCCCCATATTCAAAGCGCGCGCGATGCGGAGCAGTACTGACGCTTTCTCCACATTCTCCTGCTCCTCGGGGCTCAAGGTAGTCATCGGGCCGTCTCCCGGCGTGGGTCGCGACTTTCCCAGGTAACGCGCGATCGAACCAATGATCCTGCGCTGTTGTGGTGTATATCCCAGAATCTCGGAGTTCGCGATGATGTAGTAAGTGTGCCGGTGGTGTCCGTTGCGGTTCACGTAGTCGCCCACCTCGTAGAGCATGGCCGCGGCCGAAAGCCATTCGCGATACTCCACGGGAAGCTGGTGCACCGATTTCAACGAGGAAAACAGCAGCAAGGCCGCGTCGCGCACGTGTAAAGCATGATGCAGATCGACCCGGTAATGTTCCACGGCGCGCTTGATCGACTCCCACCGCTCCGATTCGACCGCCCGGCCCGATCGCGTGCTGCGATCGTATTCCGCCGCCATCTGGGCCAGGATGCCATCGCGCAGCCCCAGCGCCGAGTAGCGAAAACCGGCGAGATGGCAGCGCTCCAGCAATTCCGCGTACACCACCGCGCCGGCACAAATAATTTCAGCGCGGCGCGGACCGATTCCGGGCACTTTCCGTCGCTGCTCCAATGTTTGGCGCGTGATCTGGTTGGCAATGCGGCGCATCATCTCGCGGGTAGCGTAAGTCGCCGGTCGCCGCTTTCTGGGGCGCGCCAGGTGGCTGGCCATGGCCACCAGCGCCGCGGCTGTGCCGGAGGTGGCGATCACTGCGCCCACGCGCGCGGATTTGATGCGATCTTGAATGCGCGTAATCTCTCGCGCCACAAATCCCTGGAGCCGCTTCAGTTCGCTCTTGCGCGGCGGATCGTGCTGCAAAAATTCGCCGGTCAGGCGCACGGCCCCGAGCGGCAAGCTCACCGTATCGCGGATTTGTCCTTCGCGCGAAAGCGTGAGCTCACAGCTGCCGCCGCCCAGGTCCACCAGCAGAACGCTGTGCGCGCCCAGGCGGCCGGCGGAGACCATGCCCAGGTGAATGAGGCGAGCTTCTTCTAGTCCGGAAATGATTTCGATGGTCCAGCCCGTGGTCGAGCGTATCCACTCCAGAAATGTGCGCGAATTGCGGGCATCGCGCAGCGCCGCTGTGGCCACTACCTTCACTGAATCGGTGCCGCATTCCTGCACGGCGCGATTGAAGCGCCGCAACACGCGCACCGTTTCCGACATCGCCTCCGGCGAGAGCAGTCCGCCACTGAAGACGCCGTTACCCAAGCGAGTGACTTCGCGGTCTTCGTGGACTTCCTTCAGCCGTCCGGCTTGCAGGCGCGAGATTTTCAGACGAACAGAATTTGAGCCGATATCGATGGCGGCAAAGGTGGGCATAGGTGTGACGGCCGAAAGTTAATGATCAGTATTCTCACAACGAGGCCGCGTCGCGCAAGGGCAGCCGCGAGCTTCGAGCTACGAGCTTGGAGCAAACCAAACCGGGCGCCCGCGGCTCGTGGCTCTTAGCTCGCAGCATGTCAGTCGGTAACAGAGATTTAGGCCATGTTTTAACCAGTTTGTAACAAGCCTCTGCTAGCCTCGAAAGGAATGTCCAATCAAGCCCTGCCCCGGCCGCGTTTCAACGCTCCCGAACCGGAGCCGGGGTCGAAGGCCGCCCTGAAAATCGAAGCCAGAACGACGCCGCTGTTGCAGGGGAAAGTCAGCGAAGTCCCCGACGTTGCTTTTGGCTGGGCGATGCGCCTTTGTGGCTTGGCGGTAGTCGCGCTGCTCGGCTTGATCGTTTACCAACTGGTGGTGGGCTCCGAGCTCTCCTGGCACGCTTTTGGCTGGAAGTTCTTTGCTCAATCGGACTGGAATCCGGTATCGGATCAGTATGGCGCGCTGCCGTTTATCTACGGCACGGTCGTGTCTTCGCTGCTGGCGCTGGTCATCGCTGTGCCGCTTTCAATCGGGGTGGCTGTGTTCATCACCGAGATGTGTCCGGTCGGGCTGCGCGGAATTCTCTCTTTCACCACCGAACTGTTAGCCGCCATCCCCAGCGTGGTCTACGGACTTTGGGCGATCTTTGTCATGGTGCCGATGCTGCGCGAATATGTGCAACCGTTTCTTGCCAGGACACTCGGCTGGACAGGTTTTTTCAGCGGACCGCCCTACGGCATCGGCATGCTGGCGGCGGGGGTGATTCTGGCGATCATGATCATTCCCATTA
>Ga0187890_10003061_pt1 | contig 11576 bp, 9 predicted proteins | sample June2016WEW_21_1_FD_133005 | JGI IMG/M metagenome (GOLD analysis project Ga0187890, IMG submission 133005) | Peatland microbial communities from SPRUCE experiment site at the Marcell Experimental Forest, Minnesota, USA - June2016WEW_21_10 | ecosystem: Environmental > Terrestrial > Soil >... | reverse complement strand
GCGCAAACAAGAATTTTGTGCCCAGAGGACGGTCCTTGGTGCACGGCCACTGGCGTCCGTAGTCGCGCGCGAGGTTGTCGTAGTCCGCGCCCCCGTAGAAAGGAACCACCTCGCCGATCTCATCCATCACATCGCGTGCTGATGTGCATTTCCAATCCGCGCCCATCAGCCGGGCGAGTTGGGTGATCTGTGCCCATGCCGGCGTCAGCCTGGCAGGCGGATCGACCACCTGCTCTACCAGTTGAATGCGCCGGTCCGTGCTTGTGTAGGTGACTCTTTCTTCGCCAAACGCGGTCGTCGGCAGGATCACGTGGGCGCACTCAGCGGCCTCTGTCATGAAGAGATGCTGCACGACCAGCAAGTCGAGTTGCTTTAGTTGTCCGGCAACGTCGCCAAGCAGCGCGGTGTTGGTGGGATCATAGCGCGATAGCCAAAGCGCCTTGACCTTGCCTTGTGCGCGATGAGTCAGCAAAGCGCGCGATCCAACCCCTGCGTGCGCAGGAACTTTGCTTTTCCAGATGGCATCAAGGGACGAGCGTGCGCGGTCATCGCTTACGGGCTTATAGCCGGGCAAACGATCCGGCAACATGCCCATGTCGCACACTCCCTGCAAGTTGTTTTGCTCGGTGAGTGCGAACAGTCCGCTTCCGGACTTGCCGAGATTCCCCGATACCAGCGCCAGGTTTACGACCGCGCGGATGCTGTCGCGGCTCCGCTCCTCCATGCTGGCAGAAAACATCAGCGTGGCCGAACTTGCGTGCCCATAAGCCAGGGCGGCTGCTTCGATCAATCTCGGCTCGACACCGCAGCTCTCCGCCACGCGCAGCAGATCGTATTCATGGACCGAGGCAAGAAAAGCTTCATAATCGCGGCAGCGCGTCTTGGTGAAGCCAGAATTCATCAAGCCGCGGTCGACAATGACCTTGGCCATCGCTCCATAGAGCAGCGTTTCCGTTCCGGGCTTGATCTGCAGGAAGATGTCGGCGCTCTCGGCCACCCGATGCCGCCTGGTACCGACTACGATCAAGCATGCGCCGTTCAGCTTGGCGCGGATGACCGCGCCGCCAATGGTTGGCATGCGCTTGGCGAGATCCACCCCATCGACCACGATCACTTTGCTCTGCGCCAGCTCCGCAATCGAGTTTGTGCTGGCCGGAACGCCGATCATGTCCATCAACACGTTGATCGCGTTGTTGGAGTAGATGCCCGTCCCGTGATGCACGTTGTTGGTGCCGATCACGCCGCGGGCAAACTTCTGCAAAAGGTACGTTTCTTCGTTGGAACAGCGCGGTGAATTCAAGAAGCCCAGCGCATCCGGGCCGTGCTTCTCCCGAATCGCCTTCATTTTCGAAGCGATAAAGCCCAGCGCTTCGTCCCAGCTCACTTCGTGGAGCGTGCCGTTCTTGCGAAGGAGGGGATTCTTCAGCCGGTCAGGCGAGCTGGCGACCTCGTGTATGTACCAGCCGCGTATGCAGATTCGTCCTTGATTGCTGGGATGAGAGACGCTCGGATAGGCACCGACTATCTGGTTGCCGGAGGTCTCAAGGTAGAGCCCGCAACCAACGCCACAGAAGGTGCACGTAGTGAGCTGATGAGCCATTACACCATCTTCACTATGCACCAAACCTGAGCCCTGCCCTATGACACAGCGCACATCGATTGGTGACAAAGGTCTTCGTTTGCCGTAGTCGAGGACTTGCTCGATCGACCCAAGTTGGCTCAAGTTCCCGAAGACTGGGGAAAAGAAAGCTCGCTAATTCAATGATGGGATTGAGGTAATTGGTCGGGGAGAAAGGATTGAACCTCCGGCACCTTGTTCCCGAACTGCAGAAGTCAAAATTCCAAGTGCTTCATCTGGTGCCGATTAGCAGGCTGCGGAAAAACTCACGAATGCCTGTGCCACGGTGGAAGAGCGGCCCTTTAGGGCCGCGTAAGCTACCTGTTTTAACAAGGGCTTCAGCCCCAGTGGTCGTCCTTTGCACTCAAGTCTACCTTTTCCGCAGCCTGTTAGGACCCTACAAGCCAATCTCTCCCTCGCTCAGTTGTACCGGTCTCATACCGAAATGTGCCACGCAACCCAGACGAGCTCCACCAGAAAGACAGCTGCGATGCTTCAACGGAGATCCTTACTGTGCCGTGGGCGAGCAAACCGGCTCGATTGCGATCACTTGCGGGTTGGCAAAAAAATGGCGTTGAAAATAGAAGGCCACGTTGACCAGCCCGATCATCACGGGCACTTCCACCAGCGGCCCAATGACCGCTGCGAAGGCCGCTCCAGAGTTGATGCCAAATACTGACACCGCCACCGCGATCGCCAGTTCGAAGTTGTTGGAGGCGGCCGTGAATGCCAGGGTGGTCGTCTGGGAATAGTCCGCACCCACCTTCCTGCCCATATAAAAGGACACCAGAAACATCAGCACAAAGTAAATCAAGAGTGGCACGGCGATGCGCAGGACGTCCAAGGGCAGGCGAACAATGTACCCGCCTTTAAGGGAGAACATCACCACTATCGTGAACAGCAGGGCAATCAGCGTCAGCGGGCTGACACGGGGAATGAAGTTCCGGTTATACCAGTCCTGCCCTTTAGATCGAACCAATGCGGTACGAGTCAGAAATCCCGCGAGAAACGGGATTCCAAGATAAATAAAAACACTCCTTGCAATCTCTGCTATCGACACATTAACGATAGTGCTCCGAAGGCCGAGCTTGGCGGGGAGGACCGTAATGAAAACCCAGGCGTAGAGCGAGTAGAAAAACACCTGAAAGAGAGAATTGAAGGCCACCAGGCCAGCCGCATATTCCGTATCGCCTCGGGCCAGTTCGTTCCACACGATGACCATCGCGATGCAACGTGCAAGACCGATCATGATGAGTCCAGCCATGTATTCCGGATATCCGCGCAGGAAGACAATGGCCAGGACAAACATCAGAATCGGCCCGACAACCCAGTTCTGGACGAGCGAAAGCCCGAGCACCTTCTTGTTGCGAAAGACCTCATGCAGGTTCTCATATCGCACCTTCGTAAAAGGGGGATACATCATCAAAATCAATCCCGCCGCAATCGGAATAGAAGTCGTGCCGATGTTGAAGCGATTCAGAAACGGTACTACCCCGGGCACGAGCCAACCCAATACAACGCCGCCGATCATGGCGGCGAAGATCCATGCGGTCAGATAGCGGTCGAGAAAACTGAGCCGATTCGTTGCCTTCATCTGTGCTCCCTGTAATGCGGCAAGCCACGAAGGGCGGCCTCGTTGTCGAAATTCATTGCTATTCCTGGGTGACAGGGGCCATCGTCTGGCCGATGTTGTCGAGTTCTCTCTTGAGTGCAAGGCTGTCGAGAGTCTTCAGTGGAAGACAGAGCAATAGGCTGATTCTGCGCTCCAAAATAAAAAACGCCTCGCGAAACGCCCGTTCCACTTCAGTTTCGGTTCCCTGAACCGCCGCTGGGTCGGGAACGCCCCAATGGGTAGTCATCGGCTGTCCGGGCCAGATTGGGCAAACCTCTTTCGCCGCGTTGTCGCAAACCGTAAAAACAAAGTCGAGCTTTGGAGAGCCCAGCAGAGAAAATTCATCCCACGCCTTGCTGCGCAGACCCACGGTTGGTAAATGCGCCATTTCGAGCTGTCTCAATGCTTCCGGTCGAACCTTTCCTGAGGGATGGCTTCCGGCGCTGTAAGCCGTGAAATTAGGGCGCCCTTTGGAGTTGAGGATTGCCTCAGCCATGATGGAGCGCGCGGAATTGCCTGTGCACAGGAATAGTGCGTTGTAATGTCCTTGCATACTGGTTCTCTCCTAGTTGCAGCAGGTCGGTCCGCAACACGCTTCCGCTCCTGCGTTTGCAGGCTTGACGGCCCGAACGAAGGCGCTCAGGAATTTGCCATCTACCTCTGGTGCAATCGCATCCACATCGACGCCAGCCGCCGAGAGAAATTCACGCGCATCTTCTGCCCGATAAATTCGCGTTGGCTCGATATCGATTTGCTCGAAACCCGCTGCGGAAAGTTTGCTGCGATATTCGTCATCTCCGAGGGCTCCCGCCACACACCCGACCCACAGAAGCACGCTTTGGCGGATTTCTTTTGTTATTTCGCCTCGGGTCACAACATCCGAAACTGCAAAGCGACCTCCCGGTTTCAGCACGCGAAAGGCTTCTCGCAACACACGATCCTTGTCCGCTGAAAGGTTGATCACACAATTCGAGATAATCACGTCGACCGAGTTGTCCGGCAGAGGAATATGCTCGATCTCGCCCTTCAGAAACTCTACGTTCTCAGCACCGGCTTTGCGCTTGTTCTCGTTGGCAAGCGCGAGCATTTCCTCCGTCATATCGAGACCGTAGGCCTTGCCGGTGGGCCCAACCCGGTTCGCCGAGAGCAGGACATCGATCCCGCCGCCTGAGCCGAGATCGAGAACCACCTCTCCTGGATTCAACTTCGCCAGTGCCGTCGGGTTTCCGCACCCTAACGAGGCAAGCATGGCCCCCTCGGGGACCTGTCCCGCCTGCGAGGAGTCGTACAAATTGGAGGTGATTGGGTCGCAGCCCAAGCCACTTGCCGCGGTCGCTCCACAGCAACTACTTCCGCCACTCTTCACGCGCAACGCAGCCTGGCCATACTTTTCTTTGACCACTTCCTTGATGTCGGTGGCTCTCATGATGACTTCTCCTACTTACAAAGCTGGACGATATCTTGGGGTTTGACTGCTTTATTTCGCGTGCAGCATTCGGCGTAGAGGAATTGCAGCAGTTCCTGGAGCGCTTCCGTATTGGCCGTGTACCGCAAAAAGGTGCTTTCACGGCGCACGTTCACGAGTTCTTCATTCTTCAGCTTCTCCAGATGGTGAGAAAGCGTGGAATTCGGAATGTCCAGCTCTGATTGGATATCACCTACCACCAAGCCCTCCGGATGCGCGGATAGCAGCAATTGCATAATTCGAAGGCGCGGTTCGGTGCCCATCGCGGAAAGCATGTCGGCGAACTTCGCAACTCGCTCGGCACTCTTTTTGCTCGGCGTCGCTGGCATATTTCCATATTTGCAGAAATATAGACTGCGGTCAAGTGAATTATGGGGCTGCTCGGCGGACCCCATGGCGGAGGCAGGCCGCCGACACAAACTGAGTAGGGAGCGGTTTCTCTATGTCTCCGCTCTTCCCGCTCTTGATCCTCCTTTGCTGAAGGACCATAAGGTCGGGAACGACGGGTCTCATCATTGTGCTACTGCGCTGAAGGCTCTGCGGAATTCGCTGATTTGCTGTCGCGAGTTCCCAGGCCGATTACCATAGCCATGTCTTTCGGATAGACCACATCGCGTCCGCGGGCTAGAAAGTGATAATAGATGGACATCGCCGCTCCATACGATCCGAAACCGGCCGACACTACACGGGAATGTGCAGCGATTCCTACAACCATCCCTACTAACTTAAAGCCCGATGCGCCGCCCGCGGCTCCGCCTCCCGCTTCGCCCGCGCTCTGTCCGCCCTGTCCCGCATCACGGTCGGGAGAAGCCTGCGATGCCGCCAGCATTACTTGAATGCCAGTTGCCAGATATCTCGTTCGCGGAGTCGTCACTTCCGCTCCGCCTTCGTTGTCCAGCTTCAGGTGTTCGCCCTTGGCCACGGCCACGCCTTCGAGGTTCGTCTCAACTTTTCGCTCGATTCCATTCGGAGGCGCAACTTCTCGAAATCGGATTCGCAACTGTCCATTCCGGCCCAATCGGCGCGCTGGAGCAACTTGCATTACGGAGCCTTTGATCACGCTGCCCTCCGGCAGGATCAGATGATCGGACGCGACTAGCGGCTCGGTAATCACCGCTTCCACCGGGTCCCCGACCTTCGCCGTCGCGGAGCTCAATCCTGCCTTCAGTCGAGCATGCACCACGCTACCCGTCGGTGGCGGCGCTCCAATGTCACTCATCGCTCCCGGCTTTACCAACTCTGTCCCAAAATTCAAAGGCTGCAATAAGCTCGCATTAAAACTCGTTCCCGCGTCCAGGTATTGCGGATGCACTGGCAACTGCGCGAGGACGATTCTCTTTACCTTGTGCATCTTTCCCGGTTCATGGATCTTCTTCTGCCAGTCGCTCCATTGCTGATGTAGGGCTTGCCGCGTGGCGCTCACTTTGTTCGACGCGGCCTCATGCACTTTGTTCTTTTTCTTCTCTGCGTCATTCGCAGAGACGAACCGCAGCACCCCGTCCGGAGCAGGAGACGCGAACGTATGCAAAGCGACGGTTTTCCCATCGGCCATCACCAATTCGTCAAACTGCACATGCACCTTACGTACAGGTGAGAAATCTCCATTCGCCGCCTGCATGGTTCGGGTCATCTTCGGGACCGGATCAATCGCCGACACTTTGCCATTCACCAACGTCCCAAGCGGAATCAGCAATTTGTCGAATGCATATACGGGCTCCGTTGTCTTGCCATGAATTACCTGACCCACGGCGCGAATCCGTACCTCAGAATCAATCGCCACTTTGATCGGAGTGCCCGCCTCAACGGTCATCGCCATCATTATCGGCGCGTCGACAGTTTCCGGCTCCGTCTGCGCTCTAGGCACATCCTCGTTTTGCTGTGTGCCTGCTGGCGACCGCGGTTTTAGCGTCTGCGCGACACTGATTCCACTACACATTCCAGCCATCAACACTGTCAGTCCGATTACAGCCGGTCGCATTCAAATGACTCCAGATTGTTTTCGCGTAAGAATAAGGTGCGATTCAAGGCTGCGTGAATCGCAAGTGTCAAGTTGCGAATACACGATGCCGCAGACAAGCGAAAGAAGCCGTGTCTTCTAGGAAGCACCAAACCAGGAAAATGGTTGCAACTCGGCAGACTTCATCGAAGAAAGCGTAACCGTAAAGAGGAGAGGAATGCTCGAAATAACCCTTGGATGAACAAATTGTCATCCTCCGGAAAGGCTGCGGTAATGTTTCGGTCGTATCGTGAGTGTTGGTCTTCGTGTCTCAATAGGCAAGCGGAATCGGTTTAAACAAGCCCATGTACGTACGGTGCTGTCTTTTTGGTTTTTTGTGAGGAGCAATCTTGCAAGGGGCATCGGGATTTTGTCAGAAATTGCCGCACGCGCCATCAGCGGTGCGGAATCCGAGTTTTCCTGCCGTTGAACGCTTAGATTCAGCTTCCGATCCACCCAAAGAGCCTGCTACAAGATCCCGCGACTCGGACAGTACCAAGTCTCTCAGTCGATGGGCCAAGCGCGGGCTCCGCGATCAGGCCGATATTTACACGGCCCCCTTTCATCGTTCCGAACTGGTGGGAAGCACTATCGGCTATTTGATCGGAGCATATTTTCCACGAGCATTGCAGGGCTAGTCTCGCCTGATATGCAAGAAGCAATAAGAAAAACAAATATCACCTTCAAAAAAGCGTGAGGCAAACGATGCTGAACAATAGGCGGAACAAACGAATTGGTATTTTCCTTTGGTTGCTAGGCATTTGTGCGCTTCTGCAAGTCACTCCACCTCTGATCGCTCAGACCTCAACAGGAATAATTAAAGGTGCGGTTAGCGACGAATTCGGTAAAGCGGTTGCGAATGCTTCCGTGACGGCAACGAGCATCGATACTGGGCAGAAACAAACGGCGAACACAGGGCCTGACGGTACCTACCAACTGGGCTTGCCTGCAGGCAACTACCGTCTGACGTTTGAAGCCGCGGGATTCAAGACGTTTGAGATTTCTTCAGCAACTGTCGACGGCGCCCGGCCACAAGTTGTCGATGGCAAACTGGAGCGAGGCGAACCAGTCAATGGCAACCCAGCTCTAACACAACAGGAGAACTTACCTGATGCGCCGTCGAGTAGCATGACCACCCCTTCTCTTTCGGATCTAGGCCTTTCCCCGGAACAAACTCGGGGAAACCCTCTGGAGCAGGCGCTGCTGGATAAACGGACGCACATGCTGAAGATCCATCAACGGATGGGTTTGATCACGATGATACCGCTCGTTGCGACGGTGATCCTCGGTCCGGGCGCTGGCGGCAAAAGTGAAGGCACGGCCGCTCGCGATTTGCATGTGGCGCTAGGCAGCCTGACGGGAGATCTCTACGGCATCACCGCTTACTATGCCATTCGCGCACCCAGAATTCCCGGAACCAAAAAGCGCGGTCCGATAAAATTTCACGAGGCGATGGCTTGGATTCACGGACCGGGCATGATCCTGACTCCCATTCTTGGGGCAATGGCATTCAGTCAGAAGAACAACGGAGAAAAAGTCCACGGCATCGCGCAAGCGCACGGCCCGGTGGCCATCGTTACGGCCGGGGCATTTGGTGCTGCTCTTCTGTCGGTTTCGGTGAAGTTCTAAGCACAGTTTATGAACAGAAAAATACTGACTGCGTTCTTGTTCGCAGCTATTCCCGCGTTTGGAGCCGACAGCCAATGGGTGCTTCAACAGAGCACGCTTACCTACCACGTTTCGCATCCACTTCATCAGAGTGAGGGCGTGAGTCACGCAGTCAAGGGCAAGGGCGTCTGCCATGCTGGGCAATGCGAGTTTCTGATCGCTGTGCCGGTTAAATCGTTTGATTCCGGAGACAGCAACCGCGACCTCCACATGATTCAGGTCACGCGCGGTGCCGAGTTTCCGCTGGTCACGGTGCGCACTCGCTTGCCTGAATCGGATGCGACCGCGTCGACCATTAACGCTGATCTTGAGATCCAGTTTGCGGGCCAGACAGCCCAGTACAAGCAGGTTCCCTTCAAGCTGGATAAGCATGGGAACGAGATCCATATCACGGGAACAATTCCGGCTACGCTGACGGATTTTAGAATCGACCCCCCATCGCTGCTGACGATGCCCGTCAAGAATGAAATGCCTGTGCGTGTGGACATGTCATGGCATCAGCAGTGACGCGGCAGTCGTTGGCTCTAGAAGTTTCTAGGACCCGGTTTCCTGCATCCTATTTGGAGGTGTAAAGTTCTGGACAGGCAGGGATCTCCCATGCGATTGTTGGTCGTAGAAGACGACATTTCCATCCAGCTATTCCTCAAGCGAGCGCTGACGGAAGCCGGATATCAGGTGGATGCGGCCAGTACAGCGAAAGTTGCCGAGACCATGGCGTTGGAAGGTATTTACGATGCCTTCATCATCGATCTTGGCCTTCCCGATCTGGATGGATTGGACTTGATTGCCCGCTGCCGATCTCATGGTAATGTGGCGCCGGTCCTGATCTTGTCCGCCCGGCGTTCCCTAGACGAACGTGTTCGCGGACTGGAGCAGGGCGGAGACGACTACCTCACGAAGCCATTTGCTCTGCCCGAATTACTGGCCAGATTGAGAAACCTCCTACGCAGATCCACCGCTCCGCAGACGGAATCCGTGCGTCTGCAGTCAGCCGACTTGCAGCTTGACTTGGTGCGTCGTGAGGCGCGACGGGGCGAGCACTTGCTGCAATTGACCCCGCAGGAATTTTCCTTGTTGGAATATCTTTGCCGCAACGAAGGTCGCGTCGTCACGCGGACCATGATTCTGGACCATGTCTGGAAGATGAGGATTGACCCCGCAACCAACGTAGTTGATGTTCACATTTATCGGCTGCGCAGCAAGGTGGATCACGATACTCCACGACCGCTGATTCATACGATTCGCGGTGTTGGGTACGTTCTCAAACATGCCTAGGAACCTCCGCACTACCGCCGCTTGGCGAATTTCGATTTGGACAACTCTGGCGTTCGCGCTCGGAACCGCTGCGACATTCTCCATAGTCTATTTTCTTGTCGCACAGGGTCTCTGGGAGCGAAGTGACACTTGGCTGAGCGGCGAAGCTGAGGTCTTGGCTCAAGTCTCGGTGGACACACCGGGCGATCACCTTTACAGGCGGATCGTGCGCGAAGTGGCTGAGCTTGCAACCCAGGAAGTGCCGGATGAACGCAATGGCCGCGGCGAAAGGATGAATTCAGTATTCTTTCTTGCCACCAACCCCAGTAACAATGATGCTCCGTTGTGGGTAGGTCCAGGCTCGAAGGACGCTTTCGTTAACGCGATTCAGCGCTCACAGCTGGTACCGGGACCGCCAAAGTCGATAACCGTCGAAGGATACCAGCAAACATTTCGCGTCGTTGTAAAGGCGCAAAACGGAAGAATTGTTTATCTGGGATTGTCGGATCGCGGCTCCAAGCATCTACTGCACAAGTTGGCGGGTCGTTTTCTCATGCTCTGGGGCGGCATGTTCGTGCTGGGATTCGTCATTTCGTATTGGAGTGCACGCCGCACCCTGCATCGCGTTGAACAGATTACAGAAACCGTGGCGCGGATCGGAACAGAAGACATTCAGGAACGCCTCCCCGAACCTGTAAATTCGGATGAGATTTCGCGATTGGCGAAGACTTTTAATCACATGCTGGACCGGCTCCAGGCTTCCGTGAATCAGCTTCGCACGGTGACTGGCGGAATCGCGCATGACCTCAAAAGCCCGGTAACCTTAATTCGTGGAACACTTGAATCCGCATTGTGCAATGAAGGAGATGACAAGTGGCGAGACTCGGTTGGAGAAGCAATCGAAGCCCTGGACAGGCTCTTGCAGTTGTTGAATACGACGCTGGACTTGGCGGAGGCGGAGGCGGGTGCCCTTCACATCGAGCGCGGACCCATTGACTTCTCCGAGGTTGTGAGACAACTGGTTGATATTTACCAGCCAGCGATGGCCGAGCATCGTCATGATGTGACGACTGACCTGGAAGAGGATGTGGTTGTGGATGCTGACGTGACCCTACTGAATCGGGTAGTAAGCAATTTGCTTGAAAACGAATTAACTCATTTGCCAGCCGGATGCCAAGTGAAGATCCGGCTATATTCGCATCAAGGCTCAGCAGTACTGGTGGTCGAAGACAACGGTCCGGGATTCCCCGCTGATATTGACACCCGGGTTTTCAAACGATTCGTAAAAGGAAAACATTCTCCCGGTCACGGACTCGGACTGGCATTCGTAGATGCAGTTACCCAGGCACATGGTGGTCGCACCCGGATCTCGCAACGTCCGGGAGGTGGCGCTGTCATAACTTTGTCGCTGCCAGTGAGCGTGCTCCACGCGGCCTAGCAGGCTGCCGAAAATCGGTGGAGCAACTTGATCCTGCCCTTCTTGGTCAGCTCATACAGCACGCCCGACCCCTGGCCGCTGCCGCCACCCGCTTCCGCGGTGCCGTAGAAATTGCCCGCTGCATCCGTAATGAGCCCGCTATGCGGATAACCCCCGTCTGAGTCTCCGCCCGCGAAATTGTCCAGGATGGTTTCATTGCCGCTTGGATCGATTTTGAAGACTTTTCCCAGACTTCGCGGCGCTCGTTTTCATTCAGCGGCGCCCGGTGGGAGGAAGAGATACTGGTTGTTCTCGGCGCCCTCGGCGCCTGCCCTGAACCAAGTCGAAGCGTCTTGGCGGCGAAAAAATCTCACAAATGTCCGGTGACCACCCTCACAGACGTTCACTCCCAATCCACGCGATAATATCCCCGCTCGACCACGCACCGAGCGTGCGTCCGCTCCAGAGCGCGGGTCTTCCAGCCCGGAGGCTTGTTTACTCTTTGATAAACTTGACGCCTCGCAATAATTGGCCGAAAAATGACTG
>Ga0187890_10003059_pt1 | contig 11583 bp, 8 predicted proteins | sample June2016WEW_21_1_FD_133005 | JGI IMG/M metagenome (GOLD analysis project Ga0187890, IMG submission 133005) | Peatland microbial communities from SPRUCE experiment site at the Marcell Experimental Forest, Minnesota, USA - June2016WEW_21_10 | ecosystem: Environmental > Terrestrial > Soil >... | reverse complement strand
GCCCTGAACGAGAATACGTTCAAGGGTGAAGCCGCAATCGCCGGCGAAACCACGCCGATGACGCTTCAGGGCACGGTCAATAAGACCGGCGTCCTGCTCCTGTGCGTCGTCGCCACCGCCGCTTGGACGTGGGGCATGGTGCACCGCGCCACTCCGCAAGCGGCCCTCCCTTGGATGTTCGGAGGATTGATCGGCGGCCTGGTTTTCGCGCTGGTCACAATTTTCAAGAAGACGTGGTCGCCGATTACCGCCCCGCTCTACGCACTGTGCGAGGGGCTGGCGCTGGGTGGAATTTCCGCGCTGCTTGAAATTCAGTATCCCGGCATCGCGATCCAAGCGATGGGGCTGACGTTCGCAGTGACCTTCGTGATGCTCATCGCCTACACATCAGGGCTGATCCGCGCCACGCCCAAATTCACCGTAGGCGTAATCGCGGCCACCGGCGGCATCTTCGTCGTCTACATGGTAGACATGGTTATGGGCATGTTCGGCCACCACGTGCCATATCTCAATAGCTCCGGTCCGATCGGCATCGGCGTCAGCGTGGTCATCGTGATCATCGCCGCGCTGAATCTGATTCTCGATTTCGATTTCGTGGAGACCGGCGTCCACGCCAACGCGCCCAAATATATGGAATGGTACGGCGCCTTCGGAATTATGGTCACGCTGGTCTGGATGTACCTGGAAATCCTGCGCCTGTTGGCAAAAATCCGCCAGCGTTAGGTGAGAAATTAGAAGCCGCGGCCGCCGTACCGATTCGCCAAATCTCGCGCGCCATCACACTTCCGAAATCGCATCCCCCACGCGAATCTCCCCGCCCGACACGATCTCCGCGCGCAACCCCCCGCGATGCAGCAACGCCACGCGTACGCCGGCCACGCCGGATAACCCCTCCATGTGCTCGCACGGTTCGCACAGTCGAATTCCCGTCAGCGTCACCGCCCCCACTCGAAATTTCCGGCCGACCAGATGATTCAGCGGCACGCCGCGCGTCGTCAGGTTGCGCCGCGCGCTCGCCGCCGGCAATTCCAGCTTCGATTCGCGCGCAATCGCCTCCAGCGCTTCTTCCTCGATCAGCGTCACGTGCCGTCCCCCGCCCGGCCACGTCGAAAATGACCCCGCTCCCGCGCCATAGCGATCGCCCTCAATCCCCATGCCGTCAACGACGCGCGCCGTCGGCACCGCTTCCAGCGCGCCCTTAGCCTCGCGCGCCACGTAAATCCCCGTCAGTTGTCCCGTCCAGTTCATCTCCATCTCATCTCCGGTTCACGAAAGCGCCCCGAAACCCCACGCTTCCGCGCGTTCCGCAAGGCTAGCCCACCCTCGCGCACGCCGCAACATCCAAAATGGCGCATTGCCCAATCGCGACCACATTCACCGCTTGTTGAGAGTTGAATTGTTTGCTCATTTCGAGATATGGCGTGGCAGATTCAACTCAGAGCGCCGCTAAGATGCCTATCCCGCATTTGCAAAAGCCGAGCGGTATATGCAACTTATTGCATAAACCTTCTGTCAAATTCCCCGTTTTAGGCACCTTACTGTCCGGTGCACTTTTGCATCCCTAGCAAAACAAACGACTTCACCGCCCCATTTTGTGGATGCCTACGTGCACACGTTATTACGTCGTTTCCCGGCCGCCTGAAACATCTGCAATACACGACCGATTTCCCACGTTTACAGTCCTGGAGGTTCGATTCATGAGATTACGGATGTTGTTTCTCCTTCCCCTGGCAATACTCTTCGCACTTGCGCTAGCGCAAACGAGTTTCGCAGACACGGTGACCGCATCGGCTGGTACGTCTAGTTGCACCAATGATCCAGGATCGCCAACCGGCGTGGACTTTGGTCCTCCCACGGGCATTGTTCTCTATACGTCGTTTACGTGCAGCCTGTATGCCGACGCTAGTTCCTACACCATTGACCTTTCGTCGCTCATGGAGGAGGGCGGCGCGAATCTTTACGACAACATTACGACGGCCGGCTACCTGGTCGTGATCAACGGCGACCCCAATACGCTGAGCGACGATAATGCCGGCTTATTCAATGAGAGTCTCTGGGAAGCGGTTCTGTTCTGGCCAGGCGATCAAGCCGGGGGTTATGCCAGCGATAGCCTCACCGTCTATTGGCCGGGGACGTTCCCGACGGCCTCGGACGTTCAGACATTCGATGACAACATCTACGATTACTTCTACGGCCCAGGTAGCTACGATTCGGACTACTTTGTAGAAGCGACCGGCTCCGAAACCGTGTACGCGCCCGGCGCTGGGGATGAGGGCGTTTCTTTCTATAACGAGTACGACATTTACGTTCCCGAGCCCGGCACCGTGCCGATGCTAGGCATCGGCCTTGCATTTTTGGGTGTAGTGGCGCTGAAACGCCGCCGCGCGGCGCCCGAAGTATAGTAGAGATCTGCCGAGCCAGCCGCGCTGACGGGCCAGTGCTCTCTAGCGCGCGGCCATCGCTGTTATGTCTGGGGCGGATGGCGATCGACGGTTCTCGCCCCGCAGGACCGTCGCAAACGCGGACAATATCCGGCGGGGCCGCGCGATCATCGCTCCAAAAAGCGAGCCCGGGAGGGACCATCCCTCCCGGGCTCTTACTGAAATATCCTACCGTGAATCTGTAACCGTTCGTTGACGCCGATCAACTACAAGAACAGCGGCGCCATCACAAACGTCACCGTGCACAGCAGCTTGATCAGCACGTGCAGCGACGGCCCGGCTGTATCCTTGAATGGATCGCCGACCGTATCGCCCACCACGGCCGCCTTGTGTGCGTCGGAGCCCTTGCCGCCCAATTCACCGGTCTCGATGAACTTCTTGGCATTGTCCCAAGCGCCGCCGCCGTTGTTCATCATCGTGGCCATCAGCACTCCGGCGATCGTGCCGACCATCAGCACCGCCGCCACGCATTCCGCGCCGAGCGTAGGATCCGCCGCCGTGGCCAGGAACTTGAACAGGTAACCGACCAGCACCGGCACGCCGACCGCCAGCAACCCCGGCGCAACCATGGCCTTCAACGCGCCGCGCGTCACCAAATCCACGCAACGGCTGTAATCGGGTTTTGAGGTGCCGGCCATGATGCCCGGATCCTCTCGGAATTGCCGCCGCACTTCTTCGATCACGTAGTACGCGGTTTTGCCCACGGCTCGAATAGCCCACGCGCTGAACAGAAACACCAGCGCCGCGCCAATCAGCGCCGCGATGAACACCGGAACCTTGCTCAGGTCCACGTGCTCGAAGCGAAACGCCATGTTGCCCGTTTTCTGCTGCACCAGGTTCGTGATTTCGTCCAAGTACGCCGAGAACAGCAGAAACGCCGCAAGCGCCGCCGAACCGATCGCGTATCCCTTGGTTAGCGCCTTGGTTGTATTGCCCACCGAATCCAAACGATCGGTGCGCGTGCGAACTTCTTCCGGCGCGCCGGACATTTCGATGATTCCGCCTGCGTTATCGGTGATGGGTCCGAAGGAATCCATCGCCAAGATGTACGCGGCGGTGGAAAGCATGCCCATCGTTGCGATCGCCGTGCCATACAAGCCCGCGCCCGTAGTGCCCGGCAACGCCATGCGCCCGCAGTAATACGATCCGAGGATCGCGGCGGAAATCGCCAGCACCGGCATCGCCGTGCATTCCATCGAAACGGAAAGTCCTGTGATGATGTTCGTGGCCGCGCCCATCCTCGAAGCGTTCGCGATCGAAAGCACCGGCCGGTAGCGATATTCCGTGTAATACTGCGTGATCCAAACGAAAACGAAACTATTTAGGATTCCGATCACGCCCGCCGCGAAGAACCACAGATTGCCTTGCAGCAGGTAATGCACGGCCACGTAAAAGCCGGCCATGGCCAGGATCGACGTCGCCAAGTAGCCGCGATTCAGCGCGTCCATCGGGTCATCTTTCTCATTCTTCAGCCGCACCAGCCAAATCCCGATCGTTGACGCTATCAACCCAAATGCGCGCGCCACCAACGGAAAGAAAATCCCCAGAATGCCGAATTTCCCAAACAGCGCCACGCCCAGAATCATCGCGCCGATATTTTCCGCCGCGGTGGATTCAAACAGGTCGGCGCCGCGTCCTGCGCAGTCGCCCACGTTGTCGCCCACCAGATCGGCGATCACCGCCGCGTTACGCGGATCGTCTTCGGGTATGCCGACTTCCACTTTGCCCACCAGGTCGGCTCCTACGTCCGCCGCCTTCGTGTAAATCCCGCCGCCCAATTGCGCGAACAGCGCCACGAAGCTGGCTCCGAATCCGAATCCCACGATCTCGTACGGCACGCCCTTGGGATTGTGCATTCCGCCGAAGCCGATAAAGATCAGCCCCACGCCCAACAGCGAAAGCGACACGACGGAAAGTCCCGTCACCGCGCCGCCGCGCAACGCCAGTTGCAACGCGCGATTCAAACTCGAACGCGCCGCACTCGCAGCCCGCAAATTCGCGCGGATGGATACGAACATCCCGATCAATCCGGCCAAGCCCGAACAGATCGCGCCGGCGAAAAACGCAACCACCGTTTCCGTCGCCAACGTGCTGCCCTTGGTGAAGTAGTAGAAAACGAACAGCAGGACTCCCAGCAACAGACTCAGCCCATAAATCGTCGTGTACTGCCGTTTCAGAAAGGCTTCCGCGCCTTCCTTAATCGCTGCCGCGATATCCTGCATGGCTTTCGTGCCCGTATCCGCCGACAGAACCTCACGTGCGAAAAGTGCCGCGATTCCCAGCGATGCTACGCTGACAATCATGAAGAACCACACCCACCCCGTCACAGTCATGTATCCTCCGACGCCGAGTCTACTCTGGAATCATTTCAGGCGAGATCGAATCGATTAGGTACTTAAGGCTTATAACAGGCCCGCCGTCGGTGGTCAATAAGCTCAGATCGCTATGTCACAAGATGAAACTGATTGAGATGCGCGCTAAAGCTCGGCGTTTTTGGCGTCAGCGCCATTCTCAAGCGGTGCGATTTCGCTATTGGAACCGTCTTTTTACGACGTGCCGCTCAAGCCTTCTCACCGGAAATAGAGTGCCCGACGTTCCGCTTCGCCGTCTGTGACTGAAGTCACCCTCCGCCGTGACATTAGTCACGCGCCCCCGCGCTCGAATCGGCCCACCCGGTCAGTGCGTATTCGCGCGGGCGCTCGGCGCTCGGCTCTGCTAGAATCGCTGGTCGCTTTCCGGACGTTACGCGTACATGAAGCGTTTCTACCACTTTCTCTATCAGAGATTTCTCCCTTGGCTTGAGGCGCTCGTATTGGCCTTCGGTGGCGCCGGCATGTTGGTGGCCGGGTTCATCGATTCCGCCACCACCTTGCCCCCCGTGCTTCTTGACGTCTTGCTGATCGAAGTTTCGATCCAGCACCCCGCTCGTATGCCCTACTACGTCGTCATGACGGTGATCGGCTCCGTGCTCGGAGGGCTGTTCCTGTACGAACTCGCGCGCAAAGGCGAAGAGAAGTTCTACAAGAAGCGCGCCGGTCAGCGTGGGGCGAAAATCCGGGAGTGGGTTGCGCGAAACGGTTTTCTCGCGGTCCTGCTGGGAGCCCTAATGCCGCCGCCGATGCCTTTCAAGCTCGTTGTTCTGGCCGCGGGCGCGGCCGAAATGCCCACGCGCCCATTTATCTTCTCGCTCACGCTCGCACGCGTGATTCGTTTCGCCCTGGAAGGCATCATTGCGGTGGAATACGGCGCGATGGCGCTGGCGTTTCTCAAGGAGCACAAGCTGGCGAGCACAATCTGGACGATTGCCTTCGGTCTCGCGTTTTATTTTGTTGCGCGGATCGTTATGCGGCCCACTAAGGAAGAACGCTCTCAGCAGGATTGAAAAGCAGTTCCTCCCGCGTCACCTGATTGCTGGCATCCACGTCCACCTGCGCGATCACGTTGCGCTCCGCGTGCGGCGCAGCGTCAAATCGCAAATCGCGCAACTCAATTCGGTATCCATCGCCATCGCGCTGCACGCGCGCAAGAGGGAAGCGCGCGAATTCCAGAAATGCAATCCCCACGTCGCTGCGCTGCGCCACCTCCAGCGCCAGCGACGCTTCGGCTTTGTAAAACACGCGCGCCGATTCTGGATCGAATGGCACGCCCGGCGAAAACGACACTTCAACCTCTTCCATCGTGTCGTCCGTATCCACCACCCCTGTCCAAAATAACGGCGACGATGACCGCGGAAACGCTGCCGCCGCGTTCGGCGCTTCGCCGCGATATACGCGCGCCTCAAGCTCTGCCGTCGCTCGCTGCTGCAAGATAAGCCGCCCGCAGCAAAACATTGCAACCATCGCCAGCGCCACCACCGCGCGGCGATCCACCGTCTTCCGCTTCGCCTTCGCCCCGATCTCTTCCGTGATCATCCGGAACAGCGCGGGAATCAGCAGCCCCGCCAGCAGCAGAAACAATATCCACGGATCGAGCGGCGCCGTCAGATCCCACGCGAACCATCGCGAACTAAATGGCCACAGCAGCTTCACGCCGTAGCTATTCGTCAGATCCAGCAGCACGTGCAGCCCGCCCCCCGCCAGCGCCGCATAAAAGGCAGGCATGAACCGCAAAGCTAAAGGTTTTGTAGGGGCGGAGCTTGTCTCCGCCCGCCTTTTCTTGGCTCTTTCTAGTTTCCGCGAAATCACCACAAACGCGCCCGCGATCAGCGCCGCAAGCGCCACGATCCCCACCAGCGAATCCGTAGCCGTTCGATGCCCCGCCAAAAATGCCCGCGCCCCACCCAACACCGAAAGCCAATCGAGGCTCGGCGCCAGTCCCGCCGTAACAATAATCGGCAGCGCCATCGGAGTAACGCGCTTAAACCCGCACCGCGCCAACGCCACCGCCGCCAATGCCTGCGTCACCGGTTCCATGCCGCTCAGTTATCTCACAAATCGTCCCCTACGGAGTCTCTGCGATGTCAACAATCGGTATGCTCCATGCCTGCCCGCCGCAGGGAGGTTCGCGCGAATCCTCAGGGCGAACGCGGGATCGTCAGCGTGTTCCTGAGAACGCCTGCCCGCTGAAGGAGGGCCAATTTCCCAATTGGCGGTTCTTCCTCTCCGTCTCTCAAGTCTCAAATTTCAAATTTGAGATTGAGGGTGCCCCATGTTCGCCCGCATCTTCAGGGCGAACGTGGGGTCTTCGCGCACATTTCATCGCCGCGTCGCGCCTCGGGTCGTGCCTCTTCTGTATGTAGGGGCTTGCCTCCGCCTGCAGCGGCGGCAGGTATTGGCTAATTCCGGTCATCGCGCCGCTAGGACTTATCCCGGTTCTTGAGCATCCACAACGTTAGGTCCCAGGCGCCGTAGATGCCGACGAACAGCCAGACTGCGCTCGATCCCGCGATGGCATATGGTGCGAAGGCTTTCCCGGCAATCAATCCGGCCGCGCCGGCGATCAGGCTGGCATTACCGAGCGCGGGGAGGACCACCCACGGGAACCAGTCTTTCCAGTTGAGCAAAACGAAATCCATCTTTTGCCGCATGAGGATTACGTGAATTTGATAGGCCAGGCCCGTAAGTCCGCCCAGGCCGAGAATGATCCCGATTGGCCACGCGGACGGCCATGGCGCCAGCACGGCCAACGCCACGAATAGCACGCCACCGAAATGAGCGAGCGTGGGCGTCAAGAATCCGCGGGTGCCGCGCGTTATGCCCGAGGGGGAGAAGCCGGTGCCTACCGTTACGGCAACAAACAGCAACCCCATCAGAGTCGCGGCCGAAGTTCCCGCCATGATAAAGAAGTTGTCCCAGCCGTGAAACATTGGCAGGCAGTGTAGCCCTTCGCACACACATTGTAATCAGGAAACGAAGAGTCCGGATTCTGCGACGAGTGGCCGCCAGGATTTTTGGTCAGAGCGAGTAGCGGCCGAACCGTGGCCAGCGGGTGGAAAACGTGATTCAGGAGCGCGGAATTAGCTCACTCCCCGGCGCCATCGTGGACACCATTGCGCGCGCCGCGTCGCGATATAATACGCGCGGGTCCGCGCCGTGAATCTTCGCGGGCGCAGGCGGCCGTAACCTCGGGGGACGCGAAGTCGTGCTGACGAAATCCGCAGCGAAAAAGAAAATCGAATCGCTCCGCGAAGGCCTGCGCCGCGACGAATACCTCTACTACGTCCTCGATGATCCCAAATCCTCCGACGCCGATTTCGATCGCCGCATGGCCGCGCTAAAAGAAATCGAAGCAGCGTACCCTGATCTCGTCACACCCGATTCCCCCACCCAGCGCGTCGGCGGCGCCGCGCGCCAAGGTTTCCAAACGCGCACGCACACGCCGCCGATGATCAGTCTCGATAACACCTATTCATTCGACGAGCTGTCTGAATTCGACCGTCGCGTGCGCGAGCTAGCCGGCCGCGATCAAGTGGATTACGTCGCCGAACACAAATTCGATGGCCTTAGCATTTCGCTGCAATACGAGGACGGCGTGCTCGCCCGCGGCGTCACCCGCGGCGACGGCGTCACCGGCGAAGACGTCACGCCAAACGTGCGCACCATCCGCTCAATTCCATTGCGCGTCGCGGAGAAAACATTGAAGTCCCTGAAATTGCCGCCGGCCTTCGAGGTCCGCGGCGAAATCGTGATGCCGCGCAAAGCTTTCGAGGATCTGAATCAGCAGCAAGAAGAGCAGGGAGGCAAGCGCTTCGCCAATCCGCGCAATGCCGCTGCTGGCGCCGTGCGCATGCTCGATTCAACAATCACCGCATCGCGCAAACTCGATTTTTACGCGTACTACTTGCTCGCCGCAGGCACCACCGCGTTCCGTCTGCACTCGGAATCCCTCGAAGCCCTCAAGAAAATGCAGTTCCGCGTCTCGCCTGATTTCAAAGTCTGCCGCTCTTTCGACGAACTGAAGCGCTTCATCGACGCGAGCGACGCGAAGCGCGACCGCCTGCCCTACGAAATCGACGGCATCGTAGTCAAAGTGAACGACACCGCGCTTCAGCGCGAACTCGGCAACACCGCCAAAGCCCCGCGCTGGGCCGTGGCCTACAAATATCCCGCGCGCCAAGAAACCACCGTCGTTCAAGACATCATTTTCCAAGTCGGCCGCACCGGCGCGATCACTCCGGTGGCAGTCCTTGAGCCAGTGATTATCGGCGGCGTCACCGTCAGCCGCTCCACGCTGCACAACATGGATGAAGTCGAGCGTCTGGGCGTCAGCGTAGGTGACACGGTGTTGGTCGAGCGCGCCGGCGAAGTGATTCCGCACGTCGTCAAGGTCGTCACCGAAGGCAAGAATCGCCGCCCCGTGCGCGTCCCCGAAAAATGCCCCGAATGCGGCAGCCGCATTCACAAAGACGCCGAGGAAGTGGCTTATCGCTGCGTGAATGCCGCATGTCCTGCGAAGCGCCGCGAATCGCTGCTGCATTTTGCCGGACGCCACGCCATGAACATCGACGGCCTCGGCGAAAAAATCGTCGATCAACTCATCGAAAAAGATTTAGTTCACGACGTCGCCGATCTCTATCGCCTGAAACTCGAACCGGTGGCCGCACTCGATCGCATGGCGGAAAAATCCGCGCAGAATCTTCTCGATGAAATCGAAGCCAGCAAGAAAAACAGTCTAGCGCGTCTCATCTACGCTCTCGGCATCCGTTTCGTCGGCGAACGCACCGGCCAATTGCTCGCCACGCACTTCGGTTCGCTCGAAGCCATCGCCAACGCGAGCGAAGAGCAACTCACCGAAGTCGGCGAAGTCGGACCCAAGGTCGCCGCCAGCATCCAAGAATTCTTTTCCGAAAAAGCCAATCGTGATTTGATCAAACGCCTGCGCGAGGCCGGCCTCAAACCAAAAGAAGAAAAGCTAGCGTTGAAAGATTCCCGCCTCGAAGGCAAAACCTTCGTCTTCACCGGCAGCCTAGAGCGCCGCTCCCGCGAAGAAGCCGGCGCTGAAGTCGCCGCCCACGCCGGCAAAGTCACCGGCACAGTCACAAAGAAAACCGATTACGTAGTCGTCGGCGCCGATCCCGGCTCCAAATACGAAAAAGCCAAGCAACTCGGCGTCCCCATCCTCACCGAATCCGATTTCGATAAGCTCCTAGAAGGGAAGCTGCCCGTTCCCGTGTCCGCTGCCGCGTTTGCTGCCGGCAAGAAGAAAAAAGCCGCCAAGTCCGAAGCGGCTGCCAAGCAGAAAAAGTTGTTTTAGCGACTGCGCGGGTGTAAGACACGCCTCAAATGCCACGTTGCCCTGGGCCCGTGGAGTCATGATCGCCGAAGCGCATCCATCCCCGGGCCGGCGCTTGCTCATTTTCATCCGCAGCGTCCTTCCCGCTGAGCCCGCTCAACTGTTGCTGCTTGCGGGCGCAACGTTTCTGTTCATTTCTCCGGAGTTGCGGTGGTGGCCCGAACTTGGAAATGCGTCCCTCCTGCAACGCCTCAGCCCATCGCAGAGGGCGCCATCGATCTTTAGCTGGGCACTCGTTGTTAGGAGCCTTGGGTTGCTCATCGTTGCGGCGGGCGCGCTCGGCTATTTCGCATGCTTTCGTCGGCTGCTGAGAAATTCAGTCCGCACGCTTCTTTTGATTCTCGCTTGCGCCCTCGCAGGCGTGCTCTCGATATGCTGCGAGTTCTATTTTGTCCTATGGGGCCGTCTAAGCAGTGCGCAGTCGGTATTTGAGCTACTCAGCAGTCGGGACACATCGAGTCTGCAACAATTGGGAATCTTCCTCGCGGATTTGGGACCGGGACTTCGTTTCGCATCGACAGGGATGGTGCTCGTGGCGATTTTTGCCATATTGGTTTGGACAAACCGCGCAACACTCCCGCTTCATTTGACCGCAATTCCTCTGCTCAGCGAATCGGAGCCGGTGCCAAGCGTGAATCCTCGGGACCTTGCGGTATTTGTCCCCGCGATGATTGGCCTAATGCCGTTATTGACCATTCTGCAGATTCTCGTGACGTCGCCGATTTTTCTCGTGACTCCCGGAAGGCTCTCCCACGCAGCTTTCAAATGGATTGTGGGCCTTCAAGATGTCGAGGGCGCAATGCTTCTCGCCGCGTTCGTCCTCGTGGCTATAGGGAAGGGCAGAAAAGAGATTATCTACCCGTGTTTTCGATTGCCGAGCGTGTACTACGCCGCTCTTGCCGTCATGTTAGCGACTGTGGTGTTCCAAGTCTGGCCAATCGTCTCCTACGTGCAGGATCGGCACGCTTGGGCTGCAATACGCTGGGTCGTAATTCAGCCCCCGCAGTTCCTAAGCTATTTCGGCCTTCCGCAACCCCGTATGTTGTGGCTCTTAATTCCGGCCCTCGTAGAGGAATTTGCGTGGCGCGGCTATCTGCAGCCAATATTCATTCGGCGATACGGGCTGCTGCGCGGGATTTTTCTTGTCAGCGTTGCTTGGGGAGCGTTTCACTTCTCTTCGGATTTCCGCTCCTCCATGACGGACGTGCAAGTTCTGTTCGGGATTGCGACGCGAATCGGCGTCACTGTCGCGCTCGGTTACGTGCTGGCTTGGATTACGATTCGCTCGGAATCCATCGTTCCCGCCGCACTCTTGCACGGTATCTACAACGTTTTCATCTATTCGTCGCTGCCGACGCAAGCGCCCGTGTGGTTTCTCGCAGTTGTTTTGGGGCTTTTGGGCTACATTCTG
>Ga0187890_10003058_pt1 | contig 11585 bp, 6 predicted proteins | sample June2016WEW_21_1_FD_133005 | JGI IMG/M metagenome (GOLD analysis project Ga0187890, IMG submission 133005) | Peatland microbial communities from SPRUCE experiment site at the Marcell Experimental Forest, Minnesota, USA - June2016WEW_21_10 | ecosystem: Environmental > Terrestrial > Soil >... | reverse complement strand
TGGGTTGTTTCTTTTTGTGGGCGTGATGCTGTTTGCCTACTACCGGGTTCCGTCAACGGTGTTTGGGCGGGCAGACAGAGTTTATCCGACGTTTATCGTGAGCCGGATGCCGCACGGGATCGCGGGCCTCTTGATCGCGGCTATCCTGGCGGCGGCAATGTCGAACTTGAGCGCGGCGCTGAACTCGCTGGCGTCGAGTTCGATCATGGATTTCTATTTGCGCTTTCGTGCGGGCAATCGTTCCGGCTCTGACCGGGCGGTGAGCGAAGCGGGGCGGCTGCGGCTGGCGCGACTGGCGACGGTCGGGTGGGCGCTTGTACTGTTCGGGCTGGCGGTACTGGCGCTCGATCGAGTGGGACGCGTGGTAGAAGTCGGGTTGCAAATCGCTTCGGTTGCTTATGGCGCTCTGCTCGGAGTGTTCCTGCTGGGAGTACTGACCAAGCGCGCGAATCAGCGTGGGGCAATGGTTGGCATGATTTTTGGGCTCGCTATGGAACTGTACTTGTGGGGGTGGTCGCAGATCGCTTTCACCTGGTGGGTCGCGATTGGAACTTCGGTGACGTTTGGGGTGGGATATTCGGCTAGCTTGTTTTTTCGTCATCGTCAGAACCTTGAACCACAGGGAACACAGAGGATCACAGGGGAAACCTTGCATCGAGGCAGCTAAAGGAATATGGATACTCCCTCAAAGAACAGTCACGTGCGCACGGAACTGGCACGCGACCTGGGGTTGTCGCATGCGGGCGCGGTGGTGGTTGGGACGATTATCGGGAGCGGAATTTTTCTGGTTCCGACCGAGATGATGCAGGCGGTAGGGTCGGCGCGACTGGTTTATCTCGCCTGGATGGTCGGGGGGCTGCTTTCTTTTTTCGGCGCCCTTACTTACTCCGAACTGGGCGCTATGAAGCCGCAGGCGGGCGGCGAGTATGTCTATGTTCGCGACGCCTACGGGCCGCTGGCGGGATTTCTTTATTCATGGACATGGTTTCTAATCGCTAAGCCGGCTTCGATTGCGACTGTAACCACTGGCCTGGTGCGGATCCTCGAGACTTTCCCAGTCTTCTCTTTTTTCGCTCACGACTGCTTCTCGTATGCATGGTTCGCGCATACTTCGATTTCGCATCCCTTCACCATCACCTACGGGCAACTGGTGGCGATTGCCGCCACACTGCTGATTTCGTGGCTGAACTACATTGGGGTGCGCCGGGCGGGAGAATTTCAGTTTCTGTTCACGCTGCTGAAGGTTGCGATCATCCTCGGAATTGTAGCGGTGGGCTTCTCCTATCGCGGAGGAACGTGGGCGAATTTCGCGACCGAGTTCACTGGGGCGAAAGGCGGTGTGGCTGGGTTCTTTGCGGCGCTGGTGGCCGCTCTGTGGGCTTACGACGGCTGGAACGATCTGAACATGGTGGCGGGAGAGATACGGAATCCGCAGCGCAACATTCCGCTGGCCCTGATTTGGGGCGTGGCGACGGTGGGCGCACTCTACATTCTGGTGAACGCGGCGGTGCAGTATGTGCTGCCAGCGGCGGCGATCGCGGACTCGGAGCGTCCTGCGTCGGATGCGGTGGCGCTGGTGCTGGGGGGCGCCGGCGCCAGCCTGGTGTCGGCGGGCATGGCGATTTCGATGCTGGTGACTTTGAATGGCACCATCATGAGCGGAGCGCGCGTGCCGTTTGCGGCGGCGCGCGATGGATATTTTTTCAAGGCGATTGCGGAGGTTCATCCGCGCTTCCACACGCCGTCGGTGGCCATTGTTGTGCAGTGCGGGCTGGCGATTGTTCTGCTGCTGCTGGGAGGCAGTTTCCGGCAATTCTTTTCGCTGGCGATTTTCGCGGAGTGGATGTTCTATATGATCGCAGGCAGCACGGTGTTCATTTTTCGCCGCCGGGATCCGCACGCTGAGCGGCCGTATCGCGTGTGGGGATATCCGGTGGTTCCGGCGGTGTTTGTGCTGGTTTCCGCGGCCCTTCTCTACTACACATTCACCGACAATCTGAAAAGTTCGGCGGGTGGATGCGTGGCGATTCTGGCGGGGGTTCCAGTGTTCTACTTTTTTGCGCGGCGCCGGGCGGAGAGACCAAAGTAATCGGCCATTGGGCTGAATACTTTAAGGGTGGTTACCAAAGGACACGCGCAAGGGACACGTTTACCCCCCGCCCAATCTCCCATAAGGTGAAGACTCCAACCCCGAGCGCTCTCCCCAGCTTCGGGCCCCCTTTTTGGAGTCATGGGATGCCTACGTACGATCGCGGTTTTCAACTCGGCCTGCTGCCCGAAAGGAAGTGGAACTGGCGGACATTCGTAGCCAGCTACGGGATTGTCACCGGCCTGGTTCTCTTTCTGATTGTATTCGGGATCATCACGCCCGATACGCTGCAAATCACCGCGAACTATCACGTCACGGAGCTGATACCACGGCCAGCGCTGCGACCGGAGCCGCTGCCCAAGCCGAAGCCGCTGCCCCTGCATGCGAAGTTGCTGCCGCCTCCAGTGATGGAGACGCCGAAGCTGATCGTGCCGCATGAAATCCGCGCGCCCAAACCACAGCCGCAGGAAATTGAACCGCCTAAGGTGGTAATGAATAACTTCGCGCCGGCGGTGTTGAAGCCGACGAGCGGAGCGCGCCCGGTGCTGGTTCATACCGGGGACTTCCAAGGAAGTTCGGTGACGCCGACGGTGAATGCTCCGATTTCGAAGGTGCAGACGGGCGGGTTCGGCGATCCCAATGGGCTGAAGCCGAGTGAAAACAGCAAGCCGAACGGCAAGCTGATCGCATCCGCGGCGGGTTCGTTCGACATGCCGGTAGGGCCGGGGCAAGGCAACGGGTCGGGCGGCGCGAAAGGGATTAAGGGAACGGTTGCGAGTGCTGATTTTGGCACTGGGGTGGCAACTGCGGGACAAGGAGATGGGCGCAGGAGTGGCCGCGGCAGTGCGGGAGTGCAGACCTCAGGCTTTGGCGCGCAGGAGCTCGCGCAGAACACGCCGCATATTCAGCGCGTGGATAGCGCGTCGACTACGCCGGTTGAGATCACTTACAAGCCGAACCCGGTTTATACGAACGAAGCAAGAACTCTGAAACTGGAAGGCGAAGTCCTGCTCGAAGTGGAGTTCGCGGCGAGCGGGCAGTTACATGTGAATCGCGTGGTCCGGGGTCTGGGCCATGGACTTGATGAGGCCGCCGTAGCCGCGGCCAACAAGATGCGGTTTAAGCCGGCCTTGCAAAACGGGCAGGCAATGGATTCGACAGCAATTGTGCACGTGGTATTTCAACTGGCGTACTGATCACATTGGAGATGCGAGTTATGCGGAAACTTATGCGCAATATGAACTGGATGATTTTGGCTCTGCTAGCGTTGACGATGACGGCGGTGGCCCAGCAGTCGGCGTCCGCGCCGCAGAACGCACAGCCGGTTGCGGCGACGCAGCAGGGACAGACGCAATCAAATCTGGCGCCGCCGACCACGATGGATCAGGTGGTAGACCGCGTGATCCTGCGCGAGAAAGACCTAACCAAGTTTTTGTCCCCCCGTACTCCGATTGTGGAAACCTATCTGCAGAATCTGACGCAAGATCCGCAACTGGGGCCGATACCGCAGGACGATCATTACTTTCTGGGGCGCATGGACTTGAGCGAATCAATCGACCGGAGCGACTTCCTTGAGGGCAAGGGTAAGGGCAGAGACAAAAACAAAGACGACGGCATGGAGAAGCATCTTCTGGGCGACATCACGAAGAAGTTCAAGTTCCAGTACCAACCGTTGGGCTTTTCGTGGATGATCTTCGTCGACCGCAACGACTTTGACCGGCAGCACTACGATTTCCACTACGTGCGGCGCGAGTTTATAGGGGACGTGCGCTGCCTGGTGTTTGACCTGACGCCGAAAAAAGACGCTGGACGCGGGCGCTTTCTTGGCCGTATCTGGGTTGAAGATCAGGACTTCAACATCGTGCGCCTGAACGGTACTTATGCGCATCCCTCGCATAACAATTACTACTTCCACATGGACAGCTGGCGGTTGAATTTGATTCCGGGTTATTGGATACCAGCATACATCTACAGCGAGGAAGGCGACTTCACGGCGGGAGCCAAGAACAAGATCGCATTCAAAGCGCAGACTCGCATGTGGGGATATAACCTGAAGACAGGAGCGGTAAACGACGAACTTACTAACATCCGTGTGGATAGCGTCAAGGACGATACGCCGACCGCACAGGATGCTACTCCGCTGGCCGCCGAGCGCGAATGGCAACAGCAAGCGGAAGACAACGTGATCGAGCGACTGGAGCGCGCCGGTCTGCTGGCTCCGGAAGGCGACGTGGACAAGATTCTGCAAACGGTGGTGAACAACCTGGAGATCACCAACAATGTCGAACTGCCGCGGCCAGTCCGGACGCGGGTGCTGACGACGTCTCCGCTGGAGACTTTCAGCGTCGGTAACACGATTGTGGTGAGCCGCGGGCTGATCGATGTGCTTCCCGATGAGGGCAGCCTGGCCATGGTACTCTCGCACGAACTGGCGCACATTGTTCTGGGACATAACCTGGGCAGCCAGTATGCGTTCAATGACCGGATGTTGTTCTCTGACGAGGCGACTTACCAGAACCTCGGATTCAAACATATTCCCGAAGAGGAATCGGCCGCCGATAAAAAAGCTATCGAGATGCTGAAGGCCTCGCCGTACGCGCAGAAACTGGACTCGGCTGGGCTGTTCATCAAAGCTCTGCAGGCGCGGGCTCCACAATTGAGCGCTTTGCTGCAGGCGCACCTCGGCAACAACATTACGGAGAACGGCACGGTGACGCGCATGGCGCAGCTGAGCACCTCGGCTCCGGCGCTCGACTGGAACAAGCTGGACCAGATCGCCGCGTTGCCCCTGGGTGGACGCGTCAAGCTGAACCCATGGGATGACAAAGTGGAGATCGTGAAGGCGCAGCCGGTTGCGATCACTTCGGCGCGCGACAAGATGCCGTTCGAGGTGACGCCGTTCTTTCCGCGGCTTTCGCGGTACAGCACGGCGAGCACGCCTGCGGCTACCACCGCGACAGCACCAACAACAACGGCAGCTACCGCCAACGCCAGCCCCACGCCGACCAACTGAGGCGGTTTCAAGTTGATAGAAGCGCGGCCGGGACGGGAAGAAATTCCGCTGTTCCCGGCCTGCGTGTTTCACCCGATTCATCTCAGGTGGAGGTTTTCATGGGGCGTTCGTACGTGCGTCTGCTGACGCTAACGCTGGGGGCGAGTGGCCTGGCGCCGCTGATCACCATTCTTGCCAGCTGTTACCTGCGGGACGGGGTCCTGCCGTGGCTGCAGCTGCCGGTTTACGGCCTGATCGCGCTCGGCATGATTTCGCTAGCGCTGTTGTTTCGCTGGTGGCTGCAGCGGATCGAAGGCCGCGGGGACGATGCCGCCGCCGAGCAGGCCGTTTACCTGCTGCGCGACGTGCCTGAGAAGTGGATCAATGCTGCGATTCTCGCCTCCGCGCTACTCAGCCTGTTTCTGGAACTGGCTATCATCCGCTGGCAGGCGACGGTTTTTCCTTTTTTCTCGTTCTACAAGAATCTGTCTTTACTTTCCTGCTTTGCCGGCCTGGGCCTAGGCTATGCCCTGGGACGCCGCGACCGCGTGCCCCTTTTCCTGACGCTTCCGCTGCTGTGCTGGCAGTTCCTGTTCATGGTCGGCATGCGTTACGGCATGAGCTACGAGCAGTTTCACAGCCTCTACGCTCTGCCTTTTCGGGAGCAGCTGAATATGGGGCTGCCCCACATGGGCCAATATTGGCAGGTTCTGCAAAGCTATTACGTGCTGTCGGTTGTCTTCCTCATGACGGCGCTGGCATTTGTTCCCATTGGACAGCTCTGCGGCTGTCTCATGCAGCGCCGCGAAAAACTGACCGCCTACGGTCTGAATCTGCTGGGCAGCCTCGCAGGCGTCCTGTTGATGTTCTTGGTGAGTGCCTACTGGACGCCTCCGGCGGTCTGGTTCCTGATCGCATTCGCCTTGCTGCTCGTCTTCCATGTCCGGAAAGGGGCTGCGCTGAGGGTGACCGTGGCCGCGGGGATCCTAGCTCTGCTGATTCTGGAATGGCCGGTCAGCCCTACCTGGCAAAGGATTTATTCTCCCTACCAACTGCTTGAGGTCGGGCGCAACGAGCACGGGTTCATGGAAATCCGGGCGGCGGGCCACTACTACCAGAAGGTGTATGATTTCATCAATTCCGGCGACAAATGGCCAACCGACTCCGACGTCCGCATCGCCCGTAACTACTACGAACTGCCCTACCAGATCAAGCAGCAGCCCAAGGATGTAGCCATCGTGGGAGCGGGATCGGGCAACGATGTTGCCGCCGCCCTGCGCAGCGGAGCCGGGCACGTGGATGCCATCGAGATTGATCCCGCCATTCTTATGCTGGGGCGCGACGGCCATCCGGAACATCCTTATGCCGACCCCCGGGTGCGCGCGGTCAATACCGATGCCCGCTCCTTCCTGCGCACCACCAACCAGAAGTATGACCTGATCGTATTCGGACTGCTCGACTCCCATACCCTGCTGAGCCAAGCGTCGAGTGTGCGGCTGGATTCTTTCGTGTACACGGTGCAAGCCATGCGGGAAGCGCGAGCGCGTCTGAAGCCCCACGGGATGATCTCGCTCACCTTTACCGTGCTCAACGATCAACTGGGCCGCAAGATTTATCTGATGCTCAAAGAGGCTTTCGACGGGCGCGCGCCGCTTTGCTACATGATCGGATACGACGCCGGAGTCATCTTTCTGGAGTCGGACGATGCGCTGACCCTGGCGCCGGATCTCATCGCCAAGAAAGGGTTCTGGGACAAGACGGGGACGTACGCCAATCCGAATATCCGCGCCGACGTCTCTACGGACGACTGGCCGTTCTTCTACATGCCGGCACGAATCTATCCCGTCTCATACCTGGGGATGGTAGTCCTGGTGCTGGTTCTGTCTCTGTTCCTGATCTCCAACTTCCTGCCGGAGCGGCCCCAGAGCGGCAGTTTCCACTTTTTCCTGCTGGGGGCGGGCTTCATGCTGATTGAAACCAAAGGCATCACGGAACTGGGGCTCACCTTCGGCAATTCGTGGCAAGTGATCGGGGTGGTAATTGCCGCCATCATGGTGATGGCCTTCCTGGCCAACTGGGTGGTGCAGCAACTCAAGATCAAGCGTCCGGTTCTCCCGTATGCATTGCTGCTGGCCTCGCTGGCTGTGGGCTGGTGGGTCGCGAAAAACGGCGGACTGCCCTCGACCTGGAACGGTCGCATCGGAACCGCCGTGCTGCTGACTCTCCCGATGTTTTTCTCGGGTATCGTGTTTTCTACGCTGCTGAAATCCGGCGGCGACATTTCCGGAGTCATGTCGGTGAATTTGTTCGGCGCGATGTGCGGCGGCTTGCTGGAGTACAACTCGATGTATTTCGGCTTCCAGTTTCTCTACCTGATCGCCGCCGGCTTATATCTGCTCGCTTTCGGCTGGGAATTCGTCGCGTCTAAATGGCAACGGACGGCAGTTGTTCCAGTGAAGGCGATAGGAGCAGCCGCGGGAAGATAGCCTGAAGTTCGTTCTCCGTTCTCGGTTCTTACTTCGGCACAACCCGAACGGCGGACAGGGCCGACCAACTGAGGCGGCTTTCAAGTTGATAGAAGCGCGGGCCGGGACCGGAAGAAATTCCGGGCTCCCGGCCTGTGTCTATTGGGGCTAAGACGGTCTCGGGACTAGACGCAGTCGAAGGTCGAAGAGTCGCTCGGGACGTTGGCTTTCATTTTTTCTCCAATCGCGCGCCGACTTTTGCTACTATGAAAACCCCGCGTTTCTCGCCACGCTCTCAGGAGGGTCGCAAATGATGAGTGGCTTAACTCTAGGGAAAAGTTCTGCGCTGGCTGCGTGTGGCAGCCTTCAAGAAAGGTCGTGCATCTTGTCCAAGAAGTTTGTTCTCGCAGCAGTCGTTCTGGTCGCCGTGACTGGCGCCGCGCTGGCACAAACACTGACAGCGCTCCGGCATCAACCGCCGGACGGCGTGATTATCTCTTACCAGTTAACCGACGGCACGGTGATGGTGCAAGGGAGCAACTATTCCGATTGGTGGAAGCTCACGCCTGACATTACCGGAAGCTACATCAATGGAACCTGGACGCAACTCGCCAGTCTTCCTTCCGGATACGCGCCCTACGCCAATGCTTCCGCGGTGTTGGCCGACGGACGCCTGATCATTGAGGGCGGTGAATACAACTTCGGTAACTTTGTCCTCACTAACATGGGTGCAATCTACGACCCCGTAGCTAATACCTGGACCACGGTGACGCCTCCGAAAGGCTGGGACTATATCGGGGATTCGCCGTCGGTAGTGCTGCCGAATGGCAACTATTTGATAGGGAACAAGCTCACAAAACAAATGAGAGAGCTCGATCCAAAGACTATGAAGTGGACTACGGTGAGTTCGAAGGGTAAGAAGGATTTCAACGCCGAGGAGGGCTGGACTCTGTTGGCGGACGGCTCGATTCTGACGGCGGATGTGAAAGACGCTCCCAACTCGGAGATCTATACACCGTCAGCAAAAGAGTGGGTGACTGCGGGTAGCACGATCGTCGATTTGCATTCGCCATCACCCGATGGCTGCCTCCATTATGGCCCGGGCGGGACGCTTTGTTACTACCCACCTGGAGAAATTGGCCCCCAGATCCTCCGTCCGGATGGCACGGTATTCGTCACAGGGTCGTATACGAAGGACGACGGCCCCGGGAACACAGCCATTTACGATAGCCTCACGGGCAAATGGGCAGTCGGTCCGGACTTCCCGAATGACGACAACGCGGGCGATTCGTTTGCAGTTTTGCTGACGAATGGCAACGTGCTGGTAGAAGGCGACTCGGGGACTTCATATGTGTTCGATGGGACGACCTTTACTGCCGGACCGTTTACCCCTGGAAGTCTGATGGTATTGCCTAACGGCGAGGTGCTGGTCGGAGGCGGAACAACGGAGGTTTACACCTCTGCGGGCACCTACCAGACCTCGTGGCAGCCGACGATTTCGACTTATCCGTCAACGATAACTCGTGGATCCACTTACTCAATCTCGGGCACGCAGTTCAATGGACTGTCGCAAGCAGCTGCTTTCGGAGACGAGCTCCAAACAGCGACGAATTATCCTCTCGTGAAAATTACGAACAGCAGTACCCACCACGTGTTTTACGCCAGAACCCACGACCACAGCACCATGGGCGTGGCGACCGGCACGACGACGGTTTCTACAAATTTCGATGTGCCGTCGACGATGGAAACGGGGGCGAGTACGTTGGTCGTCGTGGCGAACGGCATTCCTTCCGCGGCCGTTAGTGTTACGGTTAAATAAGCAATACGTTTCTAATTAATCTAACTGCCCAGCATCTCAGCCGATGTTTGAGACACAAGGGCAGTTGTTTGTTTCAGGGTGAGCGTAGACTGCCCAGGCTGCTTAAAAATGTTTTCTGAGATCGCCGAAATGATCTACCACCAGCAACCGCTGTGGCGCTGGGGCGGTCGTGACTTCCTCATGCTCGAGAATCCAGGTGTTGTCGTGGGGTATGAAGACGGCGTGCAACCCGGCGGCGAGGGCGGGGTTGATATCAGACTTGGGGCTGTTGCCGACCATCCAGGTGGTGTCGGCTGGGAGGGCGTACTTGGCGACGGCGGAGCGGTAGGTGGATTCGTCCTTCTCGGCTACGATCTCGACTGCCGAAAAATATTCTTTCAATCCTGAGCGCTCGACTTTTCCAGATTGCTCGGCAGGATTTCCTTTGGTCATCATGATGAGGTGGTGCCGCTCGCCGAGATACTGCAGCGTCTCGGGCACGCCGGGAAGAACTTCGATGGGATGCTCGGCGATCTGGTGGGCAAAGCTGCGAATACGTTCGTGTAAATCGGGCGTGACCGGGTCGACGGAAAGCTTCTCAAAGGTTTCGACGAGCGAATGGGCAAAGCTGTGCAGGCCGTAGCCGTGCTTCACGATGGACTCTCGTTCCACGTCGTTCAGCACCAGGCGAACCATCTCCGGCGAGTATTCGCGGTGGTTGAGGAACGAAATGAACTTTGCGATCGCCCGTTCGAAATAGATGTTATTTTCCCAGAGCGTGTCATCGGCATCGATAAGCAGAGTCTGGGCATCATTCTCTCCCCGCATGGATTCATGATAAAGGCTTGGGGCGGATCACGGTTTTGATAGACTTGTACTTATATGAAGAACGGCTGTATTAAAAGCTTTTTAGCGTACTGTTTCCTGCACTATGGGCCGGTTTTGGTTTTGATTTTCCTGATGTCAACTTCCGGCGCCGCACAACAGAAAAGAAAGGTGATGAGGGGTTCGGCGGCGAAGCGCGGCGCCCCGGCGGATTTGAAGGTCGCGGCTGACCTGGAGCAACGAGTAGCCAGGTTCCGGCGGGTCCCCATGCCCTTCCGGACAGAAGGTCTGAGCGCTCGCGAGCAGCAACTCGTTCACAAACTGGTGGAGGCCAGCGGGTACCTGGAAAGCATCTACTGGCGGCAGAGCGATCCAGGAGCGCTGACGCTATACCAGTCGCTGGCCTCGAGCGGGAATCGGCGCGACATGCAACTGCGACGCTACTTGTGGATTAACGCTTCGCGCTTCGATCTGATTGACGATAATAAACCGTTTGTCGGAACGGAGACCATGCCGCCGGGGCAAGGATTCTATCCTGCGAACCTGACGCGCGATCAGGTGGAGCAATACGTTAAGGAGCATCCAGAGCAGAAGGCGGCGATCTACGATCAATTTACGATCGTACGGTGGCAGCGGGACAAACTGGAGGCGGTTCCGTACCGGATTGCGTTCCGCGCTTTTCTGGAGCCGGCGGCAAAAGCTTTGCGGGCAGCGGCCAAGCTCAGTGACGATGCGGCTTTTGCGAAGTTCTTGCGACTGCGGGCCGATGCGCTGCTCAGCGACGATTATTTCGCGAGCGACCTGGCATGGTTGGAATTGAAGAATCCGAAATTCGACATCATCTTTGCGCCCTATGAAACTTATTTGGATGGACTGCTGGGGGTCAAGGGTTCGTATGGCGCGGCGGTGATGGTGCGCAACCAGCGCGAGAGCAAGAAGCTCGAGCTGTTCCAAAAATACGTGCCGGAGATTCAGGACGCGTTGCCGCTCGAAGCGGAAGATCGGCCGTCGAAGCATGGATTGGAGACGCCGATGGAAGTAATGGACACTCCGTTTCGAGCGGGAGACATGACTCACGGGTACCAGGCGGTGGCCGACAATCTGCCGAACGATCCGCGGGTGCATGAGCAAAAGGGCAGCAAGAAACTTTTTTTCAAGAATTTCATGGACGCGCGGGTAGACTATATCATTTTGCCGCTGGCGCGCAAGCTGATGGAGCCGGACCAAGCTGCTAAAGTTTCGGCCGAGGGTTATCTGCTGGGCACGATCACGCATGAGATCTGTCACGGACTCGGCCCGGCGTTTGCGCGAACGTCATCGGGTGGGCTGGCCGGCAAAGTCGATATCCGGGAGGCGATCGGTCCGGGCTATAGCGGCCTGGAAGAAGCGAAAGCCGATGTGACCGGGATGTTCGCT
>Ga0187890_10003052_pt1 | contig 11597 bp, 9 predicted proteins | sample June2016WEW_21_1_FD_133005 | JGI IMG/M metagenome (GOLD analysis project Ga0187890, IMG submission 133005) | Peatland microbial communities from SPRUCE experiment site at the Marcell Experimental Forest, Minnesota, USA - June2016WEW_21_10 | ecosystem: Environmental > Terrestrial > Soil >... | reverse complement strand
TGCGGGTTGGATTTGATGATCTCATTGTTTAGCTTGGCGGCTTCGTCGAGACGGTTCTTCAGAATCAGGAGCTGGATGTAGTTCTTTTTGACCTGGGGATCCTTGGGATGATCGCTGTAGAGTGAAGAATACTCGGCTGTGGCCCTGTCGAGGTCGCCGGTGGCGAAATAGTAGTCGCCCAGCATGCGATAGCCTTCCGGGTTGGTAGGCAGATCTTTCTTGGTCTGGCGCAAGACGGATTCAGTCTCATCCCTCTTGCCTTCCTGCATCAGCAGGCGAACCAGGGCGGCGCGGGGCGCGGGGTCTTTGGGATCGACGTCAATGGCGTGCTTGAACCGCTGTTCGGCTTCAGGCATGCGGCTGCGCGACTGGTAGAAGCCACCCAGGGCGAGTTGCGCGTTCATGGCTTTAGGATCGACTTCCGTTGCCTTCTTGAAGTTGGCCTCAGCCACATCGGGCTGGTTGGAGCGGAGTTCAAATAACCCCAGGAGAAGATAGGATTCGGAGCGGTTGGGGTTCACGCCAATGGCCTGCTGCATCTCCTGGATGGCGTCCGGAATATCGTTTTGCGCCGCGTCGTAGTTGGCCCAGGCCTCGTGGGTTTCGGCGTTGTTGGGTTGCTTGTCGCGCAGCTTATCCAAGTACGTTTTCGCCTGCTTCATGGTGTCCGGCGTGGGCGTGCCGTCTGGATTTCTCACCGTGACCAGCAGGTTGGCCAGATCGGTGTAGGCACGATAGTTATTTTGATCGAGGTCAACGGTGCGGCTCAATTCCTGAAAGGCGCGGTTCTGGTCGCCGAGCTTGAGATAGGTCTGGCTGAGCTGGTAGTGCGCCTGGGCGAAGCGAGCATCGATCTGAACGGCATTGCGGTATTGGATTTCCGCCTCGTGGTACTTGCCCTCGGCAAAGTACTTGTCGCCGCTCTCCAGGTATTTCTGCTTGCGCACGTTAGGATCACGGGAGCAGCCGGTAAGAAGACCGGCGAGGCAAAGGCCGGCCAGCAGCAGACGAAACGAAACGGAGCGACTCATAAGGGATTCTCCAACTGCGGATGCAGAAGGCACACGAAGACGTTCATCCGCACGAACGCCTCATGATACTGCACGGTAACCGCGGAAAACAGTTACTGGAGTCATACTTTCACAGAGATTGAAGCGGGCGGTCCACCTCAACGTGGAATGTAGCTGTTGAGCAGCGGCCCGACGTCCTTGACGAAGGGCAAAACTCGCTGTTGAGCGGCCTCGGCGCTTTCCCCCGGATAAATGGGAGTAGTGACTCGCACCAGAGAGCCGTCGCTGCGGTTCATCTCAATCGAATCTTTGACCAGGTAGAATTTGGCCCAGTATTCGTTGGCCACCCCGCGATCATGTGCCCAGAACCAGTACAGGACGAGCTGGCGGGATTCGCCTCTCGCGATGAGATAACGGTTGGCGGGAAACGGTTCGTGACCGGGAAGGGTGAGAGTGACGCGCTGGTTCTCAATCGGCGTCCAACCGGAACCGGGCAGGCAGTGCTGGGGCGAATGGATGGTATCGCCGGCGCGCTGGCTGCGGAAGTAGGCGATGAACAGATCGATGTAATGGGTCTTGGCCTGATCCTGGTAGACGCGCAGAAGGAAATCTCCGGGCCCGAGCTTATCGAGAACGTCCTGCTCGATGGGGACGTCGATGCCGTTCCAGCCACCTAGTTGCGCCGGAAACTGCTGCAAGGGAACGCGGGAAGGGAAGACTTCACCGCGGGCGCGAGTTTGCAGGAAGATGGCGGCCGCCGCGATCAGTACGGCAGCGACGACGAAGCGGGCGGTGGAGTTTTTCAAAATGCGCCGCCTTTCTCGGGGAACGCTCCCGCGCGGAACAGCGTGCGAATCAATCCGTGCAGCGCGTAAAACATAGCCAGGGAAAGGACGAAGGTGATCAATCCCCAGGATGCGTGGAAGAAGCCTTCCGCGGCGGCAGGATCCCAATACTGAACCAGTAATCCCGTGCCGACGATGCGGATGTCGTTGGCAGCAACTGTGATGGGTACCGCCGCCAGCGCGAGCACCCAGCGCACCCAGAGTCGTTTTTCCATCAGATATCCGTAAATGATAGCGAGCGTCAGCAGAGACATGAGCGAACGAATGCCGCTGCAGGCCTCGGCCACTTCGAGAGGCATGGCCGCGAGATTGATGACGTTGCCTTCGCGCAGCACCGGAACTCCAAGAAGCGGCAGCACAGTGGCGGCGACCTGCGAGGCCAGCAATTGCAGCGGGAAAGTGATCTGATTAAAAACGATGGCGGGGATGGGAATCATCAGCAGCAGGAAGGTCCAGGGAAAAAGCACGGCGCGAAACAGATTCCATCCGGAGAAAAGGATCACGACTCCAGCTATCACCAGCAGCATCGAAGAGCGATCCAGAAACAGCTCCGCGCCCAGGCGTCCGATGATGAGCACAGCCAGCCCGCCAAGAAGTATGACCCCGCCTGACCATGAGGGTCGAGGAACGATGCGGGCAAGGCGATCTCGCTCTTGCCAGAGGACGAAGGCGGAAAAGAGAGGGACGAAGAATCCGTGGGAAAAGTTGGGATCGTTCCACCACTGCAATACCAGGTGAATCAGCGTGGACCAATACAGCCAGAGGGCTAATGCCGCCAGAATGCCGAATTGCCAGAGCGGAATCGCCCTGGAAGTGGCGGAAGCCCGGGCGTTCGAGGACTGATTTTGCGCGTGCTCGCTTTGCACTGGCTCGGTTTGTGCTTGGTCGGTTTGCACTTGGTCCGTTTGTACTTGGCCCGTTTGTACCAGGTGGCTCAAGAGAACCGTGGTTATGCAGTGGGGGAAGTTCGAGAATAAGCGAAAGCGCGCAGGTGCGCAATGCAAACTCTGGGCAGGGAAGTCAGTCGGGACTGGGCTTTCAAATCCTGGCTCGGTTGGCTGGGGAGAAATCCCGTGCATAAAGTTATGAGATGCGCGCGATCCGGCTGGAAGCGAACGTTCCTGGCAGAGTTGTCTAGGGCGGACCAGCCCCTGAGTTGGGCGGAAGGGAACGGCCACAATGAGAAAAAGTTTTCTCACTAGTCCCGAAGCAGCAGGACCGCCCGCCAGCCGTAGGGCCACACAGTCTCCTGCCTGGCTCTGCCGTTTGTTTCTAAGCTATTGAAAACATAGAGTACAATTGGCTTCCTGGTTTTTCGCGGCTGAGCGCAGCAGTGGCAATCCTCGTGCAGTTAAGGTGGGAGGTCGTGGTGTCGGGACCAGGCCAAAGGCATTCCAGTGGAAAAGACAAAAATGGGTAAATTATTGCCCAATCGTGCACGGGACGCGGAACGATCACCGGCCGGGCCTGCGGGACTGGCCTTTGTCGAGGGCGTCAGCGTGAGTATGCGTCCGGTGGAAGCGGTGATCCGGGAGTTGGCGCAAAGCGATGTTCCGGTATTGGTGCTGGCCGAAGCTGGTGCGGGCAAGCACGCGACGGCGCAACGCATTCACAAGATGTCGCAGCGCAGCGCGCAACCTTTTCGATGGTTTCAGTGCTTAGGGCTGGAGCCTGTTGAACTGGAGATTATCGAAGATCAGAAAAGCTATGATCAGAAGAATCTCGACCAGAAAAACGACAGCGCCCAGCCGAACGCGGGAACGATCTATCTGCACGAACTGGCCGACTTGAGTGCGGAATGTCAGGCGCGCCTGATGGAGGCTCTGCCGCAGTCGGCGGGCAACAGTTTGGCCGGCAGCGAGCGGGCGCGGTTGATTTGTGGCAGCGCCCGCGATCTGGAAGTGGAAGTCAAGCGGGGGCGTTTGCGCGAGGATCTTTACTACCGCATTAGCGGTGTGTGCCTGCGTCTGCCTCCGTTGCGCCAGAGGAAGGAAGACATTCCCTTCCTGATGGGTTATTTTCTGCGCAAGTACGCGCGAGATTTCCGCCGCACCGTCCCCGATTTGAGCGCGGAAACGCTGCGCCTGTTTCTGGATTATTCGTGGCCGGGAAACTTGCGCGAACTGGAAGACGCGGCCCGAGTGCTGGTGGCCCTCGGAGATGAGCAGGTGGCGCTGGGCGGCTTGCGCGCTTTGCTTCGCAAGCCGGAGGCCGGGAGCAACGGCGGGGGGATTTCGCTGAAGGCGGCGTCACGGGCGGCCTCGCGCGAGGCGGAAAAGGAACTGATTCTGAACGCGCTCACGCGCACGCGCTGGAACCGTCGGCGGGCGGCGGAAGAATTACAGATCAGCTATAAGGCTTTGCTCTACAAACTGAAGCAAATTGGATTTGAAGGATACGGAGCGTCGTAACTCCGCGGAGACGGTATGAAGAAGACGAAGGCGAAAGCGAAAGCAATGAAACTGGCAGTACTGATTGGCATGGGACTGCTGGCGACGGCGACGCTTGGGCAAAACGCGGCAGCCAACAAACCTGACGCGCCCGGCGACAAGCCGGCCAGTGTGCCTGGCGACAAACCGGCCGGCGACGAAGCGCCGCAGGGTTCCTGGAATGCGCCGGATTATGTCATCGGGTCGGACGACATTCTGAAGATCACGGTGTGGAAAGAGCCGGATCTTTCCGAGCAACTGCCAGTGCGTCCCGATGGCAAGATTTCGATGCCGCTGCTCGATGACATTCCGGCTGCGGGCATGACTCCGCTGCTGCTGAAGGATCTGATTACGGCGCGGCTGAAGAAATATATTGCGGATCCGCGGGTGACCGTGGTGGTAACGGCGATGAACAGCCGGCGCATTTTTGTCTCGGGAGAAGTCGTACACACCGGGCCGATGCCGTTGCTGCCCAACATGACGATGCTGCAGGCGCTCTCGCAGGCCGGCTTTACGCAGTTCGCCAATCTCAAGAACATTTACCTGCTGCGGACTGAAAACGGCAAGCAGCAGAAGATCTCGTTCAATTACAAGGAAGTGGTCAAGGGAAATCACCCCGAACAGAACATCATTCTGAAGCCGGGCGACACGTTGGTGGTCCCGTAAGGAAAGCGATGAGCAAATATCAGAGCATCTGGACCCTGGGCATGCTGGCCTTTGCGCTGAGTGGAGCGTGGGGCCAAGACAGTTCCACACCGCCGCCGGCCCAACCCGCGGCGCCGAGCGGACAGCAGGAACCGGCTCCGCAACAGCCGGTGCCGGCCTATGGACAGGAGAACGCGCCGCCTCCGGTCAGCGAGAATCCGCCGTTGTCGGGCTTGGATTTGCCGTCGATCGAGCCGCACGCGGCGCCGCTGAGCTACCTGCAACCGGGGGCGACGTTCAGCGAGTCAGCGGACTCCAATGCCGGCAATATAGCGGGGGGAGCCGGTTTCACCTCGGTCAGCCGAGGGCTGGGAAGCCTGACCCTGAAACGGCTGTGGAGCAACTACGACCTGGCGGCCGACTACATGGGCGGCGTCGGCTACTACACGCTGCAGGGACAAGGGCTGAAGTCGCTGCAACAGGGCGATTTCGACCAGAAGATCACCTGGAAGCGCGGCGTGCTGTCAGCCCGAGACAGTTTCAGTTATCTGCCAGAAGGGAATTTCGGCGGAGCCTACGGTTCGCTGGGATCGCAGGGCATCGGGTCGCTCGGCAACACCGCGTTCTCAAGTTTCTGGAGCGGCTCGGCTCTGGGAGCGCTAGGACTGACTCCGCGCATTATGAACGTCGCCATCGGCGACGTTACCGAGAACCTTACTCCCAAGTCGTCCCTGACAGCGGCGGGCGGATATGCGATAACCCACTTCTACGGCACCGACGCTTCGACGGGTACGACTTTTATCGGCAGCACGCAGACGTCAGCCCAGGCGGGATACAACCGGCTGCTCAGTTCGCACACCCAGATTGCGCTGGTCTACGGCTATCAGGGATTTAATTTTTCAATCCTGGGAACGGACTTTCATTCCCACATTATCCAGGGATTGTACGGGCACAGGATTTCCGGGCGCATGGATTTGCTGCTCGGAGCAGGACCGCAGTTTACCCGCATCAATGTGGTGTCGCTGTTCGGGAACATTCCCAGCAACAAGATCGGGGTCGCAGCGCAGGCCCGGCTGCGCTACAAGTTCACTAAGGCGTCGATGGATCTGCAATATCAGCGCTTCGAGACCAGCGGATCGGGTTTGTTCCTGGGGGCGCAGAGCGACATCGTCAGGCTGAGTGTGGACCGCCCGTTGAACCGGGTATGGGGATCGTTCGTCGACATCGGGTATTCCCACAACGACCGCCTGCAGAACCTGACCGAGTCGCAAGTCAGCACTTGCAACGTTCCGGGCGAGTACAACATTCTTCTGCCTCCGTGTCCCGGAGTGAATGCCAACACTTTCTCCACGGGTTTTGCCGGAGGCGGGCTGCATCGCGCGTTTGGACGAGAGTTCCACGGATTTGTCAGCTACCAGTTCAACGAATTGGCGTTCGACCATTCCTATTGCGGGGGGCTTACGGACTGCAACCGGATTTCGAACCGGCAAATCATCACTTTTGGGTTGGATTGGACCCCCCGGCCGATCCGCATTGACTGATTTCGGTGGCCGCCAAGTTTCCACTCTTGCGAATACGCAAGGATGGGACGCTCGGCCAGAAGGAAAACGAGCATGATCACGAATCGCGAATTAACGATGGACGATTATCTGGCGATGTTGCGCCGGCGGGCGAAGGTGATTCTGATTCCGACGGTACTCGCCCTATTGCTGGGGTATGCGTCCTACGTGGTGGTGAACCACTATTACGCCAAATACACCTCGCAGTCGACCATCCTGGTGGAAGCGCAGAAGGTTCCCGAGAACATGGTGCAGCCCGTGGTTTCAGCTGACCTGGGAGCGCGCATGGCCACTCTGCAGCAGCAGGCGCTGAGCCAGAGCGACCTGGAGCCCGTGGTGAAGCGCTTATTCCCCGGCAAGAACGATCAGGAAGTGGGCGAGATGATCGAAACCATCCGGCAAAACATCAAGGTAGAGCCGGTTGCCACGGAGCTGCCAAGCGCCAAGAAGAAACCCGGGATGGAGGAAGAGTCAGGGGGATTCTCTGTGTCTTATACCGATTCCAGGCCAGGCGTGGCGCAGCAGATTTGCAACGAACTGACCACGCTTCTGGTGGACGAAAACCTGAAATCGGTGCAGGCGGCGGCCAAGGGCACCAGCGATGTGCTGAGCAAGGGCATCGATGACGCCAAGAAAAATCTGGATGACCTGGATGCCAAACTGGCGGCGTTCAAGAAGCAGTATGTAGGACAGCTTCCGGGAGATGAAGTCAACAACCTGAAAATTCTGGCGGGGCTAAACTCGCAGTTGGACGCCAACACCCAGAACCTTAACCGGGCGCAGCAGGACAAGGCCTACACCGAGTCCGTTCTGGCGCAGCAGTTGGCGACATGGAAATCGACGCAATCTTCGACCAACCCGCAGACCCTGGAAAAGCAGTTGTCCGACTTGCAATCGCTGCTGCTGAGTTTGCAGGCGCGCTACACCGCGGATCATCCCGATGTGATCAAGACCAAGGCCGACATCGCGGAAGTGAAGAAGAAGCTAGCTGAGATCAACAAGGCATCTTCGGATGTGGGCGATGCCGGGAGCAACGATCCGGCCTCGGCCACTGAACCTCCGGAAATTCGGCAGCTGCGCCTGCAGGTGCACCAGTACGGGGACCTGATCTCGGCGTATACGCGCGACCAGAAGAGGCTGCAGCAGGAAATTGCAGCGTACCAGGGGCGAGTTTCGTTGAGCCCGACGGTCGAAGAGCAATACAACGCACTCACACGCGACTACAGCAACTCGTTGAAGGCCTACCAGGATCTTCTGGCCAAGAAAAGCACGGCCGATTTGACGGTGAATATGAACAACCAGTCGGAAGGCGAGCGCATGGCGATTCTGAACCCGGCGAACTTGCCGGACGCGCCGACTTTCCCCAACCCCTGGCTGTTCACGGGCGTCGGGCTGGCAGCCGGACTGGGCGTGGGATGCGGGCTGGCGATGTGGCTGGAATTTCGCGACAGTTCGATTCGCACTGAGGCCGATGCCGAGGCGGCGCTGGAGTTGCCTCTTCTGGCGACGGTTCCATGGGTCGGAATCGTGGCCGAGGAAGAGGGCAACCAAAAGTTGAAGTTCTGGAACCGGAAGAAAACTCCAGACGAGAAAAAAGATACGGTTGGCGTGTAAGCGGAGAGGGATTTAGGGACGACTTATGTACAAAGAATTTTACGGACTGCGAGCGAACCCGTTCAACGTCAATCCGGATCCGCGCTATCTGTTCCTCACGAGGCACACCGAAGAGGCGCTGGCGTGTCTGACCTACGGAATTCAGAGCCGCAAGGGTTTCGTGCTGCTCACGGGAGAAGTCGGCACGGGCAAGACCACGCTCATCAACAAGCTGCTGGAGTGGCTGCGGCTGCAGCAGGTGGCCACGGCATTTATCTTCAACTCGCGCCTGAACACGCCGCAATTCCTGGATTACATGATGGCGGACTTCGGCATCCCATGCGATTCGAAGGCCAAGAGCCAGATCCTGCTGCGGCTGTACAACTGGCTGCTGGACCGGTATCGGGCAGGGGAAACGGCGGTGCTGATCGTCGACGAGGCGCAAAACCTCTCGGAGGAAGTGCTGGAAGAGATCCGCATGCTGACCAACCTGGAGACGTTCACGGAAAAGCTGCTGCAGATTGTTCTGGTCGGGCAGCCGGAACTGGAACAGAAACTGAAGCAGCCGCAGCTGCGGCAATTGCGGCAACGTCTGACGCTGCGAGCCAAGACCCACGCGCTGACCCTCGACGAGACCAAGGCATACATCCAGCAGAGGTTGCGCATCGCGGGCTCGAACGGACAGCAGATTTTTGACCCCGAGGCACTGGTGGCGATTCACCGTCATGCCCTGGGGATTCCGCGTGTGATCAACCTGCTGTGCGAGCACTGTCTGGTGAGCGCTTTTGTGGATCAGCAGAAAACGATCGGGCCCGCGGTGGTCGATGGCGTGGCGCGGGATTTCGATCTGGGCGACAACACAACGTCCGGCGTGCTCACGACATCGGCGCCGCCGGCGAACCCAGGTGCGGACAAGTTCGATCTGGTGGATGCGTTGCGGTCGCTGGCCACGCTGGCCGACCGTTTGCGGCAGGAAGAAAAAGACCTCCCCGACGAAAGGAAACTATGAGCCGAATTCATGAAGCCTTGAAAAAAGCCGAACAGGAGCGGGCAGCGGCCCAGGGAGGCGCGGCGCAACCAAGCTTCGCATCGACTCCGGTGACCGATCCGCCGGTTTTCCATGATTCAACCGGATATGATCCAGCCGGGCATGATCCAACGGCGACCCCTGCGGCCCCAGCACAAATGGGAGTGCCTGGGTTCGGCAGCCAGTTCAACATCGATACCCTGCTGGCTCGCAGCGCTCAGCTGGAATGGAAGCCGGATCTTTCCACCATGCTGTTTCTGAACAGCGACGACAGTGCGCGCGGCACTGAGGAATTTCGCACGCTGCGCTCGCGGCTGTATCACTTGCGCGAGAAAATGCCGCTGAAGAAGTTGCTGATCACCAGCGCTCTGCCCAAGGAAGGCAAGTCGTTCACTTCGTCGAACCTGGCACAGGTCATGGTGCGGCAACACGGGCGCCGGGCACTGCTGATTGATGCCGATCTGCGCGCGCCCCGTCTGCACACCATGCTGGGCACGACTTCCGACCCCGGGCTCTCCGATTACCTGCTGGGGAGGAATGACGAATTCTCCATCATGCAGCGCGGCCCGCTGGAGAATCTTTTCTTCATCCCGAGTGGTACCGGAGCGGCGGATCCGGCGGAACTGGTGGGCAATGGAAGACTGAAGATGCTGTTGCAACGGGTCGAGCCGTTGTTTGACTGGATCATCATCGACTCGCCACCGGCGCTTCCGGTCTCAGACGCGAGCGTGCTGGCCAAGGCGTGTGACGGTGTGGTGATGGTGGTGCGCTCGAATGTGACGCCGTCCGAAGTTGCCCGCAAGGCTCGCCAGGAATTTCCCGATCAGGCCCTGGTAGGAGTGGTGCTGAACGGGACGCGAGAAGACGCGGTGCCCTATTCGCGTTACTACTACGAGTCGTACCAGAAGAAGTCAACGGCCAAGGTCTAGGGAGAAGTCAAGATTTGATCCGGCTCTTCAACGTCTATTACCCGGTACGGACACTGGTGCTCCTGGTAGTGGAGGCCCTGGTCGTGGGGTCCTCTTTTCTACTCGCGACCTGGTGGCTGAACCAGGAGACGAGCTGGATTCTGCTGAACCTTGAGGGCGGCTATTTGAAGATCGTCTGCGTCACGGCGATCGTGCTGCTGCTCTCGCACGGGTTGGATCTTTACGATTCTTCAAGTCTGGGTGCCAAGTGGGATCAGATCTTCCGACTCTTCCTCGTGCTGGGCCTGGTGGCTTTTTCTTTGGCTGCCATTGACTTCGCCTACGGCTATTTCCTGCCGGGACGCATTTTTCTTCCCGGAGAGAAATGGGGAATGCTGGTGCTGGCGGTGATGCTTCTGGGCTGGCGCGGGGTCTACGCCTGGATCGTGCAGCAACCGTATTTTCGCGAGCGGGTGTATGTGCTGGGGACGGGAGACCGCGCCCAGAGGTTGTTGAACGGGCTGCGGCAGCGCTCGGAGCTGGGCATCGAAGTAGTGGGATGGACGGGGAATATCGCAGGCGAACTGACGCGGGAGACGATGGCGGCGGATTTGGTCAGCGTGGCGCGACAGAGTGGCGTGCACAGGGTGATCGTTGCCATGCCGGACCGGCGCGGGACGCTTCCCGTGGAAGAGTTGCTGGGTCTGCGGCTTTCCGGTGTGAAAGTCGAAGAAGCGACCTCGTGGCTGGAGAGAATTTCGGGGAAGATTGAAGTGGATCAGCTGTATCCGAGCTGGCTTATTTTCGCCGAGGGGTTCCGCTTCAGTGGTTTTTTTCGTCTGGTCCGGAGGGCGCTGAACTTTTCGGTGGCGTTGATTGGCTTGGTGGTGGCGCTCCCGTTGTTGCCGTTTATTGTGCTGGCGGTCAAGCTGGACTCGCCTGGTCCGGTGCTGTACCGGCAGAAACGCGTAGGCCGCACCGGCCGGCCTTTCTATTGCTATAAATTCCGCACCATGCGCCCGGATGCGGAAGCCGACACCGGGGCGACGTGGGCGCTGGATGATGATCCGCGCATCACCCGGGTCGGAAAATTTCTGCGGGTATCCCGCCTGGACGAGATTCCGCAGCTGTGGTGTGTACTGAAGGGCGACATGCATTTTGTGGGCCCGCGCCCGGAGCGGCCGGAATTTGTGGAGTGGCTGGAACGGGAGATTCCGTACTACGGTGTTCGCCACACGGTGCGGCCGGGCATTACGGGCTGGGCGCAGGTGCAGTACAAGTACGGCAATACGCTCGATGATGCGCGGGAAAAGCTGCAGTACGACCTGTTCTATATCAAGAACGCGTCCCTTGGCCTGGATCTTCTGATCTGGTTCCAGACCGTCAAGATTGTGCTGCTGGGGCGAGGGGCAAAGTGAAGGTCGCATTTTGGGCTGCGGCAGGCGTGGTTTTCTACGCCTATGTGGGATACGCCGTCTGGCTATGGCTGGAGAGCCGGATGCGTCCGTGGCCGTTACGTCGCGGTCCGTATTTCCCGTTTGTGACGGTGGTCATGGTGGTGCGTGACGAGGAAGGAACTCT
>Ga0187890_10003050_pt1 | contig 11601 bp, 6 predicted proteins | sample June2016WEW_21_1_FD_133005 | JGI IMG/M metagenome (GOLD analysis project Ga0187890, IMG submission 133005) | Peatland microbial communities from SPRUCE experiment site at the Marcell Experimental Forest, Minnesota, USA - June2016WEW_21_10 | ecosystem: Environmental > Terrestrial > Soil >... | reverse complement strand
CGGTCGATCAGCGTCGGCTTGATGCGCTTGCCGCCGTTGTCGAACATCGAATAGGCGGTGACCATGCGCAGCACGGTGGTCTCGCCGGCGCCGAGCGCGTAGGACAGGTACGGCGGCAACTCGTCATAGACACCGAACCGCTTGGCATATTCGGCGATCAGCGGCATGCCGATGTCCTGGGCGAGCCGCACCGTCATCACGTTGCGCGACTGCTCGAGGCCGAAACGCAAGGTCGACGGGCCGAAAAATTTGCCGCCGTAATTTTCCGGCTTCCAGATGCCGCCGCCCGCCCCCATGTCGATTTCGATCGGCGCATCCATGACGATGCTCGAGGGCGTGTAGCCGTTGTCGAGTGCCGCCGCATAGACCAGCGGCTTGAACGACGAACCCGGCTGCCGTAGCGCCTGCGTAGCGCGGTTGAACTGGCTCTGGTCGAAGGAGAAGCCGCCGACCATGGCGAGGACGCGGCCGGTGCGCGGATCCATCACCACCATGGCGCCGGAGATTTCGGGGATTTGGCGCAGCCGATACTTACCCTGGTCTTGCAGCGGCTCGACGTAGACGACGTCGCCCGCGGCGAGCACCTGGCTGACGCTCTGGATCGGCTTTCCGGTGGGACCGTTGCCGTTCGGCGATGCCGGTCTCGCCCATTTCACGCCATCGAGCGCGATGATGCCGGTATCGCGGGCTTTGAGCACGGCGCCGCCGGGATCGCGCGCCGGCTGCAATCCGATGCGGGCGGAATCGTTTGTGACATCGAGCACCACCGCCATCCGCCACGGCGCGATATCGGATAGCGATTTCACGTCGGCGAGTTTTACGCCCCAATCGCCCGAAATGTCGATCTTGGTGACCGGCCCGCGATAGCCGCCCTGGCTCTCGTCGAAACTGACCAGCCCGTTGATCATCGACTGGCGCGCCATCACCTGGATTTTCGGATCGAGCGTGGTGCGCACCGACAGGCCGCCTTCGTAGAGTTTCTTCTCGCCGTAATTGTCGTAGATGTAGCGCCGCACCTCTTCGGTGAAATATTCGGCGGCAAAAACATGCGCGCCGGTCGGCCGCACCGTGATGTCGAGCGGCTCCTTCTTCGCCTTGTCGGCGACATCGGCCGGGATGTAGCCGTCTTCCGCCATGCGATCGATGACGTAATTGCGGCGCGCGATCGCTTCGTCGCGTCTACGGAACGGATTGTAGTTGTTCGGCCCCTTCGGCAAGGCGGCGAGATAGGCGGCTTCCGCGATCGTAAGCTCGTGCACCGACTTGTCGAAATAGAGCAGCGACGCGGCGGCGACGCCGTAGGCGCCGAAGCCGAGATAGATTTCATTGAGATAAAGCTCGAGGATTTTTTCCTTCGAATAGGTGCGCTCGATGCGCAGCGCCAACAGCGCTTCCTTGATCTTGCGCTCGAACGACACCTCGTTGGTCAACAGGAAGTTCTTGGCGACCTGCTGCGTGATGGTCGAGGCGCCCTGCGGCCGGCGGCTGGAGCCGTAGTTCTGGATGTAGAGCATGCCGGCTCGCGCGATGCCGTAAATGTCGATGCCGGGATGCTGGTAGAAGTTCTTGTCTTCGGCGGCGATGAAGGCGTTGGTGACGAGTTTTGGGATCGCCTGGATCGGCAGGTAGAGGCGGCGCTGATTGGCGTATTCGGCCAATAGCGAGCCGTCGGCGGCATGCACCCGCGTCATCACCGGCGGCTCGTAGTCCTGAAGCTGCGAATAGTCCGGCAAATCCTTGGAGTAATGCCAGAGCAGGCCGGCAACGCCGGCGACGCCGACGATGAACACGATGGTTCCCACCGCGAACAGAAAGCCCAGGAAGCGCAACAGGGTTTTCATTGGCAACGTTCCGCCGCGTCTCGGCGGGCGCAGGCGCCGTGCCGATTCAGTTTCCGCCGGGAGAAGACGCAGTTTGGCAGTATTGCCATGAAATCGCTAGAGACCCCTGTCCTCATCGGCTGTGGTCGCTCCGCTTCTTGTTCAAACTGAGGCCAATAGCCTGCGGCAGTAACGCCATACCGGCCTCGTTTAATTGGCCCCGGCGCGGGTGCCGGCGGCGTGGGTGGAGAAATAAGCATCGATGGCCTGGGCCACCGAAGCCGCGGTGCGGTCACGCCACGTATCGGAGAGCAGCGACTGCAGGTCGTCCTTGTTCGATACATAGCCCAGTTCCACCAGGACCGACGGCACATCGGGCGCGCGCAGCACCTTAAAGCCCGCCGATTTCAGCGGGTTTTTGTGCAGCCTTGTCGCGCCCTTCAGTTCGCTTACCAGGCGGTGGGCGAACTGCACCGAAAACGTCTTGGTCTCGCGCTGCGCCAAGTCGAGCAGGATGCCGGCGACGTCATCGGGCTCGTCCTTGAGATCGACTCCGGCAATGACGTCGGCGCGATTTTCCTCTTCGGCGAGCCGCGCCGCCTCGGAATCAGTGGCGGTTTCCGACAGCGTGTAGACGGTGGCGCCCTGGGCATCGCCCTCCTTCTTCGGCAAGGAATCGGCGTGGATCGAGACGAACAGGGCGGCGCCAGCGTTGCGCGCAATGTGCACGCGCTCGCCGAGCGGAATGAAAGTGTCGTCGGTGCGCGTCATCAGCACCCGGTATTTGCCAGTTTTCTCGATTCTCTCGCGCAGGCGCCCGGCGAAATCGAGCACGATGTTCTTCTCCATTATTTCGCCGCCCGGCCCCTTGGTGCCGGTGTCGATGCCGCCGTGACCGGGGTCGAGCACCACCAGCGGCCGCTTGTCGGCGCTGTCGGCCGGCGGCTCGCTGCGCGGCGGCGCTTCGGAACTGGCCGTTTTGGCGTCGAACACGACTTTGCGCAAAAAACTCTCGCGATCGGTCGGCGCCAGATCGAGCACCAGGCGCGCCGGCGCATCCACCGTGGCGTCGACCACGAAGGCCTTCTCGACGCGCGCGGGCTTGGCCAGATCCAGCACCATGCGCGAGCCGCCGGGCATCATCAGGCCGAAGCGAAACGCCTTGATCAGGCCGCGGCCGCTCTCGCCGGCCTTGGGCGGCAATTGAAACGTCACTTGCGGGATGTCGAGGACGACGCGGTAGGGGTCGGCGAGCGTGAAGGCGCGCAGATCGATCTTGCGGCTCAAATCCATGACGAAGCGGGTCGCCGCCTCGTCGCCGCCGAGCCGGACGTCGGTCGCGACCGGAAACGAGTCGGCCGGAGCCGTCGTTGCCGGCGGTCCGGCGGCCCACGCGACGCCGGTGAGGACTATGCCGAGGAAGGCCCAGCTCGCCGCCCGGACAGCCATCGGTTCGACCCCTTCGCGCCCGTGTTACTTCATTAGGGACGCGTGGTTAATGGAATTTTAAATCGCGGCAAAAGTGGCGCCGGGGCGGCGGAAACTCCAGGCCATCGGGCCAAAGCCCACAGGCGACTTGCCAATTCCCTATGCGGGGCCTTATGAAGAACCTGCTGACGGTGACAGGTTCCGGTTGTGTCGCGTTAGGGCATCCGGCACGTCCGCCAAAATGGCTCCCCGAAACCGGGAACCAAGGCGGACGCCGCTTTCGAACTCCTGTTTCGAACTCTTGCGGCGCAAATCGCGCCAAAGACGGCGGAACGAGCAAGCGACGCCGATACCCTCGAGAAAAAGGACAGCCGGAGCCTCGCGCGTGACGCGCATGCCAGTGGCGAACAACGCTACCGGAACAGTGTCGCGCCGATGCCGTGAGCAAGCGAAAGAAATCGCGGCAGCGCCCGGGCGCTGCCGCCCGCCACGGTTTGGAGTTCATGTTCGAGGCGCAAGTCTTCCAGGGACAAATCTTCCCAAGGGAAGCCGAGGTTAGATCGGGTTGGCACGGCGACGTTCCCACGCTCGCCGGCTGTTCGGTCGACGCCGACCGCCGCGCTCGTAGTCCCCGATCCGTCCCATTCACCGATAATCGGGCAGGCCCCCGTTTCCCGTCGCCGATGCGGCGCGGAGCAAGCGGCACGCCGCCCGTCGTGAGATTACAAAATGGCCAACAAAATGCTCATCGACGCGACCCATCCCGAGGAGACCCGGGTGGTCGTTCTGCGCGGCAATCGCGTCGAGGAATTCGACTTCGAGTCCGCACACCGTAAGCAGCTCCGCGGCAATATTTATTTGGCGAAGGTGACGCGCGTCGAGCCGTCGCTGCAGGCCGCTTTCGTCGATTACGGCGGCAATCGCCACGGCTTCCTCGCCTTCAGCGAAATCCACCCGGACTACTACCAAATCCCGGTCGCCGATCGCCAAGCGCTGATCGACGAGGAGGAGCGCGCCCAGCGCGCCGCCGACGATGAAGTCGACCGGCGCTCGCGCCGGCACCGTGGCCGCGACCGGCATGCGGCGTCGCACCGCGATGACGAGGTTTTGCGCAGCGAACTCGCCGAAACGCCAAACGGCGACGCGGCCCCTGGCGACCAGGGGGCCGAGCCGCCGGCGGCGGCCGAATCGCACGAGGGTGCCGAGGTCGGAGAAGCCGACCTCGTGCCGCCAATTTCGCCCGAATCCACGCCCGACATGACCGAGCCGGAGCAGCACGAGCCCGATGCGGCCGAGATGACATCCGGCGATGGACCCGCTGCCGATTCAGGCGAGTCCGAGACAACGGAAGGTGCACACACCGCGCCGGACACTGACGAACAGGATAACGGCCCCCATGCCGGCGCCGAAGGCGACAATGGCGGCGAAAACGGTGGCGACGAGGAAGCCGAAATCGTCGAGTCGGTCGGCGGCTCCGACGCCATGGAAGAAGTGCCCGACCGCGCGCCGCGTTACCGCCGCCAGTACAAGATCCAAGAGGTGATCAAGCGCCGCCAGGTCATGCTGGTGCAGGTGGTCAAGGAGGAACGCGGCACCAAGGGTGCGGCGCTGACGACCTATCTGTCGCTTGCCGGCCGCTATTCGGTGCTGATGCCCAATACTGCCCGCGGCGGCGGCATCAGCCGCAAGATCACCAACTCGGAAGATCGTGCCCGCCTCAAGGAGGCCGCGGCCGATCTCGAAGTCCCCGAGGGCATGGGCGTCATCCTGCGCACCGCGGGAGCGAGCCGCACCAAGATCGAGATCAAGCGCGATTTCGAATATCTCTTGCGGCTGTGGGAGACCGTGCGCGACCTGACGCTCAAATCCACGGCACCGAAACTCGTTTACGAGGAAGGCTCGCTGGTCAAGCGCTCGATCCGCGATCTCTACGGCAAGGACATCGACGAAGTCATCGTCGCCGGCTCCGAGGCCTACCACGAGGCCAAGGACTTCATGCGCATGCTCATGCCGAGCCATGCCAAGAGCGTGAAGTTTTACAGCGACACCCAGCCGCTGTTGTCGCGCTACGGCGTCGAAAGCCAGCTCGACGCCATGTTCTCGCCGGTGGTGCAGCTGCGCTCCGGCGGCTACATCGTGCTCAACCAGGCCGAAGCGCTGGTCGCCATCGATGTCAATTCCGGCCGCGCCACCCGCGAGCACCACATCGAAGACACCGCGCTCAAGACCAATCTTGAGGCGTCGGACGAGATCGCCCGCCAGCTGCGGCTGCGCGACCTGGCCGGCCTGATCGTCATCGATTTCATCGACATGGACGAGAACCGCAACAACCGTGCGGTCGAGCGCCGACTGAAAGAATGCCTCAAGCACGATCGCGCCCGCATCCAGGTCGGCCGCATCTCGCATTTCGGCCTGCTCGAAATGTCGCGGCAGCGCATCCGCACCAGCGTGCTGGAAAGCTCGACGGAGAAATGCCCGTATTGCGGCGGCAGCGGCCATGTCCGCTCGGTGTCGTCGCTGGCGCTGCAAGTGCTGCGGGCGCTCGAAGAGCAATTGATGCGCGGTGCCACCCACAATCTCATCGCCCGCACGCGGCCCGATGTGGCGCTCTACGTGCTCAACCAGAAGCGCGCCCATCTGCGCAGCCTGGAAGAACGCTTTGCCATCACGCTGACGGTGGTCGCCGACGCAACGGTGATGGCGCCGCAGGCCTTCGTGATCGATCGCGGCGAGCAGGTGCACACCGTCGAGGCGGCGCGGGCGCTTGCCGAGCAGAACCAGCAACAAGCCATCGCCGCGCCGTTGGAGGACGAGGACGACCTCGAAGACGAGAGCATTGTCGAGGAGGCGGCGGAGGGCGACGTCGAAGCGGCAGCGCCCAGCACCGTACCCGAGCACGGCGAAGGCGAGCCCCGCCGCCGGCGGCGGCGGCGTGGACGCGGCGGTCGCGGCGGCCGCGATGGGCGCGAGGGCGGCGAACACCGCGAGCAAATCCCGATCCATGAGAGCGACGCTGACTATCCGGCCGAACACGCGAGCGAACATGTTGCCGAAGGCGACGACGAGGCCCTTGCCGGAGACGAAGTCACCGACCCGCACGGCGAGCCAGCCCAAGCGGAGCAAGAGGAGCGCGGCGACCGTCCAGACCAGTTTCACAACGGCGAACGGCGCGGACGGCGACGCCGCGGCCGCCGCGGCGGCCGGCGCAATCGCCACGATCGCGAGCGCAACGGTGATGCAGCGCCCGGCATGAACGAGCCCGGCGTCCCGGCACCACAGCACAGTTTCGGCCCAGACGACGAGCTCGCTCCGCCGGCCGCGGCCGAACCCGAGCTCAAGGACGCCGTCGCCGATCTCGACGCCGCGCCGCCGTCCGCGCCGCCTGCGCCGGTCAGTGCAGAGGCACCGTCAGCGGAGCAACAAGCCGAGCCGCCGCGCCGGCGATCCACTGTGCGCGAGCGGGCGCCGATTGGCAGCGGCGACGATGCGCCGCCGCCGGCTTCGACGGCGCCCGTGGCTCCTGCCCCTGCCCCCGAACCGGTCGTCACCGAAGTCACTGAGGCCGAGGGCACCGATCGTCCGCGCAAGACCGGATGGTGGTCGCGTCGTTTCGCTGGCGGCTGACGCAACACGCAATGCTGGGCAGGCGCCATGAAAAGCGGCTGGGTCGACCGTGACGCCGAGGCCATCGTCGCCGAAGGCGCAAAATCGGGCATCGACCGCGATCTTGCGCTGCGCATCTACACCACACGGCTCCTCGGCCGCGACCCGAAACTCGTCCTGCACGGCGGCGGCAACACCTCGCTGAAGGAAGTGATGCGCGACCGCCTCGGCGCCGACGTCGAGGTATTGCGCGTCAAGGCGACCGGCGCCGATATGGCGATGATCGATCTCGCAGGCCTGCCGGCGGTGCGGCTCGCGCCGCTTCGCAAGCTGCGCGCGCTCGGCGAGATCGGCGACGACGAGCTCGTCGGCATCGAGCGATCGAGCCTGATCGATCCGGCGGCGGCCAATCCGTCGGTCGAAATCATGCTGCACGCATTCCTGCCGCAAAAATTCGTCGATCACACCCACGCCACCGCCGTGCTCAGCGTCATCGACCAGCCCGACGGCGAAAAGAAATGCGCCGAGGTTTTCGGCGGCCGGCTTGCTTTCGTGCCTTACGTCATGCCGGGTTTCGGCTTGGCCAAGAAGGCGATCGAGGTATTCGAGCGGGCAAAACCGAGCGACGGCCTCATCCTGTCGAAGCACGGCATCGTCACCTACGGCGAGAGCGCGCGCGAAGCCTATGAGCGCATGATCGAGATGGTCTCGCGCGCCGAGGAATTTGTCGCCCGCCGCCGCAAGTCCGTTGCGGCGCCGGCGCGGCGCGGTGCCGCCGAGGTGGCGCAGATCGCGCCGATCGTCCGCGGCGCCTGCAGCGAAAAAGACAAAGCAATCGAAGGCGCCTGGCGCCGGCTGGTGCTCGAATTCCGCGCCACCGACGCCGTGCTCAATTTCGTCAATGCCAAGGATATGGCCCGCGTGAGCCAGGCCGGCGTGGTGACGCCGGACCACACCCTCCGCACCAAGAACTGGCCGCTGGTGCTGCCGCCGCCCGACCCCGCAAAACTTGCCGAGTTCGCCCGCGTCGCGCACGACACCGCCGGCCAATTCGCCACGCGCTATCACCGTTACTTCGAGCAGCACAATGCCCGCGTCGGCCATATCAAGCGCGAGCTCGATCCCCTGCCCCGCGTCGTGCTGGTGCCCGGGCTCGGCCTGTTCGGCCTCGGCCGCACCAAGCGCGATGCCGAAATCGCAGCCGACATCGCCGAAGCCTGGATCGAAGGCGTCAGCGACGCCGAAGCGATCGGCCGCTTCGAGTCGATCACCGAAGCCGACATGTTCGATTGCGAATATTGGCCGCTCGAACAAGCCAAGCTCGGCACCCGCAAGGAACCGCCGCTCATGGGCCAGATCGCCGCCGTCACCGGCGCCGGCGGCGCCATCGGCGCCGCGACCGCGAAGGCGTTCGCCGCGGCCGGCGCCGAAGTCGCGCTGCTCGACGTCAATTTCGCCGCGGCGCGCGAGCAGGCAAAAGCAATCGGACCGTCGGCGCTGCCCGTCATCTGCGACGTGACCAGCGCGGCCTCGGTGCGCGCGGCGTTCGACGCCGTGGCGGCGGCCTTCGGCGGCGTCGACATCGTGGTCTCCAATGCCGGCGCCGCCTGGCAGGGGCGCATCGGCGACGTCGACGAAGACGTCATGCGCAAAAGTTTCGAGCTGAATTTTTATGGCCATCAGCGCGTGGCCCAGGCCGCGGTGAAGATCATGTTGGCGCAAGGCACCGGCGGCTGCCTGTTGTTCAATGTTTCCAAACAAGCGGTCAATCCTGGCCCGAATTTCGGCCCCTACGGCATTCCGAAAGCCGCCGAGCTCGCGCTGATGCGCCAATACGCGCTCGACTACGGCTCAGACGGCATCCGCGCCAATGCGGTGAACGCCGACCGCATCCGCTCCGGCCTCCTCACCGCCGACATGATCGCCTCGCGCTCAAAAGCGCGCGGCTTGAGCGAGAAGGATTACATGAGCGGCAACCTGCTCGGCCGCGAAGTGACCGTCGACGATGTGGCGCAGGCGTTCTTGCACCAGGCGCTGGCGCTGAAAACCACCGCCGACGTCACCACCGTCGATGGCGGCAATATCGCCGCGGCGATGCGGTGAGCCCCACCCTCATGTTACAAAACACCCGAAGCGCCGACGCGCTGCGCGCCAAGATCGACGTGCATCGCCCGGCGATTGCCATGGCGGCGCATAATCCGCTCGCCGCAAAACTCGCCGCCAATGCGGGCTTCGACGCCATCTGGGGCAGCGGCTTCGAACTGTCGGCGTCCTATGCCGTGCCCGACGCCAATATCCTGTCGATGGGCACGCATTTGGAGATGATGCGCGCCATCGGCGCGGTGCAGGATGCGCCGGTCATCGCCGACCTCGACACCGGCTTTGGCAACGCCGTGAACGTCGCTTACGTCGTGCCGCAATACGCAGCCGCCGGCGTGGCCGCCGTCGTCATCGAGGACAAGACATTCCCCAAGGACACGAGCCTGCGCCCGGGCGGCCGGCAGGAGCTCGTTCCGGTCGGCGAATTTCAAGGCAAGGTCGCGGCGGCGAAGGCGAGCGGCGGCGTGCTGGTCATTGCGCGGACCGAGGCCCTGATCGCCGGGCGCGGCCAGGACGAAGCGTTGCGCCGCGGCACGGCCTATGCCGAAGCTGGCGCGGATGCGGTCCTGATTCACAGCAAACAGGATACGCCGGACGAAATCGTCGCATTTTGCCAAGCGTGGCCGGGACGCGTGCCGCTGGTTCTGGTGCCGACCAGCTATCCGCAGCTGTCATTCGCCGACGTCGCGACGCTCGGCAAGGTCGGGCTGATCATCTGCGGCAACCACGCCCTCCGCGCCGCCGTCGCCGCCATGCAAAATGTCTTCCGCCGCATCCTGGCCGAAGGCGGCATCGCCGGCGTCGAAAAAGACATCGCTTCGGTCGCGGACGTGTTCGCCCTGCAAGGTGAGGCGCGGATGCGCGAGATCGAGAAGGCGTTTCTGCGTTAAGACGCGCTGCTACTTTTCGATCGCGCCGCCAGAGTCGGCCCAGTCCTTGAAGCCGCCGAGGTTATGGACCTTTTCATAGCCAAGGTCCTTGAGCAGCTTGCCGGCCAGCGCCGCGCGCCCCCCGGAGCCGCAATACAGAATGACATCCTTGTCCTTGGCGAAATTCTTGTCGTGGGACGGCAATTCCGGATCGGCGCGGAATTCCAGCAGGCCGCGCGACACATGCACGGCGCCTGCGACCTTGCCGCTCGCCGCGACTTCCGTTCCATCGCGCACGTCGACCACCAGCGTATTGCCCTTGGCGATCATCTCCTTCGCCTGCGCCGGCGTGATCTTCGGCACCGCGGCATTGGCGGCTTCCATCATTTGCTTGACGCTTGTGGCCATGGTGCTTCCGTCCTTGTTCGTCCTGCCCTGAAGCAAGACTACTCGGTTTCAGACGGCTGTACGATATGCTGCGGCGACGTCGCGCCTGATCAATCGCTCGACAAAATCACGTTCTTCAAAATCGGATAAATCTGGTTCTCCCAGCGCTTGCCGGAAAAGACGCCGTAATGCCCGACGCCGGCCTGCATGTGGTGGCGCTTGAGATACGGGCGCAGCTTGCTGCACAGATCGTGCGCCGCCACCGTCTGGCCGACGGCACAGATGTCGTCGCGCTCGCCTTCGACGGTGAGCAGCATGGTGCGCCGGATCGCGGTCGGGTCGACCTTGTTGCCGTGCCATTGCAGCTTGCCGAGCGGCAGCAGGTGCTCCTGGAAGATAATGCGCACGGTCTCCAGATAGAATTCGGCGGTGAGGTCGAGCACGGCGAAATATTCGTCGTAGAACGCTTTAGTCACCGCCGCCTTTTCCAGTTCGCCATTGGCGAGATTCTCGTAGAGCTCGCGGTGCGCTTTGACGTGGCGCTCGACGTTCATGCTCATGAAGGCGGCGAGCTGGACGAAACCCGGATAGACGCGGCGGAACGCGCCGGGATAGCGCAACGGCACTGAAGCGATCAGCGTGCGCTCGAACCATTCGATGGTGCGTTTGTTGGCGAGCTCGTTGACCGTGGTCGGATTGACCCGGGTGTCGATCGGTCCGGCCATCAAGGTCATGCTACGCGGCTGCGCCTTGTTGCCGGCCTGCGCCATAACGGCTGCGGCGGCGAGCACCGCAACGCAGGGCTGGCACACCGCGAGCACGTGGGTGCCCGGCCCCATCACCTCGAGGAACTTGATCAGGTGATCAATATATTCGTCGAAACCGAAGCGGCCCGCGGTCAACGGCACGTCGCGCGCATTGTGCCAATCGGTGATGTAGACGTCGTGCTCGGGCAGCATGGTGCGCACGGTCGCCCGCAAGAGCGTCGAGAAATGGCCGGACAGCGGCGCCACCATGAGGACCCGCGGCTGCGTAGCCGCGATGTCTTTCTTGAAGTGGAGCAGCGTACCGAACGGCGTCACATGCGCCGGCTCCTCGCGCACTTCGACCTCGCGATTGCCGACGGTGACGCGGTCGATGCCGAATGGCGGGCGCGTATGGGTGAGACCGGCGCGGGCGATCAGCTCATAGACCGCGGTGAGATTGCGCATCGCCGGATGGTCGGCGATGAGCGGCGCGCCGCCGGCATTGGCCACCATGCCCGCCCAGGTGCGGACGGGAACCATGATGTCGGAGTGCATTTGATATGCGACGTACAGCATCCCGCGGTCCACGGGCGCCGTGGGCCGTCCGACGACGGCGGACCCCCTCACCCAACGGGAAAGCTAGTGCAT
>Ga0187890_10003049_pt1 | contig 11601 bp, 9 predicted proteins | sample June2016WEW_21_1_FD_133005 | JGI IMG/M metagenome (GOLD analysis project Ga0187890, IMG submission 133005) | Peatland microbial communities from SPRUCE experiment site at the Marcell Experimental Forest, Minnesota, USA - June2016WEW_21_10 | ecosystem: Environmental > Terrestrial > Soil >... | reverse complement strand
TTCGTGGTAAAATAGGCCATGGAAAAAATACGGAAGGAAATGCAGCCAAGAGAAGAAACGAAAAAGAAAATGCGTGATATTACGCGATCAGATTTTCATGCATTATTGAAGAAAGCCGCTACACCTGCGAAGCACGCTCCAAAATAGACTTGAATTGCAGATTACCTTCGTGACGGCGGTTGTATCGGAAGCAATATTCATCCAAATAGCTTTGCAAATTCTCTGGCGAAACCGAGTGATATACTCCGCCGATTCCACGCTTGATTAAACTCCAGAGTCCTTCAACCGTATTTGTGTGAATGTCGCCGCGAACGTAAACGCCATCAGCATGCCGAATCCGGTGATGAACATATTTACGACCCTCTGAAATTGTGTTGTAAGCCGGAAATTCGTCCGTATAGACGACGCTACCGGGAACAACATGTTTGCGGATTAGACCTTTGAGAGTCTTGGCAGTCGCATCTTTGGTAACACAAGCGATTACGCGGCCATTACGCTGTGCGATACCCACAACAGGAGTCATTTGCTTATCGCCGCGCATCGGACGGCCACGCGAACCTTTGCGCTTGCCACCGACATAGGTTTCGTCAACTTCGACCGCTTTTCCTTCAAGTTGAACGCCGCCATCCGATAATAGCGTGCGGATTTGGTTAAACATGCGCCATGCGGTTTTGTACGTGACGCCAGTCTCGCGCTGAACCTGCTTTGCCGAAATGCCGCAACGGGTAGAACCCATCAGATACATCGCGTAGAACCAAATCTTGAGTGAGGTAGAGGACTTCTCAAATATAGTGCCAGCGAGCGGATAGCGGTGATTGCCGCAATGATCGCAGGCATAAGCTGTCCGATTACCCACGCGATGGTGCTTGCGCTCTACACGGCACTTGGGGCACATCGTAATGCCGTTGGGCCAGCGCTGTTCTTTAATGTGCTCTAGGCAAGCGGAGTCGTTGGGGAACTCGTTGTTGAAGTCCATAACGCTGTAGCGAAGTTCCTGCTTTATGTGCTGCTTAACGCCTTTGTGACTGCCGTCTATGTTCATAATGAAAGAATCGTATCAGAAGGCGTACTTGTTGTCAAGGGATAATTACCGTGCAAAAATACCTTTTGCTTTTTGTTCGCCTAGTGATATTATGACCCTCGAAATGGCTGAGCCGGGAACGGGCACTCAGTGTTAAACTCACTCCGCCTCGGTCTCCAGCTAAGACCAAACAGAAAGTCCTCTTGAGGTGGCCCTGTGAACGATGAAAAGTCAAAAAACCTGGATTTGGCAATCTCGCAGATTGAGAAGCAGTACGGTAAGGGCTCCATCATGCGCCTGGGGAACAAGGACGTCCTGGTTCCCGTGAACGTAATCCCCACCGGCTCGATCTCAATTGACGCGGCGCTCGGCGTGGGCGGTTTCCCGCGTGGACGCGTGATCGAAGTGTACGGCCCGGAATCGGGCGGCAAGACCACCCTGACCCTGCACGTGATTGCCGAGGCGCAAAAGCTGGGCGGCCAGGCGGCTTTCATCGATGCCGAGCACGCGCTCGATCCTTCCTACGCGCGCAAGCTGGGTGTGGACGTGGATAACCTGCTGGTATCGCAGCCCGACAACGGCGAACAGGCGCTGGAGATTGCCGAGGCGCTGATCCGCTCGAATGCGGTGGACATTATAGTGGTGGACTCGGTGGCCGCCCTGGTGCCGCGCGCCGAACTCGAAGGCGATATGGGCGACGCGCAGATGGGCCTGCAGGCGCGCTTGATGTCACAAGCGCTGCGCAAGCTCACCGCCATCGTCTCGAAATCGAAGACCTGCCTGATTTTCATCAACCAGATCCGCGAGAAGATCGGCGTGATGTTCGGCAATCCGGAAACCACTACCGGCGGCCGTGCGCTGAAGTTTTATGCCTCGATACGCGTGGATATAAGGCGCATTCAGTCCATCAAGGAAGGCGACCGCGTCATCGGCTCACGCACGCGCGCAAAGATCGTGAAGAACAAAGTTGCCGCGCCGTTCCGCGAAGCCGAGTTCGACATCATTTACGGTGAGGGCGTCTCTCGCGAAGGCGATCTAATCGATCTGGGCGTCAGCAACGGCCTGCTCGAAAAGTCCGGCACATGGATTTCCTACAAGAACGAACGTCTGGGCCAAGGGCGCGAAAATGCCCGCGTCTTCCTGAAGGAAAACACCGACATTCGCGGCAAGATCGAACACGACCTGCGCAAGGCGCTCGGTTTGCTCGCGCATCCCGCCGTTCCAGCCGATGGCAACGGCAAGCCCTCAGCCGAAGCGCAGAAACTAGCCGCAGACGCCGCCAAGCAGCCGCCGAAAGCGGCTGCTGCAACTGCTGCGTCGCAGGGTCGCACAAGCCGCTAGGCGCAAAGGCAGTGGCCTTAAGCTGAGGATGACTCCGCACCGGGCGTGGGGCGGCTACCTGCCGCCTCGCGCTCGGCGCTCGAATTTCGCGATGCGGCGCATCTGTCCTTTCGTCCAGTCATGCCGCACAGGAAAGCTGTCCTCCTTAACAGTTGCACTCCCCTGTATTTCTTCCGTAAACTGGCATTCAATCGGTTGAAGTATATGATTCCTAGGCCGATATAGGATGCAATGCAACCCAACCCAGCCCTAAAACAGTTTGTTCCGGTCTTTTGTTTGCTTCTCGCTGGCTGCGTCGCCGCCTCGGCGGCGACGCCTGCCACTACCCACACTCGCCACAGGAACACCGGCATTTCAGCCTACGGTGATCCGACTAAGAATGACAACGCGGACTACGACGATCCCGTGATCCGCCAGGTCGCCGTCAATGCGCTCGGGCACGCCAACGGTTCCGTGCTCGCGATGGACCCCGCGACCGGACGAATTCTCACCATCGTTAATCAGAAGATGGCATTTTCCTCCGGCTTCGAGCCGTGCTCCACGATCAAGCCGGTCATCGCGCTCGCCGGATTGCAGGAAGGCGTCATCACCCGCGACACCATGCTCAAGGTAGGCCATCGCCGTTACATGGACCTCACCGAAGCGATGGCACATTCCAACAATGTCTATTTTGAAGAAGTCGGCACGCGCCTGGGCTTCCCGCGCGTCCACCAATATGCGCAGCTCGTCGGCTTGGGCGAACGCGCTGGCTACGATATTCCCGAAGAGCAGCCCGGCCTGGTGCCCTCCGCGCCTCCCGCGTACGGTGGCGTCGCTCGCATGTCCAGCTTTGGTGAAGGCATTCGCCTCACGCCACTGCAGCTCGCCTCGCTCGTTGCCACTCTTGCGAATGGCGGCACGCAGTATTACCTGCAGTACCCGCGCACAGAAGAAGCGCGTCAAAATTTTCAGCCGCGCGTGCGTCAGCAGCTCGATATCGCGCCGCTACTTCCCGATCTGCGCGAGGGCATGCTCGCGGCGGTGATGTACGGCACCGCGAAGCAAAGCTACGATCCGGATGGCGAGCAGGCTCTGGGCAAGACCGGCACCTGCAACGACGAATCACTCGGCGGGCGCCTGGGTTGGTTTGTTTCCTATGCCGACCAAGCGCATCCGAAAATCGTGCTGGTGGTTCTGATTCGCGGAGGCGGCCGCGCGGTGAGCGGTCCGCACGCTTCTGAAATCGCCGGCCGCATTTACCACGGCTTGCGCGAACGAAATTATTTCGTCGAGGCCGCGCGCAGGGCGCAATACACCACGGCCGCAGGCGCGTCGCACTAGACCTTCGCAGGGCCCACCTGCCGGTAGGCAGGCATTTCGCCGGCTCCGTTACTTCAGCTTAGGTCGGCTCTGCGAACTCCGCGTCTTTGAGGTTGCTTGCATTTCACCTCCGGCGCTGAAAGCCGCTAACTTCACCGGTTGCTTCCATGAACAAATCCGCACCATTTCACTTCCCGGTCGTCCTTGCATTGCGCTATGCTCCCATCTTCGTAAATTATTCGCTGTAGGGAATTATGGGAACGAAAATCAAAGTCCTAATCGCAGTTGCGCTCCTTGCCGTCGCTTCAGCGGGCATCCTCGTCGCAAATTACCTTCGCACCTCCTCCGCCGATTACGAAATCATGACGCAAGCCTCTCCTTCGCGAGAAGAAGCTCACCGCATGCAGGAGCAACTCGTCCTTTTCACCGAAGCCGTAGTCCCAGCGCGCCTGCCGTTCCCGGCCTTCGTCCAGAGTATGGGTTTCAGTTCGAGCACTGCCGCGCGTTTGGTCGCCTCCGCGCAGTCCGTCTTCGACCTGCGCCACCTGCGCGCGGGAAACAGTTTCCTGGTCGGCCGCTCGAGCCTCGGCGAGCTGCGCGAAGTGCGCTACCGCATTGACGCCGATCGCGTTCTCTACATTCGGCCCCAAGGAAACGACTTTCACGCCGAGGTCCAGACCATTCCGTCAGAGACCGAGGAAGTAGGCGTCACCGGCCAGGTGAACGGCTCGCTTTTCAATGCCGTGCTGGACGCGGGAGAAAGGCCGGAGCTGGCTATGCGCCTGGCGGAAATCTTTGGCTGGGACCTCGATTTCTACACCGACCCGCGGCCGGGTGACACTTTCCGCGTGGTCGTCGAAAAGAAAACGCTGGCGAGCGGCGAAGTAGTTTCCTACGGCCGCATTCTCGCCGCGGAATACAACAACGGCCCGCATCCCTATCGCGCAGTGCTGTTTCATGGCCTCAATGGCGAGCCCGCGTATTACATGCCGGATGGGAAGTCCATGAAGAAGGCCTTTCTGCATTCGCCGCTGAAATTCGCCGCCGTGATTACTTCGCATTTCAGCCAGCATCGCTATCATCCCATTCTGAAAGAGTACCGCCCGCACCTCGGCATTGATTACGCCGCACCAACCGGCACGCCCGTGCAAACCATCGGCGATGGCCGCGTGATTTTCGCCGGCAGGAAGGGCGGCGCCGGCAATCTGATCGAGATTCAGCACAACAACGGTTACACGACGTATTACATGCACTTGTCTCGGGTGCTAGTGCATTCCGGCCAGCGCGTCGAGCAAGGCCAGCGGATTGGCCTCGTCGGTATGACCGGCCTCGCCACTGGCCCGCATCTGGATTTCCGCATTCAGCGCGGCAAAGAATTCCTAAACTTCGAGCGCCTCCCGCTGCCGCCCTCCGACCCAGTATCCAAACGCGACTGGAACGAGTTCGTCGCAGCCCGCGATCACGCCCTGGCGCTCATGCCTCCGCTCCCGTCGCAGCAACCCCCAACCGTCGCCAAGAATTCCACGCCAGCGGCTTTGCCGGCTCCTGCGTCTTCGGTCCCAGCGAACTAACGCCCGCGTAGTGTGACCCGACGGCAACGCGCGAAACCATCGTTGGCTTCCGCGTTGACTTGGGTTTCGGCGGCGGCCTAAGATGCTCGCTTGAGCGTTTCGCACACGTGAGCGACCAGACCGTCTCGCATTACCGAATCGTCGAAAAGGTCGGTGCCGGCGGGATGGGCGTGGTGTACCGCGCACACGATGACCGGCTGAACCGCGACGTTGCGCTGAAATTCCTTCCTGATGAGCTGAACCACGACGAAAATGCTCGCGCGCTTTTAATTCGTGAGGCTCGCACCGCTTCCGCGTTGAATCATCCCAACATTTGCACCATTTATGACGTGGGCGAAGCCGACGGTAAGAGTTATATCGTCATGGAATTCGTCAGCGGGCGTTCCCTGGCCGAGCAAATTCCCGAGGACGGGCTTCCTGTTGAAACAGTGATTCGCTACGGCGAGCAAATCGCCGACGCCATGGCGCACGCCCACGAACGCGGGGTGATTCACCGCGACTTGAAGACTCCCAACGTCATCGTCATGCCCGGAGGCCGCGTCAAGGTTCTCGATTTTGGCCTCGCCAAGCATATGACTCCGGGCGAAATTACGTTGAAGACGCAATCCATCAGCACGCTGACTGGAGAAGGCGCGATTGTCGGGACCATGCACTACATGGCGCCGGAATTATTCCGCGGCGAGCCGGCGGATGCGCGCAGTGACATTTGGGCGCTGGGCGTGGTGCTGTACGAAATGTGCAACGGCAAGAGGCCGTTCCGCGGAAGGACTTCCTACGAATTGAGCTCGATGATCCTGCACGATTCGCCGCCGCCGCTGCGCGACAAAGTGCCGCTCGGATTGCGCTCTGTGATCGAGCACTGCCTGGCGAAGGATCCGGCGCAACGCTACCAGCACGCCAGTGAAATACGCGCGGCGCTGGAAGCGTTGCGCACGAACTCAGCTGTGATTCCACCGAGCGCGATTCAGCCATCACCGATTCCACCTGCGCCAGCGCCGCCTCGCCCGCGGCTGGTACGTGCGCTCCTGGTTTCATCGGCTGTCGCAGCCTTGCTTTTAATAACAGCATTTGTCTGGAAACTCGTCGTGGTCAAGTGGCGCGGGTCGCCGGCCGTGGGCGCGGCGTCCATTCAATCGCTCGCCGTGCTTCCACTGGAAAATCTTACCGGCGATCCCAAGCAGGATTATTTCGCCGATGGAATGTGCGACGCGCTGATCACTGAGCTGTCGCAGATCAAGAAGTTGCGGGTGATTTCGCGCACTTCGGTGATGCAATACAAGGACAAGCACGAAAGCCCGGCGCAGATCGCGCAGGAGTTGGGAGTGGACGCGTTAGTGGAAGGTTCCGTGCTGCGTTCCGACGATCGAGTGCGGATTTCTGCGGAGCTGGTCCAGCCGCAAACGGGCCAGAACCTTTGGGCGCACAGCTACGAACGCACGGTAACGGATATTTTGGCGCTGCAAAGTGACGTGGCGCGCGACATTGTCACGCAAATTCAGATTCAGCTGACGCAACCGGAGCAGGAGCGCCTGGCGAAAACGCGCACTGTGGTTCCGGCGGCCTACGACGCGTACTTGCAAGGGAATTATTTCGTTGCAAAACGCACTGGTGAGACTGTGACGCAAGCTGTTGCCGACTACCGTCAGGCGATTCAACTGGATCCCACGTATGCGCCATCCTATGCAGGCTTGGCGGGCGCTCTGACGCTGGCGGCGGATTACAAGGATGTGCCGTCTTCCCAAGTGCTGCCGGAGGCGGAAGCGGCGGCGGTGAAGGCGTTGCAACTCGACGACAATCTCGCTTCCGCACACGCCGTGCTGGGCCAGATTCGCGCTTATCGCCTGGAATGGCCGGGCGTGCTGGATGAATTCCAACGCGCGATCGAATTGAATCCGGGCGATGCGAACAGTCACCACTGGTATGCGCTGGCGCTGGCATCCGCAGGCCAGAGCGACGAATCGATCGCGGAGATGAAGCTTGCGCAGGAACTCGATCCACGCTCGTTGATCATAAACGCCAATCTGTCGTGGGTCCTCTACCTAGCCGGACGCGACGACGAGGCTGTGGCCCAGGCGCAGAAGGCCGTGGCGATGGACTCCGGCTTTGCGGTGGCGCACGGATATCTTGGGCAGGCCTATCTGGCGCAGCGGGATTATGCGAAAGCGTTGCAAGAGCTGCAGCAAGCGCTCGCTCTATCTGGAAACGAAACCTCGTTCAAGGCTGAGCTGGGCAATGCTTACGCGGTTGCGGGAGAAAAGCCGGAGTCGCTCGCGATTTTGCACGATTTGTTGCAGTTGTATTCCAAACAATACGTTTCGCCTTACAATATCGCGCTGGTTTATGTGGGCCTGGATCAAAAAGACGAGGCATTCCAATGGCTGGACAAGGCGTATGCGGAACGCTCCGTGCGGCTGATCAATATTGCAGTGCATCCCCGATTTGTCAGTTTGCGTTCCGATCGCAGATTTTCGGCGCTGGTGCAGCGAATCGGATTGCCCTACGCGCCGCCGGCGAGTGCAGCCGCGAAGTGAGGAGGAAAATGGGAATGCGCTCGCTGCGCCGAGTTGCCGCAAGCGAAACCGCGGCCCGCATTTACCCGCTTCGATAAGATGACTTGCAATGCAATCTATCTTGACGCTGTGCCGGGCCTCAACTACACTTCCGCCGTCTCGCGCACACCGCAGTAAACCGGCCCAAGTTTTCCATTCGATGTAATTCTCGGTGCGCGGGATGGGAGAACAAAATGGCCAAAATCAATTTCACGCTGAAGAACATCACCAAGGAAATTGAGAAATCGCAGAAGAAGTTGAGCGCGATCCGCAAGAAAGTCGTCAAGGCCGATCAGAACAAGATCGACTTGCAGCTGCGAGCACTCAAGCAGTGCCACACGCAGGTCAAGAATTTCTGCCGGCCGCCCACGCAATACGGACAAGCGTTCACAACTAAATCCAAGTAGAACGGTTTTGCGCACGGGATTGAATTACCGTCGCGCCGACGACGGAATCTGAACCGTCGCTCGGACGGAGGGCAGAATGGCCAACATTAATTTCACACTGAAGAGCGTCGACAAGGAAATTGCGAAGGCGGAGAAAAAGCTGCGCGCGATTCGCGGCAAGGTCGCCAAGATCGATCAGAAGAAGATCGATTTGGAGCTGCGCGGGCTGGAGAAGTGCCGCAAAATCGTCACGTTTTTCTGCCGGCCGCTCGTGCATTACGGGCAGACGTTCAAGACCAAGTCCAAGTAAGGCGCTCGGGCGGGCGCGGCGCATTTTTCCGCGCCTCGGTCCGCTCGCTTCCGCATGGCGAAAGTGAAGCAGACGCTGTTCCGGCGATCTCCGTTCCTGGTGTGCTACTGGAACGACAACGAACTGACTTTTGAGAATTATGCGACAGGCAAAGGCGCGACTGCCGCGCCGATTGCCGCCGAAGTGTTGAACTTCTTCAGCCGCTGGCTCCCTGCCGCGGCGCTTTTCCGCCACCTCCCGCAATATTCAGCGGCGTCTCTGCGCGCCGCCATTAAAGGTCTGGCGCGGCATTCGCTGCTGCAGCGCTCCGATCGCGAGCTGCGACCTCTCGAGCGTGCGATGACCGCCTGGAAGGATTGGAATCCTGCCGCGGGTTTCTTTCACTTCACAGGACGCGATCTTCCTTTCGAAGCCGACTTGTTGAGCATCGGCCGTTACATGGAAGGCCTGACCCACGAAGAGGCGATGCCTGTGCCGGTAAAGCATTATCCGCGGGCTGCGCAGACGGTTCTGCCACCACCGCGCCTGGAAGGCGAATTTACTCGTGTGCTTACAACGCGCAGAACGTGGCGAAGATTCGCGCCGGGCAAACTGGCGCTCGCGGATTTGGCTACGCTTTTGGGATTGACGTGGGGCGTGCGCGAATGGGTTGCAGTGCCGCCGCTGGGCCGGTTTGCGATGAAGACTTCTCCATCCGGGGGAGCGTTACATCCGATTGAAGCGTATGTTGTGGCGCGAGACGTGGAGGGAATTGCGCCGGGAATTTATCACTACGACGCGACCAGGCATCGGCTGGAACTGCTGCGACGCGGGATGACGCGCGATCGCATGGCGGATTATGTGATCGGGCAGAGGTGGTTTTCCGAGGCGGCTGCGTTAGTGTTGATGACCGCGGTGTTCACGCGCACGCAGTGGAAATATCGCTATCCACGCGCTTATCGCGTGGTGCTGGCGGAGGCGGGGCATTTGTGCCAGACGTTTTGCCTGGTGGCGACTTGGTTGGGGCTTGCGCCGTTTTGCACGATGGCGATGGCGGATTCGAAGATTGACCGTGATTTGGGGATTGATGGAGTGACGGAAGGAGTTTTGTACGTTGCAGGCGTGGGCAAAAGGCCTGAGGGCGTGGATTGGAAGACAGCTTCGTTACCGATTGATCCGACGGGGAAAAAACGCAGATTGCGGGATTAGCGGTGCGGAGAAATCGAAGAGAGATCCTTCGCTACGCTCAGGATGACGGTCGCCGTCTGATGGGGCGCCTCAGGCTTTGAGTTCCCAGGTGTCGCCGGCGCGGAGGAGCTTGGCTAGATCGCCTTTGCCTTTTTTGGCGATTACGTCGCGGATTTGCTGCTGAATTAAATCTTCGTAGCGCGGGACGCCTTGCAGTGCGCGCAGGACGCCGATCGGCGTGGGGAATCCAGGCATCGAGTCCATCCGCGAAAGAGCGAAGGCATAGACGGGATTTGGATTGTGCTCGTCGTGGACAAGCAGATCTTTTTCGGTGATTCCGTTTCCGAGAGCGACGACTTCGAGGTCCAAGCCGACCAGGCGAATTCCTTTGTCGCGATTCTTGCCGAAGATTAGCGGCTTGCCGTGTTCGAGCTGGACGACTTGTTCGCTGCGCGCTTCTTTTTCCGTGATGGTTTCCCACGCACCGTCGTTGAAAATATTGCAATTCTGTAGAATCTCGATGTAGGCGGAGCCTTGATGCGCGGCCGCTTTTCTGAGGGTTTCTTTTAAGTGCTGCTGGAATACGTCCACGGAGCGCGCGATGAAGGTGGCTTCGGAACCTAGCGCGAGCGAGAGCGGGCTGAAAGGGCGATCCACGGAACCGAACGGAGTGGATTTCGCTTTCTTGCCCACTTCGGATGTGGGTGAGTATTGGCCTTTGGTGAGACCGTAAATCTTATTGTTGAACATCAGGACTTTGAGGCCGACGTTGCGGCGCAGCATATGAATGGTGTGGTTGCCGCCGATGGACAGGGAGTCACCGTCGCCGGTGGCTACCCAGACGTCGAGATCGGGGCGCGTGAGCTTGACGCCCGTGGCGATGGCGGGGGCGCGGCCGTGAATGGTGTGGAATCCGAAAGTGTTCATGTAATAGGGGAAGCGGCTGGAACAGCCGATGCCGGAAATGAAAACGAATTTTTCGCGCGGGACGCCGAGTTCGGCGAAGACGGCCTGGACGGCGGCGAGGATGGCGTAGTCGCCGCAGCCGGGGCACCAGCGGATTTCCTGGTCGGTCTGGAAATCTTTTTTCGTGTAAACCGGCAATGTGGCCGTGGTCATTTTCAATCGCTCCTCGAAAAGCTGTTCCGCGACAACTTCAAAGGCAAAGAGCCGGCGAGACGCCTGCCTATCGGCTGGCAGGCCGGCGCCACTTAGTCGAGCAGCTCTTCGATCTTTGCTTCGATTTCGGATTGCTTGAAGGGCTTGCCCTGGATTTTGCCGTAGCTTTCGGCGTCGACCAAAAATTTTGCGCGCAGGATCATTGACAGCTGGCCCAGATTCATTTCGGGCACGAGAACTTTTTTGTAGCGCTTCAGAATATCGCCGAGATTGCGCGGCAGAGGATTCAGATAGCGCAGATGCACGTGGCCGATGCGATGGCCCTTCTCGCGCATCGGTTTCATGGCGGCAGTGATCGGACCGTGCGTCGAGCCCCAGGCTACGATCAGCAAATCTCCCGACTGATCGCCTTCGGGAACGATTTCAGGAATATCCTGCGCGATGCCTTCCACTTTTTCGGCGCGGGTGCGAACCATGTGCTCGTGATTCAGCGGCTCGTAGTTGATGTTGCCGGTGACGTCCTGCTTTTCAATGCCGCCGACGCGATGCTCCAGGCCCGGCGTGCCGGGAATGGCCCAAGGGCGCGCGAGCGTGGAAGGATTGCGCTTGTAAGGGAGAAAGCCTTCGGGATTGGTTTCGAAGTGCACCGGAATTTGCGGCAATTCCGCGACGGTGGGAATTTTCCAGGGTTCCGCGCCGTTGGCGAGATAGCCGTCGGAGAGAATTATTACTGGGACCATATATTTGATGGCGATGCGGCTGGCTTCCAGCGCGATCCAGAAGCAATCGCCCGGCGAAGAGGGAGCGAGAACCGGGACGGGAGCCTCGGAGTTGCGTC
>Ga0187890_10003045_pt1 | contig 11605 bp, 10 predicted proteins | sample June2016WEW_21_1_FD_133005 | JGI IMG/M metagenome (GOLD analysis project Ga0187890, IMG submission 133005) | Peatland microbial communities from SPRUCE experiment site at the Marcell Experimental Forest, Minnesota, USA - June2016WEW_21_10 | ecosystem: Environmental > Terrestrial > Soil >... | reverse complement strand
CAACCCCGCTCATGTTGTAACCGCCCTGATCCGAGGCGCCGACGCCCAATGGGTTGTGCGGGTTATTCTGCCAGATATATTCATAGCCAACGAAAAACTTGAACGGGTCCCACGCATACTTGGCAGCGAACATAATGGCGGTATTGTCCGTCACGATGCCATATAGGGTGTTGGTGGTTCCGATCAGATCGGCTCCGGTGATGGGGTTTGTATTGATGCTGTTGGTGGTCGACTGATATGGCGCCGACGGACTCTGAGGCCCCAGTAAGGGGTTCAATACGCTGATCGCCTGGTTGTAATGTTGGAAGACGGCGTCGATGGAGAACTTGCCGTTGCCTCCGCCGACGTCGAATCCATAAGCGTTGTTATGCGCCTCTTCCGGCGTACAGTTGGCGGCAGTCCAGGTTGAGGAAGCCGAGTAGCAGCCGCCGGAACCATCGGCGAATTTATACATCGCGCCGAAATGGACCGGCCCATAGGCCAGGCGATACTTCAGGGCATCGTCCCAACGGCTGTCTTCGGTGTCGCCGCCGCCGGCCATCGTGCCGTTATATCCGATGTATGAAAAGGCGTAGCTACCACCGGCCGGATCGTAAAGGAGCATCGCGTCGGTACCAAGAGAGCGCTGACGACCAAAGGTTAGCGTGCCGAATTGCGGTGACGATATACCGGCATAATATTCGTCATTGAAGGGTTGGCCCGCGCGCGCTCCGTCGATGGCTATCGAATAACTGGCCCGGGGAAGGCCGTTGTTGACGATGTCGGTTTCTGACGCGTTAGCGAGCAGGCCGGACTGCGGATTGATGCCGGTTGAAGCGTTGAACACGACAAACCAACCATGCATGAATTCTTCCCTGCCCCGGATGCCAAACCCGGTCTGCTGCAGGTTGTTCGGTGCGATGAGAAATCGATGTTGGAAGCCGTTTCGGTTCACCAGAGATTCGCCTTCGTAGTTATAGCCGTTTTCGGGCAGGCCGTGGCTCACCCATCCGACACCGGCGTCATAGGCACCGTACAGCGTGATGCCGTGCCAGGTCAGCGCGCAATCGGTAGTGGCGAAGTCGTGGCTGCTCGTGCAGGGGTCGGGGGTTCTCGGCTGCGTCTTAGTATCGATATTGGCGCCCTGACTAAACGCAAGTGTTGATGAGAACCCGAGAATCACCGCAGCAAAAAACAACTTCGCGTCGCCCATATTACCTCCAAAGTAAAAATGACTGCTTGATATCTGTATTTTAACCACGACAGAGACGTGTTTACAATAAGGAACGCATAAAGAATTGCGGCATTTCCAAGAGCCACAAAAGTAACAACGGCGAGGGCCGTCGACGAGGACTGGAGAATTCAAAAAGAGGAGTCGATGAAAGCGCGGAGTCCCAAGAGGCACTCAGAAAGTGCCATTCCTTGGGAAGCATTGCGGTGCACGCGCGGCGCAACAGTTGCAGGGAGGACCGTCTAAACGCCTATCATTACATTTGATGCCTTCACAATTGCGCTGACTTTGTCGCCTTGCATCAGACCGAGCGCGTGCACGCTCTCCTTGGTGATCGACGCAATGACGGTGGCGCCACCGGTTAGTCTGATAGCGACCTCGCTGTTGACAGTTCCGTCATGGAAACTTGTTACTTCGCCGCCTAAGACATTGCGGGCGCTCAACTTGACGCCGTCGATGCCCTTGCCGACTATCACCTCGTTGGCTTTAATGATCGCGTAGGCTGTCTTGCCCTCTACAAGGCTCAATGAATCAATGCTCGAGTTCGTAATAACAGAGACGACGTGCTCCCCACCCGTCAACGCAACAACAACCTCAGCGTTGACAGCTCCCTTGGTGACCTTCAGCACCTTACCTTCCAACATATTCCTCGCACTGATCTTCATTCGTCTCCTCCGGTCGATTGCCAGGTTGGCGGCACTGAACATCAGTCTTCCGCTCGTGGAATAACAGTAACATACACCGCATGAACTGCACAGGATCAGACCCGTTTATTCAGTGTCGGCCGATTCTGGTTCGAACAGCCTGCGCGAGACTGCTCTGAGGAATCGAAGTCGGGAACGAAAAGTTTAATATCTAGAAGTGGACCTCCAACATATACACGTCAGCGAGATAGAATTAGTTCTACTCGATAACTGAGAGTCACTTATCTGGCTATCTATCTTGAGTTAGTCGAACTCCATAGTGGATTTGCATCTGCCCCGAGTATCTTTTGAATCGCTGGCGCCAGTTCTTCTGATGCGGTGTTTTTGTTGACATAGGCAGTTGCACCGGCTTGCAGACATCGCGAGGCATATTGGTTCTCAGGTTGCACACTCACCATGATCACAGGAAGGAGGGGATAGATATGCTTTACATCCTTCAGCACCTCCATCCCACTGCGTCCAGGCATATTGATGTCAAGCAACAATACGTCATGTCGCAATCTGAGCAGCTCGGTCAGCACCTCATCCCCGTCGCAGGCTTCAGAAATGCGAGCGTCAACAAATGCGTCAGCCAAAATCTCTCTCAGGCCGCGCCGAACGTTCGCATGATCATCTGCAATTAGGATCTTCACTTCATATTCGATTCTCGGCCTTGACTTCGACCTGAAGCTATAATAATAAGGTCTGGAAGGAATTGTAATCAGCGATGACCGTTATTGCTGTAGGGGTTGCCCCTCTGCTTTGTAGGGGAATTTTTACACAAACAGTTAAACCTATTCGATAAGGTTATTTGTCATTGCGTAGCGCGTGAGTTCGGCATTGCTCTTCATTTGCATCTTTTCCATAATGCGTGCTCGATAGCTGCTGATTGTTTTAACGCTGACATGCAGCCTGTCAGCAATTTCCGTCAATGGGACACCGCCGGCAATCATCCTCATCACTTCGTGCTCCCGGTCTGAAAGCGACTCATGCACGAGCTTATCAATTGGCTCGTCCAAGTTGGCAATCAGGGCCTCAGCGAGGCTCGAACTGATATATCGACCACCACTCATGATCTTTCTGGTCGCTGCCGCCAACTCTTCCACAGCGCTATCCTTATTGATATAGGCGGCGGCACCGGCTCGCAGGCACCGCACAGCGTACTGGTCTTCGGGATGGCAACTCAAGATGATCACCGGCAACCGAGGGTATGTGCGCTTTACATCCCGCAATACAGCGATTCCGCTGCGCCCGGGCATATTGATATCTAACACCAGCAGAGCGGCCGGACTATCTCCCAGGTGATTTAGCACCTCATCGCCGTTGCCGGCTTCGGCAAAACTCGCGCCGGGAATAGCATCAGTGAGGATTTCTCTCAAGCCGCGGCGTACGACAGCATGGTCATCCGCGATCAGGATGTGCATATTCGTTCCTCTCAGTCCGTGGAATATCGACCGGGACGCGGACTATGACCGTCGTCCCCTTTCCGAGTGAGCTGGAGATCTGTACATCGCCTCCACAGAACTGCGCTCGTTCTTTCATACCTAGAAGTCCTAAAGAACCCAGGGCGGTCAGTGTGCCGCCGTCATGGAAGCCGATTCCGTCATCCGCCACGGTTAGTAAGATGTTTTCGTCTTCCTGACATAGGTCAACCCGTACCGTCTTGGCCTGAGCATGCCGAATCACGTTGGTTAGACACTCTTGAAAGATTCGGAAGGTCGCGGTGGCTCGGTCACCGTCCAAGTGCAGATCAACACGTGGAACCGAGACCTCGCAGTCGATTCCATTCCGCGAGGCAAACTCGCTGGCCTGCCATTCAATCGCTGCCGCCAAGCCAAGGTCGTCCAATACCCCTGGGCGAAGCCCGCTACAAATTGAGCGCACTGCCTTCACACCATCATTGATCGATAGGATCGATTCTTTTAGTCGGGAAAGAACCTCACCCTGGGAATCGGGCAGATGACGAGTCATCCAAGTCAAATCCATTTTGATCGAGGTCAGGATTTGGCCAATTTGATCATGCAGGTCGCGAGCGACCCTCTTGCGATCCTCTTCGCGTACACATTGCAAGCGTTCAGCCAGCGCCCGCAGTTGCTCCCGCTGCAACACGAGCGACTCCTCTGCGTGTTTGCGTTCAGTAATGTCGCTATTGACTACCAGCACGCGCGGTGGTTGGCCGCGTGTGCCCCATTGCAATGCCCAACGGCCAGCCACTGTCACGCGACGGCCGTCATGAGCAGTCTTGATGAGGTCTCCCTCCCAGTGTCCAACCTTCGTCAGTTGATCTGTAATCTCGGTGAACGGCCGTGGGAACTCGGTGCAGAGCATTTCGTGAGCGATCTTGCCTGCAGCCTGATCTTTGGAGTACCCAAACATTGCCTCCGCTCCGCGGCTCCAAAACATGACCTTTCCTTCGATGTCGATCACAAAGACTGAGTCCTGAGTGAGGTCGAGGAGGGCAGCCTGCTGCGCTGTCTCCATCTGCTCCTGCCGTCTCTTGGCGACGTCGCGAAAGACCAGCACGACACCTATGACTTCTCCTTTGGCGGCGAAAATTGGCGCGGCACTGTGCTCGACCGCAATCTCACGACCATCTCTTGTGACCAGATCCACATGGTTGGCCACAGCCAAAACCTTCTTCTCTTTGAGCACGCGGAGCACTTCATTGTCCGCCGTCGCACCTGATGTTTCATTGATGAGTCTGAGCACATTCCCGATCGGTTGGTTTAAAGCCTCCTCTTGTTGCCATCCGGTCAAAGCGGCTGCGATGGGGTTGAGGAAGGTGACTCGAGATTCGCTGTCGGTTGAGATAACCGCCTCTCCAATGCTGCCCAGCGTGGCAGTCCATCGCTCCTCGCTCTGCAATAACTTGGTGCCCAGTTTTTCAACGTGGTATCGAGTGAATAGGGCAAGGAAAACCCCGAACCCGACACCCAAACCAAGGCAACTTGTCATCATGAGCGTCCATCGCATGTGCGCGGCTTGAACGCGCTCGATACGGAACCCTTCTTCCACACTTTGAAAAGCTGCGATCTGCTCTCGCAGAGAATCAATGATGCGCTTTCTCTGCTGGTTCTCGATGAGAGTGGGATCGGCTTTTCCCGCACGTCGAAGAGCGATGACACGACCATCGTAGTCCTCGGATTCGCGATAGCCTGTATAGATCTGCATCAGCCGCTGCTGCTGTGAAGGACTGTCATCAACCAACTGGTACAAGGCCTGGAATTCTGGATCGAATTGCTTCGTGCCCTCCAGGTATGTAGGAAGGAAACTCTCGTCCCCAGTTATGATGTACCCGCGCTTCGCGGATTCCATGTCGACCAGCAGCTTGAGAAGATGTCCAGATTGATCGAGAACCCGGTCGGTGTGATCAATCCACTGCATGGATTTGTTCAAGTCGAAGGTTTCCCACAAAAGCAATCCGGCAAGAGCCCCGGTGACCACAACAGGAACTACGATCACTCGGCGTAGTAACGATTTGAATTTCGTGTACTCCATCGCAGTCAAATACTCCTGTCGGATGATGAACCGAGTAATGTTTCTTTTTCACCTTGTGTCAGAACGATTCTTTGAGCGGTTTTTAGCGAAGCGAGCATTTTCTGACCTATCGAGAAACTCCCAGTGAGTTTCAACTAATTGCGCGCAATCGCCTCCGCTGGCCTTAACGGGAGAAGCCGCAACGAGGACAGGCTCAAAGCCGTTATCAACCCGTTGTTGAGCAAATCACAGAACTCTCAGACAAACTGTCCGAGTTTCATTGAAACAAACTGAAGGCACGCCCCTCCTAGAGTCTCACAAACCAGGGCTGAGGACAGTTCAATATAGCTCACTGGAACAAATCAGATCTATTTAAACCTTGGAGGGTTATATCCATGTACGGCGCAAACACTTATGAACGCGACGGATGCTTATCTCCCTATCAGAACTGCATTTCGTTCTCAACACAGACGAGTAGGTTGTACACCCGACTTCCGGGGAACGGTGTTGGCTGTTGTCAAACGCTGTATTGCAAGCCCTGTACGAAATTGACCAGCGGATCGCTCTATCAATCGTCATACTTGCCGAAGTTCCCTGTGACGTCCTCAAGGGGAAATACAAATGTCAAAGCCTCTTGCAACAATTCTGATTGTCGACGACGAGTACTCCATTCGAGAGTCGCTGTCGCGTGTACTGGCTGAGATAGGCTATTGGGTTCGCTCAGCGGAGGATGGGTTCTGCGCACTGCGCGAGATTCGGCATCAGACTCCCGACCTGCTTCTTTCAGAACTCAACATGCCGAACATGTCCGGTTTCGAGTTGCTTTCGGTCATGCGGCGCCGCTTTCCGGCAACCAGGACCATCGCAATGAGCGGCTCGTGCTCCAATGATGAGGCGCCTTCCGGCTTCACGGCTGACGCATTCTATGATAAGGCCCACAGCCTCGGTTCTTTGGCGAAGATCATCAGAGAATTGGCCATTCCTGCGCGAGTGCGGACACCTGCCCACAATTCAGCCGCCCTGGCACCCCTTTGGATTCGGCGAAACGGGAGCGATGCCGGTAAGCCTTACATCACGATTTCTTGTCCTGAGTGCCTGCGGACCTTCAACCAGCGTATCGACGATTCTCGTAGCCTCATTCGAGAAGCACGCTGTGTCCATTGCCTGACCGCTGTTCATTACGCAATCGTAGAACCGGTCAATCGATCGTCGACACAGCCTGCTCGAGAGGCAGCCCGCGAGCAACGCCAGTTGCCTAGGCCCCAGCTACTCAAACCGGTAATGGAGAGGATTTGAATCATGCATACCATCGCTCAATCGCAGATGCTTCTACGCGCGCGAACCGAACTGCCAGACGGTCTTAAAGTGGCGACAGAAGAGTTCCAGGACAATTGGAGTTTGGTACGGTCAGTTAATGCGCTCCGCATGGGAAAACAGATCATTATGCGCGGATGGATTTTTGTTAGCGGTGCTGATGGATTGCGGCGGAGCGGCGTGGGAGATACATCGCAGGAAGCAATTGGCAGCGCACTCAAATTGGCACTTCGGCGCTTGAGTCCGCAGGTCAATGCAGCGGAAGTGGCGCACATTGAGTTGACTGAATATCCTTGGTTTTTTCTGGCCAGGGTTAAAGTTCTTCCCTACTGCATTCATAAGAGCGGAGTTTCACCAAATTTTTTGTGACGCCTAGGCCGTTCCGTAGCCTTGCCGTCAGAGCCGTTTTTACGTCTGCACTCCACCCGATAACCTCCATAGCCCGCTCTTGCCGCGCCGATGAACTCGTATAAGTAAGGGTAGAAAAGCGAACAACGCAGTCGACCGGTAATTCATCCAGTTTGCGGAGTCTGCAACGTTATCCAGTAATATCGACGCCAACAAAACGTGCAGCGCACTGGGCGCAATGCAAACATGGCCAGCAGGCCATCGACTGAGCGCAACTCCGCTTGTTTGAATTTCACAGAATTGCAGCAGGGACATTTTCGTCGCATCCAAAGCGGATGTGGTAGCCAATCTGGCCAATTTCGGCTTGCGCTGCTCATATTGACCTTCCCACTTAGTCGCAATCACGCGCGAACTAAAGTGTGTGTCTGCCCGACTCAGGCTCGCACTTGCCGTTCCTGCACCCTCGAAATTGTGCCTATTTTCAGTCGTCGAATTTCGGAAGGTTACCCGTAATCACGCGTTAAGGTTGATGCGTCGTTCCGGAAGTGGCTTGACCGGGTCGTGTAATATCCATTCTAGATGAATTGCCTGTGGACTCCTGTTTCTCGGTTGGGATCTCGGTTCCTCGGTGGAAGATGAGAATCTGGATTCCCCCTCCATCCGCGTCCTGGCTTGCGGCAGCCTGTTTGCCGAGGCCAATGGTTTTGAGTTGTCTATCATCGAAGCCAAAGTTTTCAACCAGATAGTCGCGCACTGCCTTAGCCCTTGTCTCGGTCAGCACCAGATCCTTCTGAGCATCGCCTTCCATACTTGTAGAAGCAACCACTACGGCGACTCCGAATTGATTCTGCGCCAAAAACTCTCCCGCCGCATTTAAGGATTTCTGGTTCCGCAATTTGATCGCATCGCGACCTCCGAAGAGTTCTTTGGCAGTAAAGCTGAATTCCTTCTGTGGCGCACCGCCTGGCAACGCGCCTATTTCGTTTGCAGACAGATCGGCTGCGTCTTCATACCCCCGTTTCTTGAAATACCCACTCAATAGGAAATTATGTTTCAGGGCCTCCATGTTTTCCCGAAAGTCTGTAACTCCGGTCTGTGCCTGAACCATCGTGGTCTGCAATGCAGCAGTCGTTTGCGCCAGGTTGTTATATAGCTGCTTATCGTTGACCAATGCACCCACAGTACCTTGACCCGAATCGATTTTGGTGCTCACCGAATTCAGATGTGCCGTTATTAAAGTGGCGTTGCTGATGGCCTGCTGGCTGCTGTCCAATATGCCACTCGTTTTCTTGAAGAGATCCGACATCTCAAGCGGCGGTTCACTCTGAATAATTTCACCATTCTGAACCTCGGCCTGCCCGGCAGATCCAAACGAAATGGCAACGAATTGATTGCCCAAGACGCCGGCAGTCTCTATCGAGGCCACTGAGTCATGCTTGATGATTTCGTGTGTTGATCTTTCGAGGTCCATCACGACAGTGACTTGCCCCCCTGGCTTGTGCGGTAGCTCGATGCTTTCCACGGTTCCGCTGTGAACGCCGCCCACTTGGACGTCCGCTCCAGTAGTCAAGCCCGCAACGTTGTCAAACTGCGCCTTCAATTTGTACGTAGCGCTAAACAAATATTCTTTGCTTCCAATGACAAAAACTCCTACCGCGAGAATCGCCAGTGTCAATACGATAAATGCGCCCAACCGAGCTACCTTCGACACATATCCTCCTATGACTGCTTTAGAAACTCCTTCACAAACCCTATGTCCGATTGCTGAAGTTCTTCGAACGTTCCCTCAATTACAACATTCCCATGATTCAGCAGTGTAAGACGGTTAGAAATCGTTCTAGCGCTGTGAAGATCGTGAGTTACTACGATGGATGCCATCTGATGTTCCCGCTGGAGCTTAAGAATCAAATCGTCGATTTCTCCGGAGCTTATCGGATCAAGTCCGGCCGTAGGCTCGTCGAGAAGCAGAATCTCAGGGTCGAGTACTAAAGCACGAGCTAATCCCACCCGCTTCTGCATGCCGCCTGAAATGTCGGATGGCATCTTTCCTGAAGCTGCCTCCATTCCTACCTCAGCCAGCAATCGTTGGACTATGTCCTCACGCCGGGACATTGACATGTCTTCCCGATGATGTTTGAGGGGAAACGCTATGTTCTCCGCGACCGTTAATGAATCGTAAAGTGCTGCATGCTGAAAGAGAAATCCCATCTTTTTTCGAACTTCGCCCATTTGATCCAGACCGAGACCGGACATGTCCAGCCCATGAATACAAACCGATCCGGAGTCTGGCGTTTCAAGACCAATGATGATCCTCAGCAAAACGCTCTTCCCAGTCCCACTGCGACCCAGAACAGCCAAGGTCTCCCCCCGGTTAACACTCAGATTGATTCCATTTAGAACCATGTTGCTTCCAAAGCTCTTATGCGCGTCCTCAACAGCGAGGATCGGTGAGGGTATTCCGCTGTCCGCGTATTCTTGTTTCGTCGTTATGTCATAGCATGTGGCCATTGTTATCTCACAAATAAAGTGGGTCAATCGTTGGGGATCAAGGAAAAACGACGAGGATAAACTTTACGAGTACCACATCTGCAAGGATTACGAAGAGCGATGCGAGGACCACTGACCGAGTGGCGGCCCGGCCCACACCTGCAGCACCTCCGCGTGTCCGCATTCCCTGATAGCACGCTATAAGCCCGATAATCAACCCATATACCGCAGTCTTAAACGTGGGCGGCAGGAATGCGTTAAAGGTTGCACCATGGAAGCCGCTTTCGATGAATTGATGAAACGAGAGCGGCTCGACAAGAGTCTGTGCGAACCAACCTGTCAATAGTCCGCAAGCGTCCGCGGCGATAGTTAACAGTGGCAGCATCAGAATGCAAGCAAGAATCCTAGTTGCCGCCAATAGCCTATAGGGGTTGATGGCGGAGGCCTCGATAGCATCAATTTGCTCAGTCACCTTCATTGAGGCCAGTTCGGCGCCAATTCCTGCGCCCACCCGTCCGCTCACGATGAGGCCAGTCATGATCGGACCCATGACTTGGATAACCGAATAAACCAGAGTCGCCGGAAACATAGATTTGGCGCCGAACCGGCTCAGGCTATATCGAGCCTCCATGGAGATTACAACGCCAATCGCTGCGCCTGCCAAGGCTACCAAAGGTAATGACATAGAGCCGACTTCGTCTAGCTGGCGAATCAGTTCCTCTACTTCAAAAGGAGGTGTCACCGCGGCCCTGACTACCTTCCATGAAAAGACGCCAAGCCCTCCAAACCACTCGAAAATTTCGTTGACGAGCCTTAGGACGGATCCTGCCGCTGACAGCACAATTCCGCCGCCCTGCCCCGAATGAGAAGGGAGCATGTCTGCAACTTCAGTGGATTCGCAGTTAGTCACTTGTTCGGCCCTTGAACCAAAGATCCATGCCTATTGTTTAGATGCATGCGATGAAGCAGGGAGTGTGGCCCACTATAGAAAAATTCCAGCGAGATGTTGCTGCCGGCATATGCCAACAGACTGTAGTTCCCCGCGCGGAACGCATCCTTGGCACCGAAGCGATCGGGGTACCACCCATAAACCGCAGCCATTGAACCCGCATACGGCGCGACAAGTGCGGGCAATGAAAAGACACGACGGCCGTCTTCGCCGCGGCGCGCTGTCAAGGTCGAAAGCACGGCGTGTCTCACCCGCGGCCCTATGCCGGAGCAATCGCAGCGGTAATACAACGTATCTTCCTTCAAAGCTTCTGCCAATCCATAACGGGTTGTTGTTCCTATAGCGGCAATTCCGAAATCGGATCCAAATCGCCTTGAATAGCCTTCAAAACCCTGACTCCACTCTGGAGGCGCATTACTTATCTGGTTGATGCCGGCAGCAATCCCAGCACCGACCAGGGGATAGGGTCCGACTGCGTCAAACACATAGTTGTACAGTGTAATTCTCTGCGTAGGACGCCTGTAATCGGGGTCTGACTGACTTAACGATCCACTCGTCAGACTCTTGAAGGAGTCTTCCGGAGAGGGAGTGACTTGCGATCCCGCGGTCAGTGTAAGGCCCGAAAGAATTGCGAGACTCGTGAGAAATATTGTTACTAAATGGGATCTTATGCCAAATGGTTTTTCGTTCGATCGAAAACCTTGGCAGGCTGTCCTGTCAGTGCGACGGTCATCCACCCATTGAAAAATTCGACTTTGAATGGCCAGGATCAAGATTAGTTCTCCAATCGCCATCGCGTTCTTCGCAACGGCAAGATACAACGACTTCCGGGCATCTCTAATGATCTTTTCAGAGTTGGAATCCGAAAGATGGTCAGATTAGCTCGAAGGGACTCTTTGGCTGTATTGGCAGCTTTTTTGGCAATGTTGGCAGCTATTGTCTATGCGCGTGAACAACAAACCGTTCCGGAGCTGAGCCTATATAGTGAAATGGGTAGCAAGTTACGAGGGTCAAAGTGGATTCGGTTCCAGGCGAGACAATGGCACCATCGCTCGGGTCGGTTATTTGTATCCAATCTACATCGTATCGGGTAACACCAGCAGCAGTTCGAATCTGAATTTCATCCTTCGCACGAAT
>Ga0187890_10003043_pt1 | contig 11606 bp, 9 predicted proteins | sample June2016WEW_21_1_FD_133005 | JGI IMG/M metagenome (GOLD analysis project Ga0187890, IMG submission 133005) | Peatland microbial communities from SPRUCE experiment site at the Marcell Experimental Forest, Minnesota, USA - June2016WEW_21_10 | ecosystem: Environmental > Terrestrial > Soil >... | reverse complement strand
GTTGTAGGCGGTGAGGTAAGCAGGTGGTCACCGAGACCCCTCGGAATCCTGTGGCCCTTGCCGCCTCTCTAGTTGGGGTGCGTGATCACGCCGCGACCGAGATATTGGGCCTGTTCGGACCTAGTCGATATCGTGCGGGTCAGCCTCCCATGGCCCGTCCGCAATCCATTCGATAACGGCGTGATGAAGCCTGTCGCCGTGCCCCTCGTCGTGCGAGTGTGCGAACGCCACTGCCTCACTGGGTTTCCACGTGCTGAGTTCAAGCAGCCCGTGATCAGGACAGGTGATGCGGACTGGTTGGGCGGTCTCTCCTGTCGCTCGGTTCGTCACTACGTCTACAAGATTACGTGTTCGTCGTCGTAACGGCTCACCTTTGGGCAAGATGGATCGCGGCGAAGGTGACTCAGAGGATTTAGACCCTGTCGTCCCCGGCCTCTGAGTCGGATCATTGGAGTTGGCGGTGAGGTTGCGGGTGGTCACCCCGTCCCCCTCGGGTCCTGCACCCTTACCGCCGATTTGAGGGAGTGATCAACGAGATTGACTGCAGGACAGGTGAACAGGGCGGCGCAGTGGCCGTCCTTACCGGTCGCTCTCGAAGGCAGAGGGCGCACAAACAAGGACGGCCTGAACGCCTTCCCCGCCCACCCTGGAACGGTTGTCCCGGATGAGGCCCGAGGGGGTCGGGCTGGCCCTGCCAGGGCGCTCAGAACCGGCAATACGGAGCGGTTACCTAGGGGGCCTGCCGTACCCAATGGCGTCGACTACCGCGGCCGGCGCGCTTGAGCGAAGGGCGACATCAGGTCCGACGCCGAGGGCATCGTTGACCGTCGAAAAATGCCAGCCGCAGGGCCACAAAGGCGGTAACGGCGAAGATCTGCGCATCAATGAATCCGGCCAAGCGAAGGCGTTCGAGGTCCTCGGGCCTCGTACCATTGGGGTCGTTGAATCCCCTTCGAGCCCATGCAGCCAGTGCTCGCTCACCATCGGTGGGGCATATCGTTCCATAACCCGAGACCCCACTGGAGCACTACACCGCGGCAACCCAACTGATTTCGACGACCGCGCCCTCATCACAACGGGACGCTCAACGTGATCAAGTGAGCCGCCCGGAGTCAGGGCGTCAGTTGCCGATAAGCTCGGTCGTATCGTGCACCGACACGTTGATGCCTTTGGCCCACGGATCAATGCGGCGCATGCACTGAACGAGATAGACCCCCAGTCCCTCGGCGTCCCGTTCTGTGATGCGCTCGTCGATCCATAATTCCACCAGGAGTTCTCCGTGGCGTCGCCTCACCTCGACCTCGATGGCGGTATCGTCCAGCTCGTGCCGACGCAACCACTCGCGGACCGTGTCCTGCGCCTGGCCGGTGTGCTCCGGAAGGATCGCGGCGTTCACCTGGCTGATCACTTCGAGCGCCTGAGCCGCAGGTGCCATAGCAGCAGCCCAACGCCCCAGGGGATCGTCGGGCCGGTCGAGCAGGACAAGTGGTATTCGATGCCGTATCGCACACACCTCGCCATCGCCGAGACGATCGACACTGGGTTCGAGACCGACACCCACCGCCACGTCCACCGCCTGGGCATCCAGAGGGCACTCAGTCCCTCGTAACGCGGCGCACGCGACGTCGTGCGGCTCGTAGCCGCTGCGACAGCTGTGCACCACGTGGCCGTGAGCCCGAAGCCTCTGGGCCAGGTCGGCAGCCTCCCCCGAAGCTGTATCGGCTATCAAGATGTCCATTGGCTCTCCTTCGTGGACGAAACATCCATACCGCTTATTTCTAGCGTGAGCCTTTGTCGCAGAATGGGACAGAGCCAAAGGACCCATCTGGTCGGAAGCGGCGAGAAGTTCGACCGACTCAGGTACCCTCTCAGACCCTCGGCGCATGAGCCGCCGTTCCGTCGGTCGCAGCGATGCGATCCATCTCTCTTTATGGAGACGAGTCAGCCGAGTCTCAGTCACCGAATCATGTTTTGCGAGTTCACGAAAGCCGTCACGGATTATTGACGAGGGCCAAGCGTTAGCTGGTGGACACAAATCGCAATCAGATCAATGGGTGCAACCGCTATCGGAATCCGAACCGGAACGACGGAGCACCGAGGCTGATCCAACGCTCGTGCGTTTGATGGTGACGTTGCGCGCCAACGCGTAGCTCAGGGCCAGCACTCTGCGACAATGGGGGCCACGTACCTTGCCGCCACAGCCTCCTCTGGCCTCTCTTCGGGCAACGCAGCCAGTGCGAACTCAACCGAGTCGAGAAGCGTTCGTTTCGTCACGGGCATCCGGGTGGCCCCCCAGCGGCGCTCAAACCGCGGTGCCCACTGTGTGAGCGCCTCCGCTGGAGCCTCGATGATAAACGGGGTCTCAGGGTGTAGGTACCGGAGAGCGGAGACGACTTCGCGCGAGGACTTGCTGTCAAGAGCGAGCGAGGTCACCACCACGTCGGCGTAGCACACCAGATCACATAGCCCGCAGGCAACGAGCGGACACCGCCGTGGTCGCGAGCCTGCGGGACCGGGGCACCACGACACTTCGTACCCGTTTTCTTCGAGAAGCCGCCAGGACGCGTAGGCCTGGACCACGTCCGGCTCTTCGATGAGTACGCGGGGTCGGGTGTGTCCAGCTCCGATGGCGCCACCTCGGGGATGCCAATGGCGGGCGAAATCCCTCCCGAGCCACCTGTGATTCCACATTTCAACCCTCCTTGCCCAAACCCAACAGCGCCCCTCTGGCAGCATCAACCCAGGCCTTGGCACGCAGTAGAGGAATTCGTCCTGATTCCAGATCGACTCGAGGCGTAAGGCGCACGTGCGTCCTTCCGAGCCAGGTCACCGCTGGGAGACCCCCACCACCCCTATCGTCTCCGCCGTCCCGGCACAGTGTTCCGCTCCCTCCCGCTCCGCCGCAACGGGGACCTTCGGCCCTTGGCACACGGCTCGGGGTGAGCCATTGTGGTGATGTACCAATGGAGCGGAGGGACCCAGGGGACTGGGGAACGAAGTCAGGAGGTCTTGCCTATGACCTGCGTGAACTCCAGCGCCGCCGTGTGAGTAGCTCGAGGCAGGCGTCCGGTGGTCGCACACCGGGATATTCCTCAGCGGTGACAGGTGCGATAGTCCGGGACACGAGTCCTGGTCCGCACAAGGTCGGAGCGCTAAGGCTTCGCTGAGCGTCCGTCTGTCGGTAGGGCACCCCCACGGAGTGCTGGTCACAACTGAATGACAGCTCGCCCGTCTTGCCGGAAATGGTGGGGCGGGCGGACTCGCGTCGTGGAGGGAAGTGAGATGGCGGAACAACTCGGAGGACTGGATGCGGCGTTTCTCTACTGCGAGACACCGACCATGCACCTGCATGTCTGCGGATTGCTTCTCCTAGACCCCTCAACGATGCCAGAGGGGTACTCCTATGACGGCGTCCGCTCTGTCTTGTTCGAGCGCCTCCCCAAGATTCCCTCCGTTCGTCAAAAGCTGGCGAAAACTCCATTCAACCTCGGCCGACCGTACTGGATCGATGATCCGGACCTGGACATGGATCGCCACATCCATCGCGTCGTGCTCGAGGCTCCTGGTGACGAGGAGTCGTTGACCAATGTCGTCGGTGACATCGCCAGTTGGCCCCTGCGCCGCAACCGACCCCTCTGGGAGATCTGGGTGATCGAAGGACTGGCCGATGGCCGCATCGCCGTCCTCGTCAAGATGCATCACTCCACCATCGACGGCGTCTCGGGAGCCAGCATGATGGGGCAGCTCCTTGACCTCGAGCCCCAGCCTCCAGCCCCCGCTCCCCTGTTTGGCGCCTGGCGCATCGCCTCCTCGCCGAGTTCCTTCGAACTCCTCGGTCGCAGTGTGGTAACCCGGCTGGGCGAGCCTCTCGAACTGGCCCGACTCGTGCCGGCCACCGCGCTGCGCCTGGCGACCATGCTGTGGAGGCTCGGACGACAGAAGGACGGGTCCACGCCCGGCGCCATGCCCTTTACGGCGCCACGCACCTTGTTCAACGCCACCATCACCGCCCGCCGATCGGTGGCCTTCACCGACGTGGCCCTAGCCGATATCAAGATGGTGAAAGACGCGTTTGGAGTCACCGTCAACGACGCCGTGACAGCGATCGTGGGCGGCGCCCTTCGGCAGTACCTCGAGGATCGTGGTGAACTTCCCGACCATTCACTGCTGGCCGCTGCACCTGTGTCCGTCCACGATCAGACGGTCGAGCGTGGGGGGATGACCAAGCTCTCGGTGATGTTCTCGACCTTGGCCACTGACGAAAAGGACCCCGCCGAGCGGATCCGGGTCATCGCCTCAGCCAACACTCGGGCCAAAGAGATCAATAAAATGGTCGGCGCGGACACGCTCATGCGTTGGGCTGAGCACTTTTGGCTCAACGCCTTTGCCCTGGGTACCCGCCTGTATTCGACCCTTCACGTCGCCGACCACCACCCCGTCGTGCACAACCTGATCCTCTCCAACGTGCCCGGTCCTCCCATGCCCCTGTACATGGCGGGAGCCCGGCTGGTGGGTCTCTACCCGCTCGGACCCATCACCGACGGGGCGGGGCTGAATGTGACCGTGTTGTCGGAGGAGGATCGGGTCGGTTTCGGCTTCATCACCTGCCCCGATCTCGTACCTCGGGTGTGGGACCTCGCCGACGCTGTTCCCGGCGCATTGCGCGAGTTGGTGGAGGCGGCGACACGGGTGGGCCACGGGGCCAAGCGTCCTTCCCGGCCGAGCCCCGGCCGAGCCCCGGCCCCTAGCCCGGCATAGGGATCTCGCCTGCTGGGAACGCGTCGGTCAACGCGCCGCCGACGAGCCGTCTCACCGCGCTCGACCAGAAGATGCCGACATGGCCACCGGGGTAGGCGGCGAGGGTGGGACGATCCCAGGGCAGCCACAGCCGCCGGACCTGGCCAAATGTCGACATCCGGTCGGCCAGACCCGCAAAGATGTAGCGACGGTCGAAGGGGACTCTGCGGTCCATGGAGTTCAGGGTCTCTGGGAGTGACCTTCTCGCTAGGCGTACGAACGGCCTCATGGCATCAACATGCCGTTCGGTGCCACGAGTGAGTCCGAACGCAAACAGACCTTGACTGTCTCGCGCCCTCGTCGGTGACCCCGTTATCCGAGAATCGGAAAACGACGCTCGGCCGCGAGTCGGTCAAGCGTCGCCTGCATGGTGTTCGTAAGCTCCTTGTAGCAGGTGCGGACGATGCTGTCGTCGTCAGCCGTCTCAGGGCCGTACCGTGAAGCCCAGTCGATCGGTTCGCACAGCTCCACCGTGATCTTGGCCGGGAGCGGCCAGGTCGGAATCCCCCCTGGAACGACGCCAAAGGGCGGTCCCAGGACGAGAGGCCAGACCTTCAGGCGGAATCGCCGATCGAGCCCGAGACGCTTCGCGACCCACTCACCTCGCGCCAGGACGATCACCGTTTCGTGCGCGCCGACGGAGACTGCGGGCACCACGGGAACTTGTGTTCGGAGCGCGAGTCGAACGAAGCCGGTGCGATCTCCGAACGTGATGCGGTTTCGCTCCCGCCAGGGGCGGAAGACCTCGTAGTCGCCTCCCGGGTAGTCGATCAGGATGCCCCCGCCGCGAAGAATCGCCTCTGCTTCCTCGCGTCCAGCCTCGACGGCACCAGCTCGTTCCATGACCGGACCCACACCGGGAAGCCCCAGGAAAAAAGAGTGGAAGAGTGCGTAAACAGACTCGTCTTCGCCCCGCTCACGCCACCATGCGGTCAACAGGACGGGGAGGTCCGGCGGGATCTGCCCACCCGAGTGGTTGCCCACGACGAGGAAGGGACCTTGTGGTGGCAACCGCTCGAATCCCCTCACCTCTGCTCGGAAGTAGGACGCGAAGAGCTCGAGGATCGGCCGAACGGAACGAAGGAACGCCGGGTCACGGGCGGACCCGATCTCGCTACTGGTGGTAGGGCGCTTGTCCACTACGCATCAACCCTCCATCGTGCCCGGGGTCCCTTGTCGGTAGGCAGGTGCTGGGGTGCCAACAACGCCGCGTCAGTTGTCCACCGGCACCGACCCCGCGGCTGTATCTGAGGCTTGCTTGATGTCAGCGAGAGCGCTGTGGAGCCCTTGGGCGATCATCCACGGATCCGGAACACTGGCCGGGCAGCCAAGCACCGAGACGTGGAGGGCGTCAGCGTAACTCCAGGCCGTGATATTGAGGCCGATGCCTTCGAGGATGGGACCCACCGAGTAGATGGCCTCGAGCGTCGCCTGTCCGATGTGCAACCGTTGGCGTGGACCGGCCACATTCGAGAGCACGAGGTTGACGGGTGGCCGCATGTGGTTCGCAAGGCGGGTTCGACCCCACGTCCGCACGACCAGGGCGTACATCTGGGGTGGAACGACGTCGGCTCGCCTTTCCAGGAGGTCGTTTCCGAGGACAGCCCGTTCGTCTTTGGAGGCGGCGGATACGTCATGGATGTGACGGAGACGCTCCAGAGGGTCGGCGATGTCGGTCCCGATCGAGACGTACAGGTTGTCGACGTGGTTGCCGCCGAGACGGGTGACACTGGGATCGGTCGAGACGGGGACGCTCGCCACCAGCGGGCGGTCGGGCAGGGAGCCCACCTCGGCCAGGTAGGTGCGCAGAGCACCGCCGCACATGGCCAGGTAGACGTCGTTGAGTGTCGCAGCGCGTGCCCGGCGCACTGCCTTGAGGTCCTCGAGCGCCAGGGTCGTCATGGCGAAGGTCCGCTCCGGGGTTAGCGACACGTTAAATACCGTCTTCGGCGTGTCGAAGGGCAATGGTGGCTTGATCGGTGCGGCGCGTCGTTGGGCTTCTGATTCGCGCAACCCCCGGAGCGACCGCATGGCCAGGCGGGGCAGCTGCCGCAGGCGTGTTCGGTGGCCGTGCGCGGCCAGGGCCAGGAGCTGGGACCGGGTGGGGATGACCTCGGGGTGCCACTCAACGACTTGGGAGCCGGCTCCGTGCGCGCTCAGCGCGTTCAGCAACAGCGCGACCGTGGCGGCTCCATCGGCCACGGCATGGTGCACCTTCGCCACGACAGCGAGGCGAAGGTCGGCCAGTTCCTCGACCACGACGATCTCCCACAGCGGACGATCCCTGGGCAGTGGCCGGCCCGCCACGTCGGCCACCACCGCAGCCAGCGCGTGGTCGTCCCCCGGTTCGGCGGCCCGGCGGCGGGTGATATGTCTTCTCAGGTCGAAGTCCGGGTCCTCGACCCACACGGGATGCCCGAGTCCCCATGGAACCGGCACCGCCCGTCGACGGAACGGTGGGAGTCGGTTGAGCCGGTGCTCCAACAGGTCTGTGATTTCGGCGTAGGAATACCCACCAGGGACGTTCGACATATCGAACACAGCCACCTTCAAGGTGTGCATGTGGGTCGAGGCTGTCTCCGAGTAAAGAAACTTGGCGTCGAGGCCGACCATCACTTCCACCGCTCAGCCCCCGTGTTCGGCCTGGATGCAGCTGAGCCCGGACGCCACCAGCGACTCCCCGATGAACGACGACACCTGGTGTGACCACAGATAGCCCACGTGGTTCCCGGAGAACCAGCTGATGCGGGGCTTGTCCCAGTGCTCCCACAGCATGCCGGCCTGCTCGGTGGTGGCCAGGCGGTCGCCGTAGCCGGCGAACACGTACCGACGATCGCGCCGCACCTTCGATTCGAAACTCATGGGCGATACCACTCGGAAGACGTCCTCTGCCACACCACCCAGGATGTGGTGCTCGATCGACCGAGCTCGGATGTGCACCGGGCTGTGAGCATGGAAAAGCGACGGAAGGTCTACCACTGGGATGCCAGCCACCACAGCATCAAACCCTTCCTCGATGCCGGCCAACAGCGCGACCACGTACGCGCCGAGCGAGACCCCGTACAGCCCGATGGAGGTCGCTCCCTGGGCCCTGATCCATGACACGAGGCGCCGGATGTCCCACACCGCCTGCGTCAACCCGTGGACGGTGTTCATCATGTCGAAGGACAAGAACGGCTCGCCACTCACCAAGGTGACCTTGCGCGCCCCGTGCAAGGGCAGCACAGGCATGGCGATGTTGAGCCCGAGCTCACGGTGCAGTTTGGCGGTATGCAGGCCCATGAAGTCCATAAAGGGGTAGCCCATGCAGAACCCGTGTACGCACACGACCCACGGGCGCGGCGCCCCGCGGTGAGAGACGATGGCAGCCGTGGCCCGACGGTTGGGCTCATAGGCCATCCACCGCTCGCCACCGGGCTCGCTCGGGCGCGTCGAGAACTCGCTGTCGTAAGTGATTCGCTCGTAGCCCAGGCCCAGTGCCCACCCATGGCTGGTCTCGACATCCTTGGCGGCGAGCGGGGGCGGGGTGCGATGATAGGAGGCGGGTTGAGCGATCCAACCTCGCCTCGTGAACAACCGGCGGGCGTCAGCGAGCTCGGCGCTCACTCGAGCGAAGTCGGCCCGTCGAGGGAACCGGTTGGGCGTCATGGCCATGGCGAGCAAGGCCTCGTCCATGGCGACACCGGCCGCCAACCCTAGCGACAGGGGCGGCGCCGCCAAGCCATCAGACACTTCACCGCTCCTCGCCGCGGCACCCATAAACCGCAGCGTACGCGGTACGGCCAGGGTGGCTCGGGCGAGCGCCCTTCGCCCCAGGAACTTCATGACGGAGCGATACGACCCAACGACGCGCTCCGCCAGCGACAGAGATGCCTGACCCTGACCAGTCTCGTCAGAGTGCAACCCAGTTTCTGCCGTGGGCTCGGAGGAGCCTCCGTCCACAATGCTCCGAGCATTCCCCATGAGCCCCTCCGGCAACGACGCTGCGCCATCCCGACCAGCCGACGCCACTTGCCCAAGTCATACTACGTCGGGGAACGTGAACGGGAAGCAAACTGGGAGGAGGGCAATGGAATTCAATCTGGCCGACCTTTTTGAGAGCGTCGTCGACGTTGTCCCGGAGCAGCCGGCAATCATCGCCGACGACCGTCGCCTCACCTACGCCGAGCTCGACGGTCGGGCGAACCGCCTCGCGCACCATCTCGCGAGCGCGGGGGTCGGCTCCCGTGACCGCATCGGCCTGCAGCTGGCCAATGGGAGCGAGTATCTCGAGGGGATGCTCGCCTGCTTCAAGATCCGTGCCATTCCCGTCAACGTCAATTACCGGTACGTAACCTCGGAGCTTCGCTACCTCTATCAGGATGCCGGGCTCGTGGGCCTGGTCTTCCACAGTCGTTTCGCTCCCGCGGTCAGCGACGCCCTGAGGGCCATTCCCGAGCGCCGGACGTTGCTCGAAGTGCGTGACAGCTCGAGTGCGTCAGACCTCGGGGACGACTACGAGCGCGCCTTGGCGGCCAGTGTGGAATCGCGCGGCTTCGCGCCACGGTCGGCAGACGACCTTTACTGTGTCTACACTGGAGGAACCACAGGCATGCCAAAGGGCGTGCTGTGGCGTCACGAGGATATCTTCTTCGCGGGGATGGGCGGAGGCGATGCTCTGGCACTCGGCAGCGTCATCGAGTCTCCTCAGGAACTCGCCACCCGGGTGATGCGGCCGGGCATGACAGCCCTCCCATGCCCGCCTTTCATGCATTCGAGCGCACACTGGCTGGCATTCACCATGCTATTCGGCGGTGGGAAGCTCGTGACGCTCCCGGGTGGGCACTTTGACCCTGCCGCGACGTGGCGCCTGGTGGGTACGGAAGCGGTGAACATCCTCGTGGTCGTGGGCGACGCAATGGCGCGGCCCCTCCTGGACGAGTTCGATGTCCACGCGTCCCGCTACGACATCTCGTCGCTCATGGCCGTGGGCTCAGGCGGCGCCGTGCTCTCACCGGCGACCAAGCAACGCCTCGCCGAGGTGCTCCCGGGTCGGATCGTCGTCGACGCGTTCGGATCCTCGGAGACCGGGCAGCTGGGTGGGCGCGCTCGTGACAAGGACCCATACGGCACGCCGCTCCTGCATGTCGACGAGAGCACCGACGTCCTCGACGACGCCCGGCAACCGGTGGCCCCAGGGTCGGGCGTCGTGGGTCACCTGGCCCGCAGTGGCCACATCCCCCTCGGGTATCTCGGCGATGCTGACAAGACTGCTACCAGCTTCGTGGAGAGCGTGGGCAAACGCTGGGCGCTTCCCGGCGACATGGCCACGGTCGACTCGGATGGGGCCATTACGGTCCTCGGCCGCGGCTCACTTTGCATCAACACCGGCGGGGAGAAGGTTTTCCCCGACGAAGTGGAGGTTGCCGTGAAGAGCTGCGCCGACGTTGAAGACGTCGTCGTCGTCGGTGTGCCCGACGAGCGCTTTGGCGAACGAGTTGTGGCGGTGGTCCAACCTCGAGCCGGATGCCAGGTCGACATCGAGGAACTGCGCACCCTGTGTCGCGGAAGGATGGCGGGATACAAGGTTCCACGGCAGGTCGTCGTGGCTGATGCCATCACGCGCTCACCGTCTGGCAAGGCCGACTATCGGTGGGCGAAGGCGTTCGCCTTGGCGACATTGAGCGCCGAGAAGTGACAGAGTCGGGGCCTGGACCACGGGTTCGTCTATCCACCAAGCGTGGAGGCGGGTGCGTAGGGCCTCCGCCCGCTTATGAATGCTCTGGTCACCGGTGGCACGAACGAATTCGGCGACTGTGGCCGCGAGCTCCACGAGCTCGGGTGTTGGTTCCCGGAGCTTGATCGGCGCAAAGGGCAGGGCGACGTCGATCCGGTTGGTGGGCGCCACGATCTCGGGAGTGGCTCCCCCGGTTCGATCAGGGTCATACGTGCAACTCCACTTTGGGAATCTCCGGGGCAACTGGAGTGGGTTGAGGTCGGTCCAGGAAACCGAGCCAGCGCGGCAGGTACCAGTTCCACCGGCCGAGGAGCGTCATCACCGACGGGAGAAGCACGATGCGCACGATGGTGGCGTCTATCAGCACCGCTGAGGCCAGGGCCACCCCGAGTTGTTTGAAATCGATCTCGCTCAGCGTGGCGAAGATGGCAAAGACAGCCACCATCACGAGTGCCGCGCTGGTGATGACGCCGGCTGTCGAAGTGATCCCTTCGGCCACGGCACGACCCGAGGGAAGCCCCCGGTCGTGACCCTCCCGGATCCGGCTGAGGATCAGCACGTGGTAGTCCATCGAGAGGCCGAACAGCACCACGAGTAGGAACAGCGGTATCCAGTCGATGACCCCGCCCACGTCCTGCGCGCCGATGAGCGACCGCAGGTGCCCGTACTGGAACACGAGCACCATCACCCCGTACGCGGCGCCCACCGATAACAGGTTCAACACGATGGTGACGAGCGGGATCACCACCGAGCGGAAGGCCAGCAGAAGCAGCAGGAAGGCCAAGCCCAAGACAAAGACGAACACGAGCGGCAGGTGCTGTCTCATGGTCTGGTTGAAGTCAACCGATCCGGCGGTCGTTCCGGTCACATAGGTGTGGGTCCCAGCCACGCGGCCCACGGTGCCGGGAATGACCTGGGTGCGCAGGGCGGTGAGGGCTGCGGTGGATGTGGGATCGGTTCCGCTGCCGGCAAGGGCCACGGTGACCAGGGCGACGGTGCGGTCGGAGCTGACGGTCTCCACCACCGGTCCGCTCATTTGACCGCTGCGGGCCACCACCGCCCGGCTCAGCGCCGCCACCCCGCCTGTCACGGC
>Ga0187890_10003041_pt1 | contig 11609 bp, 8 predicted proteins | sample June2016WEW_21_1_FD_133005 | JGI IMG/M metagenome (GOLD analysis project Ga0187890, IMG submission 133005) | Peatland microbial communities from SPRUCE experiment site at the Marcell Experimental Forest, Minnesota, USA - June2016WEW_21_10 | ecosystem: Environmental > Terrestrial > Soil >... | reverse complement strand
GTTGAGGCCTACCGGGAAATCTTGAAGCTTGAAGCAATCAGGCACGGCTGATTAGATGGGCCGGACCATGAACATAACCCGTCTGCGGCAGTTCATCGGGAAGTATGATTTCCCCGCCCATCTGTTTGTGTTGTTCGACATTGTCGTGGGACACCTATCCACCTTCCTCTGGACGATCCAGACCAAGCTGCTCCTGCGCATATTGGGTTGTCGGTATGGCCGGAACTTTCGGGTGGATGGCCGCGTCATTATCCGAGTGGCACGGGTCGGCGCGATTCGGCTCGGCGCGAACGTGGTCATCAACTCGCGCACCGGCTCCAATCTGGTGGGGCGGACGAATCCCACGATCCTCCATTGCATGGGCGACGGACAGATTACCTTCGGTGACAATAGTGGCTGTTCGTTTGCCGTGTTGTCCTCCAAAAGCAGCATCCGCATCGGCCAAAACACAAAAATCGGCGGCAATGTCCGCATTTACGACCACGACTATCACGCATTGGATCACCTCGCTCGACGCGATCCTCAACAGGACATAATCCAATGCAAGTCCGTGCCGATCGTAATCGGCGACGACGTTCTGGTCGGCGCCAATGCCATCATCTTGAAGGGCGTTACCATTGGGGATCGCAGCGTGATTGGCGCGGGCGCGGTCGTCTCCCTGAAAGACATCCCGGCGGATTCGTTGGTTGCGGGCAATCCGGCGCGCGTGATAAGGAAGCTGGAGTCAGTGACAAGCCCTCGATAGTCGAACCGCCGCTATATCGGTTCGGCATGTTCACTGGCGGTCTGGCTCGAATGCCTGCCGCGGCTGTATCGTATGCGGCTGACCGGGTATGTTGAGGGTGGTTTATGGGCGGACAGCTTGAACGAGGATGGCAATACTGAGGCCATCTTGGAGAGAAGGCGAAGACTCAGAATCGGCTGGTCAGCATTGTCAAAGGTGATACTATGAGTGTTGGCCCGACTGAATGGTCAACGATAGTCGCGGGGTAAAAATCATATAGGAAATGTCGGTTCCATAGCAAGTAGGGGGGGCGGTGCGGTGCTGACGAGCGCAGGAGGACACGTTCGCGGGCGGATGTGAGCTAAATCCACAAACTGGCGATATCTGTGCGCCGGAAAAGCATCACAGCCCTCGGTTGTCCTTCCCTCACACTCTTTAAGGAGGAAAAATGCAGAATGCTCTTACAGACAACTTGACTTACCACATGCCTGACCTTACGGGGTTTCCTGTTTTTGGTGACAAGGTCTTCGCAGTCGTAGGTACCCGTCGGAAAGAAAAGGAGGCATCACGCGTGCTGGTGTGGGCTTGACCGCCGTCAAGTCGCTGAATATAAAGCGCATGAATCCACTCCGCCGTCGGACGATGCCCGCGCTGGCTGAATCAACTTAAATCTGTTGGCATGTCTTTCATCTCTTGGCAATACGCGCTGTTATTGACCTGCGTTTTCCTGGCTTACTGGAGTTTGCCGTGGCGCGGGCGCATCTGGCTGCTGCTCGTGGCCAGCTATGTCTTCTATGGCTGCTGGGATGCGCGTTTTCTGGCGCTGCTGCTGACTTCCACGACCATTGATTTCTTTTGCGGCCTGGCCATCGTGGGCGAACGGCGTCCAATCATGCACGTCACCTTAGTCGCAATCATGCCGTTTCTGTGGCTCGGCAGTTACACCTTGGTTCATCATCAAGGCGTGATTGTGGAACGCTGGATTCTCGCAGCGGCGGCGATGTTCCCCGTTTTTTTCGCGCTGCTGTATCAGTCACTCTGGCGTCTGCCCGCTGGTCGGCAGCGTCGGGCGTTTTGGCTCTTGAGCATCTTGGCCAATCTCAGCGTGCTCGGCTTCTTCAAATACTTCAATTTTTTCGTCGGATCGGCGCTGACACTCGCGAAACACCTGGGCTGGTCGCCGGGGTGGATGCTGCCGCATGTCATCCTGCCGGTGGGCATCTCGTTTTACACGTTCCAGTCCATCAGCTACTCGACAGACATCCTTAAGGGCAAGGCGCAACCGGCGCGCGATCCGGTGGTGTTCGCAGCGTACCTGTCGTTTTTTCCGCAACTCGTCGCCGGCCCCATCGAGCGTCCGAACGATTTGCTGCCGCAGTATCACCGCGCCGCCGCATGGGACACCGCAAATTTCCACCGTGGGCTGCGGCTGATTCTTGTCGGGCTGTTTAAAAAAGTTTTTGTCGGCGACAACTGCGCGTTGGTGGCGAACTACGCCTTTTCTTCAGAACTGAATCTGGATGCGCCGTGGGCCATCCTCGGCACGGTCGCGTTTGCGTTCCAGATTTACGGTGATTTTTCCGGCTACACGGACATTGCTCGTGGCTCGGCGCGGTTGCTGGGCATCCGCTTGAACCACAATTTTAATTTTCCATATTTCGCCACCAGCCCGTCGGATTTCTGGCGGCGCTGGCACATCACTCTCTCGTCGTGGTTCCGCGATTACGTTTATATTCCGCTGGGCGGCAACCGTGGCACCATGGCGCGGACATGGTTCAACCTTTGGCTCACCATGCTACTGGCCGGTTTATGGCATGGCGCGAACTGGACGTTTATTATCTGGGGCGCGTATCACGGCGCGCTGCTCATTCTCTATCGGCTCACGCCGGGACTGGAAGAATTCAGCCGCTCGTCGGGCTGGCGCGCGGTCGTGTCCGCGCTATTGATGTTTGCCTTCACGCTCGTGGGCTGGGCGATTTTTCGGTGCGCAACGTTCGGAGATTTTGTCCGCTGGCTCGGTGCGCTGGGACAATGGCACGCGACCGAGGTCGTTCCGTGGTGGCGTCCGTCTGTCTGGGTGTTTTGTCATGTGCTGCCGTTGTTGGTGCTCCAGGCAGCGACATGGAAGGCACGCGATGAGGTGGAAAATGCCGCGTGGCCGTGGAGCGTGCGCGGGTTGGCTTACGCCGCGATGTTTCTGGCAGTGGCCACTTCGTCAGCGGGAACCGTGGCGTTCATTTACTTTCAATTCTGATGCGCCGGCTTATCCAACCTTCATTTCTGTTGAGCCTGCTCTTGATGGTGGTGGCGGAGATTGTTTTGCGTTGCACCCTCTCGCCGATGTCCGTGGCCACGTTTCAATACGGCTACCACCCTGACTCCGGATTTCAGGAAGCCGGGGATGGCATGGTTCACCTCGTGCCCGCTCCAACTCGAGACTTTCACGCACAAATCTTTTCACGCGAACGGCCGCCGGGCGTATTTCGGATCTTCACGCTTGGCAATTCAGTAGAATACTGGGATGCCGTGGCCTCGCAAATTTTGAGCAACACCTATCCCGCGCGGCTCGGCGAGGAATTGCGGCGGCGCGGCATCAATGCGGAAAGCATCAACCTTGCCGTCTCTGGCTACGGGACACGCCGGAACGAGGTTCTGCTTCGTAAGGCGCTGACGTACCAGCCGAGACTGATCATTCTCAAGCTGGACACGACCAACGAGGGCGCGGACGAAATCTGCGCGCAACGGGCACGAGTGTTCAACAGCTTACGGCCGCAGGAGTGGGTTTGGAAAAGCTATCTCATCCAGACCGGGCTCAGGGTAAAGGAGCATTGGCTCTTGGAACGTACACTGCCGCTTCCAATATTGGCGTGGACTTACTACGATCGCCCGGTTAAGAAGGATACCGCGAAGTCCACCATCGCTTTGCCCTTTAATGAGCCTTCCCGTCACGCGATTGAAGAATGCCTGCAACTGGCCCGTGAGCATGACGTGCCGATCCTGCTTATCACGCAGGCCTACGTTACACACGATGGCGCCGGTCGTGCCGAAGTTACCGACCGCGGTCTCGACGATTTTGCGGCGACACGCTGTGGTTCCGGTGTCACCATGGTTTCACTCAAGCAACTTCTCGGACGTCTTCCTCTGGAGGAGAACTTCAGTGACCACTTGCATCTTACACACCACGGCCATCAACTCGTGGCGCGGGCGGTTGCAGATGCTGTGCAGGACATGGCACAGGCGCAGTCGTCTCGCTGAAAGACATCCCACCGGACTCATTGGTCGGGGGTAACCCCGCGCGCGTGATCCATAGCGTGAAAGAGCCCGCCACAAAACCGCCCGTGATGTCTTCCTAGTGCTCGGTCAATGTCGCCACTTGGCCGGCAATTACGCGCCCGTCCGGGCGCGCTGACCGAGCCCGTGGGCGGTCCGGACCCTCACCGGCAAATCCTCAGCTTGCGCAGTTGGTTCCACTGACTTGGGGCACGTTCGCGACCCGGCATACCCACAGCCCCACATACTGCGGTAACCGCTGGACAAGCTCTCGTTTAAGTTCGATGGGAAGCCCGTAGCGCAACAGAAGGCAGGTGCCGAGACTGCCAAGTAGAACCCCCCGGAGCAATATGCGCGCCCATTCCGTCAGCGGCTCGGTCGGCACATAAACAGCGATGACCAACGGGACAAGCGCGAGCAGGGCCCTCCTCAGCGGCTTCAGCCAATTCCACGCCACCTCCCACAACGAAACGCCAAAGTACTCACCGCTCCGCGACATCCCGTACAGGCCGCTGATGCCGACAGTGCAGGCAATCGAACTGCCAATGAGTCCCGCCAGCCCCGCCCAGCGCTCGGCGAAACTGGCGAGCACGACGAAAACCAATCCTTCCAAGAGAAATATGAACCGCATGAACCGGATGTCTTTGGTCACACCGACGAGATCGGCATGGCAATGTCGCACCACGAGAACCATCAGCCACACACCTAGCAGCACATCCTTGCCAGTTGTCCATGTGATCCGTCCATGCGTCCAAAACGTCACAAAGGGGGTATTGCAAGCCACAATCAGCGCGGCGGCCAGGCTGCCGATCAATGCGGAGACAACCGTGACCGCTTTGAAGCGCTCCCGCAGTTGGGCGTGTTCTTTGCGCACCAGCATCTCGGCCAGGGGTGGAATCGAGAAATCCAGAATCCGGCCGGTTACCAGCCGCACCATCGAAAACACTTTGATGCCGACTGACCAAATGGCCACCATTTCCAGTCCGAGACCACGACTGATGAGGATCGTCTGGCTCGCCGAGATCAACTGTTCCCCCAGAGCAATCAGGAACATATCCTTGCCGAAACCAAACATCTGCTTGAACCGGGCGACACTGGCGTGTCCCCAAGCTCCCTGCGGCGGAAACAGTCGTAGCTTCAGACAGGCAATCACGAGGACCGTTGTCCCCACCAACCATCCTGCGGCATTGGCCCAGATCACACTGTACACGGCGGCCCCACGCCGCAAGCTGATCCAGAGCACGACGGTCATCAGGACGTAGCCGAGCGGTTGCGAATAGTTGACCACATCCAAGCGTTGATGGGCGTACAACATGTGGCTAAGGGTTTTCGTGGCCATTGTTGCCCCGAGAAACGCCGATTGCCAGCATGTCAACACCACGAAGCTGTGTCTCAGGGCCGGCGGGATGTTCAGTAATTCTGCCAGCAAGGGACTCAGCAGACATCCTCCCAGCACGATGATCAGCCCCTGAACAAACAGCACCAATTGTCCGGTCAGGAGCACGCTCCCGTACTGCCCATCTTCCGGGTGATCCTTGTGATCAATCAGGAAGCGGGCGGTTGAGCCGGACATCCCCACGTCCGCCAGCGCCAGGTAGCCCGCGATCTGCGCCATCAGCGCCCACAAACCGAACTCGGCGCGACTGAGAAAATGCAGCGCCAGCGGGACGGACACCAGGGTGTACACCGAGGAGGCAGCGAACGAGAGGTAACTCGAAACCAGCGTTCGCAGGAACCGGCGCATGCGCGACATCTCGCGCCGGCCTTTGTCTTTCGCTGCCTCGGTTGGATCCGCTTCAGTCAATCGTTCTCCCCGCATTTCTTGCCGCAGCCTTAAGCTTGTACTCATAGGCGGCTGGTGATTCAAGCCCACGGCGCGGCAAAGCCACTTTTTTCTTTGTGCCCTTCAGAATCCCGGTTTATAAGGTGACGAGCATGCCGTCAAAACCCCGCATCGCGCTTTGCATGGAGTACCCGGTCGCCCAAACAGGTGGCGTCGAGATGATCGTGGTCGAACTGTTGCGTGGACTGGCTTCAGAATTCAGTGTGGTCCTCGTCTCGGACGACGACGCAGACTCACTGGCCGCCAGCGGGCTCGCGCCATTGATTGCCAAGCACTTCCGATGGCGCTTCGGTCACGGCACGGCAGCCGCCGCGAAAGATCTGGCCGTGGCTCTCAAACAAGCCGGCGTGGCTCTCGCGCATTTCCATCTCGGTGGCACCTACGCGTGGGGCAGCCGCCTGGCTCACCGGTGTCCAATTCCGATGACGGCCCGCCTGGGGATTCCAGTGCTGATTAGCAACCACTTGGTGTTTCCGCCGATGGAGGGATTTTGTGGCGCCGACAGGCCGCTCTGGGTAAAGCTGGGTGTCTTCCCCTTCTTTTGGCTCAACCGCATACGCGTCCTCAACGCAGCGGAGCATGAGTTCACTGACTCGCTGGCAGACCGAGATGTCCTCTCGAAGCTGTTTTGGCCTCTTCGCAAACGCATCGGTCACATCTACCATTCCCAGCTCGACGAGAATGAACCCAGCGGCGGACCGACAGCCGATAACCGCGCCCCGGTCATTCTGTCGGTCGCGACGATCACCCGTCGCAAAGGCCAGCGGATCTTGATCGAGGCATTCGACAGCATCGCTACCAAGTGTCCCGAGTGGAAGCTGCGGCTAACCGGTTACGTGGGCGACAAGGATTACTTCAAGGGGATTCAGAACATGCATGCCGCAAAGCGGCTGGCTGGCCGACTGGAGTTCACCGGACCCTTGAACGGGGCCGATACCGCGAAAGCCATGTTCGGCTCGGCCATTTTCGTGCTGCCGTCGTTGCACGATGCGTTGCCGCTTTCGCTTCAGGAAGCCGTGTTTCGCGGGTGCGCCTGTGTCGGAACAACGGTTGGCGGCATCCCCGAGTTGATCGAGCATGGTCGCACAGGTCTGCTCGTGCCCCCCGACAATCCCGCGGCGTTGGCGGATGCACTGCGCGAACTGATCGCCCAGCCGGCGTTGCGCCGACAATTGGCGGAGCGCGGCCGCGCGTCCATCATCGAGAAAGGCATGACACGACAACAGATGATCCGGCGGCATGTGGAGCTGTACGGCTGCGTATTGGCATAGTTTATATCGGGAACGGTCATGGCCAACGATTTCAGTACAATATCCGGTCCGCGGTTCGTCGTTGCGGCGCCTTTTCGAGAAACATGCGTAAATTACGCACGCATATTGGCCAGCCGGGGAATGCTGCGTCTACACGCGATGTGGACCCGACGGGGAGCGGCAGGCGTCCCACGGGAACTTACCCGGCTGTTTCCGCCCTTGGGGTTGCTGAACTACATTGGCGCCCGTACCCTGCCGACGTTCTATAATGAGTCTTTCCGGTTCGCTCTGTACCCATTGTATGACCGCTGGGTTCGCTGTCACCTTCAGCCCGGCGACCACATCATTTCCAGCTACGCCTATGCCAACGCTTGTTTGGCATGGTGCCGACGACACGAGGGAAAGGTCTTTCTCGATGGCGGTAGCGCTCATCCGGACAGTTTTTGGGAGGTCATCGAAGAGGAACACCGCCGCTGGAACTGCCGGTACCCGCCGGTCGCACGGTTTTACTACGAACGCGCACGCCGAACGGTAGAGGAAGTCGACTACGTGTTGTCCCCCAGCTCGTTCGTGCGGAATTCATTCCTCGCGCGTGGATTCGACCGCGAACGTATTCTGGATGTCTTTTACCCCGTGGATCTCTCGTGCTTCACCCCCGCGCGTCAGGAACGACCTCCCCAACGTCCCCTGACTATCATCAACACGGGGATGCTCTCCCTGCTCAAGGGCACACCGTATCTCCTCGAGGCGTTCCGGTTGATCCGCAAGGAAGTGCCGGACACCCGGCTTCTTCTCACGGATACGGTTATGGACAGTGCCAAACCGATACTGGCGCGCTATCGAGACTTGCCGATCGAATGGTCTCGCAGCCTTCCCCACGACCAGCTTGCCGAGCGTCTCCGCTCGGCTGACTTGTTCATACTACCGTCCCTCTCGGAAGGCCTGGTACGGACGGCCCTGGAAGCCATGGCATGTGGGCTGCCGGTCATCCTCACCCCCAACACGGGGACGAACGACTTTGTCATCGAGGGCGTGAACGGATCCGTCGTTCCCATCCGCGACCCCGAAGCGACCGCGCAGGCCGCTCTTGTCTGGTGGGACCGGATCCGCACCGGGTACCGTGTACCGATGGCTGACCTGCAACAAAAGGTGTCCTTCGATAGACTCGAAGCCCTGTTCCTCGGACACTTGCGTCGACTTGGTTTTCTGACAAGCAGTTGACCCATGGCCAGCCGTCGTTCGAGACCCGAATCGCATAAGACAGATTCTGAGACAACGTGGCGGAAGATCGGCGTCGGCTGCGGCATTCAGCAGACCTTCACCACCACTTCGCAATGGGTAATTTCCTTGCTCAGCCCTCAATCATTGCGACCAGCTCCTGAACTGTCCACGGAGAAGCTGTCTGTCTGCTGAAGTGTTCGCTCCTGCTGAAAGACTGACCGCGCTGGCTGCACACCGCTGGTTTGCAGCGGTCGCTATGGGCTTCCGGAGAGTTTGTAGAGATAATAGGTATCAACACTCCACTGAGCCAATTTCCTTTGCGTGATCCGTGCGGAGTACCAACCCAGGAGCCTCCGCGGCCAGGTTGATTTCCTTACGACCGCCGTGGCGATTGAGGTCCCGAATTGTGGCATGGGCACCGAATCCACGGCAAACTGAGGAGTTCGCAATAGAGCGTTGGTCTTCCTGTCCGCTACGGTCTCTTCAAATACAACCTTGCGGTCAATCGGCCCCATATTGCGACGAAAGTAGGGCGCCAATTGTGGACCGACGAGGATCACGTCGTTGTGGGCAGTATGATCCTCCACCAGACGGACCAGGGTGTCCCGTTCCAACGCATTGATTTGGAAGAGGGCCGCCAGAAGGAGTGAGTAAACAATGAAAATGAAACTCCAACCAAGAAGGACATTGGGGCTTACGTCGGGCCGCAGTGCCATGGAAGGAGCGGACTCCATCAAGTATATTGAGAGAATGAGCGCCACGCATACGATCGGTGTGGAATCCCACTGCTGAGCAGCCATCCAGTTGCGCAATACCAGAATCGAGCCAAATCCTGCGACAAGAGGCAACAGCCCGCAAATTGCCGCCGGCCGCTCCCGACGGAAAACGCGGATGAACGCCCCAACGAGCAACAACCAGAGCGGCAGCGGACCAATAATGTTGACAAACGTCAACCGTTTAATTGCGATCGTCCAAGCAACAGGAGGCGGGCTTATGTAACTCGGGTTGCTTGATGCAGTGCTGCCAATCGTGTTTTCCATCAGCAGCGATCCAACCGAATGCGTGGTGACTCCCGCCTTTTGAAAGATGAGCGAGATTGGTCCACAAAGCAACATGGCTCCAAGAAACATTGCCGTCCAAAAGAGGCGTCCGTTGTTCCGGCCCCATAGCAAAACGAGGAGGGTGAGCCACCCGAGCGCGATCACAAAACCGTTGGCCCACTCAATTCGCGAATACACCGCCATGCAACAACACGCACCGAGTACGAATGCCCGGCTCTTGCCACCGGGCTCGAGCGCTTTGACAAACAGCACGACGACTGGTAGTCCCATCAGCACCGCGCCGGACACCCCGTCCCAGTCCAACACACCAGGGCGAACGACGCCAGGCGACATGACGTAGGCGACGGCAACAAGCAACGCCCGTGAATTGCGTCCGAAGAAAAGCCAAACCGAAACGGCGCAGACAGCCGTCATCAGCACGTAGAACACACTGTACGCGACGTTCATTCGTCCTGTGAGCAGATACAACCAATAGTGTGGTAAGAAGCTGAAACCCCGATAGCCCCTGTAAATCTCCGGTTGCTCCCCAACCTCAAGCCCCCCCGGCTCAAGGAACATGTGACCGTGAAGGCGAAAATACCCGTTCTCCGCCCACGTGCGTATCACATGCGGCGCGATCCCGCGACAAGTGCCGTGTCCCTGCAACATCATCACCTGGGAAGCGATCGCGAGCGCGACAAGAGCAAATACCAGGACGGCTACTCCCCTAGACGGAACAGAAGGCCATCTCATGCAGGGGTGGAGTTTAACAGTCGCTGGATTTCGTGTCGAGTCAATTTCACAGGTCGGCTCATATCTTAGCCGGCATTCCCCCGCCCTCAACAAGAAAGATCGCTCGTCGTGGTGCTCCCTCAAAGCTGATTTCAAGGCGAACTGTGGGCATGCTTGGGGTGAACCATCACCTTCAGCTTCACCACAGGGGCGTTACGATCTCCTGCCCTTTCCCGGGCGATGCTCTTTTTTGCTGGTAAGTCCGGCACGGGCGAGTACCCTGTGGCTCCCCAGCCATCGGAGCAAGACCCGACGTGTGGCGGGACAGGATAGATTTCATGATTGAAGACAAACCCCGGCAGTGCGGATGTGGTGCCATATTGCTTGCGGCGGCCCTCTTCGCAGCAGCAGCCTGCCTGTTTCACCTGGTCAGTGCCTGCGCGGGCCATCCTTTTTACCGCGACCAGCATTTGGGCGCTGCCGTGCACTACGCGCAAACAAAGATCGATCTGTTGCGCCCCATCATCGTTGGATTCAATGCCACACAAACACCCACTCCGCAGGAATTGCCCCTCTGGCAGGCGGCCAGTGCTTTGGTTTTCAAGTTGTGCGGCTTTTGGTTCGGCTGGGCGAATGTTACCTCGCTCCTCTTGTTCTTCACCTGCCTTTGGCCGCTCTACCAAATAGCTAGGGACTACCTAGGTCCGCGTTGCGCCGCGTGGACGTTGCTCTTTTTTCTGGCTCAACCCGTTGTTTTCGTTTACTCGGGCGTCGCCGGCACAGACGGGTTTTCTCTTGCCAGCACGATATGGTTCTTCTTCTTCGGTTCGAAGCTCCTCCAGCGTCCCAATGCTTTCTGGTGGGTACTGGCCTTTTTGTCGGGAGCGGTCTCGGCCACATCGAAACTGCCGTTCTTCCTGGCCGCCGGTCTAGCCATGTTCTTGCTGCTCCTGCGACACTACAGGCGATCCCTTCGGCACTGGTTTTGGCTGGGGACAGTGGGGTTGGCTGTGGGATTGGTGTTCGCTGCCTGGACCAAACACACGAACGCCTGCATGGCCCAAGCCGAATTTCCCCTGGTTGATCTTCGATTGTCCAACCCCGATATGGTTTTTTGGTACTTCGGAGACTGGCACTACCGCCTCTCTCCGGCGATCTGGGGCAAAGCCGGCTGGAGAATTCTCAACGCTTGTTTCGGCAGCTTGGTCCTGGTTGGTTTGGCGGGATACGCCGTTTTCTTCAGCAAAGGACATGGCGTGTCCAAGTACTGGCTGCTGGGTTGTGCCGTGGCAACGATGATCTTCTCCCATCTTGTTCTTCACCATCGTCATTATTACCTGATGTTTTCGCCGGCAATCGCCATGCTTTGCGCGCAGGCGGTGGACTTTGAAGACTCTGTGATTCAGCGCGTCCCATCAAGACGCCCCGTTTGGCTCGGTGCCGTCCCCATCCTGTTGGGCTTATCTTTGGTTCAAGGTTGGTTCGGCATGAAAATTGTCGAAGAATACGACCCCTATCCGTACCGAATC
>Ga0187890_10003039_pt1 | contig 11617 bp, 10 predicted proteins | sample June2016WEW_21_1_FD_133005 | JGI IMG/M metagenome (GOLD analysis project Ga0187890, IMG submission 133005) | Peatland microbial communities from SPRUCE experiment site at the Marcell Experimental Forest, Minnesota, USA - June2016WEW_21_10 | ecosystem: Environmental > Terrestrial > Soil >... | reverse complement strand
GGGTCATCCCGGCGCCGGCCTCGAGTACGCCGTGCTGGTGTACGGCGGCCTGCTGGGGTTGGTCCTGGCCGCCGCCCTCTGGATGGTGGCCGGTGCCGTGTCCTCGGGTCACGACCCCCTGCTGACCGCGAACCTGCACCGCGCCACATCCATGTCGATGGTCTGCGTGCTCGGTGCGTCGCTGCTGGTGCCGCTGGCGGTGCTGATCATCGCCTTCCCGGGCTTCTACGCCGGGCCGTAGCCGGGTCCTTCGGCACCCTGCCAGCCCGGATTCCCGGTCGCCGGAGCACGGCGGAGACCCGATCGGCGACCATCCCTGGCCCGTGGCCTACGTGCTCGTGCTCACCGCCGTCACCGCGGTCTGGGGCTGGACCTTCGTGGTGATCAAGGACTCCATCGCCCACTACCCGGTGGCCCCCTTCCTGGGACTCCGCTTCGGGCTCGCGGTGCTGGTGCTGCTGCTCATCACCCGCCGCCTCCCGGAGCGCCGATCGCTGCTGATCGGGGGCCTGATCAGCGCCACCGTGGCCGCCGGCTACGCCCTCCAGACCTACGGGCTGCAGAGCACCGCGCCGGGGACGGCCGGGCTCATCACCGGCCTCTTCGTCGTCTTCACCCCGGTCATCGACCGTTTCTTCGGGGTGCGGATCCACCAACGGACCGCGATCGCGGTCGGCGTCGCCCTGCTCGGCACCGCCCTCCTCGCCGGCGGGGACCCGACCGCCCAGGTGGGGATCGGCGACCTGCTGGTGTTCGGATCGGCGATCGCCTTCGCCTTCCAGGTGGTGCTGCTCGCGCGCCACAGCGCGGGCCTCCGCGCCACCGACCTCGCCCTGCTGCAGATGGCGGTGAGCTTCGTCGTCTTCTCGGCGGCCGGCTCGACCTCCTTCTCCGCGCCCAGCGGGGGGGTCTGGTTCGGCATCGTCATCACCGGGGTCTTCGCGAGCGCCCTCGCCTTCTGGATCCAGGCGTGGGTCCAGGCAAAGATGAGCGCCACCCGCGCGGCCCTGATCATGGCCATGGAGCCCGCCTGGGCGCTCTTCTTCGCGGTGCTCCTCGCCGGGCAGCACCTCAACCTGGTGCAGGCGCTGGGCGCGCTCCTGGTGCTGGGCGCGGTGGTGGGCCACGAGGCGGCCCCGCAGCTCGCCGCCCTGCGCCGAAGTCCGGCGTAGTCCGCCGGGTCCCACGGCCCCTCCTCGGCTCCTCCTCGGCTTCCGCGGCACCGAGGGCGAGCCGGTGGGCCGGCGCCGGCCCGGCGCGTCCCCCCGGGTACGGCCCGGGCGTGCGCGGCAGGGGAGGTGGAAGGCCGCAACGCGCCACGGGCCGCGGGGATGGCGAGCGGCGCAGCCCTAGCCGCCGCCCGGCCCGGAGGCCAGATGCGGGCTGGCCGCCTGAGCGCCGTCGACGGCCTGGAAACCGGCGAGCAGCCGCTGCATGGTCTGGACGATCCCGGTGCAACCGCCGTCACCGACCGCCCGGAGGGAGCCGGCCAGGGAGGCCGCCTGCCGTCCCAGGATTCCGCACTGCTCGCCCCCGACGCTCGGGTCGGAGAGCGCGGAGCAGCCGGCGCGCAGCTCACCCGCCAGGGAGGCGATCCTCCCACCCTGGCCGGTGAAGGTCAGCGAGCACTCCTCGAAGGCCCGGGTGACGACCTGGAGGGTCGGGGATCCGCTCACCGTCCCGCCGCCATGCCCCGACCGCGAGCCGCCTCTCTCATCGCGAGGGTCTCACTGGGCTCGCAGCGCGCCGGCGACGGCCTGGTCGTGTTCGTCATACGACTGGCCCGACCTCTCCAGCCGGGTCGCGACCGCCATCAGCGCGTCGTGGCACGTCTGGGCGGCCCGATGCCAGTCGGCGAAGAGGTCGCCGAAGGCGGTGGCCCCCATGCCGAGCCAGGAGTCGAGGAGCGCCTGGATGCGCTGCTCGGTCTGGGAGATGGTCTGGTCCATCTGCCCCGCCAGGCCCCTCACCTGGACCGCGTGGGCCTGGAGCTCGCCATTGCCGACCTTGAGAAGATCGCTGCTCGCCATCGCCGCGGTGCCTCCGGGAAGTGGTGCGGATGGTCCGGCCCGGACCGCCGGTCCGGAGCGCCACCGGCTCCAAGTCTTCGCCGTGGCCTCGGACATCCCGCGGACAACCACATGCGGATGAGGCCAGTCCGCATGGCCTCACCCGAGCGGCGCGGCGTCCTGCGCGATCAGGCGGCGCAGACCCCCCACGGCGACGTCGATGGCGGCGTCGACCGGCAGGCCCCGCGCGTCCGGCAGCCCGCCGACTCCCTCGGCGGCGCTGTCGATGACCGCCAGGACGGCTCCGGCGCGGACCCGGCGCACCGCCGCGACGGTGAGCACCGTCGCGGCCTCCATCTCCGCCGCGATGCAGCCGGCGCGTGCCCAGGCGTCCCAACGTGCCCGGATCACCCCCGCCTCCGGGAAGCTCTCCGGGTCCATCTCCGCGTAGAAGGCGTCGTTGCTGAGCACGACGCCCACCCGGTGGCGGTGGCCGGTGGCGCGCGCCGCGTCGCGCAGCGCCAGCACGACGTCGAGATCGGCGACCGCGGGGAAGCCGGCGGGCGCGTAGCGGTCGGGGGTGCCGTCGCCGCGGGCCGCAGCCTGCACCACCACCACGTCCCCGAAACCGAGGCCGGGATCGAGGGTGCCGCAGCTGCCCACCCGGACCAGCGTGCGCGCTCCCGCCCTCACCAGCTCCTCGACCGCGATCGCCGCCGAGGGCCCGCCGATGCCGGTGGAGGTGACGCTGACCGGCACCCCGTCCAGGCTGCCGGTGTAGGTGGTGAACTCGCGGTGCGAGGCGATCCGCCGGGCGCCCTCGAGCCGTGCCGCGATGACCTCGCAGCGGCCGGGATCGCCGGGGAGCAGCACATAGGCCCCGATCTCGCCGGCCTCCACCTGGAGGTGGTACTGGCGCTCTCCCACGATCGGCGAAATGTATCAGGGCTGGCCCCGTCTCTCCGCGTACCATCCCTGCCATGTCGACATCCAGCCGGGTTGCCGTCGGCAGCGACATGCGCCATCAGGTCGCCGATACCGTCGCCGCCAACCTCGAGGAGGCGGGCTTCGCGGTGATCCGCTGCGGCGCGGTGGAGGCCACCGCCACCCCCTGGCCCGAGGTGGCCGAGCAGGTGGCCCGGCTGGTGGCCCAGGGTGCGGCCGAGGCCGGGATCGTCTTCTGCTGGACCGGGACCGGGGTCAGCATCGCCGCCAACAAGGTGCCCGGCATCCGCGCGGCGCTCTGCAAGGACGCCGAGACGGCCCGTGCCGCCCGCCGGTGGAATGGCGCCAACGTGCTCGCCATGGGTCTCGACGGCGCGACCCCTGACTCCGCCCAGGCCATCGTCGACGCCTTCCTCGGGTCCGCGGGGGTCGAGCCCGAGGAGGCGGCCAACGTCGAGCGCGTCGCGGTGATGGAGCGTCGCTACTCCGGGCACGGGGGGGAGCGGCACAGCGCCGAGGTCTGACCCTCGCCCGCGGAACCGGCCCGCCGCACCCGCCGGCACCGCCCGCCCGACGCCTGCCCGCGACGCCCCGTCCGCGTTGCGTAGGATGAACCCGGTGACGGACGTTCGCATCCTCTGCGTCATGGGCTCGGGAGAGACCGCTCCGACCATGGCGCCGGTGCATCGCGAGCTCATCGAGCGGGTCGGCGGCGACGCTGCCCGGGTGGTGCTCGTGGACACCCCGTTCGGCTTCCAGGAGAACGCCGACGAGCTGGTCGCCAAGGCCCAGGAGCACTTTCAGCGGAGCATCGGGCACCCCCTCGAGCTGGCCAGCCTGCGCCGGGTCGAGGCCTCCTCGGAGGTGGAGCGGGAGGCCGCCTACAGCCGTGTCCACGACGCCGACTATCTCTTCTCCGGACCGGGCAGCCCCAGCTACACGCTCCGCCAGTGGCGGCAGACCGAGATCCCCGGCCTGCTCCGCGAGAAGCTGGAGCGGGGCGGCTGCGTCACCCTCGCATCGGCCGCCGCGATCACCCTCGGGGTGGTCTCGCTGCCGGTCTACGAGATCTACAAGGTGGGCGAGCCGGTTCACTGGCTGGAGGGGCTCGACCTGCTGAGCACGGCCGGCATCAGCGCCGCGCTGATCACCCACTGGGACAACGCGGAGGGCGGAACCCACGACACGCGGTTCTGCTACATGGGCGAGGGCCGCCTCACCCAGCTCGAGGCCCTCCTCCCCGAGGGGGCCGCGGTGCTCGGTGTCGACGAGCACACCGCGCTCATCATCGACCTGGGGGCCGGGCGGGTCGCGGTCCGCGGCCGGGGCCGGGCGGTGGTGAGGCGCCACGGCGCCGAGACCAGCCTGCCCACCGGCACCGAGGTCTCCCTCGCCGAGCTGCAGGCGATGCTCGCCGGCAGGTCCGCCACCGGCTCCACCGCTCCCCTCCCCGCCGCCCAGCCGGTGGCGCAGCCCCCGGAGCCCAGCGAACGCGAGGAGCCGTTCCTGAAGCTCCTCGGTGAGCGTGAGACTGAATTCGACCGCGCCCGCGACCGCAGGGACGTGGAGGGGATGGTCGCCGCCATCCTGGCCGTCGAGAGCACCCTGGCCGAATGGTCGACCGAGACCTTCTCGGGCGATGAGCGCGAGCGGGGCCGCGCGCTGCTGCGGCGGATGGTGACCCGGCTCGGGGAGCTCGCCACCGAGGGGGCGGCCGACCCCCGGGAGCGGGTGGCCCCCCTGGTGGAGGCGATCCTGGCGCTGCGCCGCCAGTTCCGGGACGAGCGTCGCTTCGAGGACGCCGACCGCCTGCGCGACCTGCTCACCGGATGCGGGGTGGAGGTGCGCGACGGCCGCCAGGGCGAGGCCAGCGGCTGGGAGCTCTCCGGCGTCGCCGCGTCCGGCTGAGGGCTCGGCCGCCTTCGCGGCGCTACCATCGCTGCCGCCGCCTATCGCCAAGGGCGCACCCGAGGGGTTGCCATGACCACCTATCACGAGACACCGCCCCGGCGCCTTGGGCTCTCCAGCATCAGGCTGAGCCCGCTCGGCCTCGGCTGCTGGGCGATCGGAGGTCCGTCGGTGGGCGACGACGGGCGGGTCACCGGCTGGGGCGACGTCGACGATGCCGAGTCGATCCGGGCCATCCAGCGCGGCTTCGAGCTCGGGGTGACCTTCTTCGACACCGCCGACACCTACGGGGCGGGCCACAGCGAGCGCCTGCTGGCCCGCGCGCTCGGCCTCCACAACGAGGAGGTGGTGATCGCCACCAAGTTCGGCTGGACCTTCGACGACGACGGCAGCCGGAGGGGCCACGGCATGGACGTGAGTCCCGCCTACATCCGGTCGGCCTGCCACGCCTCCCTGCGCCGGCTCCAGCGTGACGACATCGACCTCTACCAGCTCCACATCGGCAGCCTCCCCGACGCCCAGGCGGACGAGGTGGTGGAGACGCTCGAGAGCCTCCAGGCCGAGGGACTGATCCGCCACTTCGGCTGGAGCTGCGACGTGGTCGAGCAGGCCCGGCGCTGGGCCGATCGGGTGACCTGCTCGTCGCTCCAGTTCATCTGCAACGTGCTCCAGGAGACCCCGGGGATGATCGAGCTCTGCGAGCAGAGCCGGATGACCGCGATCATCCGCAGCCCGCTCGCCTCCGGCTTCCTGAGCGGCAAGTACGGAGCCGACGCCCGGCTCCCCGGCGACGACTGGCGGGCCCAGGCGGTGGAGCGCGGGTGGGGCGATCTCTTCAACCCCGACGGGAGCGGCAACTCGCGCTGGCTGGCCAAGCTGGACTCGCTCCGCGAGGTGCTCACCGACGGGGGCCGCACCCTGGTGCAGGGGGCCCTCGGCTGGCTCTGGGCGCGCAGCGGGGTCACCGTCCCGATCACCGGGTTCCGCACCGTGGCCCAGGTCGAGGAGAACGTCGCTGCGATGAACTTCGGGCCCCTCTCGGCGGCCCAGATGGCGCGGATCGACCAGATCCTCGGCCGCTGATCCGCCCGGCCCCGGCCCGGCGCGGCCCACGCCTGGAGCTCGGCCCCGGCCTGGCGGGCCCCGCGCCTCGAGCTCGCCCCAGCCCGACTCCCTCCGTCGAGCCGGTCGGGCATGATGTGCGTCAGCCGCACCCCGGCGCCGGACGCTTCGACGAGGATGCGCACCCTTGGCGGTCAGCCCCACCTACCCCACGCGGACCGTCGGGCGGCGACCGGGGTTCCGGCCCCTGGACCTGGTGTTCGGGGCGGCGGTGCTGCTCCTGGTCTACGCCGTCCTCAGGCTGGGCAGGAGCGCGTCGGTCTCGTACACCCCCAGCTCGCTCTCCACCCTCAACACGTCGCCGGCGCTGCTCCCCTACTACGCCGCGCGCAGCCTGCTGCGGATGTTCATCGCGCTCTTCTTCTCCTACGCCTTCAGCTTCGCCTATGCGTACGCGGCGGCCCACAGCCGGCGGGCCCGCCGGGTTCTCATCCCCGCGCTCGACATCCTCCAATCGGTCCCGGTGCTGGGCTTTCTCAGCGTCACCATCATCTTCTTCATCAGCCTCTTCCCCGGTTCGGAGCTGGGTCTGGAGGCGGCCTCCATCTTCGCGGTGTTCACCGCCCAGGCGTGGAACATCACCTTCTCCTTCTACCACTCGCTGATCACCGAGCCCTCCGAGTTCGACGAGGCGAGCCGGCTGCTCGGTCTCTCGCGCTGGAAACGCTTCTGGACCCTCGACGTGCCCAACGGTGCGATGGGCCTGGTCTGGAACGGGATGATGAGCTTCGGCGGCAGCTGGTTCTTCCTCACCGCCTCGGAGCAGATCAGCGTCCTCAAGAAGAACTACACGCTGCCGGGGATCGGCTCGTACGTGGGCGTGGCGTCCTTCCACGGGCAGCTGGTGGACGTGCTGCTCGCCATGCTCACCATGGTGGTGATGGTGCTGCTGGTCAACTTCGTCTTCTGGCGGCCGCTCACGGCGTACGTGGAGCGGTTCCGGGTCGAGCAGTCGGAGGCGACCGACAAGCAGCAGTCACTGGTGCTGAATGCGCTGCGCCACTCGCACTGGCCGGCGCTGCTCGGCCGGGCCCGCCATTCGGTGGCGCGGCCGGTGAATCGCGCCATGGGGGTGCTGACCGGGACCGACGACCGCTCGCTCACCCTCCATGAGGGGCGCCGCCGCGCCGCGGACGTCGGCTTCACCATCGCGGTGGTCGGGGCGGTCGGATTCGGCCTCTTCAGCATGCTGACCTACATCGCCTCGGGGCCCGCCGGCCTCGGCGTCCTCCCCGAGACCGTGTGGTTCGGCTTCCTCACGTTTGCGCGAGTCGCCATCCTGGTGGTCGTCGCCTCCCTCATCTGGGTGCCCGTCGGGGTCTGGATCGGGTTCAACCCCAAGGTCGCCCGCTTCATGCAGCCGGTCATCCAGCTGCTGGCCAGCTTCCCGGCCAACTTCCTCTTCCCCTTCGTGATCCTGGTGTTCATCGACCTCGGCATCAGCCTCGACTTCGGCGGCATCCTCCTGATGGCGCTCGGCACCCAGTGGTACATCCTCTTCAACGTGATCGCCGGCGCGAGCTCTGTGCCCTCGGACCTGCGCGAGGCCATGGACAACCTGGGGGTGCGGGGCTGGACCCGATGGAAGCGCCTCATCCTGCCCGGGATCTTCCCCGCCTACGTGACCGGGGCCATCACCGCGTCAGGGGGCGCCTGGAACGCGTCGATCGTCGCTGAGACAGTCGTGTACCACGGCACCGTCATCAACGCCCACGGGCTGGGCGCGTTCATCGCGGGGGCCACTCGGCTCGGTGACTTCCACGAGATCTTCGCCGGCATCCTGGTCATGTGCCTCTACGTTGTCGGGGTCAACACCCTGCTCTGGCGCCGGCTCTACCGGCTGGCCGAGACCCGGTACTCGCTGGGTTAGGAAGACCTCCCCGTGAGCTCGTCCATCACCACCCCACCCACCGCCGGCGAGGCTGCGCCCTCGCCCGCGGTCGAGGCGCCCCCGATCGTCCGCGTCTCAGACCTGACCAAGGCGTACGCGCTCCCCGACGGGAAGCTGCTCAAGGTGCTGGAGGGCATCGACCTGGAGGTGAGGAGCGGGGAGTTCGTGGCCCTGCTGGGCCGGAGCGGGAGCGGGAAGTCCACCCTGCTCCGCTGCATCGCCGGGTTGATCGCCCCCTCCGACGGCGAGGTCCTCTTCGATGGTGTGCGCGTCACCGGGTGCAACCGCGGGACCGCGATGGTGTTCCAGACCTTCGCCCTGCTGCCCTGGCTCACCGTGCAGCAGAACGTGGAGCTCGGTTTGGAGGCCCGCGGCATCCCCGGCCGCCCGCACCGCAAGAGCCCTGCGGGCGATCGACACCGTCGGCCTGGACGGCTACGAGTCGGCCTTCCCCAAGGAGCTCTCCGGCGGCATGCGCCAGCGCGTCGGCTTCGCCCGAGCCCTGGTGGTGGAGCCCGAGGTGCTGCTGATGGACGAGCCCTTCAGCGCGCTGGACGTGCTCACCGCCGAGAACCTGCGCGGTGAGCTGCTCGAGCTCTGGGAGGGCAAGCGCTTCCCCACCAAGTCCATCGTCATGGTGACCCACAACATCGAGGAGGCGGTGCTGCTCGCCGATCGGATCCTGGTGCTGGGCAGCAACCCCGGGCGCATCCATGCGGAGATCGTCAACCCGCTGGAGCGGCCACGGAAGCGCCGCACGCCGCGCTTCGACGAGCTGGTGGATCGGCTCTACGGCATCATGACCGACCGCCCGGAGCCGGCCGACGGGGGCGCGCCCACCCGCGCGCTGCGGGGGACACCGGGCGACACCCCGCTCCCGCACGCCACCGTGGACGGTCTCTCCGGGCTGACCGAGATCCTGCACAACCGTGGGGACGGTGCCGCCGACCTCGCCGACCTCGCGGAGACCCTCTCGCTCGAGGTCGACGACCTCCTGCCCCTGGTCGACGCCCTGGTGCTCCTCGGGTTCGCCGCTCTCGACGAGGACAACCTGCGCCTGACCACCGCCGGCGACGTCTTCGCGGGTGCCGACATCCAGGAGAGCAAGCGGATCTTCGCGCGCGCCGTCCTGGAGCGGGCGCCCCTGGTGCGCACCATCGCGAGCGCGCTGCGCGGCTGCTCCGACGGCAATCTCCCCTCCGGTTTCTTCGAGGACATCCTGCAGCGGAGCTTCGGCGAGGAGGCGGCGACCGCGCAGCTGCACGTCGCCATCAACTGGGGCCGGTACGCCGAGCTGTATGCCTTCGATGCCTCCCGCAACGTGATCCTCCGCGAGGATCAGACGATCCCGCTGCTCGAGGAGGAGGAGGAGCGCGAGGTCGGGCGAGGCAGCCTGCGCGTCTATCTCGGAGCCGCACCCGGAGCCGGCAAGACCTTCGCCATGCTCCGCGAGGGTCAGGCCCGGCGGGCCCAGGGGGAGGACGTGGTCATCGCCGCCGTCGACGCCCGCGGACGGCCGCACACCGTGGCCGCCATCGACGGTCTCGAGCGGGTGCCACCGCTCATGGTCGAGGTGGACGGCGGCGCCCGCGAGGAGATCGACGTGCCGGCCGTGCTGGCGCGACGTCCCCAGACCGCGCTGGTCGACGACCTGGAGCACGGCTGGGTGTCGGGGGACACGAGCCATCCCCGCTACCAGGACGTCGAGACCATCCGGGCCGCCGGGATCAACGTCATCACGACCCTCGACGTACAGAGCGCCGGCAGCGTCCGCGACCTGATCGCCGAGGTCGTCGAGGCGCCTGCGGAGACCGCGGTCCCGGAGAGCGTGCTGGCCGGCGCCGACGAGATCCAGCTCGTGGACATCTCGCCGGTCGCCCTCCGCAAGCGCCTGCGCCACGGCAACATCTATCCCGCCGGCCAGGTCGAGCCGGCGCTGCGTGGCACCTTCGACATGGCTCGACTCGCGGCCCTGCGCGAGATCGCGCTGCAGTTCGTCAGCGCGCGGGTTCACCCGGAGCCGGCCGCCGGCGGGCCCGCCCACGACGTCCTGGTGGCGGTCTCCGCTCTCCCCAGCGGAGAGCACCTGATCGGACGGGGCAGCCGGCTCGCCCGCCGCGCCGGGGGGAGCTGCACGGTATTGGCGGTCACGCCGCCCGGCACCGATGCCGACACCGATCCGCGGCTGCGACGCCTGGGCGACCTCGCCGCGCTCACCGGGGCGAGGTTCCTCGCCCGCGCCGGCGACGACCCGAGCCGGGTCATCGAGGAGGTCGCCCGCGAGCTGGTGGTCGGCCATCTGGTGCTGGGGATGCCCGCCGCCCCCGGCTGGGCCGGGCGGTTCCGCAGGACGACCCTCGTCGACCGCCTGCTCCGGGCCCTCCCTGACGTCGACCTCCACATCCTGGCCCGCTCCACCCCGGCCATCCCCGCCTCCGCCGGGGCCCTCGATGGTGGCGGGGGTGGCGACGGGGCCGCCGCCGGGGCGGGGGGTGCCGGCGCTGCGGCCGGCGGGGCAGCGAGTCAGCCCGGCGCCGCGACGGCGACGGCTCCACCGGCGACCGCCCCCCGGGGGTCGCTCCGCGTCTACCTCGGCTACGCCCGCGGCTGTGGGGCGACCACGTCGATGCTCGACGAGGCCCACCGGCGGGCATCGCGCGGCGCGGATGTGGTGGTCGCGGCGGTGGAGACCCACGGCCGGCCCGCCGTCGAGGGCGATCTCGAGGGCCTGGAGATCCTGGCGACCGGCCCGGGTTCCGCGGCGGGGAGGGTCCTCGATGCCGATGCGGCGCTCGCCCGGCGACCCCAGGTCGTCTGCGTCGACGACCTGACCGGGCCCACCGCCTCGGGGGAGTCACGCCTGGCGGCGGTTCGCCGGCTGGTGGCCGCCGGGCTGGCGGTGATCGGCACCGTGCACGTGGCCGAACCCCCCGCATCGCCCGGTGAAGAGTCGGCCGGTGGAGCGGCGACCGGTGGAGAGACGGCCGGCGGCGACGCGACCGGCGGCGCAACCACCGCCGGGGGGATCCGCGCCGGCCAGCCGGCCCCGGACGAGGAGGTGCTCGCGGCCGCGGACGAGATCGAGCTCGTGGACATCCCCCCCACGGCGCTGATCGAGCGGGTGCGGGGCGGCCTGATCGCCCCCGCCGGCGATGCCGGCGCCCTTCTCGACACCGAGTTCGCCGCGGATCGCCTGACCGGCCTGCGCGAGCGCGCTCTCCGCCTGGTCAGCCAGTACGCGGACCGCCAGCTCGGCGCCTACCTGCACGAGCAGCGAGCCGATCGTCCCCTGGAGATCCGGCCCCGGGTCCTGGTCTGCGTTCCGCCCCACCCCGGGATGGACGCCATCCTCCACGCCGCCGCCCATCACGCGTCCATGATCGACGGCGAGTTCTCGATGGCCACCGTCTGCGCCCGGGAGGCGACCGGTCGTGAGGCCGCCGCGCTGGACCACTACGCCGAGGTCGGGCATGAGCTGGGCGCGGAGCTGGTGAGGCTCACCGGCTCGTCGGTGGCGGGCCAGATCGCGGACCATGCGCGGCGCAACCTGGTCACCGAGATCATCCTGGGGGGCCCCCGCAGGGCCGGGGGCGGGCATCGCACCGTCGTCCGCGAGCTGCTCCGCCGGGCGCCCAACACCGACCTCCACGTGATCCCGCTCGCGGGCGGCTGACGTCCGCCCGCCCGGAGCTCCCGCCTCCGGTTCCTGGGCGGCGCGGGCCGCGCGCTACGCTGGTGGCAT
>Ga0187890_10003038_pt1 | contig 11619 bp, 8 predicted proteins | sample June2016WEW_21_1_FD_133005 | JGI IMG/M metagenome (GOLD analysis project Ga0187890, IMG submission 133005) | Peatland microbial communities from SPRUCE experiment site at the Marcell Experimental Forest, Minnesota, USA - June2016WEW_21_10 | ecosystem: Environmental > Terrestrial > Soil >... | reverse complement strand
TCCGTTGCCGTGTAAGAAAAGCAGCAGCTTCGGATCGCGCTCCTGGAGGCTGACAACGGTATAGCGACCCCCCGCCACGGCCTCCGCCAGGGTTGTCTCGCCGCGTTGTTTCCGCTGCGCTGGAGATTCCGGCACCACGAAGTTGCCATGCGGGCAGGCTCCGCTCTCACCAAGTTTCTCTCTGAGCTTGGCTTCAAAGGCCGCCGAGACGGCGTGTTCGAGCCGTTCGGCCTCTTCGTGAATCTCGTGCCACTCCATGCCAAAGATCTCGCTCAACATTCGTTCGATGAGATGGTGGCGCAAGGCGGTGCGATAAGCGGTCTCGCGGCCTGTTGCAGTCAGGCGAACAATGCCGTCCTGGCCTACCTCGACGCAGCCGTCTCGCTTGAGCCGCTTGAGCGCCATGGTCACCGCAGGCGCAGAGACCTCGAGCCAGTGCGCCAAGACAGCGGGAATGACCTCGCGCCCCTCGGCTTCGGCTTCGAGGATGGCCTTGAGGTAATTCTCCTTCGAGACGTGGATGGCGTCTTTCATGGCTTGGCTGCAATCAGTCTATACGGTACGAGAGACTGCACCAGAGATTGCACCATCGATACTACCTCTCGTCCATCCCAGAGCCTTCCCCGCTGCCGCGCTCGGATAAAATGGTAACCGTTATGGAAATTGAAGCGATCGGCGGTGACTGGGCAGGACGAGTCATCGACGGAAAATTCACTCTATTGAAGTGGTTAGGCGGCTCAGACGCCAATGGCGTATTCCTAACCCAAATCGAATTGGATCAACCGCACAAGGCAGCGATCCGGCTGATACCGGCCAGTCTGACAGGCGCCGATGCCCAGCTCGCTCATTGGAAGGCGGCCAGCTCTCTGTCGCATCCTCACGTGATGCGCCTGTACGATACCGGTAGCTGTCATGTCGATGGCAGCCGCTTCTTTTATTCGGTCACCGAATATGCGGAAGAGAACCTGTCGGAGATCCTTCCCCATCGGCCACTGACGCCTGCCGAGGCCGGAGAGATGCTTGATCCGTTGCTCCAGGCGCTCAGCTATCTTCACGCGAAGGGCTTCACACACGGCCACCTGAAGCCATCGAACATTCTCGTCGTCAACGATCACCTGAAGCTTTCTTCCGACAACATTCAGCCCGCAAGCAAGCCCTACGCGAAGATTCAAGCGGGTGACATTCATGATGCGCCAGAGTGTTCCACCGGGGCCGTCTCCCCCGCGACGGACATCTGGTCGCTCGGCGTCACGCTGGTGGAAGCTCTGACGCAACATCCGCCTGCGTGGGATCGGGGGGCGAAGAACGATCCGGTTGTCCCGCCGTCCATCGCTGAACCCTTCGCCGGCATTGCGCGGGAATCTCTGCGCACGGACCCTGCGCGACGCTGCTCACTCGACGATATCGGCGACCGTCTCAAAGCCCCTCAGACTACGCAGGAGTCTCCGGCCGTTCCTGTACAGAGTTCGCCGGTCTTTCAATCGGAAACAGCCGCACCGGCCAAGTTCCGCTTGCTTTTTTTCGTCGCCCCGGCGCTGGTTGCGCTCGCGCTGATCGCGTTCCTCTTAATGCGATCGCAACACGCGGAGCCGCCACAGGCTGCCGTCCAACAGCAAAGTGATCTGGCAACAGCTCAACCCCCGGCTGCATCGCCGGCACCTGAGATACAAAGCTCAAAGCCGCCGGCTGAACCTGCCCATGACAAGAATGCAGCAGTCATCGAACAGGTTTTGCCCGACGTCTTGCCCAAAGCCATGGCCTCGATTCATGGCCAATTCGTGGTGAAGGTGCGCGTTTCGGTTGACGCAGACGGCGCTGTGACGGATGCGGGTTTCGATTCTGAAGGCCCAAGCAGGTACTTCGCCAACGCGGCTCTCAATGCGTCGCGGCGCTGGAAGTTCCGGCCGGCGGTGGTGAGCGGTCAACCCGTTGGCGGCGCGTGGCTGTTGCAGTTCCGCTTTAGGCGCGAAGGAACCGAGGTCACTCCGGTCCAATTGGCTCGCTAGCGGTCTGAGTGCCTGCGAAGCTGGTCGGGTTCACTTTCTCAAATGCAGGAGCAAGTCATGAAGCCGATGATCGCAGCGCTCTGCGTTGTCTTTGCATCAAGCATTCTCTGCGCACAATCACCTGTTTGGCAGCCATCGCCCGGACACACGCAAGTGCCGATATGGCCCAAGGCAGCACCTGATCCGCAGCCTGTCGCGGGGCCGGAGATGGTCAAGGTATGGTCGGGGAAAAACGATCTGATTGCCGGCAGGCCGGTCACGGAGATCGACAACGTGACGCAGCCTACGCTCACGGTCTACTCCCCAACGGGAAAGAATACGGGTGCCGCGGTCGTTGTCTTCCCCGGTGGTGGCTACCAGATCCTGGCCATTGATCTTGAAGGCACGGAGGTTTGCGATTGGCTGACTGCCAAGGGGATCACATGCGTGCTGTTGAAGTACCGTGTGACAAATGTGGGGCCTTATCCCAAGTCGGGGCCCTATCCGGAGTCGCCGATGGCACTTGAAGATGCGCAGAGGACGGTCGGCCTGGTTCGCTTTCGCGCGGCCGAGTGGCATATCGATCCGCACAAGATCGGGGTGCTCGGGTTCTCAGCTGGCGGGCATTTGGTGGCGGCGGCAAGCACTCATTTTGAGAAGCGCGTGTATCCCGCCATCGATGCAGCCGACAAACAGAGCTGCCGCCCGGATTTTGCTGTGGCTGTTTATCCGGGGCATCTGTCTCTCGCCGCGGCTGAGTGGGACGCTCAAGAGGGCACGAAAAAGTTTGTGGTCAAACATTCAGCAAATGCGGATGAGAATATGACTTTGAATCCCGAGGTTCCAGTCACCAGCCAGACGCCGCCTACGTTTTTGCTGCAGAACGAGGATGACCACGTGGATAGCGTGTATGACTCGCTGGCTTACTACGTAGCGCTACAAAAGGCCGGGGTTCCGGTGGAGTTGCATTCGTATGCGCAGGGCGGCCACGCCTTCGGTCTGCGGCGCACCAAGCTTCCTGTGAGCGCGTGGCCTCAGTTAGTGGAGACGTGGCTGGGGACGATTGGGATCATCTCGGAGTAAGTCGTATTTAAAGATGGTGCGAGAACTTTGAGCAATGGAAAGATTGGTGTCGTAGTATCCGACCCTAGCGGCAAGAACAAAGACGCCGCGAGGGTGGGGCACCCGCTGCCTTTTACTTCACGCGCACTTTGGGTTCAACCGAGAGCCCCGGCCTTAGTTCGTGATTCGGGTCTTCGTGCGCCAGGTCGGTGAAGTCGATGCGTACCGGAACGCGCTGCACGACCTTCACATAATTCCCTGTCGCATTCTCCGGCGGAAAGAGCGAGAGCACTGAGCCTGTCGCGCCGCCGATCTGGGTCACCTTGCCGTGATAGGTCTTTCCGGTGGCGTCCACTTTGATTTCGACGTCCTGCCCGGCGGACATATGCTCCAGTTGGGTCTCTTTGAAGTTGGCTGTGATCCATAGCCCTTCCAGCGAAACCAGCGTAAGCAGATTCTGCCCCGGTGCGAGGTTCTGATTAATCTCAACGCTCTTGCGGGTGATGATCCCGGCCGTGGGCGCGACAATTTTTGTGTAACTCAAGTTCAGCTCGGCCTGGTCGAGTTGAGCCTGCGCCTGAGCCACCTGCGCTTGAGCCTGCTTGGCGCGGGCGCTTTGAACGGCCACCTGCTGCGGGCCCGTCTCGGCATACTTATAACTTGATTGAGCCGCAGCCTCGCGCTCCAGGGCTACCTTCACTCCATCGACGGCGGCCTGCTCACTGGCGGTGGCGTCGGCCACAGCGGCCTTAGTCGCTTCGGCGGTAGCCACGGCCGCGTCAAACTGCTGTTTGCTGATCACATCCTTCTCAACGAGCGGCTTGTAGCGTTCGAGATCGGCTTGCGCCTTGGTGTAGTTGGCCTGAGCCTGGGCCACGCGGGCGTGCGCAGCGTCTAATTGTCTCTCAGCCTGCCCTACGTTAGCCTGGGAACCACTGACATCGGCCCCCGCCGAACGCAGGTTGCTGCCAGTGTTGATGGTAGTGAGCGGCACATTTACGCTGGCGGCGGCGGCGTTGGCCTGGGCGCTGGCCAGAGCGGCTTCAGCATTTTCGACCGCAACTTTGTAATCCCTTGGATCAAGTTCGGCAATCACATCGCCAGCCTTGACCAACTGGTTCTCATCGACATCGACCTTAACTACCTGGCCGGCGATGCGGGAGCTGACCTGAATGAGGTGTCCGTTGACCTGAGCGTCATCGGTGTCCTCTGAGAAGGTGGAGTGCCACCAGACGCCGAGGGCAACCAGTACGAGAATCAAAACCACAACGACAATAATGGCCGTGCGACGGGACCGCGGCTGCGCGTTTTCGATTTCTTCGCTCGGATCGATTTGAACTTTCGTTGAAGATGAATCCGCCACGTTTACTTCCCTCCCAGATAATTCTTGTAGTTTTCGCCGGCTCCCAGAGCCCGCGCCAGGCTGAGCTTCGCCACATTGTGCCGGTAAAGGCTGCTCACATACTGGTCATTGGCCTGAGCCACGGACTGTTGGGCCTGGCTTACGGCCAGATTGTCGCTGACGCCATTGGCGTAACGTTGCTGCGCCTCGTTGAGGGCTTCGTTGGCCAGGGACACACTCGATTTGGCGACCTCGACTTGCTGTTGGGCCGAGGCAATGTCGAGCAGCGCGTCGCGCACATCGGCATCCACCTGCGCATTCTTGTCGCTAAGCTGAGCTTGCGCCGTATCCAATTGCGCCTGGGCTTGCTGCGCCTCGCCGCGCAAAGCGTATTCCTTAAACAATGGAACACTTACGCTGCCTGTTGCGTCGCCAGTGCCGTGCGAGGAGTTCACGTTGACGCCGATGTCGCCGTAATCGCCATCGAATTTCAGTGTTGGCAGCCGGTCTGCGGTGGCCGCCCTGCGCTGCTCCTGGGCTGCCTTGGCCTGCTCCATCATCGCCGCGAGATCCTTGCGGTTGGCGTGCGCCTGGCGAATCGCAGCTTCAATATCGATCTGGTCGAAGACAGCGTAAGGCGCCTGGTCGGCCAGTGTGAAGCTCTGAGCCAGCGGCAGGCCAATGGTTCGAGCCAGCGCCAGCTTGTCCTTCTCCAGCGCATTGCGGGCCACGATCAATTGCTGGTCGAGCGATTGCGAGTCCACGCGCGCGCGCAGCTCATCGAGCAGCGGCGCCGTCCCCGCCTCGTGATTCGCAACCGCCTGGTCGAGAGAGATTTTCGCCGCTGCCACTTGCGCTTCCACGCTGGCAACGCGGCTTTCATCCGCAAGAACGAGCAGGTAAGCATTCCCCACGACCAGCATCACCATCTCGCGTGCGTCTTGAGCCGAGAGAGTGGCGGCAGCAAAGTTGTGGCGCGCGGCCATGTAGTTTCGCAGCGAAGCCACGTCGATCAGCGACCAGCTCAGGTTGGCGCGCAGGTCTGTATATCCGAAAGGCCCGATGATCTTGGGGAAGCCGGGGATGCGGAGGCCTTCAGCGGGGAGGTCGACCTGCAACACGGCCTCCTTGCCATTGAATTCCACAGAGGGAAGCAACGCCTGGAGCTGACTGAGCCGTTGGCCGCGAGCCGCTGCCGTCTGGGTTCCGCTCAGAATGATGCCCAGGTTGGCCCTGAGGCCGCGCTGGATTGCATCGTCCAGGGTGAGACTCAGAGCCTCCGCCGAGACCTTGCCCTGTGCGACGCTGCCCTCAAAGGCGGACGTGCTCTGAGCTGGAGTTGGGGCCGCAATTTGAGCAGCCAGCCCAACGGGGAGCAGCGCCGACAGCACAAGCGCCAGGGCGCAAGTACAGGGAAGCAACGAACGGGTGCTGGAACAGATTGAAGGATTCAAGATCGTTCGACTTTCAATGAATGGGTGCAGAAGAAGAAGACCTCCACTCCCAATGGATGCCGGGAGCGGCGGCAGGACTCCTGAATCTAGTGTAACCAACTCGCCGCTCCGGCGTTTGGAGGCGATTCAAAACGCTTGACTTCCCGCCGCCTTTATCGCGTGCCCGATGCCTGAATCAGTTGCGAGGCAAGCGAGCACAGCCCCTGTCGAAAGACCTCGCCCACCGCTTGCTGGGTCCATGCGGCCGACTGTGGGCCACCGTGTGCCTTCAGCATCCCGGCAGTTTCCGCGGCGTTGAATCCGGCCACCGCGCGAAGAATAAAAACAGTTCGCATGGCCGTGGGCAGGCTGGCCAGCCACGTCCGCACTCGGTCGCGCTCCGGACCGGCGATCATTCGTTCCAGTTCCTCGTTCGAGATTCCGGCTGCGGCGAGGTCGTCGTCCTCGATACAGGTCGAGGCGGGGGCAAGTCCTTCTGGAGCAGCCAGGCTGCCTGGGTCGCGTCCGCCGATCAGATCGAGGGCAGCGGCCGAGAGCGCCCGGCGGCTACTTTCGACCGCCTCCTGGGGATTCTGACAGACCGAAATCTCCGCGTCGGCAATGGCCATTTCCACCAGCCGTTCGCTGTCCGCACCTTCGCCCACCAGCATCGACGCCAGACTGTAAAGTCCGGCGGCGATCAACTCCACGATCTCCGCCAGTTCGCCTGTTGCTCCGGAGCCCGTGCTGGCGCCAATGCTCGGGCTGGCTGGCTTTAGATCATCATGCCGCAGATCGACTTCGTGAGACATGGAAATAACTCCTGTTTGGATTAAGGCAAACCGACCCAATCTTTATCCTCAACCCGGCGGGCCAGGCGGGTCAAACAAGGTGAGATGCAAATGCGGGCGCGACCGAGCCAACTGCATCCATGGTTTCATCGCCAGGTGACCTTTGGAACCATCAGAGTTTCGGTTGTGTCGACGGGAATAAATCTTCTGTCTTATCATGGAATGAATGATTTTTCCGATCAAAACCTGCGTTGTCTGCTCGGAAGAGTTCGAGCTGAGGCCGAATAAACCCGGCTTCGCCAATCGCTGCCCCGCGTGCAGTGAACCGGAGGCAGCCGAGCCCGCCGAAAAGCTCCGCCTCGACGCTGAAGCGCGCAAGGCCGAGAGTGAGATGAACGAGGCACGGCGGCGAACCATCCGCGATATGCTCTATCGCAAAGAGAGCTGAGCGGGGTACACCTCTCGCAATCAAAATCGGCAAATCTAAAAGCGAAATAAATAAGACGCCTTGATAAAGATCTGCCGCCCATCGTTCAAAAAATTCAGCGAACGGGGCGCGATTGTATTGTCGGCATCGCAGACACCTCCTGGAAAGCCTTTACAAAGCGCCCGGTCGAGATTTTGCAGATCGTTGTTATAGCCGATATAGATCGCCGTGCCGGGATGCGGTAGCCATGTAAACAGCGCCTCGGTGCCCACCTGTTTTGTTCGCGGCAACGATGTCTCCAATGCATTTGCCAGCGTCGTGTCGTACTCGACGATAACCCGCGCCGAGAGCGCTTTCGTGAATTGGTAGTTCACCTTGGTGCGAAACACCTGGCTCTCATAAACGAACAGGCCGTCCGCAACCGAGTGGTCGCGATCCAGCAGATAAGTATTGTCCGCGGTCAGTTGGCGAAGAGGTTGCAGCGTGAACAGCGCCTGAACATATTCTTGGTTCAGCAGAGAGGGCGACCTGCCGGCCACCGGATTGTAATTAACATTTCCGCTTCGATAAGTCGTGAGGTTGAAGTTGAATTGAGGAAATGGCGCGCCCTTCGCAACGATCCCCGCGAAGTTTTCGGTGAAATTTCTATAATCTGTGAGCACCGGATAGTTCGGCGGTCCCACGGTGTCGGAGTTTTCTCCGCCCAGCGGTGCAATGATGATGTTGCGGGGCAAAAAGATGAACGGATCGAAGGTCGAATAATGAAGCACGCGGTTGCCAAAATGGTCGTAGGCCACAGTGTCGCTGGTTTCGACGCCAATGCTTTGGATCACCCTGTGCTTCGGATACCACTGGTAGGTCATATGCGTGAAACTGTTGCGAACGTTCGAGCTTTGAATGAATCCGAGTTGGGTCTGGAAGCCGGTGCTCATATCTTGAAATGTCGACTGTAGATTGAACGAGTGTCCGACATGCTGCAATTGAAAACTGCTTGCTGGGCCGGCCGAGTAAGTCGGGGTAGTTCCGCTGTCCACCGTGCCCCTGGTCGAACTCTCCACCATCTGCCCCAGCGCTGTCCATTTGTTCGTCGCCCGCAAGGTGAAATCGACGCCCCCGATACGGTTTGATCCCTGGCCAAATTCTTCGTCGGTATAAATGGCGCCGATGCTGAAGTCCTTGCCGAAGTCCTGCGACACGCGCCCCACAGCAAAGATTGCCCGTTTGCCATAGAGCGCATCGCCCGGCGCAACCGTCTGCCCCGGCTCACGGTCGTCGATGGCAAAGAAGCCCAGATTCGTATGGCCAATCTTTCCCGTCACCCGTCCACCGTACTCTGGCCGAATGATGTTGCGCGTATAGACCAGATCGATGGGAGTGCTGAAGTAATTCGCATTTTCCAGAAAAAACGGCCGCAGCTCGGGAAAGTAAACCGGATAGCGTTGATTGACGGTGAACTGCGGTTGGTCCGACTCGATGTCGCTGAAGTCCGGATTGATTGTCGCGTCGAAGACGATGCTGTCTTTGAGAATCGCCTTGATCTCCCCGCCTTCCGTGCCTTCAAAATGCCGCGAGCTGAAAGAAGGATTCAAAGGGTCAACGGTATCCAGCGTTCGCTCATTCTGAGCCAGGTCATAGGGATTGATCTGTAGATTATGCGAGCCGGTCACGCCTTCGATGCCGCTCAGATCTCCCTCCTGGGTAAGGACGCCGGCAACATTGGTTGAGATCCGCGGCCAGTAATCCACCTCACTGTTGCGGGGGAAGTTGCGCATGAAGACGACGCCCCAGTCGCCGCCGTTGGGCGGAAAGCGCAGGCTGCGAAATGGAATCGCCACCAGTGCCATCCATCCGCTGGCAGTTACCTGCCCATCGGAGTCCCAGACTTGATCGTAGCTGTAGTCTGGCTGGCTCGCCGCCTCGCTCCAAGCCGCGTCAGCCTGCACGCCCGCCGGATTCACCGTGAACAGCACGCCCTTCCGTCGATCTTGAAACGAATCGAGCAGCACCGAAACGTTGTCGTCGTTCAGAACATTCTCGCGGCGTGCCAGATGTCCGCGAATCTGGGCTGGGTGACGGTCGCGGCAAATGAAGACGAAATAAAGGGCCGTCCTGGTATATCCCAGCCAGACCTTGGTCTCTTCGGTTGCCGGCTCGCCGTCGCGGGGCGTGTTCTGAATAAAGCCCTTGATCTCCAGCAGCTTGTCCTTGAGTTCAGGACGCGGTTCCATGCCTTCGAAGTCCGAGAGCTTTATTCCATCGGCCAGCAACGGAACTCGATTCTCGTGGGCAGGATGGGTCTTCTGTACTGGCACCGGAATCGTCGCCGGAAGCACACTCTGCGCCGACGATGTGTTCCATGCCGCCATCGCCAAACACATCGCCAAGGCTAGAATCCCGCGTCGCATCTCCCTATGGTAATCATTTATCTCCTCTTTGGTAACTAAAGGGCGATAATTTGTTCCATCTCGGGCAACACGCGCCGTCGGGGTCAATCTTTCTAGCTCGTGCAATCGAACTCCCTCGAAACGCTCAATCTCGCGGATCAGCAGGCTGCGGAGCCGACGAGTCGGCGCAATCGAGGCCGCCGGTGGGGCATAAGATGCGGGCGTGATTGGGTTTAATCATGGGTCTCGGCTGGTGGGCCGCCGGGATCAGTGCGGGAGCCAGCCCCGGTGAGTTAACGTCCGCCAGGTTTTCTTCCTCAAGAATCAGCGGACGCTGCATGACCATCTCCACCTGCGTCCCGCTCTCAATGTTGACGTCGGCACCCCTGGTAAAGATAGTCGAAAGCCCCGCCGCGGCAACCCCCGCACCGATTCCGATCAGCCCGCCCTCGATCGGATGGCCGGCACCCAGTCCACCGATCGACCCCACACTGCCGCCGGTGGGTATGGCGACTTCAGCCACCTTGCCGGCGTTGCGGCTCCTATCCGGATCCTGTTCGATGGTGCCCTCGCCGTCATCTTTCACGGTCTGCTTGTGCGCTCCGGGGAGGCTGTTGACCAGGCCCGGAATCTCCACTACCGTGCCGTTCGGAAAGATGATTGAGGTGAAGTGCATGTCGAGCTGCGACTTGCCCTTCCCACGTCCGGCGCGCACCACGCGATCGACTACACCCTGCACGTAGACCCCGGCGGGAATCATCACCCGGTTGCCGACGACTACCGGAAAGGTCGAAGCCAGGTAAACGCCATCGCCGGGCTTCGCGCTCTTGGTATTGATGGCGCTGCGCAACTGCAAGAGCACCTTGGTGCCGGCAGGCACCGTATAAGACTTCTTGGCCACGGCGAACTGCGGATCGTTTTCGGCAGTCTGCGCAGCCGCGCTCGGCGTAGCATCGGCTGTGGCCGCAGCCTGGGCCAATGCACCCCCGGAGGCCGCGGATACAAAAACCAGCACCATTGCAGGCATCAACCATCGAACTCCCAGATGCATCATCCCCTCCATGCTACTGTAGTTCTGCTGAGAGATAGACTTGCCATCCGCCTTCAAGGATAGCCTCCAAATCTCACGGCTAGACAAAAATGAACCGGACTCCAAGCCGGTTCGACAGCGAGACCGGGTGTGGCCCAGGTCAGGATTTTCAGAGCTGGGGCACCGTGAACCACAATCACCCCTGATCATGCTGTCGCGTTTCAATTCGTCCGCATCGGTAGTACGATCGAATTCAAGAATGAATTCAGATCTCGTATCATCCGGCGGCGCACGCGAGCAGTTTTGCGCTGTCTACCAAGTGCTGAACGACGCCATCGCAGCTCATGCTTTCCCTGGCTGCGCCTTTGGCGTGTTGGCTAACAATAAGATCGTGCTCGTGGACGCGCTGGGCCGCTTCACTTACGACGAAGCCGCTCCCGCCGTCATTTCCTCGACCGTCCACGACATCGCGAGCATCACCAAAGTCGTCTCAACCACCGCTGCAGTAATGCTGCTCTATCAGCGCGGGCTCATCGACTTGAAATCTCCACTCGGCGATCTGCTCCCCGCATTTCTCTCCGGCCGCTCCGCAGCCGATCCCGCTCGCCGCGTAACCGTCAGCCACTTGCTGGCGCATAACTCCGGGCTGCCCGGTTACTTGGAATTATTCCGTGCCGCCGCCACGCCTGAGGCGCTCGTGGAAGCGTGCCTCAAGCTGCCTCTTGAAGCCGAGCCGGGCTCTCGCGCCGAGTACTCCGATCTCGGCTTCATCCTGCTTGGCAAGGCCCTTGAAGCATTGACCGGCGAACCTCTCGCCACCTGGGTGCCCCGCGAGATCCTTTCGCCCCTTGGCCTCGCGGCAACCTGCTTTCGTCCCCCGCCTAGCGCGCGAAGTTCGATTCCCCCCACCGAGGAAGATACGACCTTTCGCCGCCGTCGAATTCAAGGGGAAGTCCAGGATGAAAATGCCTGGCTGCTCGGCGGCGCTGCCGGTAACGCGGGGCTGTTTTCCACTGTGCCCGACCTGCTGCGTTTTGCCGGCGAAATCCTTGCGGCTGCCTCCGGCAACTGGCGCCTTTTCCACTCGGCGACCATCGAACAATTTGTCCGGCGGCAAGGCCCCGAGGGCAGTTCGTGGGCGCTCGGTTGGGATACGCCGTCTCCG
>Ga0187890_10003037_pt1 | contig 11620 bp, 8 predicted proteins | sample June2016WEW_21_1_FD_133005 | JGI IMG/M metagenome (GOLD analysis project Ga0187890, IMG submission 133005) | Peatland microbial communities from SPRUCE experiment site at the Marcell Experimental Forest, Minnesota, USA - June2016WEW_21_10 | ecosystem: Environmental > Terrestrial > Soil >... | reverse complement strand
GGGGGCCGGTCTACCGGGGGCTCGGGGAGGGATCGACACCGGTGACGCCGTCGTCGGAGACGTGCTCGGTCCACGCCGTCCCGTCCCAGTAGCGCCACTGGTGGCTTCGCGCCGGGTCGGCGAACCAGCCCGGTCCCATGACCGGTGCTTCGATCGGCGCCGGGGGTAGGAGCGGCGCACCGGGCCCGGCCGGGCGCGGCGCGGCACGGTGGTCGGCACCGCCACCGGCGCCGGCGAGCGAGACGGTGCGACGGGCGCCGCGGCTGTGGGCGGCGAGCTCCTCCACGAGGCGGTCGGCCTCTTCGACGGGCCGGTCCCGGAACTTGGCCCCCACCCGCTTTCCCGCCACGTCGACATGGACGGTGGCCAGCCCCAGGGCGCGCTGCACCGGACCCTGCACCTTGCGGATGCTCTGGGCCTTCACGAGGGGGACCCAGCACGTGACCTTCTGCACCCTGCCCGTCACCGCCACGGCCAGGGCGTCGTCATGGCCCGCGGCCAGGAAGTGGTAGCTGAAGGGTGCCTTGAGGTGGGCCCGCTCCGACGGTCGGGACAGGGGAGGCTCCACGGGGCCGATCACGACCCGACGGAGGTAGAGGGCCGACTCGTGTGACCCCACGGGAAGCAGGGCCTTGGTGACGCGCCCCGATCCACCCGAACGCCCGTGTCCGGGCACCCCGGCCAGGTCGACCTCGAGGCGGCACCACCCGAACATGCGCCACAGGAGAGGTTCGATCTGGCGGACGGCCTGCACCCGGCCGGTGGGGATGGTCTCCGACACCGTGCTGAGCAGGCCGCGCCGGACGCGGATGCCGTCGGGTGCCAGCGCCACGGTGAAGCGGTACTGCTCGTTGAACCGGCGCCAGATCCCCTGGCCGATGCCGAGGAGATAGACGAGCAGGGATCCCGCCACGGCGGTCGCCGCCGCGGTGGAGACCGTCGACAGCACCACCAGGGCCACCACGAAGACCGCCGCGCCCAAGGTGCTCGCCGACAGGAGCACCGATCCGAGCAGCCGGCCCGGTGGGACCATCGCGGCGGGGAGCTCGTCGGGCTCGGGGACGGACTGGTCGAGCCCGTGGTGGGTGGCGAGGAGCCGGGCCCGCAGGTCGGTCGCCACCGGGAGCGACAGGTAGGCGAGGTGGTTGGCGGACTTGGCCCCCGCCACCCGGATGCGGAGCTCGGCCAAGCCCAGGAGGCGGGCGAGGAAGGGCGAGACGAGGTCGACGGCTTGGATGCGGGCCACGGGCAGCTGCTGGGAGTCGCGTCGTACCAGCCCGGTCTCGATCCGCAAGGTGGCGCCGTCGAAGGCCCAGCGCGTCACGAACCAGTGGATCACGCCGAAGACGACGCCGAACACGATGATGCCGACCCAGATGTAGTACTCCGAGGTGTCGCGGTGTCCCGCGTGGATCGTGGACAGCCCGGCCAGCACCAGCAGGGGGACGAGGCCGCGTCCGGAGCGGACGACCGGGGACAGGGGGTTGAGGCGCTGCCAGCCGACGACGGTGCGGCCCTCGCCGGTCACAGACCGGCGGCTTTGGCCTCGCCCAGGGCGGCGAGGCGGTCCCGCAGCCGGGCCGCCTCGTGGGGATCGAGTCCCGGGATGCGGGCGTCACTGGCGGCGGCCGCGGTGTGGAGCCGGACCGTCGCCAGGCCGAAGAGGCGCTCGACGGGCCCGGCGGTGATCTCGACGAATTGCATCCTCCCGTAGGGGACCACCGACAACCGCTGCACCATCACCCCGCGCCGGACCTCGAGATCCTCGTCGCGTTCGCAGTAGCCCCAGGCCCGAAAGCGGTTGTGGACGAACCACCACGCGCCGGCGCCGCACAAGGCGACGGCGACCACAGAGCCGAGGGCCGCCACCGGGCTCCCCTCGGCCAAGGCGATCGTCGCCGCGATGACCGCCAGCACCGCGCCGACCACGGCGATCTCGGTGACACGCATCTTCATGAGGGTGCGAGACAGCGGAATCCACGCCGTCGGAGCCGCGCTCGTCATGGCCCCACCTTATGTCGGCACCTCCGGGACCGAGGCGAGGTCGATGCCATACCGCAGGTCGGTCGCCACGAAGGCACCCCAGTCGTGGAGCTTGCTCGTGCCGTCGGCCTGCCAGCCCCGACGTTCGTAGAAGCGTCGGGCTCGAGCGTTGGTGGCGAGGACCCACAGCGTGGCGGTGGTGAAGTCGGCGCCACCAAGAGCCACCAAGGCCGCGCTCATGAGGAGGTCGGCACCACCTGACCCGAAGACGGTCGGGTCGAGGTAGAAGGCGATGATCTCTCCGACCGAGTCGGTGTCGGTGCGTTCGTCGCGGGTGGGACCGAACGAGACGAAGCCGGTGATGCGACGGTCACCGGCGCGGTCCTCCTGGCCCGGGCCGAGCAGGACGATGATGCCGGTGTGCGGCCAGGCCGAGCCGGCCAGGGTCTCTTCCCACGCACCGACGCGTTCTTCGGCTCGCAGCGCGTCGAGGTAGGACTGGGGGATCAGGCCGGGGTAGGCGCCCTGCCACGACCGCACGTGGACCTCGGCGATGGCCATGGCGTCCTCGGGGACGGCGCGTCGGATCCGCACGCACCATTTCTAGTGGACCATGGTGTGCACACCGTTCGCCGGCGGCACCCGCACGTCATGCTCGCCCCGCCGTCGGGACGGCTCCGCCCGTGTGCATGCGCCGTGCGACGGTCAGGCGCGCTTCGACGTGTGGGGCGTGAGCGTCGGCTGTCGGGGCTCGGCGCCTTCGTCGTCGGGGGCGTCGAGTGGCAGCAGCGACGCCCCGCTGTCGGCGTCGGAGGCGGGCCCATCACCGGCGTGGGCCCTGCGCTCGGAGGCCGCGATCATCCGCCCGATGACCGGGACCTCGGAGAGCGACTCCGCCCGCACGATGGCGAGGACCACGGGGACGAGGTGCTCAGCAGCGTCATAGACGACGTAGCGGGGCAGCCAATCGGGGCCGTACTTGGCGTTGAATCGCCACAGGGTCTCGATCTGCAAGAAGCTCGACATCTTCTTGAGCGCCCAGCGCTCGACCCGCTGGGTGGGCCCGTCGCCGTTCACCCCCTCGAGCACGGACCGGAGCGCCGCGAAGTTGAGGCTGATGCCCTGGCACCCGAGGTTGCGGAGATGCTCGATCGTGGACACCAGCGCGAAGTCGATGAGCCCGTTGGGGTGTTCGCCCCGGTCGCGCCGCATGAGGTCGAGCGAGTAGCCGCCGATGCCCCGGGCGGGGACGAACTGGCACATCGCCGCGGGGGTGCCGTCCGGTGCGGTCACCATGCAGAGGATGAGGTTCTCGTCCCGGGGGTCGAAGATCCGTCCCAGGACCATCGAGAAGCCGCGCTCGAACTCCCCCCGGCGGCCCTGGGACATGAGTCCCTCCAGTTGCTCGGCCGTGCCCCGGTCGAGGCGGGCGGGGTCGTGGAACGACACGGTGTACCCGTACTTGGCGACGCGGTTGTGGGCCTGGCGCAGACCCTTCATGTGGCCACCTGCCAACGAGAACGCCTGCACGTCCACCACCGCTTCGTCGCCGATGTAGATGTCGTGCATGCCCGTGGCCCGGTAGATGGGGAGCCAGTGCTCGCCCGCACCCGTGACGGTGACGACCCACCCCCGGTTGTCGGCAAAGCGACGGAACGCCGCCCACACCTGCTCCTGCTCGGCCAGGGGCCCGATGGGATCGGGCGACACCAGGCAGATGCCGCCGTAGATGGCATAGGCCACGAGCGAGTCCCGGTGGAAGAACCATTGCTTGTCGCTGCGCAGGGCGAAGTAGTCCAGTGTCCCCTGGCCGTGGCGGCGGACGATGTCCCGGGCCCGTGCTTCTGCCACCCGGCCCCCGGATCGGCGACGGTCGACGAGAGGACGTGTGGCCAGGAGCACCGCCACCGCCGCCAGGGTCACCCCCATGGCCAGGAGGCTCGGGGCCAGGAAGTCGTCGAGTCGGTCGGGAAGGTCCACGCCTTGCAGGCCGACGAGGCGCTCGAGCACCGCCTGCCCGGCGCGCCACAGCGGGATGCGGGGCCGGTCGAGGTCGAACCGGAGCGTCAGCTCCACCAGTGCGGTGGTGATGACGGTGATGCCGACGACACCCCCGACGAGGGCGATGACCGCCGAGCGCAGCGACGGACGGTCCGACGCGGCGGGGAATTCCTTGCGGTTCACCACCAGGAATCCGAGGACGGCCAGGGAGAACACCGAGCCACCGATGTCACCGCCGCGCGCCAGGTGCAGGACCACGCTGATGGCGAGGGCCCAGACGGCGATCACGAACGCCCGGCGCTGGCCTCGCCGCATGCCGCGTGCCAGGGCCAGCAGTCCGATCCCCACCAACGCCACCAACGCCCCCGCCGTCTGGCTGGCGACGTAGGGAAGCAGCTCCAGCACCAGGTGCAGGCGTCCCCGTACCGGTGGCGTCACGGCGCTGAGCACGTCGATGACGCCGGCGACGGCGATGGATGCCGCCGCCCATCTCCGCACCCGGCGCGACCGACTGCGGACAGCCCCCAGGTCCGGGGCGGGAGGCCACGACGCGCCGCGGGGGTAGGCCGCCACCACCAGGGGATGGGTGTCGTGCACCTCGCGGTCCCGCGCCGCCATGCGTTCGAGCAGCGTCGCTCCGGGCAGTTCCGACCTCGTGAACAGCAGGCGCACGTGCAGCTCGGCGCCGGTCTCGAGCTCCACCCAGGCGAGCTGCTGGCACGCCAGGAAGACGGGGAGCAATCCCAACCGGCCGTGGTGCTCCTCGACGACTTCGCCGGCGGCGCCGGGACAAGCCAGGAACCCGGGGCCGAGGTGGGTCAGCTCGGCTTGCAGCGTCGCTCCGGACACGAGACCCGCATACCCCTCGCCGCACAGGGCCCGCGCCGCATCGCGCACCGCGTCGTTGGCCGTGGATCCGCCCGCGGCGAGCGAGTCGGCGAACAATCCGTCGAGCTCTCCACCCCCCAGGGTCCGCCATGCCTTGCGGGCCACGAAGCCCAACACCACGGCGAGGATGACCACCACGGCGATGGACACCAGCGCCGCGAAGAACAAACGCGCGCCCCACGTCGCGGCCTGGGCGCGCTGGATGGCGCGCGACGGTGCGGGGTGCCCGAACACGAGATGGTCGAGCGCGGACGAGACGAAGGGGAGACGCAGGGCGATGGCGATGGCGAAGGGAACGAGCAGCCACCATGCGAAGCGCGCGAAACGACGGTAGAGGAGGCGAGAGGTCAAGAAGCGGGGCGTGCTCGCCGGGTCGGCCAGCCGTTCGAGGCCTTCCTGCCATTCGGCCCCGGGGTCGGGGGCGAGGGTGAAGGCGGAGTGCCCGGCATCCCGGGCGGGGCGGACGTCGGTCGGTGTCGTCGGGGGCGTGGCGCCGTCGACGCGCACCACCCGGATTCCCGCTGCTGTCGACATGTGCAAGTCGCAGGCGGTTGCCACCTCGATCCCGAGGGCTCCCGGCACTGTCACGGTGATGTCGGTGTCCGTCGTGCCGGGAACCGAGATGACGCGGCGGTCCTCGCCGGTGGCGAAGGCTTCGAAGGCCTTGGTCAGACGGGGGTGGGCCGCCAATGCCGCCGACGCCGCAGCCCCCGCGTCGGACTCCCCGGTCAGGTCGAAGAGGTTCCCGGCGACGACGACGATCCCGGGGCCCTCCCAGGTGTCGAGGGCCCGGGCCAATCCCGACGAGGCCCCGGTCGTGGCCGCCGTGGCCTCAGGTTTGAGCCCCAGATTGGCGACGATCAGCGCTCGCCGACCGACGTCCACAGGGACGGTCAGGATGTCGGGCCCGGGGTCCGTCTCGGTCCCGGGCGTCGGGGTGGGGACCTCGGAGGCGCCGTCGGCCATTGCCGTTCCATCTTGACAGGCCAGGGGTCTGTGCAGGCCCCGACGACGTGGGGCGGCGTCGGTCCGGGCACGGTTGGCTGGTGGGCCCTTGTATAGGCTCGGCCCGGCGGCGCCACGCCGTCGCCGTCATCTGTGTCAGAAGAGCCGGAGCGTCATGAAGTCAGAGGGGGAGTCACCAGCCATGTCGGACACCGGTGGGGCCGCCATCGAGGATTTCTACCTCGAGGAGCGGCTCTTTCCTCCCCCCGAAGGCTTCGCCGCCCAGGCCGTGGTGGCCGACGGGTCGCTGGCCGAGCACGCCCAGCGCGACGTCGAGGGATTCTGGGCCGACCAGGCCCGAGCCCTCGAGTGGTTCGACGAATGGCACACCGTGCTCGAGTGGGACCTCCCCTTCGCGCGGTGGTTCGTGGGCGGGACGTTGAACGTGTCGCACAATTGCCTGGACCGCCACGTCGCCGCCGGTCTGGGAGGGCGGGTGGCGATCCATTGGGAGGGCGAACCCGGCGACACCCGTACCATCACCTACGCCGAGCTCCTGGCCGATGTCGAGCGGTTCGCCAATGTGCTCAAGAGCCTCGGGGTGCAGCGGGGCGACCGGGTGGCCATCTACATGCCCATGATCCCCGAGCTCCCCGTGGCCATGTTGGCCTGCACGCGCATCGGTGCCCCGCACTCGGTGGTCTTCGGCGGGTTCTCTCCCGACGCGCTGCGGGACCGGATCAACGACGCCCAGGCCAAGGTCCTGGTCACCGCCGACGGCGGGTGGCGGCGGGGGGCGGTGGTGGCTCTCAAGGAGAACGCCGATGCCGCCGTGGCCGACACGCCGTCGATCGAGCACGTCGTGGTGGCACGGCGCACGGGCGAAGCCGGTGGGACCACTCCCATGATCGACGGGCGTGACCAGTGGTGGGACGAGCTCATGGCGACGGCGGCACCGTCGTGTGCCCCCGAGCACATGGATGCCGAGGATCTGCTCTATCTCCTCTACACATCGGGCACGACGGCCAAGCCCAAGGGCATCATGCACAGCACCGGCGGCTATCTGACCCAGGTGGCCTTCACGCACCGAGCCGTCTTCGACCTCCACGCCGAGCGTGACGTGTACTGGTGCGCGGCCGACATCGGGTGGGTGACCGGCCACAGCTACATCGTCTACGGACCGCTCGCCAACGGTGCCACCAGCGTGATGTACGAAGGCACCCCCGACTTCCCGGACAAGGACCGGTGGTGGGACATCATCGAGCGGTACGGGGTCACGATCCTGTACTGCGCCCCGACGGCGATCAGGACCTTCATGAAATGGGGCACCGAGTTCCCCGAGCGCCACGACATGTCGTCGTTGCGGGTGCTCGGCTCGGTGGGCGAGCCCATCAATCCCGAAGCCTGGGTGTGGTACTGGACGAACATCGGGGGAGGGAAGTGCCCCGTCGTCGACACCTGGTGGCAGACCGAGACCGGGGCCATCATGATCTCCCCGCTGCCCGGGGTCACGACCTGCAAGCCCGGTTCGGCGACCTTCCCGCTCCCCGGCATCGGGGCCGAGGTCGTCGACGACGCCGGCCAGGCCGTGGCGCGCGGGGGCGGGTACCTCACGCTCACCCGGCCGTGGCCCGCCATGCTCCGCGGTCTGTACGGCGACCCGGAGCGTTACAGAGAGACGTACTGGAGCCGTTTCGAGGGGCGGTACTTCGCCGGGGACGGGGCCAAGATCGACGACGACGGCTACATGTGGCTGCTCGGGCGCGTCGACGACGTCATGAACGTGTCGGGCCACCGGATCTCCACCGCCGAGGTGGAGTCATCGTTGGTCAATCACCCCTCGGTGGCCGAGGCGGCGGTGGTGGGAGCCAAGGACGACACCACCGGGCAGGCCATCATCGCCTTCGTCACCCTCAAGGCCGGCCAGGACGAGTCCGTGGAGCGGGGCGAGGACCTGCGAGGCCACGTGGCCAGGCACATCGGGCCCATCGCCAGGCCCAAGACCGTCATCTTCACCGACGAGCTTCCCAAGACCCGATCCGGGAAGATCATGCGGCGGTTGCTGCGTGACGTCGCCGAAGGGCGAGACCTCGGTGATACGACGACGCTCGCCGATCCGCGTGTCGTCGACGAGATCCGGCGGCTGTCGACGTCGCAGCCCGCCGAGGACTGACCCGAGCCGACACCCACGTGCACACGTGACCCAGAGAGCTGCACCGACACCGGTGTCTGTGCCCCCCAACTGGTGTTGGCGCGTCTCGGCCACAGAGCCCGGGCCGGCGGTCATTTTCGACATCGACGGCGTGCTCTCCGACGCGGCGGGCCGCCAGCATTTCCTGGAGTGGGGACGGCGGGACTGGGATGCCTTCTTCGATGCGTGTGGTGAGGATCCTCTGGTCGGCGAGGTCGCCCGTCTTCTCGAGCTCCTCGATCACGACCTGCGCATCGTGTTGCTCACGGGGCGCCCCTTGCGGGTCCAGCCCCAGACGCTGGCCTGGTTGGCACACAACCGCCTTCGATGGGATGTGCTCGTCATGCGCGATCGCGGTGACTACGCCCAGGCGTCGAGGTTCAAGCGCGCCGCGGTGGCCGAGCTCAGGGCGTTCGGCTTCGAGCCCCGCCTGGCCTTCGAGGATGATCCCAGGAACAGGGATATGTTCCACAGCGAGGGCATTCCCTGCATCTACATCCACTCCGGCTACTACGACTGAGGTGCCATGAGCCATCCCCGAAAGTTCCGCTTCGCGGCGCAGCTCTCCAAGGCACCCGAGGCAACGGCCCGGTCCTGGGCCGACCAGGCCAGGAAGGCGGAGGACCTCGGCTACTCGACGCTGCTCGTCCCCGACCACTTCGGGGACCAGCTGGCTCCCGTCCCCGCCCTCATGGCCGCCGCCGATGCCACGACGGCGTTGCGCGTCGGCGCCCTCGTCTTCGACAACGACTACCGGCACCCGGTCGTGCTCGCCAAGGAAGCCGCCACGCTCGACCTGCTGTCGGGAGGCCGACTCGAGCTGGGGCTCGGCGCCGGTTGGATGCGCACCGACTACGTCGAGTCGGGGATCGCCTACGACGCACCGGGGCTGCGGGTGGACCGCTTCGCCGAGGCTGTCGCCGTCATCGCCGGGCTGCTCGAGTCCGATGGACCCTTCTCGTTCTCGGGTCGGCACTACACCGTCACGGAGCACGCCTTGTTGCCGAGGCCGGTCCAGCGTCCCCGGCCACCCCTGATCCTGGGGGGTGGGGGACGCCGGGTGCTCACCATCGCCGGCCAGTGGGCCGACATCGTGAGCATCAATGTCGACCTGCGTCTCGGCACGGGCGGTCCCGAGACGGCGCCGAACGCGTCGCCCGAAGCCACCCGGCAGAAGGTCGACTGGGTGAGAGAGGCGGCGGGCACGCGATTCGACGACATCGAGCTCAACTGCCTGATCGGCTTCGCCATCATCACCGACGACGGGCAGAAGATCGCCGATGCCATGGCGCCCACCTTCGGCATCGCCCCCGCTGACGCCCTCCACGTACCGGTGGCGCTCATCGGCACTCTCGATCAGATGGTCGAAGAGCTGCAATGGCGTCGCGAGGAATACGGGATCTCCTACTTCTCCATCGAGGCCGACTGTTGGGAGTCGCTGGCGCCTGTCGTGTCGCGCCTGGCGGGCACCTGATCCGATCCGGGCGGCTTGCGACCGCTACCCGGCCCCGAGGATCCTCAGCTTCGCCTGGGCGGCATTGGAGACGGGGATCCCCAGCAACTTGGCGTTGAGCGACACCTTCACCCAGACCTTGCCGGCGCGCTTGAGGTAGACCTGCCCCGACAGGATCGGTGGTGTCAACGTCGTCCCGTTGTAACTGGCCGGGGTGACAGCCGCATTGCTGATCGACTTCCGCCCGCCCACCTTGACGACGACGGGTATCGGGCCGCTGCTGCCACCGGACCCGGCGAGGTTGGCGTACAGCGACACCAGCGTCGCCAGCCACCAGTAGGTCGTGGCGCCCGGCGCATCGCTCAGCGACAGGTACTGGCCCTTCCGGGCGATAGCGGACCCGAGCGCCAGCGTGGGATCGGGCGGGAAGTAGGGCTGGCCCTTGTAGTTGAGGACGAACGTCCCCTCGGTGACCGGCTTGAAGGTCTCCAGGTCGATCATGGCCACTGCGCACCCGATCAGCCCCGAGTTGAGCTCCTCGGTCGTGGGCGGACACGTGGCGTTGGGATCGAGGGGCTGAGACGTCGGGACCGTGTAGTTGTAGTTCAGGACCCCACTCGAGTTCGAGGTGGGGTAGGCGGTGGACTGCGCGTTCATCTCCGGCAGCGCGGAGATCAGGGCCAGGAGCCCGGGGAGAGACGTCGTCTGGCCCTGGAGCAGCGGGGCGGCGGCCGGGTCGATGGCGACCAGGAGGCTGGTCTCGATCAACAGGTACGGGTGGTTGGCCGGGAACCCGGTGCAGTCGACGTTGATGGACTCACCGGCGGTGACATTGACGACCAGCGCGCCGATGGCCGGCCCGGTGAAGGTACAGGCGGGGCCAGCGGCCGCGGCCGCTGGCGACCCCGTGGTGGCGACCCCGCCGATCGTCACCAGGCACGTCACGAGGGCGACAGACGTGGCCAACCCGACGCGCAATGCCGTTGCGCGGGAGCGACCACTGAGACGACGCCACACTCCACGAGCAGTTCGATGTCCGGTGGAAGTGTCGATCGGTGTGTTCATGGCCTGCTCCTTTTGCGATGGGGGTTGTCGAGATCGTGGGTGGCGCGGCGTTTCACCGGCGACGGGTGGTCCGGGCGAGGTTGAAGGTCGAGGTGGTCAGGGCATTGCCCGACCCTGTGTTGCCTGTCCCGGTGGCCTCGATCGTGTGTTGACCCTTCTTGCCCGACCGGGCCTGGCGCGGGATGGTGCCGTGGCAGCTGAAGGTCCCGTTGCTCTGCACCACGGTGGTGCACAGCACGGTGGTCGCCCTCTTCATGCGCTTCAACCCGCTCAGGTACGTGACGGTGACCGTGGTACCGGGTGCGAAGTTGGCGCCGGCAGTGGTGACCGGCGTCCGCCTCCACCCCGACACCGGGGACAACGCCATCTGGGCGGCGGCCGGTGCGGGTGGGAGCACCCCGATGGGCGTCACGGTGAGGACGGCGGTGCCCGAGAGCAGGGCGGCGGAATCGGTCGCGGTGATCGTCGCCGCCCCGGTGGCGACGCCCGTGGCCAGGCCCTGGGAGCCCGTCGCGTTCGAGATCGTGGCCGTGCCCGAGTCCGACGAGGCCCACGTGACCGCGTCGGTGAGGTCCTGGGTGCTCGAGTCCGAATAGATGCCCGTGGCCGTGAACTGCTCGCCGGCTCCCACCGCCACCGAGCCGATGGGTGGGGTCACCACCACCGACACGAGGGTCGGCGACAACACCGGGACCGTGATGGGCGTCACCGTGAGGGCGGCGGTGCCCGAGAGCAGGGCGGCGGAATCGGCGGCGGTGATCGTCGCCGCCCCGGCGCCGACGCCGGTGGCCAGCCCGGTGCTCGAGATCGTGGCCGTGCCCGAGTCCGACGAGGACCACGTGACCGCATCGGTGAGGTCCTGGGTGCTGGCGTCGGAGTAGACGCCCGTGGCCGCGAACTGTTGGGTGGCGCCCACGGCGACCGATCCCACCGCCGGGGTCACCACCACAGACACCAGGGTGGCGGGAAGGGGAGCCGGCGCGGCGACGACCGGCGTCACCGTGAGGGCGGCGGTGCCCGAGAGCAGGGCGGCGGAATCGGCGGCGGTGATCGTCGCCGCCCCGGCACCGACGCCGGTGGCCAGCCCGGTGCTC